>Ga0187858_10004462_pt1 | contig 13090 bp, 15 predicted proteins | sample June2016WEW_8_15_FD_133015 | JGI IMG/M metagenome (GOLD analysis project Ga0187858, IMG submission 133015) | Peatland microbial communities from SPRUCE experiment site at the Marcell Experimental Forest, Minnesota, USA - June2016WEW_8_150 | ecosystem: Environmental > Terrestrial > Soil >...
CGCACGGCTACAACTACGCTTCGACAACGCAGTTATGCCATGAAATGACGGCCTTTCCAACACTTTTCCTGTCTATCGTCACCGCAATCAGCAATGAACCTGTGAGAAATGCGGGCTAGCGCAGATGCAATCAGCATCCCGACGGTTTGAATCGCGCCGTAGGCGCAGCGTCTGTTAGCCCCGCGCTTCAGCGCGGGGAAAGCCAACTCGGATTGTGCCGGAGTCCCGTAGGGATGGCGCGCCCAATGAATCTGGGCCTTAGCCCCTGCGGTCAACAAACGGAGGGAGCAGGGACCTTCAGGCCCCTGAAAACCGCAGCCGTAACGAACCGGCCTTCAGGCCCGGAGACAACACCCACCTTCCCGAAAAACTGAACCACGCAGCGAAGCCGCGCTCAAACGCCCGCCCACCCCAAAACGGGTCACCCCGAGCGAATCCCGCTTGGCACTCCGAAAGTGACCGCTGGAGACTTCACCAGACAAATAGTCGGCAAATGAATCGCGGTAGCGACGAAATATGACGCGCTGTTCTCGCCGTGTGACATAATTCCAGTGTTTGACTAGGAAACCCACGGTCGCCGTTGATAAGGTCGCGAAAGCAAGAAATGCTGGCCGTGAGAGAGGGTGGCCTTTGACCAATGGCAAGCAAGAAGAGCTCCGGTAAGACGAGCACCGGCAAGAAGACGACCAAGAAATCGCCACAGAAAAAGAAAGTCAAGGTCGCATTCGAAGCAAGAAGGTCGACAGCCGGCAAAGCGCGCTCAAGCGTTATAAAGTACAAGCGTGGCGAGGAGGGCACTTCCGGCACAGGACCCCGCCTGAGATAGAGATGAAAGCAACAGCCAATCTGACACTAGACAAAGTCAGGGAAGCCTATGAAGGGCTGTCTGGCAAAGCGAGCGATATCGTGCGTTCGCTTAGCCTCGCGGGAATCGCTCTAATCTGGCTGTTCAAAGCTGGAACCCCATCATCCCCAGTCCTGGAGCCCGCGCTTCTCAAGGCTGCCTTCTTTATCTTCCTCGCACTCTCCCTCGACCTGCTCCAGTATCTAGTTGGGACCTTCACATGGCACAGTTATTTTCTTAAGAAGGAAAGAGAGAAGACACCGCCAGATTCCAAATTCAACGCGCCGAAATGGATCAACTGGCCAACGTGGACCCTATTCTGGCTTAAGGCAGCCGCGATGTTTGTCGCCTATTCCTACATTTTGCCCTTCCTATACCAGAAGTTCATCGCCTAAATTAGACTTGGTCAGCTTGCGACCTACTCAACTAGATTCACAATGTGCACCTGACCCCCAAAGGAGGCGCCAAATGACACTCTGCATCGCAGCCATATCCGCGGACTTCAGCAGCAATGGCATGGGGCGGGAATTGATTTTTTGTTCTGACCAACGGATCGAGACTTCGAGCTACGGCTCAGAGACGGAATTCAAATTTCACAAAGTGACCGACGAGTGGGCCGCTCTCATAGCCGGCGACGTTGGTCGCGCACACGAACTACTCGGCTTGTACACATGCCACTTGATAGGGAAGGCATTCGATGAGGCCAAATGCCTCACAGATCTGCGAGTCCCTCCTCAGCAGATGAAGAGAACTTTAGCGAACGAGCACGTGGCTAATGCGACCGGCTTGTCCCTAGACGAATTTCTAGATCGGGGTCAGTCATCCTTACCGCCGGCGATGTTCGAAACCATCTGGAATGACATCGCAAGAATCGAAATTGGATGTCAGATAATCCTAGCCCCCATCTCAGCGAATTGGGCCCTGTTTTTAGTTGATGCCGACGGATCGGTTGAGGCCAGAAAGAGCTTTTGTTCTATTGGGTCGGGGGCCAGCAGCGCTGAGGCATGGCTCCACTTTCGAGAGCAGGAGCCATCATTCGGCTTCATGAGGACTACCGTACATCTACTGGAGGCGAAGCGGTTCGCGGAGAACGCGCCGGGCGTTGGAAAAAAAACAACGCTGACGTGGATAGACAAAGAAAAGAATCTCCACATCCCGCTGGGTTGCGAAGAAATCGAGGAAGGTGTCTGGAAAGAATATGGACCCAGGCCAACCGAAGACGCCAAGGTTTCATTTCCCAAAGATCTTGCTCCATCACCATGGACGCAGACGGGAATTGGATAGGTCGCGCCCACTCCACCTGAAATGTCAACCCCTCCCTCGCGTATCCCGCCCCCAACCCATTGAAAACATACGGCTAAATTCTTTCGCCAAGTTTGCCGATTAATTCCGCGATTTCGCTACGCTCTTACTAGAGAACAAAAACAGGGCGTGTCTCCTCTTTGAGAGCTGGTGGGCGGCTCCGGGGGCGTCAGTTGGCAAGGCTGGCATCTCAGGCCGCCCATCGTTTTTTCGGCCACATTGCACCCGAAACGGCGCGTAAAATGACCGTAACTTCTGTGAATCGGTACGTTTGCGAGATGCGGCCCTGGAAACAAATTGGTACGTAAGGTATGGGCAGGTATGGGCGGGTATGCGCTAGGTATGGGTCGTCCCGTAAACCCTTTGTTATCAAGTATGGAGGTAGGCAATAACTTACTTGACTAATGATGCCTACCTCATCCAAACTCGAAGATGCCGTGACAGGGCAGCTACGTCGTGACGACATTAACAATTTGCCAGCGTTCCGTGAAGGCGAGAAACTGCTCCGTCCCATCAAGGACATACGGGGAAGGCCAAATATATCCGCTCGGAACCGCAGGCCAGAATGGGACGGCAAGACCTTCAAACCTAGAAGGACGAAATTGAAGGTTCCATATCTGCTTCACAGCTACGACTTGAAAGACGAAACACCCGATTGCGCAGGTACACGTGTACATTTGAAAGTTGTGGCCAGGGGGAAACTCGCCTTTCGAGTAAGCGGTTTTGAATTGGCCGCCGCCCCTGTGGTTCTTGATACCGCAGAACCACATACTCACATTACCCGGAATGATCTGGTGACGCCGAAACGCATATCGAAGGCGTTTAGAGAAAAACGGTCCCTCAATGCGCCTCTGCTGGTGATCCATAATCACCGCAGTCTTGAATGCGAAAAGCGAGATTGAATGAGCACGCTCGCGGTCAATCGGGATATTAAATTCCCCAGTGATCAGCGGAGTAAGCGCGGGTTGGGCATGGTCTTTCTCAATGTTGCTCATCCAAGTGTTATTGCAGTTTTCGCAGACCACTCTCGCTTTCCAATCCATAGTGTCTGTCTCGAACCGCTTTCGTTCCGTCATTTTGTCATTTTTGAACCATGCAGTTCTGCGACCTGGAAAAAGTTCACGCATCCAAGCGCTTGCGATGTGTTCTGCGGATAGCGTGCCTTTGTGATCGCAAAACGCACATTCATTCATTGAAAGGAGTTCCTCATGCAAGTCAGCAAACGTAGCCGTTATTCAGCGATTCGATCATCTTATCTATCCCAGCTAGCACGCGAGCGACTTCTGCGGCTCCTCTTGCCTCGGCCTCGTTCCGTTTCTGTTCAATCACGTCGGCGAAAGTCGGATCAAGACCGCGAACTGTCTCCCGCAAAGCGGTAAGCTCGTTCAAGACAGCGGCAGACATGACGAATGCCGAGCGGGTTTCCATCGCCAGACCAGTCAACACGTCTCGAAGGTTGGATTCATTGATCATTTTGTTCTCCTTGAGATTGCGCTATGATATCGCCATGAAAGCTAAACCGCAGTCTCCCGAATACAAGGCTTTCGAGAATCTGCTGGGCCGCGTTCTGACGGTGCCGAAAGCTGAAATCGTAAGGCGTATCGAAAATGACAAGCGCGAAAAGCGAAGTCCTAAATCCGCTTCCCGCGCCTCTGCCGTCCCATCCAAGCCTTCCTAGACCGCGCTTTCTCCCACCTTGCCGGTCAGCTCTGCGTAAGTCAGTCTCTTCCCTGAAATCTGCGATACTGCCAGCGCGAAGCGATCCGCGTCTGTGAGCGGATTATCTTTCGTTGCGCGGTTATTGAACCTGAAAACCTGCTCGCTCAAATACTGGTCAAGGTGGAACGGCTCTACTGCAACGTATGTGCCGCGAAGTGTTCTCTTGAGCAGCGACCAGAAGTTTTCGATGCCCTGAGTGTGGACTTGACCGCGCACGTACTCGGTAACGTGGTTGACCGTCTCATGGATGTATGCCTTCGCCGCAAGGCGATCATACGAGACATAACCATCGGTGTAGACCGTGGAGCCGCCAGCGATGTTATTCAGAATCTCGTTCTGAAGAGTCGCGCGGGTGACGTTGGGAACTACCGTTGCGCGAACCTCGCGGCTCTCCCGGTCCAGCATCCCCATAACGACTGCTTGGTTCGTGTCACTCATCCCGCGCTTCAATGCTTGGCGTTTGCTTGCGTGCATCTTTTTGAGATTGGGACCGATGAAAGCCTCGTCCACTTCGACGGGTCCGCCGGATGAGCCGAGCTTGAGCACAGACTTGTTCTTCATTGCCTCCCGGATGCGATGGAGCATGAACCAAGCTGACTTCTGAGTGACGCCGATGGACCGGGCAATCTCGTAAGAGCTAATGCCGTTTTTGCAGTTAGCCAACATCCACATCGCGGTCAGCCATTTGTCGAGCTTGATGGCTGAATCCTCGAAGATCGTATTCAGCTTGACGGAGAACTGCTTGCCGCAGTCCCGGCACTGCCAACGCTTCTGCGCCTTGAGCCAGTGCTGCCGAGCGGCTTTAGCGTTGCACTTGGGGCACTCAGGGCCATTCAGCCACTTCATATCGGCTACGGTGTCGATGCACACTTGCTCATCGGCGAAGTATCTGATTGCATCGGAAAGGGTTTTGACTTGGTTTGCCATCGCAGACACAGAATCGCACACAATTCGTCATTAGTCAAGTATATTATTACCTGGAGGTATGACATACGGGGGAGGGGGCAGGGATGTACCAAATCGTCAACACCGCGGGTCGGTCGCCGTCCGGCAATTGGGTGCCGGCCACTGGCCACTGTTCACCGACCACTGGCTTCTACCCACCCCCCTATGCCTTTTGTGAAACTGTGAAACTGTGAAACTGTGAAGTCTTTGGAATGAGAGCCTTACAGCCAGTCACTCCACAGTTTCACAGAAACTGTGAAACTGCGTAAAGGACAAGAAAAAGCGGTGAAAGGAGGTCCAAATCGCTCAAAATAAGACGGATAGCTTGGAATTGATCGCAAAAAACCAATCTCCGAAAATCGCTGAAAACTGATCGATGTGAGCTGAAAACCTGCTTCGCCAACTCGCTAACTTGCCAACTCGCTAACTTGCCAACTTGCTAACTCGCCAACTTGCCAACTCGCTAACTCGCCGACTTGCCCTATCACCCGCTCCAACACTTCCGCCCAATCGCCGGCCGTTCGCTGCCGGAACAACCGCGCCGTCGGATACCACGGCGTTCGCTCCGACACCTCCATCCAGCGCCAATCCGACGGGTGCGGCAGCAGAATCCAAACCGGTTTTCGCATCGCGCCGGCCAGGTGCGCGATACACGTGTCCGTCGTGATCACCAGATCGAGCGTCGCGATCAACGCCGCTGTCTCCGCCAGATCGCGCTCGCCGCTCGATCCATCCACAACAAACACGTCCTCTGGCAAGCTCGCCAGTTGCTCCGCCGCCTCGCCCTTCTGCAACGAAATCCAATGCGCATCCACTGCGCGCAACAACGGTAGCAACGTCTTCAACCTCATTGATCGTGCAGCGTCTGCCTTGTACTTTGGATTTCCCGCCCACGCCAATCCAACACGGATCCCGCCTTGCGCATCGGCCCGCATTGCACCAAACTGCCTGCGCTTCTCGCTCACCAACTTCTCATCCGCGCCCAAATACGCTCCGGCCCACGGAACCGTCTCCACCGTTGTCCCAAACACCGCTGGCAAGCTCATCATCGGACACTCGCAGTCGAACTCCACCGCATTCGCGTCCATCACCGCCGTCTCCGCCAATCCCGCGCGCACCACCGCAAGCGACCGCATCAGCCGTTCTGCCGCGGGTTGCACCTCGAGCACCGGCACGCCGCCTCGCGCCGCCACCAGCGCGGCATAGCGGCAAAACTGGATCGTGTCTCCGAGTCCCTGTTCCGCGTGCAGCAGCACGCGCTCTCCATCCAGTTCCTCGCCATTCCATCCCTCGCCGTTCCAACGTGGCCGCGTGAATTTGCGGGGTCTGCGGTGCACCTCGCGGAATCGCCATCGCGCCTCGTATCCTGCCCATCCGCGCTCCCAGTCGCCCAATCTCAATTGCGTCAGCGCCAGGTTGTACTCGGCGCCCGCGCTCCCCGGATCGCGCTCGACCGCGCTCTCTTGCGCCCTCAGCGCCTCCTCCATTCGTCCCAGGTCCAGCAGCGAGTTCCCGCGGTTCGATGCAGCCGCGTGATTGCCCATCGCCTCAGCCCGCTCGAACACCGGAATCGCCTCCGCGAACCGCCCCTCCAGGTGCAGCACGATGCCGTGCATGTTCACGGCCTCGTCGAACTCCGCATTCCGCGCCAGCGCCCACCGCATCCACTCCCGCGCGCCGGCCACGTCCCGCTCCGCCGCGCGAAACTGGCACCATGCCACGAGCGTCTCCACCTGGTTCGGGTTCAGCGCGAACGCGCGCCGCAGATTTGCCTCCGCTGCCTCCGGCCTTCTCCGGTCCCGTTCCAGCAGCGCCAGATTCACCCAACCTGAGACCAAGTCCGGCCGCAGCTCCACCGCCCGCCGCAGCGCTGCCTCGGCCTCCGCTTCCCGGCCTTCGTCGCGCAGCAGGTTGCCCAGGTTGATCCACGCCGCGGCAAAGTCCGGCCTCATCACGAGCGCTCGCCGGTAACGCGTCTCTGCCTCCTTCGTCCGTCCCAATCGCGCCAGTGCGAATCCCGCGGCGAACTCGCCCTCCAGCAGCCGCGGCCGCAACTCGAGCGCCGCCTCGTACCGCTCGAGAGCCTCCTCATTCCGGCCCGCGAGCGCGAGCGCATTCCCCAATCCGAGTCGCGCGGCCACCATCGCAGGCCGCCGCTCAAGCGCCAGCTCAAACTCCCTCGCCGCCTCTTGCGGCCGGCCGGTCGCAATCTTCAGCTCGCCCAGTCCCATGCGCGCCAGCGGATCCATTCCGTCCAGCCGGATCGCCGCCGTGTAAGCTCGCTCAGCTTCTTCCATCCGTCCGGCAGCCTTCAATGCCTGCCCCAGCACAACCCAAGCCGCGCCCATGGTTGGCGCCGCGGCCACACCTGCAGCTGCCATCTTCACTGCGGCTTCGGTCTGCCGGCTGCTCAGCGCCACCAGGCTCATCCCCACCAAAGCCTCCGGCTGTTGCGGGTTTCGCTCCAGTGCGCGCTGATAGCACAGCGCGATCTCAGTCAACCGTCTCGTCCGCCTGCTTGTCGCGGCGCTCTCGATCGCTCCCTGCATATCTTGAAACCTAGCTCGCCGCAGAGGCGCACTCAAGGCTGAGTCCTTGCTCTCAAGCCCGACCGGCGCGAGGGATTCCCATTTTCATGGCAGGTCCTGATTCGGAACGCGCAAACCCCTGTCCGCCTAGGCCGCCCGGCCCGCTCCTTCGCATCGGCCCGCACTATCATCAACCTGTGCCCCCGCGCACCAATCTGGGCGACATCCTCGCCAACGCCATCACACACGGCATCGGCCTCGGCTTCGCCGCAGTGGGAGCGGTTTATCTCATCGTCGCCTCCGCGCGCGGGCCCGCGCTGCTCATCGTCTGTTGCTCCGTCTTTTCCGGCTCGCTCGTGCTCGTTTATCTCTACTCCACGCTTTACCACTCGCTGGTGCGTACCCGCGCTCGCCATCTCTTCCTTGTCCTGGACCACTCCTCCATCTACGTGCTCATCGCAGGAACCTACACACCCTTCACCCTTGTCTCTCTGCGCGGGCCGGTGGGATGGGCTCTCTTTACCGCGGTCTGGGCGCTGGCAGTGGCAGGCATTGTCTTCAAAAGCCTGGCGGTCGGCCGGTTCCCCATCGCATCAGCCCTGGTTTATCTGTTCCAGGGATGGCTCGCCATCTTCGTCGTGCGCTCGCTTCTCCATGCCATAGGCTGGCACGGACTACTCTGGCTCGGCGCCGGCGGCGTGGCCTATTCCCTGGGCGTCATCTTCTTCGCACTCGACCATCGCCGCTACTTCCACGCCACATGGCACATCTTCGTCCTCGCCGGCAGCGTTGCCCACTACTTCGCGATCCTTTTCTACGTCGTGCCCGCGCGGGTTTGACGGTGCTCTTGCTCCCCTTTTGCCGAAAGCTACATGGACGGCCCCCGCGCCTCGCCCCCGCCACGCGACTACGAATTGAAGCGGCGCATATAATCTATAAAAGAAAGTACAATAATATTGTATTCGCGTCAGTTATTATTTGACTTTCTTTCGAATTCCAGATATTCTGTCCCCATGCTCTTTAAACCTCCTCAAATCGGAACCTTAGAGAAACAAGTGATCAGTCAAATTGAGGAAGCACGCCAAAAACTCCGTCACTCTTTAGCGCGGCCAAGAAGGTGGACGGGGATGCTTCGCCGTGACACCTTTGCTCGTGCAATCCAGGGATCAAACAGCATAGAGGGATACAACGTCACTGCGGAAGATGCAATTGCGGCGGCAGAAGGTGAAGAGCCGCTGGATGCAGACCGTGAAGCATGGTTGGCGGTCACTGGTTACCGGACTGCAATGACTTTTGTTCTTGAGCTGGCGAAGGACAAGAGCTTCGTCTACAACGAAGGGTTTCTCCGAAGTCTCCACTTCATGATGCTTCAGCATGATCTGTCAAAGCATCCTGGCAACTGGCGACCGGGCACGGTCTATGTTCGCCAGGAGCCTACTGGAGATGTCGTCTACGAAGGGCCGGATGTTGAGAAAGTTCCGGGTCTTGTTGCGGAGCTGATCGACTTTCTCAATTGCGACGATGACAGTTGCGGCCATGTCCTCATAAAAGGCGCGATGGCTCATCTGAATCTCGTTTTGATCCACCCGTTTTCTGACGGCAATGGCCGCATGGCTCGATGCTTGCAAGCGCTGGTTCTTGCTCGCGACGGGATTCTGGAATCTCAATTCTGCTCAATCGAGGAATACCTGGGACGCAATACTCCGGCATATTACGAGGTGCTCGCCAGAACAGCCGAAGGATCGTGGAGTCCGCGTAACAGCACAAAAGATTGGATCCAATTCAATCTGACTGCCCATTTTAGGCAAGCGCATACGATCTTGCGCCGATCAAAAGTGCTTGACCTTCTATTCCTGGAGGCAGACCAGATCATAAAGCAACTTGGATTACCGGAAAGAACCCTCAACGCGATCTGTTCGGCTGCAATGGGACTTCGGGTGAGGAATTCTAGTTACCGGAATCTCGCAGAACTGAATGACATACTCGCGAGCAGGGACCTGAAGAACCTTGTCGCTGCAGGGCTGCTGATACCACATGGAGAAAGGCGCGGAAGACTATACGTTGGCTCACCCCAAATCAAAGCAATTTTTGACCGCCTGAAAAGAGAGCATGGGGGACCAATACCTGATCCATTTACTGCCAAAGCAGGGCAGCTTGAATTGCCAAATCTTTCGTAGCCTCTCTCACGATCCATGTGGCGGCTTGATCCACGTCCCCGCATTTGGCGGGGCACACTTGCTTGCGAATGTCCTCGGGGATTTTTCCGTTCTCGAAAAGGACGATCTGCGAATAGCGGGAACACTGCGCACCCGCAACTGTGTCGGCCTCGCCAAACAATCCAATTACGAAGTTGTGTTCTGCCATACCCCAACTTTAGCGCTGGCCTCGACCCTGTGGAAATCCAAACTGCACCACTACCCCCCGCCGCCGCGCGTTGACCCATTCTCCGGTTTAACGGTAAAATCAAAGAGTTTGGCGATGCACCCGGTTGAAGGGGTGCGCGGGATGTCGCCGGGTTTTCCGCGCTACTGTGGCTCGGCCCGCCTCCCGATGCAGTCACCCATCTGTATCCGCCCCATCGAGCACACCGTTTGCGGTTTTGCGCCCGGTCTTGGGACCCATGGCGCCGGAGGATTTGTTATGTACGCAGTGATTCGCACCGGAGGCAAGCAATATAGAGTCGCGCCGGGCGACGTTCTTAAGATTGAGAGCGTTCCCTCGGGAAGTCCGACCGTTGAGTTCAGCGATGTGCTTGCAGTTTCCGGTGAACCCGGAACGCTTGCCAAACCAGCCTCGGCCACCGTCACAGCCGAAGTCCTCGGCCAGGGGCGCGGCGATAAGATTCTGGTCTTCCACTTCAAGCGCAAGAAGCAGTACAAGAAGCTTCAGGGCCACCGGCAGAACTTTACCGAAGTGCGCATTAAGGCCATCGTGGCCGACGGCGTTACTTACGACGCGGACAAGAAGTAGCGCGCTGATTCCGCGCAAAGGCACCAGGCTTGACTCCTGCACAGGACAAGCTAAGAGCTAATAGCTAAAAGCTAATAGCTTGTTTAAAAAGGGGATTCGACAATGGCACATAAAAAAGGTGGAGGCAGTTCCACAAACGGACGCGACTCAAACGCGCAGCGGCTGGGCGTAAAAGCTTTTGCCGGTCAGTTGGTCACCGGCGGCTCCATTATCAGCCGCCAGCGCGGCACCCGCATCAAGCCCGGCGCGAACGTCGGCATCGGGTCCGACGACACGCTCTTCGCCAAGGTTTCAGGCCGCGTGAAATTCACTGACCGCGGAAATCGCGGGCGCTTTGCCTCGATTGAACCCGTCACCGAGTAACCGGCGCAATATCCGGACTCTCGCGCTGTCCCGTCCATACGCGCGCATTTCGCAGCAAATCAAAAGGCCACGGCGATCGCCGTGGCCTTCCGTTTTTCCAATCCCTGATCCCTAATCCCTAATCCCTGATCCCTGATCCCTAATCCCTGATCCCTGATCCCTGATCTCTGTTCTCTGATCTCTATTCCTACGTCTCCGACTCCCGCCCCTTCATATTCCGTGCCAGCACTTTCTCCACCACGCTTTCCACGTCCGAGAGGAAGAAGCTGTTGGCGGGCTGCTGCACGGCCACCTGAGTGCCCGTGTGACCCAGTGCCGAAGCGATTTCGTTCCAACGGTAGATGGTCGAACTTGCCGGCATCAAAACCGGCTTCCGAGCTGGTTCCGGAAGAATGCAGTAAACCATCCAGATCGCCATCGTCCCAAGGATCAGCGCCTCGTAGACAAACTGCACAGGCTCGTACATAGAAGTAAGACGGGAACTCCACGCAGCAAGGATGAACTCGCCGGAGCACATCAACCCAAATCCCAAAGCAATGCCAAAAGCCAAGTCGCGCACCGTCATGCGCAATGCATTCATGCTCAGGCAAAGAAAGGCGAGCAAGCAAAGCTCGAGGACGCTCATCGAGCGCATCAGCCCGTAGGAAACATCCGCGATCAGGTAAATCCCCTTGTGCGCATAGGAGATTGAGCTCAGGCTCACAATCATTGAAACCAGGGCCGCCCAGCGGAAGATTACAACCGCCAACTTCGAGATTCCCGGGAACGCCGACAACGCTGCGCGGAAGACCTCAATGCATATAAAGAACAGGAGCACCGCGCTCGCAACGTAGGTCGCGAAGTAGCCGAAAAAGTAGATCTGCCCTAAGTGAAACCCCCTCCCCCACGGCTGTGTCTCCTCGTAGAGCACGAGCGTGAGGGAAGGAATGGAGATGGCGTGCAATGCAAAATACATGCTCATCGCCGGGAAGCGGCGGTGCAGCCCCTTGCTCCAGAAAAGGATGGCGAGCACAACCCAAAGGACAGATTCAGCAGCGATCATCGCCGACATTGCAACGTTCAATGGCATAGAGACTATTCTGCGATCGTTCGAACATCCTCAGGATAGCGCCTATATGCCTAAAGGCTCAAACACAAAAGGGTAACGCACCCCTGGCACTTTCGTGCTACGAGGTATTCGTCCAGGCTCAGCTAGATGGCGGGACTCCGTCGTGGTCTTTAGCGCGACGACGTGGAGGACGCAAAGCAGGCATTGACCGACGAGCACGGCAGAGGGCCCGGAATAAGGATCGTCGGGGCAGGATCATTCGCGGTCACCGAATTGTGCGTGGCGCGAATCTGCGTGTTGGCTGGCGCAAGCGACGCGGAAGCAAGGCCGGCGACGGCGACGAACAAAGCGAACAGGCGAATGACAGCTTTCATCGTTGGTAACCTCCCGGATTTGGATTTGAAAAGGAGATTCCTCTCCATTTATGCTACAATCGTATCTCAATTATGAATATAAGTCTAGTTTGTTCATATAGATACTAAATTAGAACGTGCATGGATTACCAACGTCATTTTGTCGCGCTTGCCGAGTGCCGTTGGTAACCGTTTTCCCGCCGCCCTGCCCTCCCTCCATCGTACCTTCCCGCATGGTAAAATAACCTTAGGTGAACACGCTTGATGGCCCCTCTTTTCAAGCGCTTACTCCCGCTTCAGCGTCCGGATTCATCCCCGGCGACCCACGACATGACCGAACACCTTGCGAACGGAATTCTATGGCGACTGAAGTTCTGAGCTCGACCTCCATCCACGGCGACAACGACAACTACACCGGCGAGAACATCAAGGTCCTGGAAGGCCTTGAAGCCGTCCGCCTCCGTCCCGCCATGTACATCGGGTCGACGGGCGAGATGGGGTTGCATCACCTTGTTTACGAGGTCGTCGACAATTCCGTCGACGAAGCCCTCGCCGGCTACGCCAAGAAAATTGACGTCGTCATCCACGTCGACAACTCCATCACTGTCGTCGACGATGGCCGCGGCATTCCCGTGGACATGATGGATTTGCCGGGCGGCCAGCGCATGCCCGCGGTGCAGGTGGTGCTCACAAAGCTGCACGCCGGTGGCAAATTCGACGCCTCCACCTACAAAGTTTCCGGCGGCCTTCATGGTGTTGGCGTCAGCTGCGTCAACGCGCTCTCGCAGGAATTCAACGTCGAAATCTGGCGCGACGGCCACACCTGGGGGATGGATTTCAGCTGCGGCATTCCAACCAGTGAGCTCCGTCAGGCCGGCACCAGCAAGCGCCGCGGGACAAAAGTTCATTTCCTGCCCGACAAATCCATCTTCACCACCACCGAATTCAATTACGACACCCTTGCGCAGCGCTTGCGCGAGATGGCCTTCCTCAACAAGGGACTCGCGATTCCGCACAC
>Ga0187858_10004475_pt1 | contig 13064 bp, 13 predicted proteins | sample June2016WEW_8_15_FD_133015 | JGI IMG/M metagenome (GOLD analysis project Ga0187858, IMG submission 133015) | Peatland microbial communities from SPRUCE experiment site at the Marcell Experimental Forest, Minnesota, USA - June2016WEW_8_150 | ecosystem: Environmental > Terrestrial > Soil >...
AACTCATTAATTTCACCGCGCCAACACTCCAACAGCGTTTCTCGGTCGGTTTTGTCCGATTTTCCCTCATCTTTCAGACGTTTCGCCCGCTGTTTAGCCAGTTCCAACACCTCATCGGATGACAGGCAGTCACCAAAGGACTGTAACTCCGAAGGAAAAGTGAACTGATGAAAGTTCTGCGCCTCATGCGCTCCCCCCGGCGAATGGTAGACAAGCAACAGCCCTCGCCGCTCCAGTTGTTTGACAACCCTGATCACCTCCCGACGCGACAGGCCAGAGTCCTCGGCCAACTTCCCGTAAGACACCTTGCAGACCCGATAGCGCGGTTCGAGGTAACACGCTAAAGTATACAGCACCACTTTTTCACCGGCACTCACATCCCGCAACCGGCGCACGTCGTCAACCGCGATTACCCGCAGCGATACCAGCCATAGATACTCGTTTTTCTTACCACGAATCTCCTCCCGTTTGACCCGCTCGCTATAAGCATCACTCCGCCCGCGCCGATTACGGCCTAACCGTGCCCGGATCGGTTGCGGAGTATATCCTGGTCCTGGGTGGAGCATAGTATAACCTCACGCGGGAGAATACCGGCACGCCCGGCCCGGCGTCGATGGTACGCGAGTACTCACGCCGACACAGCGCCTTTGTCGATTCACCCGCTTGGTGAGTGCCTTCAGTAAGAGCCTTGACCATCTAAGAAACCGGTGTTGCTCTTTACAGATGTGATAGAATTTCGACCGGGTACACGTGACCTTGAGAGTTTCGCCCGCGATACTCACATGCGAAGGTCCACCTCGGAGCATATACCCTACCAACTGCCCCGACTGGCATCGGGGCTTTTCCTATATGTAATTAAATCACCCCGATCAAGGAGGCATATGCCATGCCCGGAAGCGCAGTGCGCTTTTTGAGCGCAGTTGGATTCAACATCATCGTGGCAGTTATCTTTCACTTCTTCGGCGCTAGTCTGTCAACCTGTTGGTTCACGTTTCTTGGGCTTACTTTGTTTGCTGGTCTAGGAGAGGTAGACCGACACATGGAGGTTTTGGACAGCAAGCTGGATTCCATTCTTAAGGAACAGCAGCGACAGGAAGAATCCAATGCCTACCGACGACAAGCATCAAGCTAAGAACGTCAGCCTATCGTCAAACGACACCGCTGCCGCGAACGCGTTAGACTCCCCGATGTGCGACATGCTATAGTCGCCCGATAAACGAGGCGACCGATGACCGAAGACTACGCAGACTACGTGACACGGGCCGTAGACGAAGAGGAGCCAGTGGCGGCCTGGGCATGTTGCTGGGCCGACAAATCCGCACTGTCCGAACAAAAACCCGGACAGCCGCTGAAAACAATTGACGGATACCTTCCACCGCAGGTGATTCCCTGGGATGATAGCAGCCTAGCAGTAGGGATTTTCAAACTATGGGGGGTTGTACGTGAGCGCCAGCCGCAATCGGGACCCACGAAATATGATTTTGTGGAGCGGGAGCCTTACTATAAAGCGCAGTTCGGCTACCCAGATAGGTTGTGGGTCTTTGACCCGGAGCTTGTCGATCCACTCCGGCACGCCTTCGACCCAAAGTCCTTGGGCGATGGCGCTGGCGTGAGCCACGTGCGGTACGACTGTTCGATCCATTCCGTTGAATGGGTGGACTTGGTATTGCGTCCGGGCTATGGGACCCCAGCGGGGGCAATTACAGAAGATGTGTCAGCCGGGTGGCAGCCAACGATGGGCCTCCACATTCGCTGGCATGGGCTTTGGCGTTGGCGTAGCCCCAGTATTGTCCGCCGAGTCAGTTGGGATGATGAAGACCCTCTCGACCCGCGCCTCGTTCACTACAGCCTTCGGGGAGTTGTCATCATTAGACCGCGGGGAGGAAGGCCGGTTCTTGTCTACACGCCTCATGCATATTCGCCGCCCCACGCTTCCAGGACCTCCCGCGCCGCATGAACTTCCCGCCGCAAGGTCGCCCTCGCCCTTTGGCTCCCCCGTTTCCCGCGTCTGCCTCCGAGGCGATTCCGCCGGCTGGCGCACACGCTAAAATGCGACCGTCTCCGCCAGCCCGCCCCAAGGATTCTGCGGGCAGTCGCCGCGCTTTGCCACGTGCAGGGCTGCGCTCTGCGACAGAGGGCTGAAATGACCCTCGCCTGAGGACTTGGAGTCTTTGGAGGCGGCGTCTTTGCTATCTTTTTGCGCCTCCCCCACAGCCTTGAACCTGGGAAAGATTTGGGAAAGATAGGCCAGATATTATGTCCGTTTCGGGTGTCGCCAAGTGGGAAAAGCCCTTTCGAATCAATATTTTGAATTTGTATTGGGCAGATTCGAAGTCTGCCGCTCTATCCAACTGAGCTACAGGCGCGTGTCTTGAGTTTAACCCAACTGGCGAGGTCCGGGAAGGGAGTATTGGGGTCTTTGCCCGGAGACCCCTCCAAAACTCCGCTGCGCCCTCCGTTCTCCCTTTCCTCTCCAGGCTTGACCCCCTATGCTATACTTGCGCCGACCAACGGTAGTCTGACTCGATCTGTTGCTGTGGTTTTTGGCAAGATCCGTGACGCCACAACGCCGGCCGAAGCAGGTGCTCTTGCCCGTTGCCGAAGTACCCGGCTTGGAGGCGGAAGGGAAGTTTGACCTAAGCGCCAACGAGGAGTTCCACTATGTCTGACCGATGGGTGTTTCTTGTAGCCTTCCTGACTCTGGTTCTGACTGTTGCCGGGGCTTTTGTTATTCCCGAGTTCTTCGTTTACCAACTCCTGACCTCCTTGATCTTCCTGGTCATCGCTCTCCTGGTGTTCTTTGGTGAAGATGAGTTTCCTTACATGTTGGGGATGATTGCGCCCATCCTCTGGTGGATCTTCAGTCTCCTGGTGGGCGGACTGTTTGGAGACCTCAAGGCGCTGCTGGCTTTTGTGGGTGGAAGACCAAGCCCAGCGATGGAAACGCCGCTGCACGGTCTGGCGCTTCTCATGGGTCTCCTGCTCCTGATCGTCGCGGCCCGCGCCTGGCGGAAACAGATTACTCAAAAATTCTTGGGCAAGACCTTTGCCGTCGCCCTGGTGGTTGGGTTGGTCTGGGTCGGAGTTCTGGCGGGCTGGATGTCCCACATGATGTCCTCCGGCGCGCGGCCACATTGATCCCAGAGGGGACTGTCGCGATGCGCAATGGCGGTCGCGCCTCCCTCGCCGGCCATCTCGCCAGACGACCCATGCCCGGAAATCGGAGATTCCGGAGCCCCGGGGCATCCCTCCCGAAGTGAGCCGCCGGATTTCCGCGGCCTGGTGCGAGGACCGCAGGGGGGTGCGGTCGGCGCGCATGTCGCGCGGGGGGGGATGGCCCCGCCCCAGCTCCCTCTCGCCCGCTGCGGCGTGGCTCCTGTTTCCACACCGCCTGCCCCGCCCACCTGTTCCGCCCGGCAATTCCCGTGTACTATCGTCGTGCTTCCGGATTTCGACAAGCCCAACGGACACCTGAGCCACCTCACGCGAGGGGAACGTGGCGGAGATAAAAGAAACTGCTTTCCGGCGACTGCTCAAGAACCTGAGCTACAAATCACGGACGAAGAAATTCGAGTTGCTGCAGAGAGTGTTTGGCGCGCAGCCGGAGGATCGCGTGCTCGATGTGGGCGCGAGTGGTGAGGTGTTCTTGTCGTATGCGCTCGAAGACGTCTATCCTTATCCTGGGCGGATCGTGGCCGGCGGCCGCGAACCCCGCGAAATCCTGGCCGCGCGCCAGCACTATCCCCAGCCCCGTTACGTCCTGTTGGATGGATGCGAGCTGCCTTTTCCTGACCAGAGTTTCGACCTCGTCTTCTCCAACGCCGTGATCGAGCACATTCTGGGCCCGGGGCGGCAAGAGAAGTTCGCGCAAGAGGTCAGGCGCGTGGGGAAAAGCTGGTTTGTCACCACGCCGAATTATTGGTACCCCTTCGAAAGCCATCATCACTTGCCGTTTTTCCAATTTCTTCCGCCGCCCGTCCAGATGGTCTACAACCGCTGGTTGGGCACACACGTTCCCAAAGGCACGGTCCAGGAGTTGGCGCTCCTTTCCGCCCGCCAGTTGCAGGCCTTGTTTCCCACCGGCCGCATTGCCAAAGTGCGGGTCACTTTCTGGCCCGAAACCTTGGTGGCTTATTACCTCCATCCCGAACGCGCCAGCCCCGGCGCGGGAACAAGTCCTGCGTCAACGTAGGCTCCGACCATGGCTACAAAAACAAAGTGACCCACTACCAGGCGCGGGAAGGGATTGAATGAGTGCGCGGACCGGGTTTGTCCGCGGCGGGGGAGCGTGCTCGGCACGAAAAGCCGCAGTCCCACAAAACAGTTCCACTCCACTTGCTGGACCCACTAATGGGCCAGCTTGTATACCTCACTTCCAGAAAGAAGGAAGGTTCCGGTGACGTACTCGTGTGTGCTTTCACGCGCGACGAGGTGCGGCTCGGCGTCCACTTGCTGGCCCCAGAGAACCTTTCCCTCCGGGCTGAGGCTTTGGGTCAAGCCACCCCAAGCCTTCTCGACAGCGGGGAGGTACTCCTTGCGATTCAGTACCCCATGATTGATACCCCAGGCCAATCCGAAACAGAAAAAACCTGTCCCGCTGGTCTCAGGGTTCGGAAACTGGTCCGGGTCGTCGAGGTTGACGCGCCACAGGCCATCAGCTCCCTGGCACTTGATCAGCTCCGCCGCCTGCCGGCGAAAGATCTCGAGGTAGTGCTGCCGGCTGGGGTGATTCTTCGGAAGATACTCCAGCACCCGCGCGATTCCGGCAAATGCCCAACCATTCCCACGTGACCAGAAGATCTTCCTTCCATTCGCGGTCCGCTGGCCGATGAAACGAGGGTCGCGGTAATACAAGCCGGACTCCTTATCGAGCAACTGTCCCGTGACGTCATCGAAGAAGGCATTCATGATGTCGATATACTTGTTGTCTCCAGTGGCTTTGGCAAGCATGGCAAGCGCCGACGCGCCGTAGAGGGAGTCCACATACACGAAGCCATTTATCTTATTGCCACTGTCTCCGTAGTTGTCGAGGTACCATTGCTTGGTTCCCGCCGGCGAGAGTGGGTCCGGCGTGGCCAGCCACCTTATGGAGGGTTCGATCATCGCGCGGTCTCTCTTGACCAAATAGAGCACAGCCCAGGTCTCAACACAAAACAGGCGGTTGGCGCCGTTGGGCTCAGTGCCAATCTGCCATTCGTGCTGACGGCCCCACTCGAGAGCCTGGTTGAGGAATAACCGATCTTTGGTTGCTTTCCACGCGGCCATTACCCCCGTGTACCACGTACCACGCTCCCAATTGCGGTCGTCCGGATTCATCACCGGATGCGCCATCTGCCAGGAGTTTGCCCTTTGCAGGAGAGTCAGGATTTCCTGCTTTTTCGGGCTCGCCGGAGCAGTCGTCGCCTCCCGCGGCGCCGCTACGGCCGCGGCAGCATGGACCACGTACCCGTCCCGCGGATTGTCAATTATGAGCAAAGGATTATTCAATGGAGTGATTATTATAGGGAACAGTATGACAAAACGAATGAGCCATCGTGTCCCTTCCTTCATGCGTCGCCTCCTCCTTCCATTTGAGTCTGCGCAGCATACCACTTCAGACGAGGAGGAAACAGGAGGATATCGGTTGGCGTGGGCTACGGTTGCGAGTTGGCGCGGAGGGTTGATTTCGCGGCAGGTCGCCACGGCGGGCTCGTGGTTTGAGGCGAGGGGGGCAGATCATCAAGCCTGGTAGCCTTTCCTCTGCAGGCGCGGGGCCAGCAACCGGCGCGCCACGATCTCGCTGGTCGTCGTATCCAAATACGCAATTTGCTGGAAGCGCGTATGCAAATCACACCCTATGATCAACATGTCTCGGCTCCTTTCCCGGCAATCCTTGGTCAGGCACATAAACCAAGTTTGCCGGTTCTACGGAGCCGACGACTTTATGGAATCACGGAGGTCCGAGGTCTGACTTCGCCGCCCCCTGCTTCGAGGCGTTACACCTTTGATATTTCGAGGCAAGTGCCCGGGCTCCGGGCTCTGGCGCCTTTTTTCCCGGGCTTGTTTCGAGTGCTCGGCGGGGGTATCCTCGGGGCAGGGCGAAGTCTCGAAAGAACCGGGAGGTGAGGATCATGAAAGCTCGCTGTGCCTTGGTCATTCTGCTGGCGGCTACCTTGGGGGCGGCTGCATCTCCCCACCCCGCCAAGAAACCGTTGACGCGCGAGGATATTCTCTACCTTCTGAACAACTACGTGCCCAGCGCGCATGTGGTGGACATGGTGGCGGAAAACGGCGTCGATTTCGAGCCCACCGAGGATTACCTCAAGAAAGTGCGGGCGGCGGGGGGGAAGGAGGACGTGCTCAACGCTCTGCGCGAGGTGCGGCGGCCGAAGGCCCGTCCCGCGGCGGCGCAGCGGCCGGCGTCGGACGTGCAGGTTGAGCAAGGCCTGGCCCGAGCGATGGAACTCGAGAAACAAGAGTCCTATCCCGAGGCCGAGCAGGAATACCGCGCCGCTCTGTCGATTCAATCCCGGAACAGCACCTTGCACGTGGGTCTGGGCCGCGTCTTATGCAAACAGCAGAAATGGGAGGAGGCCCTGGCGGAATATCGCGAGGCGATACATTCAGACGCCCGGTCGGCGGAAGCCCATGCCGCTCTCGGCCTGGCTCTCAGCCTGCGCGGTGACCCGGCCACGGCCATCCCGGAGCTGCGCGAGGCCCTCCGCCTGAATCCCCGCGACCTGCAAGGCCGGAACATATTGGCTGCCTCGCTTTACAATGTGCACCAGGTCCCCGCGGCGCTGGCCGAGTTGCGCCGGACGGCCGGCCTCGACCCCGATACCGCCGCCGGCCACTACGCCAGCGCTCAGGTCCTCCTGATTGAGAAAAAGGATACGGACGGCGCTATCGCCGAGTTTCGCCAGGCGCTCAGCCTGGATCCCAACACCTGGTTTCCGCACAATGATTACGCGAACGCCCTCTCGACCAAGGGAGATCTGGACGGGGCGATTGCCGAGTATCGGGAAGCGCTGCGCTTGCAGCCCGACTCCGTGGTGGCCCATGCCAATCTGGGCTACGCCCTCGGTCGCAAAGGTGACATGAATGGTGCGACCTCGGAGGTGCAGTATGCCATCCACCTGAACCCCAACACACCCTTGCCCCACCTCATCAAGGGAATGGTGTTGGCGCAACAGCAGAATCTTCCTGCGGCGGTTGAGGAATACCGCGAAGCGGTACGGCTCGATCCCGGGAGCGCTGATGCCCACACGCTACTGGGGGGCAGTCTGGCCATGAGCGGCGATCTTCCGGGGGGCCTTAGCGAAACTCACGAGGCCGTCCGCCTGGACCCTTCGAACGCGATGGCCCACAACCAGCTCGGCATGCTGCTCGCGAATCAGGGAGACCGCAGCGGGGCGGAAGCGGAGTACCGTGAAGCTGTCCGGTTGGAGCCGAAGTTCGCCATGGCCCATGCGAACCTGGGTACGCTCCTTGTCATGCAAGGCAATTTTCAGGCGGGTTTCGCGGAGATTCGCCTCGCTTACCAGCTTGATCCGAACAATCCTCAGATTACCTCGCTGTTTAGGAAACTCCCGCGCGGGACTGTCTACTGAATCTCCCCAGCAGCCTACTTGGCCCGGGGGCTGAGGAGCCTCGAAACTGCCGCCAGTTGCTCCAGGGAGAGTTGCTCCGCACGCAGATTTCCGGCGTGGCCCGCCTCCGCCAGCGCTGCCGCGACCTGTTCGCGCGCATAGATGGCGCCCAGGTTGTTGAGCAGGGTCTTCCGCTTCTGGGCAAAACACCGCTTCACGAATTCTAGGAATTCATCACATTCTTCCCGCGTCCAGTGCGGGAATCTGGGCCGCATTTGGAACGCCACCAGCGCCGATTGCACTTTCGGCGGGGGAGAGAAGGCTCCGGGCGGGACTGCCAGCGCGAGGCGCGCTTGGGAGTAGAGTTCGGTCGAGACGGTCAGGTAACCGTAATCCCGGCTCCCGGGTCGAGCAGTCAGCCGCTCGGCGACCTCGCGCTGCACCAACAAGCCCATGGCGCGGAGGGAATCCCGATGGGCGAACAGGTGATGCAGAATGGGTGACGTGATGTAATACGGGAGGTTCCCGAAGACAAAACATTCCGCCAGGCGCTGCTGCCGGCAGAGCTCCGTAAAATCCACGCTGAGCACATCGGCGTGGAGTATCGCCACGCGGGCATCCTGCGCAAATCCTTTTTGGAGTTGCGACGCCAGGGAGGAATCTACTTCAATGGCCACCACCTTGCGGACGCGTTTCGCCAGCAGGCCGGTCATCGCCCCGCGCCCCGGGCCGATTTCGATTACCACGTCATCCGCGCGCAAGGGGAGAGCATCGAGAATCCTCTCTCGATAGCGCGCGTCGGCGAGAAAATGCTGGCCGAGTTTGGGGCGTGAGGTGGAGGGCATGAAAGCCTGGCCATCTTGCCGGAGACCGCGCGCCGCCCCGCCGGAGCAGGCGTCGTCCCCAGGTCCGCGCCGCATCATAGCACGAGCGCGGAGTCCTTGACTTTGCGGGGGGCATCCTCTAACGTAGCCAAGGCCGGACTCTTCATCTCGCTAAAAGGAGGAGCGGCGTGAAAATCGTCTTCGTCGCATCCGAGGGTGTGCCGTATTCCAAAACCGGCGGGTTGGCGGATGTCGTGGGTGCGCTGCCCAAGGCGCTTGCCGCGCTCGGGCACGAACTGCAGGTTATCCTCCCGCGCTATCGCATGACCAAGCCCGGTCCGGGCCTGCCCGGATCCCAGAGCCTGACGTTGCCGCTGGGCTCCGGATTCAAATTCGCGTCCGTCCAGGACGGCGGCCGCGCCCACAACGTGCCGGTTTCCTTGATCGAATGCCCCGAGTACTTCGATCGCGAGGGCCTCTACCAGCAGAAGGGGGAAGACTATCCTGACAACGCGCACCGCTTTGCGGCCTTCTCCCTGGCGGCGCTGGAATTCATGAAGCGCGGCGCGACTCCTCCCGACATTATCCATTGCCACGACTGGCAGACGGCGCTGGTGCCCATCTACCTGCGCAACCTCTACCGGGAAGACGGCTACTATCGAAACACTTCTGTGGTGTTTACGATTCATAACCTGGGCTACCAGGGCCTTTTCCCGCCGCACCTGCTGCCCCAGATTACGCTGCACGCCGGGCTGTTTACGATGGAGGGCCTGGAGTATTACGGAATGGTGAACTTTCTCAAGGGAGGTATTATCTTCTCTGATTTTGTCACCACCGTAAGCCGCAAGTACGCGGAAGAGATCCAGACCCCCGAATTTGGTTGTGGCCTGGAAGGCGTGCTGCGCTCGCGGAGGGACCACCTCGAGGGTATCCTGAACGGCGTGGACTATGAGGCCTGGGACCCCGCGACCGACAAGCTCCTCGCCGCCAACTACACACCGGTGAGCCTGAAGGGCAAGGAAGCCTGCAAGAAAGCGCTGCTTCAGAAAATGGGCGTGCAGTCTCCCGTGCTGCGGCGGCCGGTGATGGGCATCGTTTCACGTTTCGCGTCGCAGAAAGGGTTTGACCTGATCGCCAGCATCGCGGAGCAGTTGGCGGCGCTCGACCTTTACGTCGTGGCGCTCGGTACGGGCGAACCTCCGCACGAGGAACTGTTCCGAACCATGGCCGCGAAGTACCCGGAGAAGTTCCTGGTCAAGATCGCCTACGACAATACCCTGGCCCACCAGATTGAAGCGGGCGCGGATATGTTCCTGATGCCCTCCCGTTACGAGCCTTGCGGGCTCAACCAGATTTACAGCCTGAAGTACGGCACCGTTCCCATCGTGCGGGCCACCGGAGGCCTGGACGACACCATCGCGTCCTTCGACGGCAAGTCCGGGACAGGGTTCAAATTCCAGGATTACTCGCCGCAAGCCTTACTGGCCGTCATCCGCCAGGCCCTGGAGGTCTACGCGGCGCCCAAGAGCTGGCTGCGCCTGGTGCACAACGGTATGAAGGAAGATTTCTCCTGGGCAAGCTCCGCCAAGGAGTATGCCAAAATCTATCAGTCCTTGCAGAAGGCCCAAGCTCGTTCAGCGGCAGAAGCATTGCCCGCCGGAGATGTCTTCAAACGTGGAGGTTCTTAAGCATGGCCGGTAGTCATACGTTGGAACTTAGCGACCAGAACTTTGAGCAAGAGGTGCTCAAGTCCCCGCAACCGGTGTTGGTGGATTTTTGGGCGGCTTGGTGCGCACCCTGCCGCATGTTGGCGCCGACGGTGGAGTCCATTGCGGCGGAATACGCCGGCCGCGCTAAAGTCGGTAAGCTGAATGTGGATGAGAATGTCCTCGTCACCAGCCGTTACGGGATTCGCAGCATCCCCACCCTGCTTCTTTTCAAAGCCGGGCAGGTGCAGGAACAGGTGGTCGGGGCGACGTCGAAGGACGTTATCAGCAAATTACTTGATAAACATCTCTAACCGGTTGTCGAAAAACCGTCCCAGGATGCTAACCGGAAGGGTGCGAAGGATCTGCGGTTTCGCCTAAGCAGAGACTGCCAGATGCTGCGACGGCCGTACGCCCTCAAGACGGGCGGGTTGCGGGGCAGCAGTTGTTTGGACGCCTCTCATGAGTGGAAGCGTTCGGAGTAGAATCACGGGACGCAGTTGTGTCCCATAGAGAAGCAGGCTGAGCATGTCAACCAATGTCGTGGTCGTGGGCGTTCAGTGGGGAGACGAGGGCAAGGGCAAGGTGGTGGATGTGCTGGCAGAGCACTTTGATATTGTGGCGCGCTACCAGGGCGGCGCCAATGCCGGGCACACCGTGCTGGCGGAGGGAAAGAAGTTCGTGCTGCAACTTCTCCCCACCGGCATCATCCGCCCGGAGAAGATTGCCGTCATCGGGAACGGCGTGGTGGTCGATCCCGAGTCGCTGCTGCGAGAGATCCTTAAGCTGGAAGAGAAGGGCGTGAGCGTAGGCCGCCGGCTGCTGGTCAGCGATCGCGCCCACCTGATCCTGCCCTATCACCGCGCGCATGAACTTGCGGCTGAGGAAGCTCGCGGGGTGGGCAAAATCGGGACCACCGCCAAGGGCATCGGGCCCACCTATGAAGACAAGGCCGGGAGGCGCGGGCTGCGGGCCTGTGATTTGCGTGACGCCGCGCAATTCCGCGAGAAATGCGCGGCGGTGGTGGCGGAAAAGAACCGCATTGCCTCGGCACTGTTCGGCGGCTTCACCCTGCACGCCGAAGAATTGACGGAGCAATTCCTGCGCGTCGGCCAAGGCATGCTGCCGTACCTGGTGGACGTTTCCGCCTATCTGAACGCGGAAATGGATCAGGGCAAGCGCGTGCTCTTCGAGGGCGCCCAGGGGACGATGCTGGACCTCGACCACGGGACTTATCCTTTTGTGACTTCCTCGAGCTCGACGGCGGGCGGGGCCTGCACCGGGACCGGCGTCGGCCCTACGCGCATCGATTCCGTCGTGGGAGTGTCCAAAGCTTACGCCACGCGCGTGGGAAGTGGACCTTTTCCGACGGAGGCCACCGGACCGGAGGGCGAGAAGATTCGCGAGCGCGGTGGTGAATACGGAGCCGTCACCGGCCGGCCGCGCCGCTGCGGGTGGTTCGACGTTCCCGTGGCGCGCTACAGCGCCCGCGTGAACAACCTGGACGCGCTGGTGATCACCAAGCTTGACATCCTCGACCCGCTGCCGGAAATCCCCGTGGGCGTCGAATACGAATACAAGGGGAAGCGGTTCAAAGATTTTCCTCCCGAGATCGAAATCCTGGAGCATGCCCAGGTTCATTACCGCGTGGTGCCCGGCTGGCAACAGCCCACTTACGGTACTCGCGAGTTGTCGCAGCTCCCGGCGCGCGCCCGGGATTATCTCCGCTTTCTTGCCGACCAGGTGGAAGTGGAAATCGCCATGGTCTCTACCGGACCAGAGCGCGAGCAGACCCTTTGGCTGGATCAGTCGATGGTCAAATGATCCCCTTCGAGCAGGCCCTCAATATTGTCAAAGAGAAGTTGGCGGAAGCCGCAATCAGCCCGGGCACGGAAGTCGTGCCCCTCGCTGCCGCCGCCGGTCGCGTTCTGGCTGAGGACATCGCTGCTGACCGTGACTACCCGCCTTTCCATCGCGCCATCCGCGATGGGTTTGCGGTCCGCGCCGCCGACGTGAGCGTGCCGCCCGTCGTGCTGCGCCTGCGCGGCGAAGTCTGCGCCGGTGAGCACTTCCCCGGCGCTCTCGGGGTGGGCGATTGCGTGTCCATCATGACGGGCGCACCGCTGCCGGCCGGCGCGGATGCGGTGGTGATGGTCGAGCACGCGGAGACCCGCGGCGACGGGGTGGAAATCCAGAGAGCCGTTCATCCCGCCGAAAATGTCGTTCACCAGGGAAGCGAAGCCTCCTCCGGCGTACGGGTTCTCGCCAGGGGCAAGCGCTTGGGCGCCGGCGAAGTGGGGCTGCTGGCGAGCGTGGGGAAATCGCGGGTCAGCGTATTCGCGCGGCCGCGCGTGGCCATTCTGGCCACGGGCGATGAAGTAGTGCCCGTGGAGCAGCGGCCGGAGTGGTTCCAGATTCGCAACAGCAACGCCCTGACGCTCTCCGCCCAGGTGGCCGCGGCCGGGGGAATCCCGCAACCTCTGGGCATCGCTCCGGATTGTCTGGAAACCCTGCGTGCTATGATCGAGGAAGGCCTGGGGGCGGATCTGCTGCTGCTGAGCGGGGGCGTTTCCGTGGGCAAGTACGATTTCGTGGGGCAAGCTCTGACCGGCCTCGGCGCCGAGTTCTACATTCAGGGGGTGGCCCTGCAGCCCGGAAAGCCGCTCGTCTTCGGGCGCGCCGCCGGCACGTTCTTTTTCGGTTTGCCCGGCAATCCCGTCTCGACGTTTGTCACCTTCGAGTTGTTTGCGCGCCCGGCCATCGCCGCCTTGGGCGGTGCGACGCATGAGGCGGTGGTCTTCCTGCGCGCTCGCCTGGCCCAGCCTCTCGAAGCCAAGGCGGGGCTTACGGCCTTCCTGCCGGCGCGCCTGGCCTGCCCGTCCGGCGACCCCGTGGTGGGCCCGGTGGGCTGGCAAGGCTCGGGGGATCTGGTGGGAGTGGCCGCCGCGAATTGCTTTCTGGTTGTG
>Ga0187858_10004477_pt1 | contig 13060 bp, 12 predicted proteins | sample June2016WEW_8_15_FD_133015 | JGI IMG/M metagenome (GOLD analysis project Ga0187858, IMG submission 133015) | Peatland microbial communities from SPRUCE experiment site at the Marcell Experimental Forest, Minnesota, USA - June2016WEW_8_150 | ecosystem: Environmental > Terrestrial > Soil >...
AACCAGGAGCTATTAGAATGTTGCGGTTGCAGCCTGACTCCGGACAGCCTGCGCACCATTTCGGTGAACAATGACCTCACCGCGAACCCGCTGACCAGAGAAGTTCTGACCTTCGGTTCGATCAAGGTTATCTCTTCCAGCGGTGCGCCGACTTGCAACCCGTCGAAGCCTGTCCCGACGCCGGCAGTCCGCGGCTGGGGAACGCATATTCAGCTCCCGGCCGGTTTCGGTCCCTACGTGACGGAAACCGACTCCCAGGACGCGACGCTGAGCTCCGCCGAAGTATCTCATCTGGCGGGCCTCTGCGGGTCGATTCTCAGTAACGCCAGCGGCTACGGCATCTGCACCTGCGGAACCGGCGACTAAGCTGGACGGCTGCTGCTAGACACAGCTTCCCGAGAGCAGGTCGGTATATGCCTGCGTAGGCCTTATATCGGTCTGTTCTCGGTCTGCTCGATACCGACGGCCCTGAGAACCGACACGGCTGCCCTAGCCTACGCTGGCATCGGCGAAAATATACTCGAAACTCACAGCGCCGCAGTACCTTCAGTACTAAAGTCCGGCCTCGCACTTGATTTCTATCGTTAAAGGACAGTAGGCTGTAAGCAACAGTGTTTGCAGGTGATTCATCGGGCCATGGTTTTGGCTTCCTCCGGACCGTGGCCCGTCGCGTTAGGCGATGTGGACACACGCCGCACTTGGAAGCGGGCCCCCGAAAGCCCGACATTCGGCTGGCCGGGAGGTGCGAAACGCGCTGGCTTCTCACAATTTCGCGGGCCGCCGCGTTTTGAGGATCGCCCGCAGTCTGGCGCAATCAAGAAACCCGGCTTAGCAGCGGCGACGGGTGATTTGTCACAACGCTTCTCAGAATACTCACAATGCTCAGAATTCGCCACGCCTTCCGGAGTGCGCGACGCACGCCACCAGCCGCCGAGCCTGCGAGTTGCTATTTGCCTGAGCTGGGGCCACACTCGTTCCGGCGCGCCAACATCGCGTGGGGCAACAAGGTCGGTGGCAGTTGAATCAACAAGCGTCGAAGATCGCCGGGCATAGCAATCTGGAGATAGCTGGCGAATACAGGTCGTAACGCCAGAACGAGCTGACGCTCGGCATCCAGCAGAAACTCGCTCAGGCACCAAACAGGAACCAGCCACGACGAGTCCGTCTCCTGAAGTCTGCAATCTCAGGCAAGCTGTCAGAATCAACCGCCATTGGCAACGACGCTTGTTCAATAGGGAGTCTCCTGAGGTGGGATGGTGGCCCCAGCATTCAATAGACCCTGGGTCATTTCTTTCGCGCCGTCTTGTCCGTAGGAGCTTTGGCCACAGGGTGCGGTCAACCACTGGGCTTGCGGGAAAACGTCCACTCCTTCCGTACATAGTTACCTATGTGATCCAACTCGGGAAAGAGGGCGGCTTTGTGCATGCCAAGGTATCGGAGTTGTTCGCGCAGTAGGGGCCTGGCTTTCAAGCGAACGCGAAACCTCATTAAGAACTGGTTAGCGGCTCTCTCGTGGAGCTTCTCAGGGTCCGATACCTCGTCTAGCAGTGCAGACAGCGGCGCTTCCTCTCCCTTATTCGATTGAACGTGGGGCGTCCTTTCTTTCCGCCGAAGAACAAGACCATTGAAAGCTGCGAAGTCCTCCTCGGGTTGAGCCGATTTGGGAACACGGCCACGGCCACAGGTGATGTGAGTTGCTCGACTAACGACCTGTTTTCAGGTGCTAAGGTCACCAGCCAGCCACAGCTTGAGTTTGTGAATGCCACTATCCTTGTATTTCTTGTCACCCGTGTTGATCTGCTCGATTGGGTCGAGAGTCAACTGCACTATGTACCTAAGATTTTTGACCCGCCGAGCGCCCGCCATTGCACTGCGGACGGCCATGTCGACGCTTTCCAGACCACAGATATGCGCTTCATCCTTATCGTGTAATCGTGTCAGGCGGTTTAACCGTCGGGCGTTCAAGGCGAATAGCTGCCCGTCAGACCCGGATAAAATGCCGGATCTGTCAGTCAGGCTCGTGGGACGTCCCGATGGCGTCGGGAATAGCCAGGACGGCGTATTCATTGAATGTAAACCAGTGATTCGGATCACGCCGTCCGGGGGCACTATTGCAACAAGGACTTGATTCGGTTTGTAGTGAGCGACGATGCGTGGCGCTGCGTAACGCTATGTCGGCCGGCTACCCGAGAAAGGACTATACCGTTTCGGCCAAACTGGTTCCTGCTCTGCAGGATTGGCCAACTGGCATTAACGCCAACAGCGTTCCAATACCCTGTCGTCACTCTAGGCGGGTTCGGCCAGGGCCGTGAATAAACGACGGCACCTCGCGAACCCGCAGGTTGGCCGAGGGCCGTCCGACAGGCCGGATTTAGGACACTACCCCCTAAGCAATACCCCCAAACAGGGGTGGCGTCCCGTTCCCTCAAAACCCAACGAAAAACCGACCTGAAATTCTACACGACATGTAATATACTACTATTCAGGATAAAGAAATCCTTAATTGCTAATAGCTGAATCGAGGAATCATGCGAGCCCAAACGGTTGAAGTGAAGGAATCCACCGGCCGGGTGCTCTGTTGCACCGTTTTTCGCCCAGGCGGGAAGAAGTTGATGGCCAAAGGCCACATCATCAGCGACGAGGACATCAAGGTTTTGGAATCCGAAGGTATGGAGACCATCTGGGTGACCGAGCTGGAGGAAGGCGAGGTCGGCGAAGACGATGCGGTCTGCGTGGTAGCCAGCGAAATGGGCTGCGGGAGCTTCGAAATCCGGCTGGCGGCAGGCGGCCGCGCCAATCTGCTGGCGACCGAAAAGTGTTGCGTGCTGGTTGACGATGAGCTGCTGAAACAGATAAACTGCACGGCCAGCGTAGTAATCGCCACGGCGCTGAATTTCAGCTTTGCGATGCCTGGGCAGCGGATCGCCACGGTGAAGAGCGCCCCCTTTGCCGTTTCCAAGGCGCAGCTCGAAGCCGTCACCGGGATACTGAAGGAGCGCGGCCCGATATTGCAGGCGCGGCCTATGCGGAGCCCCAGCGTCGGCGTCTTGTACACCGATGCGCTCAGTGGGGATCGCGCGCGGCAGTTGTTTGAGAACATCATGCGCCAGCGCCTGGAGCACTTTGGCGTAACGGCCAATTTTGTCCTCTCCTGCACTGAGGATGAGGCTGCCGTCAGCAAATGCCTGCAGCACCTGCTCCGGTCCAAACCGGCCGTGATTCTGATTGCGTCGACCACCGCACCGGCTGGTCCGGAAGACGTAGTCGGACAGGCCATGGAACGGGTTGGGGGCCGCGTGGAGCGATTCCTGGCGCCCGTCGAACCTGGGAACTTGTTGCTGTTGTCTTATAAGGACGACATTCCCATGATTTCGGCGCCCGGCTGCTTTCGCTCCGCTAAGGCCAACGTGGTAGACTTGGTGCTTCCGCCATTGCTGGCCCGCTACCACGTCACAGGCTGGGAGGTGGGCTGCCTGGGACACGGGGGCTTGCTCGGGTAATTTGGACGATCTCCTCCACCCCTGTGGGTTGTAACCTCCGAGCAACCTACAGGTGCTCCACGACCGGGCGCTTGACCAGCGCCCGGTCCTTTTTTCAAGTGGGGCGGACGCCCTCGTCCGCGCGCGACCCCTGGCCGCGCTCTTGCGCTTATACGCGGGACACCGTAATCGTCTAGTTGCCAGCCCCAGCCCCCGCCGGACGGTTCTCCTCGCCTTCCTTCTTCTTCGGCTCGGGCTTTGGCAGCGGCTTGCGCGGCAGCCTCTCGTCGCGTGTAGCCGCATCGTAAACCACCGAAGCCATGATGGCCGAAGCCTCCATCAGATCGCCCGCCTGCAAATGGTCGTACACATCCGCGTTCGAGTGATGCGTTTCCGCGGAATAGTCCAGCGGATCCTGTATGAACTGGAAGCCGGGCAGCCCCACCGCGTCGAAGGACTGGTGGTCCGTCCCCCCCGTGTTGCGGATCGTCACCGTACTCGCTCCATAATCCTTGAATGGCTCCAGCCAGGCTTGGAAGATGGGCCGCATCATGTCGTTGCCCTGCAGATAGGCGCCGCGAATCTTGCCGGTGCCGTTGTCCAGGTTGAAGTAACCGGAGAGCTTGGCGTGCTCCGGCTTCAGCGCCATGCTCTCGCGATCCGCGAAGTGTTCCTTTACATAGGCCTTGGAACCCAGCAGTCCCTCTTCTTCGCCGGTCCACAGCGCCATGCGCACGGTGCGCGCCATCTTCAGATCCAGCGCCTTCAGGATGCGCATGGCTTCCAGCACCACGGCGCTGCCGGCGCCGTTGTCGGTCGCGCCGGTGCCGCCCGTCCAGGAGTCCAGGTGCGCGCCCAGCATCACCAGCTCATCCTTCTTGCTGGTGCCCGGTAACTCGCCGGTGACCGTGAACGAATCCTGCGTGTCGTCCAGGAACTTGTTTTGAATGTCGAATTCCAGCGTGACCGGAATCTTCTTCTCGATCAGCCGCGCGATGCGGTTGTAGTTCTCGACTTCCAGCGCAACCGACGGTGGCGGCACCGGATCTTTGGGATCCTGCGAGCCACCCGCCATGCCGAACACAATACCGCTGGTGGCGCGATAGCTCGCGACCAGCGTCACCAGCACGCCTTCTTCAGTCAGAAACTGATTCAGCTTGTTGCGGAACTTCTCCCGCGCCGCGCGATCCATCTGAAAGTTCGCGGGACGCGGCGGTTGTCCGGGCATGAGCGGAATCGGATTGGCGAACGGCGAGCGCGCCGAAGGATCGGGCGCCAGCGATTCCGCCGCCAGTTACGCATCCGTGAAGCGCTTCAGGTCCGGTTCGGTTTCCGGCACCAGCGGCTTGGGATCGTCCAGCAGGACGATCTTGCCCTTCAGCTTGCCTTTGAACTTTTCAAGGTCCGCATCCGTCTTCAACACCGCCATCACCGGCTCTCCGGAAACCGGACCGTTGGTGCCGGGCGTCCAGGGCCGCGCGAAGCCGACCAGCGGAGCAAACTGCGGCTCTTTCTGCTGCGCGCTGAAGTGCACGCAAGTCCAGCCCTTTCCAAACGGGCCCCACTTTTCCAGACCGGGATTCGCGATGCCCCACTCGGTCATACGGCGCACGGCCCATTCGGCCGCGGCCTTGAGACCCGGCGAACCCGTCAGCCGTGGCCCATAGACATCTGCCAGGTAGAAAGCGTTTTCCATCACCTTGGAGTTCTGGAACTCCTCGGCTTTGATTTGGTTGATTGTGTACAGATCCACCTTCTCCTGAGCCAGCAGGAGAGGCGCAAGCAACAACAGCAGGAAGTGTTTCATAGACGTGACGAGATTATCACAAATGCGGTGCGAGGGGGGATGCGCGAGGTCAACTGCGTGTAGCCTGCCGGACTATAAGCCGGTTTCTGTACCCTTGCGGGCGGCAGCCATTCATCTGGGCCGGACATTGCTGTCCGGCTCTAGCGACCTACCCGAGAGTTCATAGGAGCGGGCCGCTCCTCCTCTCCTATTTGGTCTTGCTCCACGTGGGGTTTACCCTGCCGGCCGAATTGCTCCGGCCGCGGTGCGCTCTTACCGCACCTTTTCACCCTTACCCGTAGACCTACTCCCCTTGCGGCGAGCGGTTCCGGGCGGTATGTTTTCTGTGGCACTTTCCGTCGAGGTCCCGTCGCCAGAACCCCTCCCGGCCGTTAGCCGGCACGCTGCCCTGTGGAGACCGGACTTTCCTCCCGTTTCCGGGCGGCTGCCCATCCGGCAGGCTACAAAACCCATTATCCCATGATGGCGCGGAAGTCCTGAGAACCGCTTACTGACGTGCACGGCTCCGAATCGAGGCGCGGCTCCGAATCGAAGCCTGGCGCTGATTCAGAGCCACGACCGTGAGGGAGTGGTCTTCAGGCGCCCCTAATCCTTCAGCGCCTTGTCGAAGAAGTCCAGCTCGGCCTGCAGCATCTGCCTTTGCATCGGGCCCATCACGCCGTGCGACTTCTGCGGATAGACCAGCATCTGGAACTGCTTGCCTGCGATCTCCAGAGCACGGGCCATCTGGATCGTGTTTTGGAAATGCACGTTGTCGTCCTCGATATTGTGCAGGATCAGCAGGCGGGCCTTGATGTCGGCGGCGTTCGTCTGCGGTGAGCTGCGTTTGTAGCCCTCCGGGTTTTCCTCCGGCAGGCCCATATAGCGTTCCGTATAAATCGTGTCGTAATTGCGCCAGTCCGTCACGGGGGCTCCCGCGATCCCCGCGCGGAAGACATTCGGCGCGTTGGCCAGCGCGTAGAGCGTCATGTACCCGCCGTAGCTCCAGCCGCTGATACCGATGCGAGTCATATCCGCAAAGCCGAGTGTCTCCAGGTAGTGAATTCCCTCGAGTTGATCCTTGAGCTCCTGCGCGCCGGTTTCATGGTAGATTTTCGATTCCCAAAGGTGCCCGCGGCCCGACGAGCCGCGATTGTCCAGTTGCCAGATGAGGTATCCTTTCTGGGCCAGGACCTGATCGAAATTGGCTCCGTGCCAGGCGTCCTGCACGGATTGCGCGTGCGGCCCGCCGTAGATCATCACGATCACCGGATACTTCTTCTCCGGCGAGAAGCCTGCCGGCTTGATCATCCGCGCATAAAGCAGAGCGCCATCGCTGCTTTTCAGTTGGACAATCTCGGTGGGCAGGATTTCGAGATCCGAGAGCACCGCCTCCTTGTAAACCTCGATCTGCGACCCGTCTCTCTCATTCAGCGTACGGCGCGGCGGAGTGGCCAGGCTGGAAGCCGTATCCATGTAATATTCGGTGGTCGGGCCCATCGAGATATTGTGCGTGCCTTTGCCGCCGCTGAGCCGCTGCTTCTGTTTGCCATCCAGGCGCACGCGGTAAAGCTGCCGCTCCAACGGACTCTGCTCGGTGGAAACGTAGAATACCTCGCGCGTCTCCTCGTTCACCCCCGCCACCGCAGTGACTTCCCACTCGCCTTTGGTGAGTTGCGTCACGTGTTTGTCGTCCACCGAGTACAAATACAGGTGATGGTAGCCGTCCCGCTCACTCCCCCACAGGAATTGTTTGCCCTTATTGAGGAAGCGGAAGTCGTCGTTCACGTTGATCCAATAGGAATCCTGTTCGGCGACCAGCACCCGTGCGGCGCCGGTATGCACATCCGCCAGCCCCAGTTCGAGATGGTTCTGCACGCGATTGAAACGCTGGTAGGCTACCGAGCGGCTGTCCGGCGCCCACGAGACCCGCGCCAGCAGGTGGTCGCGGCTTTCCCCCACGTCCATCCACTGCGTCGGACCGCCCGTGGCCGGGACCACGCCCAGCCGCACGTCGGCATTCGGCGTACCAGGCTGCGGAAAACGCTCCGGCTCCATGAAGGCGCGCCACGAGAGCAGATCCACCTGCGGGAAACTCGATTCGTGGCTGACGTCAAATTGCAGATAGGCGATCTGGCTGCTGTCGGGCGACCACCAGTGCGCGGTAGCCAGATCCAGCTCTTCCGGGTAGACCCAGTCCAGCTCGCCATTCCATAGCGTGGCGGCGCCGTCCGCGGTGAGGCGCGTCACTTTCTTGGAGGCGATCTCCAGTGTGTACAGGTCGTGGCCGCGGCGGAAGGAGACCAGACGATCGTCAGGCGAGAGCTTAGGGTCGCGCTCCGGTTCCGGCGTAGCGGTGAGTTGCTCCCACTTGCCTGTCTCAATGTGCAGCAGAAACAGGTCGCCTCCCACGCTGATCAGCATCTCTTGGCCCGACGCCGACCACTGGAAGCTCTGCTCGGAAACGCGCCGGTTCTGCCAGTCGAAGGTTTCCGGCGCCGGCGGCTTGACTGCCTTCTCTTCCAGTGGGGCGAGCGACACCAGTTCTTTGGATTTCTTCGCGGGGACATCGTACTGCCAAATGGCCTTTTCTTCCATCCAAGCAAAGCGCTTGCCGTCGGGAGCCCAGGTGATGGCAGGCATGCGCGGCGGCGCCGGTATTGTTTGGATCGTGACGGGTTTCTTGTCGGCAGCAAAGCCGCTGACGCACAGCAGGAACGCGCAGCAAAGCCTGTTCATAAAACTGCATTGTACCCGTACTGGATTCCGTTGGATACCTGTGCGATGCTAAATCGGTCCTATGGAGTTTGTCAGCGGTAAAGTCGGATGGGTCGAAGTGATCTGCGGCCCCATGTTTTCGGGCAAAAGCGAGGAGTTGATCAGGCGCCTGCGCCGCGCCACGATCGCACGCAAACGTGTGCAGGTTTTCAAACCGGCCATCGACACGCGGTACGGTCTGGAGGAGATCGTATCGCATGACGATCTACGCATGAAAGCGGAGGTGGTGAACGGCGGCGGCGAAATTCTGGACCGCGTGGATTGGCGGTCGGAGGTGATCGGCGTGGACGAAGCGAATTTCATGGGCGCCAGCCTGGTAGACGCCGCCCAGCGCCTGGCCGACAGCGGCAAACAGGTGATCGTTGCCGGGTTGGATACGGATTACTTGGGGCGGCCCTTCGTCCCTATCCCCGAGCTGCTGGCGCTGGCGGAGTCCATCACCAAGGTTCTCGCCGTCTGCGTGCGCTGCGGAAATCCAGCCAAGCACACGCAGCGCTTGCGGGGGGCCGACGACCTGATCGTGGTAGGCGCCGCCGATCTGTACGAAGCCCGCTGCCGCCGCTGCTTCGAACCGGGGATTCCGAAGCAGACGGAACTGGATTTTGCCCGGGCGCAGAAGAGCGAGCGCGGGTAACCAGCCCGCAGCGTGAATTTCATAACACTCCCGAAGGGGTGGCCTGAAAAAAACTGCATGCTAGTGAAACGTTGCGCGCCTTCGAATCACTACCAAATGAACGCGCTGCGAGCTGCGCTCCAAAAAGCGAGCATGGTTTCTCCCCACTCCGTGGCTGCTTCGGAGACACGCAGCTCGCGGCTGTTCACAAGCGGTTCAGCCGTCCCCGCGCGCAGGTTTGCTACCATAAATAATCAAGTTGACCGAAACCGTTCCCGGCATCCTGGCCCGTATTGTCGCTCATAAGCAGGGAAATCCCGCACCGGCTGCAAGTGCGCGTCAACAATGGGAGCGGCAGGCGGAACAGGCCCAAGCCGGGCGCCGCGATTTCCAGCAAGCGCTGGTAGCGCGGACGCCGGCGATCATCGCCGAGATCAAAAAAGCCTCCCCTAGCAAAGGGCTGCTGGCTCTCGACTTCGATCCAGTACTACTAGCCCGGCAGTATGTTGCTGGAGGCGCGGCGGCCCTGTCGGTGCTGACCGACGAAGCGTTTTTCCGGGGCAGCTTGGCCGATCTGCGCGCGGCGCGCGGCGCCTGCGGCCTGCCGGTGCTGCGGAAGGATTTTACGCTCGACGAAAGCCATGTGCTCGAAGCGGCAGCCAGTGGCGCGGATGCCATCCTGCTGATTGCGGCCATCCTGGAGACAACTCAAATTCACAGCCTGCGTGAGTTGGCTGTGCGGTACAGCATGGCTGCGCTGGTCGAAGTGCATGACGAGCGGGAACTTGCTAAAGCGCTCGATGCTGGCGCCGAAATCATCGGGGTCAATAACCGGGATCTGACCACTTTCCAGGTAACGCTCGAAACCTCGCTACGCCTGGCGCCCCGCATCCCCTCGCACGTATTAAAAGTCAGCGAAAGCGGCATACGCTCCGCGCAGGATATCGCGCGTCTGCGTGAGGCGGGTTATCGAGCCTTCCTGGTAGGCGAGCATCTGATGACCTCGAGAGATCCGGCCCAAGCTCTACGGGAGTTAATCAAGCCGTGATGGTCAAGATCTGCGGCATCACCAATCGCGAGGACGCTCTGGCCGCCATAGAGGGAGGCGCGGCCGCGTTGGGCTTCAACTTCTACCCGGCAAGCCCGCGATATATCGCGCCGGATCAGGCGGCCGCGATCATCGCCGGGTTGCCTTCGGCGATTTGGAAGGTGGGTGTCTTCGTGGACGAGTCTCCGGAGACAATGCTGCGGATTGCGCGGCAAGCCGGCTTGGATATCGCGCAGTTGCATGGCAGCGAATCGCCCGTAGATTACCCGCAAGGCATCCGCGTGTGGAAAGCGATTCGGGTGGGCCAAGCATTCAGCCTGCCAACACTTCTACCCGCCGAAGCCGTGTTGTTGGATGGCTTGGCCTCCGGCCAGAGCTTCGATTGGACGCGCGTCCCGCATGGCACAGCCCGCCTGATTTTGGCCGGCGGGCTGGACGCCGGCAACGTCAGGCAGGCCATCGAACAGGTGCGCCCATGGGGCGTGGATGCGTGTTCGCTGCTCGAAAGCGCCCCGGGGCGCAAAGATCATTTCAAAATGGCGGAGTTTCTAAGAGCCGCTCTGGCGGCATCGTCGTGACGGCCTCGCAACCGGATGCGGGCGGGCATTTCGGACCTTACGGCGGACGCTACGTGCCGGAAGTCCTGATGGCGCCGCTCGAAGAGTTGGAGAAGGCCTATCTGGAAGCGCGATGCGACGCGGGGTTCCAGGCTGAGCTCAGCGACCTGCTGTGCAACTACGCAGGCCGCCCCACGCCGCTCTATTTCGCACGGCGGCTTTCGGAAATCTTGGGCGGCGCGCGTATCTATTTCAAGCGCGAAGACCTGCTGCACACCGGCGCGCACAAGATCAACAACGCCCTGGGGCAGGGGCTGCTGGCGCGGCGTATGGGAAAGCGGCGCATCATCGCCGAGACCGGCGCAGGCCAGCACGGCGTCGCCACGGCCACCGTCTGCGCGCTGCTGGGCCTGGAGTGCGTGGTGTACATGGGCGAGGAAGACATGCGCCGGCAACGGCTCAACGTGTTCCGCATGCGCCTGCTGGGCGCGACGGTGACTCCGGTTCTCACCGGCAGCCGCACGCTCAAGGACGCCATCAGCGAAGCCATGCGCGACTGGGTAACCAACGTCCACACGACTTACTATCTGCTGGGCTCCGCACTCGGCTCGCATCCTTATCCGATTATGGTGCGCGATTTCCAGAAAGTGATCGGGGAGGAAGCGCGGCGTCAGATTCTGGAAACCGAGAAGCGCCTGCCCGATGCGATCTTTGCGTGCGTGGGCGGGGGCAGCAACGCGATCGGCATCTTTCACGCATTTCTGCCGGATGAAGCCGTGCGGCTGATCGGCGTAGAGGCCGGCGGGCGCGGCCCGAACCTCGGCGAGCATGCGGCGCGTTTCCGCGGCGGAGCGCCAGGTGTGCTGCACGGCGCGCGTAGCTATCTGTTGCAGGACGACGACGGCCAGGTCTCGCTCACGCACTCGGTTTCCGCAGGCCTGGATTACGCGCTGATCGGACCCGAGCACGCCTGGCTGCACGATGAACGCCGCGCGGAGTATGTGGCAGCCAGCGACGCCGAAGCTCTCGACGCGGCGCGCCTGCTGTGCCGCACTGAAGGCCTGATTCCCGCGCTCGAATCGGCCCACGCGGTCGCCGAGGCGGTGCGGCGTGCGCCGGCCGCGCGGCATCAGATCTATATCGTGAACATGTCCGGGCGCGGGGATAAGGACATCGATATTTACCGGGAGAACATGAAGGAGTTGGAAGCCTAAGTGGCGCACGTTAAAGCGTGCTGCTGTGGGCTTCACGTGGCGCAAGCTTTAGCTTGCTGCGGCGAGCATTAGCTCGCCGATTTTGGATCGTGGGCTTGGCAATTGACATGAACACTCGCATCGGGCGCATGTTCGATCGCCTGAAACAAACCGGCCGGAAAGGCCTGATCGCCTACCTCGCCGCCGGCGATCCATCGCCCGGCCGCACGCCCGCGCTGGTCGAAGCCCTGGAGCGCGGCGGCGCGGATCTGATCGAACTGGGCGTGCCGTTTTCCGATCCGATAGCCGATGGTCCCGTAATTCAGCGCGCTGGGCAGCGGGCGCTCCAGGCCGGCACGACGCTGCGCAAGGTGCTGGGAATCGCCACGGAAATCCGCAGCCGGTCCGAAATCCCGTTGCTGCTGTTCACGTATCTCAACCCCGTAGTGCGCTACGGCGTGGATGCGCTGGCGCGCGATGCGGCCACCTGCGGGATCGATGGCTGCCTGCTCACCGATGTCAGCGTGGAAGAAGCCGGCGAGTACGTGGATGCGATGCGGCGGCACGGCCTCGACACTGTGTTCCTGGCCGCGCCCACCAGCACCGAACGGCGCATGCGCTTGGTGGCGCGGTATTCCACCGGCTTCGTTTACCTGGTTTCGCGCACCGGCGTCACCGGCGAGCGCGAATCGCTTTCCGCGGCCATTGGCCCGCTAGTCGCATCGATGCGCGCAGTGACCGATTTGCCGCTCGCGGTGGGCTTCGGCGTCTCTCGGCCGGAGCACGTGGCGGAGCTGGGCCGGCAGGTCGAGGCAGTGGTGGTGGGCAGCGCCATCGTCAGCCTGATCGAGCGAAATCTGGACAATCCGTCGCTCGAAATCCAACTCGAATCCTTCGTGCGAGAGCTGAAGCATGGCTTCGATCTGCGCGCGGCCACGGAGGCGCGATGACTCGGGAAGACGCTCTGCAGGCGCTGGAAGACTACCGCGTGCTGATCGATGCGGTGGATCTGCGCCTGCTCGATCTGCTCAACGAACGCACGCGCGTGGTCGAGGAGATCGGCCGCGTCAAGCGCGCCGCAAAATTGCCGATCTACGAGCCCAAGCGCGAGGACCAGGTTTTTGACAACGTAACCACTCATAACGGCGGCCCGCTCACGCCGGATGCCGTCAAGCGCATCTTCGAACGCATCATCGACGAGATGCGCACCATACAGCGAATTCGCATGGAAACCAGCGTAGACGGAGAGTCATAAATGTTAGTCGTCATGCAGCAAGGGGCCACTGAGGCCCAGATTCAGGCGGTCATCGATCGCATGGTGGGGGAAGGATACGACGTGCACCGGTCGACGGGCGTCATGCACACTGTGCTCGGCGGCGTGGGGCCCAAGGTCGATGTTGACCTCGAGATGTTCGAGGTGCTGGAGGGCGTCAAGGAGGCGCACCGCATCGCCTCGCCCTACAAGCTGGCCAGCCGCAATTTCAACCCCGGCGGCACGGTGGTCAAGGTGGGCGGGGTGTCGATCGGCGGCGATCGGGTGGTGGTGATGGCCGGACCGTGTAGCGTGGAAAGCGAGGAGCAGATCGATTGCGTCGCGCAGCAGGTT
>Ga0187858_10004481_pt1 | contig 13055 bp, 13 predicted proteins | sample June2016WEW_8_15_FD_133015 | JGI IMG/M metagenome (GOLD analysis project Ga0187858, IMG submission 133015) | Peatland microbial communities from SPRUCE experiment site at the Marcell Experimental Forest, Minnesota, USA - June2016WEW_8_150 | ecosystem: Environmental > Terrestrial > Soil >...
GAGGCGCGTCTCGGACCCGAAGAAATCAAGTGGACCAGGCACACTTCGCCGCAGCAGCTCCTGGCTGTCGGAGACATCGTGTACCTGAAAGTCGTCGAGCTGAACGGCACGGCCAGCCACGTATCGCTGGAGCAGGAGTCGGGCGTGCAGGGCGCGCTGTTGGCGCTCGACAATGCCACCGGCGACGTAAAGGCGATGGTCGGCGGGCGCGACTTCGAGCAGTCGAAATTCAACCGCGCGACTCAGGCCCTGCGCCAGGTCGGCTCGTCCTTCAAGCCGTACATTTACACCGCCGCCATCGATCAAGGGCTTACGCCGGATGACACCGTGTTGGACGCGCCGATTACCTTCAGCACGCCGTCTGGCCCGTACACGCCGCACAACTATGATGGCAAGTTCGAAGGCGTCATCACCTTTCGCCACGCGCTGGCCGAGTCGCGCAACATTCCCGCACTCAAAGTGACGGAGCGCATTGGCGGCATCAAGACCGTGATCGACTACGCGCGCAAGTTCGGCATCACTTCGCCACTGCTGGCGTACTTGCCGGTTGCGCTTGGCGCGGCGGACATCACGCTGGCAGAGCAAACGGCGGCTTTCACCACCTTTCCCAATGACGGCGTGCGCGTGGTCCCACGCTACATTCGCAAGGTCACCGATTACGATGGCCGCGTGCTGGAGGAGAACTACCCCGAGGTGAGAGACGTAGTCAGCGCACGCACGGCGCGCATCATGGTCAGCATGTTGCGCGAGGTGGTGCTGCACGGCACCGGCCGTCAGGCAAGCAAGCTCAACCATCCGCTGGGCGGCAAAACCGGAACGACCAACGATTTTACCGACGCGTGGTTCGTCGGCTTCTCGCCGTCGATTACCTGCGGCGTGTGGGTCGGCTTCGACGAGAAGAAAACGCTGGGCAACAAGGAGACCGGGGCGATGGCGGCCCTGCCCATCTGGATCGACTTCATGCGGGTGGCCCTGCAAGGACGCGAGTCGGAAGATTTTGCCGCGCCTCCACCGGAGGCGCACAGTGCGGTCGCGCAGAAGGTGGAAACCCCCGAAAGCGCCGCCGGCGACAGCGAGGCCCACTGATGCGGCGCTTCTTTCGCTTCCTCCTGCGCGCACTGGTTCTATTCGTCGTCTTCATGGCATCGGCGTTGACCGCGATGCGCTTCGCCATTCATGGCCGCCAGACGACGATTCCCAAGATCGTTGGCTTATCGCAGACCCAGGCGGAACGGCAGCTGGCCGACCATGGACTCATGCTTGACGAGGGCGACCGCTATTTCAGCTCCGATGTGCCGCCGGGGCGCGTCATATCGCAAGTGCCGCTGCCAGGAATGCAGGTGCGGCGCGGCTGGCATGTGCGGGTGGCGGAGAGCATGGGGCCGCAGCGCGTCGTCATCCCTGACCTCATCGGGAACAGCGAACGGGCGGCGGAGATCAACATTCGCCGCCGCGGCCTGGAACTTGGTAGCATCGCGATCGCAACCATTCCGGGCGCCTCCACCGACCAGATCGTGGCCCAGAGTCCGCCGGCCAATGCGGTGAACGTCTCCGAGCCAAAGATCAGTTTGCTGCTTGCTGCGAGCGAGGACCGCGCGTCATTTGTGATGCCGGAGCTGATCGGCCAAAGCGAAGACGATGTGGTAAACGTGATCGTGAATGCCGGGCTGCACGTGAGCGGAATCAACAGTCAAGCGCCTCCGGCTCCGCAAGCGAATGCGGCCCAGGCTGTACCAACGGGAACGCGCATGGTGGTAAAGACGATTCCAGCCGCCGGGCAGAGGGTTTACGCGGGACAGGGGATTGGGTTGGAGGTGACGCAGTAAGGCCGCTATTCGCTTCTAGATTTCTGCTTTGCACGTCTGAGTTACAATCCTTACAGGAGTTACATGTGAAACAGGCTCGTTCCATGGTCCTAAGTATGCGTCTCCCGGTGGAGAGCGGTCAGCGTTTGAAGCGGATGGCGAAACGCCACGGCTGGAGTCCCAGTGACGCCAGCGCGCGGCTCGTAGAGGAGGGTTTACGCCGCTCTGAGTTTGCCTTCATCGACTTCCGCGACTCCATGGCCGGCCGGCAAGCCTACCTTCAAGGCAGCATGCTTGCGGTTTGGGAGGTCGTACTCCTGCTGCGGAGCTACAGGAACAGTGCGGCCGGGGTGGCAAAACACCTGAACTGGCCCGAAGCCAAGGTTCAGGCTGCCGCAAACTACGCGCGCGTCTTCCCGCAAGAGATCGAGGAGGCCCTCGCGGAGAACGCCGCGGCCGATCTGGAGAGTCTTAAGCGGCTACTTCCGCAGGTGGCTGAATTCAGCGTCACGAAACGCGCCCGGCGCTGAGATGCTGAAACTTCTGCTGGACGAGCACGTCTCGCCGAAGGTGGCGGCTGGCCTGCGGCGCCGCAATCCGGCGATCGTGGTCCTTTGTATGACAACGTGGGAGGACGGCAACTTCCTGGGACAGGATGATTCCGCCTGCCTCAAACAAGCTGCCATGCAAGGCCTGACGCTTGTGACCTACGATCGCAGGACAATTCCTCCACTGCTCAAAGTCTGGGCTGAGACCGGCGAGCGGCACGGTGGAGTGATCTTCGTCGACGACAAGAGCCTTTCTCCCGCCGATATTGGCGGCCTGGTCCGCGCCTTACTCGCACTGGTCCGGCAGACGGGCAGATGGGACTGGAGCGACCGAGTTGCATTTCTGCGGCGATGATTCCGTCGGTTTAGTCAGACCCCACCACCTCGCTCGCAACAATCGCGTCCGCCTCGATTTCGACCAACATCTCCGGCGAGACAAACCCCGTAACCTCGACCATCGTCGCTGCGGGACGGATGTCGCGAAAGGTCTCGCCGTGCGCCTTGCCCACTTTTTCCCATTGCCTGATGTCGGTGACGAACATACGGGTGCGCACTACGTCGCGAAGGCTTGCGCCGGCGTGCTCCAGCGCACTGCTAATGTTCTTCAGCGCCTGCACCGCCTGCGCGTAGACGTCGCCCTCGCCGACGATCTTGCCGTCCGGCCCGGTTGCGACGGTTCCTGCCACCGAAACAAACGGACCGACCTTCACCGCGCGCGAGAAGCCAACGATCGGTTCATAAGGCGAGTTGCCCGCGATATTCTGGCGTTCCATAATCACCTCCTCCGAAGAATGGCATTGTGCCACACAGCCGAGGATGGCAGCGAGGAAGCGAGTCGCCTGAAATTTTGGCAGTCAATAGCTTCAATTGCTGACAGCGGCGTCGCATCCCGGTGTTGCCGGACTCCAACAGCCAACCAAACCCGCATCAATCGCGCTCTAAATCAACATTCCCCGGCAGAAGAAGTTTAGTTGGGAAGCACTCGCGCTGCGCAGGCGAACCTTCCTGAGTAACGCTGCGCGCGAGAAACGCTTGTGCTGGCTGAAGAATTGGGATAAGAACAGTCGCACCGTCGCATCTAAAGATCAGGGGCAAGAGGAGGCCAGCAAGGAAGCCATGATTCCGGAATCTCATCCGCTACAGGAATTGTTCACGGAGTTAGTCCACCATCATTTCGACCGCGACATCGGGCTGCGCGACCCTGAGGTGCAGGATTATATTGCCAACGTCCTGAACGAGTTTTGCGAGGTCGAGCAGCTATTCAAGGTATGCAACGCCAACGGCCGTCCGTTGAGCGATGTCGGCGAAATGCTGCTGGAGACCGACCCCATCTATGGCCCCGCGCCCTCGTTCGATCGCGAGCGCCAGGTGCGCAAGCATATTGGCGACTACACCCTTTTTCTCTCGGGCATGTTTCCGGAAAGCATCAACCACTATCGCCTGCGGCGGCAGCGGCTGGAGAGTTTCGTCGACTTCATCAAGGCCGGCAAAGAGAGTTATTACATCGTCTCCAAGTTCGGCCAGTTCGAATATGCCCGGTTGGCGCCGCTCTTTGCCAAGCTGGCACGCGAGTTCGAATCCTGTGTGTATGCCTTGAACCTGGTGAAAGGCGATCTGGACGAGATGCAGCACCCCATTACGCGGCGAGCGAAAGAGATCGTGATGTAGCTTTCACGGTCAGGCAACAGGGCACGGAGAGCAGCCGTGCCCTTTGCGTTTTTCGAGCGCTTTGATGACAAAGTGCGACGCGCTCCGTCAAACAAGCGGACGGACTGATAAGCGTGATCGAGATCGTGGAACTCTCCTGAGAGCAAACAGTTGAGGTAATGTGAGAGGCCCGGAGGCAACTCCGGGCCTTCTTGCGTGCGATACTAGAAAGTGAGTGGTCGACGCGGGCCTAAAGGCGCGCTCTCCCACCCGCCAGGCACACCATGGAAGCATCAGCCGATCCAAAATCCGTCAAGGTGAACGTCACTACGGGTACCGGCGTAGAGATCGAGTGGAAGGACGGTCACCGCAGCATTTACAGCTTTCCATTTCTGCGCGATGCCTGCCCCTGCGCCTTGTGTAACGAGGAGCGCCAGAAAGATGGCCGTCACCCGGGCGACCCCATCAAGCCGATCGCCGGATCGCTGCCGATGTTCAAGGCGGCGGCGCGGCCCACCGAGGTGAAGCCGGTCGGCAAGTATGCCATCAGCTTCGCCTGGAACGATGGCCACCAGCACGGCATCTTTTCCTGGCAGTACCTGCGCGACAATTGCCCGTGTGCGGAATGCAAGGCGCACCGCGCCATGGAAGCGCCGACCGTTGGCAGCAAACCCAACTGATCGTGCAGGTGGCGCTCGGGATCACCACGGAGACACCGAGGACACTGAGCTTATTGGAAGCCGATGAAACTTATAGCTTTGCCGTTGAAGATACTCATTCTGGTTTGGTTTCTTGGCTGGGCTTCTTAATACTCCAGTTCCCCGTGCAATGTTTTCGTTTGCTCTCTTGGGGCCGCTACCCGACCCCGAAGCAACTACGACGGGAGAAATTTGTTGGTTATATGGCCTTGGGATTTGGCATCTTGTTCTTGCTAGAGCTAGCCTTTGGAATAATCCGATAGTTCGATGTTGAACATGTCCCTGATTGATTTAACTCCGTGTCCTCCGTGCCTCCGTGGTGAATAACTCCGTTTCGAGTATCCTGAACTTTGACCTCGTATCTCTCCCAACTGAATCCGCAGCAGCGTGAGGCCGTCGAAGCGGTCGAAGGGCCGGTGCTCATCCTGGCGGGCGCCGGCAGCGGCAAGACGCGCGTCATTACCTATCGCATCGCGCACCTCATCGATGGGCTGGGCGCGCAACCGGATTCCATTCTGGCGGTGACTTTCACCAACAAGGCTGCGTCGGAGATGGCGGGCCGGGTGGAGTCGCTGGTGGGAACGCGCTCGGTGACCAAGCCGCTCATTTCTACCTTCCACTCCTTCTGCGTGCGCCTGCTGCGGCGCGACATCGAAACTCTGCAGATCGCCGCCAAGGGTTACCGCAAAGACTTCGTCATCTACGATGAGGCCGATCAGCAGAACGTGGTGAAAGCGGCGATGAAGCGGCTCGGCATCGACGACAAACAGCAACTGACGCCGCGCAACGTGCTGGGTCGAATCTCGTGGGCCAAGAACCACATGCTCGATCCGCAGCAGGTCTATCTGGAGTCGACCGAGCCCAACAGTGAGCGCGTGGCCCATATCTACGAGGTCTACCGGCAGGAACTGGCCAAGTCGAATGCGCTGGATTTCGACGATCTGCTGCTGTACGCGGTGCGTGTGCTGAAGGCTTCGGGAGAGACGCGCGAGCGCTACAACCGCCGCTATCGTCACATTCTGGTGGATGAGTATCAGGACACCAATCGCCCACAGTATGAGCTGATGCGCATGCTGGCGGGCAGCGAGCACAACGTCTGCGCGGTGGGCGACGAGGACCAGAGCATCTACTCCTGGCGCGGAGCCGACATCCGCAACATCCTCGAATTCGAGCAGGACTTCCCCGAAGCCCGCATCGTTCGCCTGGAACAAAATTACCGCTCGACCCAGAACATTTTGCAGGCGGCATCGGCAGTGGTGTCGAAGAATATCAAGCGCAAGGGCAAGAACCTGTGGACGGAGCGAACCGGCGGCGCGCAGATCGGCTACTACGAGGCGCCGGACGGCGAGAACGAAGCGCTCTTCGCCGCCGACTTCATAAGCAAGTACCTGCGCCAGGGTCAAACAGAACACGGCGAAACGCCGCGCGCGGCGGTGTTGTATCGCACCAACTCGCAATCGCGGCTGGTGGAAGAGGCGATGCGGCGCTACCAGATAAACTACCACGTTGTGGGAGGCTTCAGCTTCTACGAGCGCGCCGAGATCAAGGACATGATCTCGTACCTGAAGGTCATCAGTAACCCGGACGACTCGATTGCGCTGCAGCGGGTGATCAATACTCCCGCGCGAGGTCTGGGCAAGACCACCATGGAGACTATCGAGCGCATCGCGCTGGAGACCGGGGCGCCCATGTGGGGAGCGGTCAACGAGATCATCCGGCAAAGGCTGCTTCCGGGCCGGGCGCTGTCATCGCTGACCGGCTTCCGCGACCTGATTGAAGACGCGCGCGCCATGCACTTGGGCACATTTCGCGAGCGAGTAGAGGAAACGACGGCGCAGCAGAGCGCAGCCGAGTCGAAAGCTGATGCGGAAGAAGATCTTCAGCACGACATCGACTTTTCGCCTGGTATGTTCGAAGAGGAGGCGGAGTTCCCTGCCAGCGCGGCTGACAGCAGGTCCCTCCACTACCCCGCGCAAAAGACGCGCGCCTCCGGTCGGGATGACACCGCAGATGAGGGTCAGGAAGACAACTCCGGTCGGGATGACAATTCAAATGAGGATAAGAACGAAGGGGAGCAAGAGCGCGTTGAAGGTTTCCGCGCGCCGGGCGATCCGGCCAATACCGGCGAGCTGCTGAAGTTCCTGCTGGACCGCACCGGCTACATCAAGCTACTGGAGCAGGAGGACACGCCGGAGTCGCTGGCCCGCATCGAGAACCTGCGCGAATTGGTGAACGCCGCCATGGATTCGCGCGACCGCGGCGAGAGCCTGAGTGAGTTTCTGGATCACGCGGCACTGGTCAGTGACGCCGACGATTACGACGAGAACGCGCGCGTCACGCTGATGACGCTGCACGCGGCCAAAGGCCTGGAGTTCCCGCTGGTTTTCCTGATCGGGCTGGAAGAAGGCTTGTTTCCGCATTCCCGAACATTGCTCGCGCCGGACGACATCGAAGAGGAGCGACGGCTTTGCTACGTTGGCATGACACGCGCCATGGATACGCTGATCCTCTCGCGGGCACGCTATCGGCGGCGCTACGGAACGGACATGCCCGAGGCGGGCGTGCCATCGCGCTTTCTGGAGGAAGTTCCCGAGGAGTTGTTGCAGGACCTGGGCTCGCCCCGCCGCGCTTCGCATGTCAGCAGCGACTACGGAACTAGCCGGCACTATGCCTACGAAGACGAGGACCAGCGGCCACAGCACGGACGCCGCAACACGCCGCAGCGGAATTCCTACAGCGGGCCGACATACAACTCCATCGACAACATCGCGGAGTTTTTCGCCTCGCGCGGCAAGAAGTTTACCCGGCCAAAGATCGAGGTGACGGCGCCCGCCGGACGGACCGGATTCCGTCCCGGGCAGCGCGTGCGCCATCCGAAATACGGGGAAGGCACGGTGTATAAGCGAGAGGGCGATGGGGAAGATGCCAAGATTACGGTACAATTTCCAAGATTCGGTTTGAAAAAGCTGGTCGAAAAGTACGCCCAACTGGAAAAGGCGTAACTCCGTTCATTAAGGAAACCTAGAGTTCATGGCAAATACCAAGAGCATCAGCGATAAGGCGGAACGCAAGAAAGTAAAGCGCACGGCGCGCAAGAAGGCCGCTCCCAAAGCGCCGCGCACCTATGCCCGGGGCGCGGAAAAACGGAAGGTGAAGAAGATGGTCCGCGGCACCTCGAAGCGGTAAGGGAAGTGTCAGTGGCCAGTGGTCAGTCGGTGCGATTCCGTCCTGACGGCAACAGACTACCGCTGGCATTCCGCAGGGAAGACTCCGTGAAGCTCCAGTCTGTTCAATCGGGCTGGAGCTATTTCTTTGGCGTAGTGCTGTTGGTTTCGGCCGGAGCGGACGCGGAGCTTGAGGAAGCTGCCTGGTTGGACTGGTCCAGATCCACCAGGAGCGAGCCGGGCGGTTGCTGCAGGGCGAACTGATCGTCGCGCATGGGGTCGTTGATGACGAGCTTCACCACCGTCAGGCGAATGGAATACTCTTCCTGCGGACGAGTGATCTCGATCACGTTAGGGAAGCTGACGCCGTTGTGATCCTGATAAACCTGGTATATCGCATCGGTGGCCACCGCGCCCTTGTGGTCAAAAATGATCTGTTCATGCGGCACCAGGGTCGTGCGGTCGAAGATGATCTTGCGCCCCAGGTACCAATCGTCCCCCTCGCGACGGAGGACGTCGATGACGTAATCCGGCTGCTCGAGGTTCTTTTTCTTCTTCGCGTCGTAGATGATCTCGCTGCTGTCCTCCAGCACCGCGATGTCACTCTTGGGATCGATTTCCGGCAGCAACAGGGCAGTGTAGATCACCTGCGGCCGCAGGTTTTCCAGAGAATTGCCGGCGGGATGAGGGACGTTGTTGTGGCCGACGTAAAACTTATTTTTGGCCGGTATCGACAACTTGAATTCGCTGCCGTCGCTGACCATGTCGAACGCCTTGTTCCGCACAATGGGGAAGAGGCCGATCATGCGCAACATGTCTGGTTTGCGCACCAGAATGTAGCCGCGAATCTCCTGGTAATCGGTGACCGTGCCTTTCTTTTCTCCGCCTACCGAGGTGGCAATGTCGACGGTGGCATTGAGAGTCTGGATCTTTGCCGCTTCCGTGTTGATGCGGTCCAGGAGTTCCTGCCTGCTTGCCGTCTGTAGTTTGGCGGTGCTGGTGCGGATTTCTACGGTACGGGTGCGGAAGAGACATCCAGTGTCGCCGGCCAGCAGAGCGAGCAAGGAAAGCGCGACAAGTATTCTGGATGGACTCATAGCTGGACTATGACAATTGATCGAATTCAGTAGTATACGGCAGATGCACGATCGCTTCCGTGACTCAGCCCTACTTGGCTGCCGCCACGGAACGGCGGTAGGCGGCCACGTTGCGGGCATGCTCCTGCAGATCGCGGGCGAAACGATGGTGGCCTTTATTGTCGCTCACGAAATAGAGGAAATCGGTGTGCGCGGGGTGCATGGCAGCCTGCAGTGAAGCCACTCCGGGGTTGGCGATCGGACCCGGTGGCAGTCCGGGGAACTTATACGTGTTATAGGGCGAGTCAAATTGCAGGTCCGAGGCATAGATGGTGCCGCGATACCTCCCGGCAAGCAGGGCCGCGTAGATCACGCTGGGATCGGCAGCCAGAGCCATGTTTCTTCCCAGCCGGTTGTAGTAGACGCCGGCGACCAGCGGCCTTTCCTTAGGATCGGCGGTCTCCTTTTCCACGATCGATGCCATGGTCACGATGCGATACATGTCGGCATTTCCCAGCAGCCCGATCTTCTGCGCCTCCTGCCGGAAGCGATGCACCATGGCGGCTGCTATGTCGTGAGCGGTGTCGATGCGAGTGAACTGGTAGGTGTCGGGAAAGAGATATCCTTCCAGCGACTTGGCATCGGGATCGATATTGCGGACGAGGAAGATGTCACTGCGCGCCGCGGTCAGGAAGTCGGAGGCGGGTCCGAGTCCCGCCTGCTCCACCGCGGCAGCAATGTCGTACATGTTGAAGCCTTCGGGCACGACGACGGTGCGCGCGTAAACATCACCCCGAACCAGCCGGCTCCATACATCGAGAGCATTGGCCGGCTGATCGAACTTGTACTCGCCCGCCTTAAGGGTGTGGAGGCCTTTGACGTACTGCACCATGAGGAATGCCGCCGAGCTGCGGATGACGCCCTGCTGCTGGAGGTCGCGGGCAATGTGCCGCGTGCTCCAGCCCGGGCGCAGCAGTACGAAGGTCGTCTGCGATGGCTGCAGGGGCAGCAGCGCCGCCCAGGCAAACCAGATGGCAAAAGCCAGCACCAGAACGAGGACGAGTGTGAGTAGAGTTCGCACGAAGTTAGTAGTTTAGATGAAGGGAGATGAGGGCACGCTGCTCGGCCGAAGATTGCCCGGGGCTAAAGCCAATTGTCCTGAGACCAGCTGATCGCCGGGCTAAAGCCCGGCGCTTCCACCGTTGAACTTCCGCCGTTTAGTTAGCGTCCGCCGTTTGGGACGAGGACCGGCGGAACTCAAGAAACGATTGCAGAATCAGAACGGCGGCAAGTTGGTCTACCACCTCAGCCCGGCGGCGGATGCTCATGTCGGTCTCCCGCAAAACGCGATTGGCCTCCACCGAAGTAAGGCGCTCGTCGAAAAGGTGGACTGGCAGCTTGAACCTGCGGCGCAGCTCTTCGGCAAATTCCTGCACCTTTTCCGCTTGGATTCCCTCAATTCCACTCATGCGGAGAGGAAGTCCCATCACGATCTCGCTAATCCCATATTGCCGGATCACGTGCCTCAGATGGTTGAAATCATGTTTTTTGTTGCTGCGGCGGCAGGTCGGCAGTCCCTGAGCAGTCAATCCCAGCTCGTCGCTGACCGCGAGCCCAATGTTTCGCGAACCAAAGTCCAGTGCGAGAATGCGGGGAGGCGGCGAGGCAGCGGCTTCTGTCGGAAAGTTTTCCATTCGGATACAGCAAAAAGTATCATGTCGCGAATCTTACTGTTGCGAGTACGATAAACCACATGCCGGACCAGCTTCTGGACAATCCGAAATCAGCCCGCAAGGACATTGACCCCGACGTGGAGGCCAATGCTGCCGGTGGGCCAGCGGCGGTGCCCCAAGTCTCGATCAATCGCTCCACTGTGGCTGAGTTGGAGCGGCGCCGCATCCTCCATGTGCAGTCCACCGCGCTGGTGATCCTGGCGACCGCGGCGGTGCTCACCCTGATCTACGTCGGCAAGCTGCTGCTGGTTGTGATTCTGGTCTCGATCCTGCTGTCGTTTGTGCTGGCCCCTATTGTGGACCTACTGGTTCGCTTCCAGGTCCCACGAGCCATGTCTGCGTTGCTGGCGGTGGGACTGCTGGTGGGCGCGCTCGGCCTGGCCAGCTACGGCTCGTACAGCCGGGCGCTCGAGTTCATGCACGAGGTTCCCAAATACAAAGCCAGAATTCAGGGGATGGGAGCGAAGATCCGCGAGCAGGCCGAGCAGATTGAGAAAACTACCGAGACGGTGCTCCCCGAAAACGAGGCGGACCAGCACGCGGTGACCGTGAAGCAGTCGAGCAGTTGGACCGACCTGGTCAGCAGAAACGCCAATTCCGTGTCGGAGTTCTTGCTGGCCCTGACGTTCATACCGTTCCTGGTTTTCTTCATGTTGAGCTGGCAGGACCACGCGCGCTCGGCCACGGTGATGCTGTTCAACATGGAGAACCGCAACTCAGCCTATGTGATGCTCGGCCTGATTGCCAGCATGATCCGCTCGTTCATCGTGGGCAATTTCATCATCGGAGTGTTTCTGAGCGCGTTCAGCATCGCCCTGTTCGGGGCGATCGGTCTGCCGTACTTTTACTTTCTGGGAGCGATCAGCGGCTTCCTCAGCCTGATTCCCTATCTCGGCGTGCTGCTGGCGATCCTGCCGCCCTTGATTGCCGATCTTGGGCACCTCACCACCGGGGTCGCGCTGCTGATCATTGCTGTCGTGTTGGGGTTGCACCTTATCGCCATGAATGTGCTGTATCCGAAGATTCTGGGCAAACGCCTGCAGTTGAATCCGCTGGCGGTAACCCTGGCGCTGCTGTTCTGGGGATGGCTGTGGGGAGCAATGGGACTGATCCTGGCGGTGCCGATTACCGGGGCGCTGAAGATCATTTGCGACCACATCGAAAGGCTGCGGCCATATGGGACGTGGCTGGGCGAGTAGCCGCTTTTCGCTGCTCGCGGTTCGCTTTTCGCTAGAGGCGCGCCGCGCTCTTCGCTGTTCGCCTTTCGCTTTTCGCCAGAGCGGTTCAGGCGGCTCTTAGCCTTTAGCTCCTAGCGAGACGCGATTTCGGTGCGTGATGCAACGACTGAAATCGTAGGGCAGACTCTGTCGAAAAGCGAAGAGCGAAAGGCGAGGAGCGATTAGCGACTTGCGAATAGCGAAAAGCGCCCACTCGCCGTTAAAATTAATCCTTGGCATTCATTCCGCGACAGGAGTTCCTGATGGCACACATGGTGAAATGCGCAAAGCTGGGGCGCGAGGCTGAGGGCCTGGACGAGCCGCCCTTCGACGGCGAACTGGGGCAGAAGATCTACAACAACGTTTCCAAGCTAGCCTGGGAACAATGGCAGGAGCACATGAAAATGCTGCTCAACGAATATCGCCTGCAGCCCTGGAAGAAGGACCACCAGGAATTCATCGTGCAGCAGATGGAAGCGTACTTCTTCGGCGAAGGCTCGGAGAAGCCCAAGGAGTTCGTTGCACCGACGCAGTAGTTCGGGGTGGTTTAGGTAGGGCCGTTCGAGAATTGCCGTGGGCCTTGCTGCGGGTGGGGCATGCCTTTCACAGCCGGCTGAAAAAGTCCGAAACAGGGCCATGTGCCGCCGGCTAAAGCCGCCTCAGAAGGAGAAACAAAGGGCTTAGACGCTGGCCTGAAGGCCAGCTCTACCTGAATTCTCCTTCGCCACGACTTTTTCAGCAGCCTGTTTCAGGCGTGCATGAATGACTGCCATAATCGCCCGGCGCTTTTAGCGCCTGAGGTAATGTTTTTCTCACCTCAGCGGCTAAAGCCGATTCTTTCTGCGCCTCTAAATGCGCCGCTGAAGCGGTGCTCCACCCATTGTGAAGCGCTTCAATACGGCGAGAATCCCAACGTCTTATCTTCCTTCTGCACCCAGATGTGGGCCTTGTCGGCGATGCGGTCGTTGACGGTGACAACGACCACCACGCCGCTGGACACCGCGAACTTCGAACCGCTATAGCCGTGGGGAACGGCTGCACCGTCCAGTTTGTGGCTCTTGATCAGACCCCATTCACCGCCCGGCCCCCAGTCCTTGATGAAGTCGTCATAGGAATAGCGCGAGTACCTGGCGGGATGTTGTTTCCAATCGGCATCGTGCATCCAGA
>Ga0187858_10004488_pt1 | contig 13050 bp, 16 predicted proteins | sample June2016WEW_8_15_FD_133015 | JGI IMG/M metagenome (GOLD analysis project Ga0187858, IMG submission 133015) | Peatland microbial communities from SPRUCE experiment site at the Marcell Experimental Forest, Minnesota, USA - June2016WEW_8_150 | ecosystem: Environmental > Terrestrial > Soil >...
CGCCGGACCTTTGCTGAAGACAAGTTGATGGACCTGCTTGGGGTGCTGATAGAAGATTACGACCGCCGGCACGCCCTGCCACTCGAAAAATCCACACCAGCCGATCGGCTCCGGTTCCTGTTGGCGCACTCGGGGAAGATGCCAGCCGATCTACTTCCTGTGTTCGGCCAGCGGAGTCACGTCAATGAGGCGGTGAACGCCAAGCGAAAGATCAGTGCCAGTCAGGCCCGGAAACTGGCCAAATTGTTCTCCGTGCAGCCGGGACTGTTCATTTAAACTAAGAAAAATTCCGGATAGGATAACCAGATGGCGGGCGAGGCCAGCACTTGCGGTGCCTGGTGCCGGCGTCTCATGGTAGTTCCCAGTCTTCAATCAACAGGCCGGGAATGCGCGAGAATTCGCGGGTGTTGTGAGTAACCAGAGTCAATTGGCGGCGTCGGGCGATCACGGCGATCATCAGATCGTTCGGCCCGATGGGCGTACCAGCGCCGGCCAGATGCCCGCGAATGCGGCCATATTCCGCCGCCGCGGCGTCGTCGAACGGTAGGACGCGTAAGGCGCGAAAAATGTCTCCAGCCGGGCCAGCGCTGCGGAGACATTATTGGAACGGGATGCACCATAGAGCAGCTCCGCCTTAACGATCGAACACAGCTTGATATTCGAGGGTTTACTTCCCATTAGCCGCCGTCTCACATGAGTCGATGTGCCGTTCAGGAATTGGATGCAGGTGTTCGAATCGAGCATGTACTTGGATCAATAGCGATCGTCACTCGAGGCGCAGGCGCTCCTGCAATTGGCCTTGGGGAGGACGTTCCAAACCAGCGTCGCGAAGCGACCCGAAATGCCGCACAAAATATTCTTCGGGCCATTCGTCAGTTGGCACGGTCTCCCGCGCAGCAGCCTCAAGGACTACCACGACATCAAACTCGGCGTCCGGCAAGCCTGTCGGTATCGCGAGAGAAAGCGTCCCGTCCGCGTCTGTCCGCGCCTTCGCTGGGAACGTGATCATAAGCCGATCACATTATCGCTCAGAATGCCGCAACGGCGCACCCCTCTGCGCGCGTTTGGCGCGGTGTCCAGGGAACGAATTATCGGCAAAGTAATCGCGGTGCTCCCGACCGGCCCGCGGCTCGCACGTCGCCGCAACCCCTAAGCGTCCATATCGTACGCCACCTTCATCCAGCGCTTCACTTCATCGTCGATATCGCCCAGCGCCGAAATCTCGATGCGATGCGTGATGCGATCTTTCTTCGCGAACCCCCCCGTATCGATCAGGCGCTTCGGTGTTTTCGTGTTCTTGAGCGCCAGCCCCAGGTCGATGCGCGTCCGCGTGGTGGGCTTGATCTGCGCGAAGACGTGTTGCCGGTAGAACGGCACCATCGTCTGGCAAGGACACACCCGCACGTCCTTGCCGAGCTTCCGCCCGGTTTCGAGCAACTTCTCCCACAGCGGGCGCAACCCTTCCTTCGGTCCCTCAAACATCTTTTCGACATTTTGTTCCGCCGCACGCAGGTAACTTTCCGGGTCGCCATCTTCGCCCTTGCCCACCGATAGCTCTGCGATCCACGTGGCGTAGTTGGTCCCCAGCCCGTGCCGGGCCTTGAGCCATTCCCGCCGTTCCTTCTCCGTGGGCGGCCCTTCCGCCTCCACGAAGGCCAGCCACTCTTTCAGCGTGCGGCCGGTCTTTTCCTTCAGGCCCGCGATAGCCGACTGCACCATGGCAACGCCCGGGTGAACGTCAAAGGTCGATTTGGTTTGAGCTTTAGCTGGCATATGTCACCCCCGGACCCCCGCCATCATGGCGTCCATGCGGCGCTCGATTTCCTCCGGCGTCACCGTTTCCTTGACCGTAGCCAGCGCCCAAAGATGCCCGTACGGATCCGTGACCCAGCTATAACGGTCGCCGAAAAATGTGTCCATCGGCGGCATGGTGGCGGAGGCGCCCGCCTCCAACGCCCGTTGGAACGCGGTGTCCACATCGTCCACGTACATCTCCAGCACTACTGTGGTGCCGCCTAACGTCTGCGGCGATACCGGGCCGCCCTCGCACGGTTTCTCGAGGCTTTCGCTGGCCACCTGCACGACCGATTCGCCGACGCGCAACTGAGCGAACATGCCGTTGCCCCCGGGCATTGGCGAGCGGTACAGCACTTGCGCGCCGAACGCCCGCCGGTAGAACTCGATGGCTTCGTCCCCATTTCGCACGAACAGGTATGGGACGATCTGCCGGTTATCTCGTCTCGCTCCCTGGATTGCCATGTTTTCTCCTTGACGCGATGCGCCACAGATGACCCGAAGGATCCGTCACATCGCGAAATTGTGTTACCCAGTCATAAACTTCTTCGAGAGGCTTGAGGTTCAGCCGGTACACGCACTTACGTCCCGACTTCTGGCTGCGCACCAGCCCGGCCTCGCGCAAAACCCGCAGATGCTGCGAAATGGCCGGCTGACTCACGCCGAACGGCCGCCCTAGATCCTCGACCGAACTCTCCGCGTCGAGCAGCAAATTCAGGATCGCCCGGCGGGTGGGATCTGCCACCGCCCGGAAAACGTCGGAACCCGCCGCTATCCCCATCCCCATAGAATATATATAAGCAGATGCTTATTGGTCAAGCCCTGCGGGTGAGAATTTACATGGCCGGTTTACGGTAAAGTGGTCTCGTTATGTACTGGAGCGGCGTAGGCGCCATTCTGCTGGCGCTGGCGGTTACTCTTGGAGCATTCGGAGCCCACGGCCTGCGGGGCCGTTTGGATGCCTACTCCATGGGCATCTACGAAAGGGCGGTTTTCTATCATTTCGTGCACGCCCTCGGCCTGCTCGTCGTGCCGCTCTTCATCAGAGCCGGCGCGCTTGCGGAATCTGCCGGCGCCTGGATCTGCGGGCTGCTGCTGGCGGGCATCCTGATCTTCTGCGGCAGCTTGTACATTCTGGCAGTGACCGGAATCAAGGCGCTTGGCGCCATCACGCCGATCGGCGGGCTGTCCTTCATCGCCGCATGGCTGCTGCTGGCCTTCCGTCTGCTCCGCCGCTAGTGTCCTGTCCCTCCTAACTCTTTACAAAGTCTGATTAAGCCAAAGTGGGGCGGACGCCCTCGTCCGCGCGCGACCCCCCGGTCGCGCTCTTGCGCTTATTGTGAATTCTTACGTGGGACAGAACACTAGTCGTGGCGCACGCACTCTTGCGTGCCGCGTCGGCACTCCTGCCGACGCCCCGCATGCCCGCAGGGTGAGTGCGGCTAATACGCCTTCGCGATCACGACCCGCCGGTCTACCGGCTCCCCCGTCAGAATGCATTTCCCCGGACCGTCATATTCATCCACCGACGGAATATTGCGCACGGTGGCTTTGAATTCCTTGATCCGCGCATCGTTCGCAGGATCGTCCTTCAGGTGAGCCATCACGAATTTCCCGCCGCCCTTCTCCGCCGTAACTTCGTTGAGAATGCCAAACACCTCTTCGATGGAGTTGGCCAAAACCGTGTTCTCCTTGAGCCGCTGCTTGGCCTTTGCGTAGAGGTCCTTCTGCATCGCTTCCAGTGTTGCCGCCAGCTTGCCGGCCGCCGCGGCTTGCGGGATGACTTCCTTCGTTCCCGTGTCGCGCCGCTTGATCACGATATTCCCGCTCGCCACATCGCGCGGGCCCAGTTCGAAGACCACCGGCACACCGCGCCGTTCCCAATGAAAGAACTTCGCGCCGGGAGTCAGGCCGTCCCGCGCGTCGATGTGGGCGCCCAACTCGCCGGCCAGCTTTGCCGCCACTTCCATCACCTGCGCGCGTTCTTCGTCCTTGCGATAGATGGGCACCAGTACGGACTTGCGCGGCGCCACCTTCGGCGGTAGCACCAGTCCCTTATCGTCGGAATGCGTCATGATCAATCCGCCGATAAGCCGCGTGCTGACTCCCCAACTCGTCTGCCAAACGTAATCCAGCTTGCCTTCGTTCGTTTGGAACTGCACCCCGAAAGCCTTGCCGAAGTTCTGGCCGAGATCGTGACTCGTGCCCGCCTGCAGCGCCAGGCCGTTTTGCATCATGGCTTCGATGGAGTACGACCGCAAGGCCCCCGCGAACTTCTCCGCTTGCGTCTTGGCGCCCTTGATCACCGGCATGGCCATCACGTCCTCTGCAACTTCGGCGTACACGTCGAGAATGCGCAGCACTTCTTCCAGCGCCTCCGCGTGACTCGCGTGCGCCGTGTGGCCCTCCTGCCAGAGGAACTCCGTGGTGCGCAGAAACATGCGTGTACGCAGTTCCCATCGAATGATATTGGCCCACTGATTGAACAGCAGCGGCAGGTCGCGGTAGCTCTGAATCCACTTCGCGAAAAAGTGGCCCACAATGGTCTCCGACGTGGGCCGTATGACGTAGGGCTCCTCCAGCTTCTTCCCGCCCGCGATGGTGACTACCGCCAGCTCCGGCGCGAAGCCCTCCACGTGCTCCGCCTCCTTTTCGAGGAAGCTCTGCGGGATCAGCAGCGGAAGATAGATGTTCTGATGGCCGGTGGCCTTGAAGCGGTTGTCGAGCTCGCGCTGCAAGATCTCCCAAACCGCGTAGCCGTTGGGCTTGATGACCATGCAGCCCTTGACGACTTCCGCCGGCTCCGCCATGTCGCCCGCCAGCACCACATCCTGATACCAGGCGGCGAAGTCTTTTGCGCGAGAAGCGATCGGAGAATCTGCCATTTGTGTATCTCCCTAGTTTGGCAGATTGTGGGACCGCTTCGTGGCGCAAGCTTCAGCTTGCCGCGGGACTTCAGTCCCGCCTGTTTCAACTAAATCCAGATTGGTTCCTTAGGAGCTTGCGGAAAACGCTCCCTCACGGTCGCGGCTCTGTGGGTTGTTGCGAAATCGAGTCTCCGTTTCAGAGCCGCGCGCGTCAGCAAGCGGTCCCGTGCCTTTTCAACAACCTCTGGATTGGTTCTCTGGAGAGCGGGGCGCGGTCATAGTCCGCCCACGCCGCCAATTGAGACACTTCTTTAGAAAGCGTCGCGAAGATTCATCATTTTAGCTAGCGCGGGCCAGCGCGAGCTTCGCCGCAACTCCTTCGCGACCGGGAATGGCAGAAAATAGATGACCGCGGGCTCGCGTTGTTCAATTGCCTTCCCGGCCCAGTCGGCTGCCTGTTCGATTTCCGAGCAAACCAGATGGTAGTGAACGAAACCCAGCGGAGTTCCACATGCCGTGCCGTCTCCCAGTGTCTCAAGCACTGCATCCGCGCGGCCCGCGTCGCCGGTGAACTTGAGCAGCCCGGCAACGTATCCGGCGCCTGCTCGTGCCCAGGGCGCCAGGGTATAGGCCTTTTCGGCGGAATTGAGCGCCTCTTCGATCTCCCCGAGCTGCATGTGAGCCAGGCTCAGATAGAGGTGACCCAAATGGTAATTCTCATCGAGTTCGAGGATCCGCCGGCATTCGCTGGCCGCGTCCCCAGCCCTGCCGGCTATCATTAACGCCAACGTGAGAATGGAACGGAGCTGCAAATTAAGAGGGTCTCCCTGCACGGCGCCCTCTTGCTCCCTCATAGCATCCTCCGGCCGGCCCGTGCAAAAAAGAAAATGACCATACCTCATGCGCGCTCCGCCAGAGAGTGGGCCACGGGTCATTGCCATTCCGAAGAACCGCTCGGCCTCCTTCCAGTTGTAGTCGTAGAGCATGCTTATCGCGGCCAGCCCGACGAGCGCTTCCGGCAGCATGGGATCGATCTCCAACGCCCTCTGGTATTCGGCTCGCGCCAGCGGCATGGCTTCGTGCGCCGGAAGCATGCCGTAAACCGCGGGAGACACGAAACACCCGCCCAGTACGCTGTGCGGCAGCGCATATTCCGGATCGATAGCTATGGCCTGTTCCAGGCATTCGCGGGCCCGCGCCATGGACTCCGGTGTCACCTTGTTCAGATGGTATCGGGCGCGCAGGACAGCCTCGTAGGCGGCAACATTGGGCGTGTGCTGGCGCGACGCCGCGGGTTGCGCAGTGAGCTTCGTCGTCAGCGCTGTCGCGATCGCACCTGCGATCTCATCTTGCAGAGCGAATACGTCCGCCAATTCCCGATCGTAGCGTTCGGACCACAGATGCGATCCGTCTTCGGCGTCGATTAACTGCGCCGTGACCCGGATCCGGCTTCCCGCGCGCCGCACGCTGCCTTCGAGAATCGTGCCGACGCCCAGCATTTCCGCGATCTTTCGGATGTCCAGCTCCTTTCCGCGAAACGCGAACGCGGAGGTGCGCGCGATCACTTTCAGGCCGGGAATCCGGGCCAGAACGTTGATGATCTCTTCGCCCAGGCCGTCGCTGAAGTATTGATTGTCCTCGTCGCGGCTCATGTTGGCGAACGGCAGCACCGCGATGGAGGGTGTGCGCTCCGCCGAAGGATCTTGGGCACGGAGCGCCGTTAGCGCGCCCGAACCGGCTGTTCCGGGCGAACTCACCCCGCTGGTGGCGGCCACCAAAGCGTCCTTCACTTGCGCCATGGACTGGAACCGGTCGGCGGGCGATTTGCGCAGACAGCGCGCCAGGATGCTTTCGAACGCCGGCGCGGTGTCCAGCCGTTCTGGCTCGTTGTGCAGAATGGCGAACATGATCGAGATCGCCGAATCGCCGCTGAACGCGCGGCGCCCGCTCAGCATTTCGTACAGCACCAGGCCGAACGAGAAAATATCCGAGCGCGCATCCACGGGCTTGGCTTCGACCTGCTCGGGAGACATGTAGGCGGCGGTGCCAAGGATGGTGCCCGCCTGAGTCAGACCCAGGGGCGCAGTGTCGTCCGCCCCAGTGCCGCTTAGAAGCGCCAGCCCGAAATCGAGCAGCTTGATGCCGGAGGCCGTCACCAGGATGTTGGCCGGCTTCAAATCCCGATGCGTGATGCCTTTGGCGTGCGCCGCTCGAGCGCATCGCAAATCTGCACGGCGTAGCGCAGCGCCCGATCGGGAGGGAGCGGACCATGGAGCGGCGTTCCATCGATGACCTCCATGACCAGATAGTTCGGCCCGACATCGTAAACCTGGCACACGCTGGAATGATTCAGGGCGGCTATGGCCTGGGCTTCGCGCTCAAAGCGCTCGGAGAATTGCTGCGCGGAGACTTTGATGGCCACGTCGCGATTCAAACGCGGATCCCGCGCTCGATACACTTCGCCCATGCCACCCGCGCCAATCAGCGCGAGAATCTCGTAAGGGCCGAGCTGTGCCGGGAGAGAGTGGCATGTGCCGGATCAGATCAGTCTAACCCATCCTGGATTGGATCGGTCCTGGATCACGGCGGCATTCGTCCCCCACTTTTTCAAAACTCGGGGTTTGGCGTCGCGTCGAAGGTCCGCGGAAAAGTTGTGCAAGCGTGGGGGCAATCCGGACATGCGTCGCGCCAACCCGTTTCCGGCCATGCTGGTTGGCAATACGTGCGATGCTGAAGAGTCAAACGTTCATGCCCAGAAGCGTGTGGCCATTTCCGAAGCTGATGCCGCTGCTGGGTTTTTGGCGGCTACAGCTCTTCCTGCTGGGCATCGCCCTGGCCGTCTCGGGAATATACTGGCTGCTGCAGGGAATTACCAACCCAACCCCGCAGCTTCTCTTCACTTTCATCATCGGGAATTGCACTTGGCTGGCGGTGACTCTCTCCGCGCCGCTCCTCATAAAGCAGCAGTTTCCCTGGGATTGGTTCACGTATCTAGCCGTTCTTCTCCCGGTTGCCGCAGTGGCGAGTTCGATCGCGTCGGTGGCCAGCCGGATCGTCGCGGGCCGGACCGGCCGCTTATTCGAGTTGGATTGGTTCGATATCCGGATTGGCACATTTTTCTCGCTGGTCACCGGAGTGGCCCTCTTTATTTCGGGTAAGGCCAAGGGGCGGCTTGAAAGGCGCAATCTCGAGCTGGAAAGGCAGATCACGGTTGGCAACATCGAACTGCAGGCCCATGAAGCCGAGCTGAAGGCGGCGCATGAGATTCAGGCGCATCTTTTGCCGCATGAGCTGCCCCAGATGAAGCCATTCCAGATTGCGTGCGCGTGGGAGCCGGCCCGGTCGGTGGGAGGCGACTACTTCGATGTGCTCATGCTCGAGCCGGATCGATTGGGGATCTGTATTGCGGACGTGTCGGGCAAAGGGATCGCAGCGGCGCTATTGATGGCGAATCTGCAAGCGGCGGTGCGGGCATTCGCGCCGGTCAGCGGCGGGCCGGGAGTGCTGTGCCGCAAGCTCAACGAAGTGCTATGCGGAAGCATTGCGCCGGGGAAGTTCGTTACCCTCTTCTACGGGGTGATCGACAGGGAGCGGCTGATTCTGCATTTTGAGAACGCCGGGCACTGTTCGCCGATCGTGCTGCGAGGAGAAGAGGCGACCATTCTTACCGAAGGCGGCATGGTGCTGGGGTTGTTCCCGAGGTCCCTTTACCAGGAACGGCAGTTCGCTTTGCGCCCGGGCGATTGCTTGCTGCTCACGACGGACGGCATTACAGAAGCTGCGAACGAACACGACGAGGAATTCGGCGACGAACGAGTGATTGCATCGGCACGCGCGGCGCGAAGTCTGGGCGCGCAGGGCATCCGCACGAGGATTTTGGACGACGTGACGCGTTTTTGCAACGGCAACTTCCACGACGACGCGACACTCATCGTAGTGACAGTGGATTAGGGTCCACCGCCAACCGGTGTCGCGTTCCGTTATCGCCGGTTGCGAGATCCTGAGTCACGGCGCAACCGGACGCGATCGGCCTGGATGGCGCACCGCCTTAACTCGGCCGGTGACAACGCTTCGTGCGTCCCGCCGGCCGCTCCCATCCTACTGGAAACCTCGCGCCAACCTGAATACGGTGTGGAGAAAAGATACGTGCTCGGCGCGATTCGGTAGTGTATCAGTTTGAGACTTCGGGTGAGACTTCGGGTGCCCGTGGCCCTGGGAAGATTCGTTTGAGTCCTCCTGATATGGCCAAAAGGCCGAAACCACTAACGACCACAGGTGGTAGTTTACCGGAATGGACCAGGACGTAGAGCGCTATAAAGCAGCCTGCAATAATGGCTGGTGAGACAAAAACACGTGTATGCCACCATGGTGGGTGAATGCCTGGACCTGGAGCATAGATACCGGCTGCCGTAACAATAGTGCCGATGAGCGTCAGGAGCGCCGAAACAAAGCCCGCGACACGCTCCAACGGCGGCCACGGTTCGGTATGGATTGCGTACACGCTGTATCCTATCAGCAGAATACCTGTGTACCCCAGCGCTTCCGTGAATAACCAAACGAGTTCGAGCACGAGTTTAGTCGCCCGGCGGTTCGATTTCATGGCATAATGGTACCATGCCTAGCCGTTCAAGCAAAGACCACGACTTCATGACGGTAGCCCGCCGCGTGGTGGAGCAAGCTATCGGGGAGCACCTGGACGGTACCGCCCTACAGGCCCCCAACGCGGGAAAGAACCCGGCTGCGGTGGCGCTGGGGAAACTTGGTGGCGCTAAAGGTGGCGCGGCAAGAGCAGCCGCTCTATCTCCTAGAAAACGCAAGCAGATAGCCAAGAAGGCAGCGCTGGCTAGATGGGGCAAGCATGAAGGTCAGATAGAGCTGGAATAGTTTCTGGAATAATTTAGCTTGACATTATGGAATACCGCCTCTAAACTTAACATTGGAGGTGGGTTGTATGGCGAAGCGGAAAGTCTCTTGGCTGCTCTCTGTCGAAGACCTTCAGGCCATCCTACGGCCACAGGTAAGCAGATTCAGCCGGTCAATATGGCCCGCCTGGGATCGCTATCAGGAGTTACCAGAGGAGCATCGGCTTGTTTACGACGGAACGACTGAAGCGGGCATGCTTCACTGCTACATGGTACAGGCCGCGAAGAAGGAGTTCGACGGCGTACCTGGAATCCAGTTCTTGGAGGAGTATGGATTCCATTTGGGCATCGATGGAACGGCCTACGGGATTGACGGTCTGGCCGTTTGCCGATTCAAGAAATTCGACGAGGACGGAAGATCTAACAATTACCCTACAGAGCGGGCGGAAGCGCTCCGTCGGAATGATGAAGAGTTGCCGGGCATACCGCGATGCGCCACAATCGTTGATGTCGGCTACTGTTTCAACGGACTCCGTACGGGGTTTGGTATAGTCCAAGCTGTTCGACTGAAGGACTCTAAGCTGATCTTATCAATCCCACAGATTGACGATCAGAGCGTCCAAATGCCCGGCATTTTGCCCTTCTCCCCGATACCGGTCGCACCTCGATTCGAAATTATTGAGGGTGGCCAATCTAACAAGAAATCATCAGAAGGCGCGGATGGAAAATAACCATGGCCTACAATCACCAGATGGTGACGCTGGCGAGAGAATCGCGCGGCCTCACTCAAACCGATCTTGCGACGCAGCTTGGGATACTACAAGGTACGCTGTCGAAAGTCGAGTCTGGGGATATCGCTGTTACAGATGATCTCGCCAAAAGGTTCTCCCGTTCACTTAAGTATCCGGTCACGTTCTTTGAGCAGAACGACCCAGTGTACCCATTCGGCGCAAGTACCTTCTATCATCGTAAACAGCAGAGCGTGCCGTCCGGCATACTCAGGCGAATTGAAGCCAGAGTAAATATCTACCGCTTTCAAATTGTACGCTTGCTCCGCGCGACGGACATGGATCGTAGAAATCGGTTCAAGCGAATTGACGTTGCAGAGCATCGCGGCAAAATAGAAGACATTGCGGGCCTGGTTCGCGCGGCCTGGATGAGACCTTCCGGCCCGATACCAAACGTGACGAGAATGATCGAAGACAATGGCGGCATCGTAGTGCGGTTCAGCTTTGGCACAGCAAAGATGTTCGGCCTGAGCGAATGGATTCCACCAGCTCCGCCACTTTTCTTCTTGAATGACCATCCAGAGATCACTTCTGATAGGGATAGGTTTACTCTGGCTCATGAGGCTGGCCACATACTCCTGCATGCGTTACCAAATCCAAACATGGAACAGGAGGCGAACCGCTTTGCGGCCGAGCTTCTTATGCCGTCTCGGGAGATTCGCTCTCATATTAGCACTCCCGTCAAACTTTACACGCTGGCAAAACTAAAGCCTTACTGGAAGGTATCAATGGGTGCCCTGCTGAGCCGGGCGCGAGACCTCGGGACTATCAGCGAGAACCAGTTTGTCTATCTGAGAATCCAACTCCAACAAAAGGGATACGCCCATCGTGAACCACCAGAACTGGATATTCCGCCTGAGCATCCCACATTACTTGACGAGATAATCAAGGCCCACGTACACAACCTGGGTTATGGATATGCGGATCTCGCCAGGATGCTTAACGTGGAATTGCCGGAGTTTCGCTCGCAGTATCGCCTTGATGATGGATTCGGCGGGCTGCGTGTAGTTACCGCTTGACACTTCTTGCCCGTTCAAGTATAATAGTCAGTATGAACAGGCTTGATTCCACTAAACGCGCCCAAATCGTCCGATGCCTGATTGAGGGTTGTTCGATCCGCGCCACCAGCCGGTTGACTGGCATCTCCATCAATACGGTGGTCAAATTGGCCGTCGATGCCGGTCGGGCTTGCGCCGATTACCAGGACCGGGCGATGCGGAACCTCAAGTGCGAACGGATGCAGGTTGATGAGATCTGGGCCTTCGTTTACGCGAAAGAAAAGAACGTCACGCCTGCGATATCAGCCAAGCAGCGCGCGGGCGACGCGTGGACCTGGACGGCAATCGACGCCGATACGAAGCTGGTGCCATGCTGGCTGGTTGGCGAACGCAGCCCCGAAGCGGCGCGGGATTTCGTCGAGGATTTGGCGGGGCGGTTGGCAAACCGAATTCAGCTTACGAGCGATGGTCTGAAGCTGTACGTCAAGGCGGTCGATAAGGCGTTTGCAGGCGATGTGGACTACGCCCAACTGGTGAAGATCTACGGTATCCCCAACGATGGGGAGAAGCGCTACAGCCCCGCGCAGTGCCTTGGCTGCGAGAGCCACACGGTAACTGGGAACCCGGACCCCAAGCACATCAGCACGCCCTATGTGGAGCGCCAAAACTTGACGATGCGTATGTCCATGCGCCGCTTTACTCGGCTGACGAACGCGTTCAGCAAGAAAATGGAAAATCACATGCACGCCGTGGCTCTCTACTTCATGTACTACAACTTCGGTCGCGTCCATCAGACCTTGAAGCAGACGCCCGCAATGGCCGCTGGCCTAGAGACGCGGAAATGGGAAATCAGCGATATCGTTGTCATGATCGGAGCTTACGAAGCTTCAAACTGATACACTACCCGCGATTCTATTGCCACTACCGCTGGTATCTCTTCGGGTACCAGTAATGGAGGTTCGCTGTGCCGCCGAAACCCCAGCCAAACCTGGTGCTCCGTACCGCCCTGCCGGACGATGCTCCGATCTGGCCCAAGCCATCCAACTGGGCACCGCTAAAGTTGTAGAGCGCGGCGGCAGTATTACCGGGTACACCACGAACTTGGCTTTTTCCGGCCATGCCACGGCGGAAACCAACCCGGACCTGCAATCCCTGCTCGCGTCGGCGGAATCGTTCGGCGGCCCGGGAATCCTCGTGCCGTCGCGGAACAACGCCCTGTTCCGTTGGTGCCTGTCGAATGGTCTGCGAGTCGTCCAGCCGATGGCGTTGATGAGCGTTGGACTTTATAACGAGCCGGCCGGGGCATGCTTACCGTCGGTCATGTTTTGAACCCGGAGGGCGATTGGTTTGGGGCCGGATCACCGCGCATCCGTCCCCTTTTCAAATTCGGGCTGGGCAGAGCGCCGCGCAGACAACCTCCTGAATCAGAAAGACCTCAAATCAGCCACCGTCCAGACGGCTCCTGTAATAAGGAAAGTCAAGCCGAATTCGGACCAGTTCAGATGGGCTTCCGGGTGAGCGATCAGGCGCGGAACCCAAACCAACACCCCGAACAGCGCCAGCATGAGCGTCAGCAGGCGTATCGCCAGCCTTGCCTGGCGATTGGTGAGAATGGAAATCGCCGCGAGCGCAAATGCGATCGTCGTGAGTATCGCCCAAAAAGTCTGATTTGGCGGAATCCACTTCGGAACCAAGCCAGCGGTCATAGGAAGATAGAGTATCTGACTCAGCGTAAATGAAA
>Ga0187858_10004511_pt1 | contig 13017 bp, 7 predicted proteins | sample June2016WEW_8_15_FD_133015 | JGI IMG/M metagenome (GOLD analysis project Ga0187858, IMG submission 133015) | Peatland microbial communities from SPRUCE experiment site at the Marcell Experimental Forest, Minnesota, USA - June2016WEW_8_150 | ecosystem: Environmental > Terrestrial > Soil >...
ATCAGCGACCACGCCGCTACCCTCCAGCCCGATATCGAAGACGCGATGCGTCAGCGCAACATTCGCTCCTCCTGGACCGCGGAAAGCCTCGCCCTTTACACCCAGGCCGCGATCCAAGGCGCTTTTGTTCTGGCCAAGGCCAAACACAACGCCGCCGTGGCCACAGCCTGCATGGACCATCTGCGGCGCTATCTGGAATTGCTTTTTACTGAGCCCAAATCGCAAAAGGAGATCGTATGAACCTCACCGTACAACCTGAAATTGTGACCCGGCCCGAAGCCCATTACGTCTTTCTCGAAAGGGTCGGTCCGTTTCCAAGCGTTGCTCCGCAAGCCTGGCAGGACGTGCTCCGGATTGCGCCATCAGTCTCAGAGCACAACCAGATCACGGGGGCCATGGCCCTCTACAAAATGGGGCCGAACGTCTATCGTGCCGGATTTTCGCTGTCAGCCCCGCCGCAAAAATTGCCCCAGGACGTTCAATACACACGACTCGTGGGTGGCAAATACAGTCGCTTCGTTTTGACCGGAGCCTATTCGAATTTGCCAGAGGCGTCGGGCCGCGTGTGGTCAATTGTTGCGGAAAAGCAAATCCAGGTGCGGGACGATTTCGCAGTCGAGAATTACCTCAGCGACCCAAAAACGACACCTGAAGAGAAGTTGATCACCGAAATCCTCATCCCCACCGCCTAGATTACGGAAGTAAAGGCGTTCACGAGCGGACGACCGGGGACTGCGGTGGTGGGCCCATCTTTGCGGCTCACCTGTTCTGCTAGATGCTCGGTTCACCGAAGTTCCCGAGCGGGGAACCATCTTTTTTAATGGTGCCGGTCGGTCGTTGGTCAGATGGGACTACGGTGGAGACGTCTGAGCACAACCCTGAAACGGGAGAGCAACGATGAAGCGAATCCAACCTAAGAGTGTCGGAAACCTATTCTTGATATTGATAGCCCCGCTGGTCATGCTTCCTAGCTGGCGAGGCCTTTACGCGCAGGTTCAACTGCCGCAGAGTTCGGATCCGGCGATGGAAGCGCTTGCAACTGGGTTCACTTCCAGTAGCGCTCAGGTCAATGGGGTAACTCTGCATTACGTTCGCGGGGGCCAAGGGCCCGCTGTCGTTCTGATCCACGGCTTTCCGCAGGATTGGTTCGAGTATCACGCAATTATGCCGCGCCTGGCGAAGCAGTTCACGGTGATCGCGGTTGATCTGCGCGGCATAGGCGGCTCGACGGCCACGCCAGGCGGCTACGATGCGGCCAATATGGCGCAGGATGTGCATCAACTGGCGGCGGCGCTCAAACTGGATCGCGTCTATATTGTCGGTCATGACATCGGCGGGCACGTGGCCTACGCATTCGTTCGCCGTTATCCGGAAGCGACGCGCGGGGCCATGATCCTCGATACGCCAATTCCGGGAGTCGCAGGGTGGGATGAGATTCTAGGCGATCCCCAGGTTTGGCATATCCGGTTTATGCAGGCTCCGGGACTCGCCGAGAAACTTGTCGCCGGCCGCCAGGCCGACTACTTCGGCTACTTCTTCCACTTCGGCAAATTCACGCCGAGCGAGGAGGCCCATTTTGTGCAGGCTTACGCCGGCCCTGCCCAGCTTCACGCGGTATTTGAAATGTACCGTGCGTTCCCCGCGAATGCGCAATTCAACGCGGCGCAACGCGGATCAAATGACGTGCCGTTGTTGGTGGGCGCCGGAGACGGGTCACCATTTGCAAAGCTGGTCCCCAAGATGGCAGAAGGTCTTCGAGCCAACGGATGCACTCACGTTGAGACCGGATTGATTGGCGGTGCGGTGCACTACGTTGTCGAGGATCAACCCGGAGAAGTGGCCGATCTCATCGCGCGATATGCATCGCGGCATTCGCCATGAGAAGGCAATGCTGTCGGAGTGGGAGAGCCAAGCCCATCCGCCCTCATTCGTTGACTAGCGGCAGCCGCCTCCGTAAGATGAAGCGACCCAAAGGCCAGGCGTGCCCCGAATGATCGGCCAAACCATTTCTCACTACCGGATTGTCGAGAAGTTGGGCGGCGGAGGCATGGGTGTGGTCTACAAGGCCGAGGACACCCGTCTCCATCGCTTTGTGGCGTTGAAGTTCCTGCCCGATGAAGTAGCGCGGGACCCGCAAGCTCTGAGCCGCTTCCAACGCGAAGCCCAGGCAGCGTCGGCGCTCAACCATTCCAACATTTGCACGATTTACGACATCGGCGAGGAGAACGGTCAGGCTTTCATCGCCATGGAATTTCTGGACGGCGAAACCCTGAAGCACGTGATCCGAAACCGTCCCATGGAGTTGGACACACTGCTGTCGGTCGCCATTGAGACGGCGGATGCACTGGATGCGGCGCACTCCCTAGGCATCGTCCACAGGGACATCAAGCCGGCCAACATTTTTGTCACCAAGCGCGGGCACGCCAAGGTGCTCGACTTCGGACTGGCGAAGATGGTTGCAGCACGATCGATAGGGGAAGCGACGGCGACCCGAACCCAGGAGCCAGACCTGACGAGTCCGGGATCGGCGGTGGGGACGGTGGCGTATATGTCGCCCGAACAAGCGCGCGCCAAAGAACTGGATGCCCGCACCGACCTGTTCTCCTTCGGCGTGGTGCTCTACGAGATGGCGACCGGCCAGGTGCCTTTTCGGGGAGAGAGTACAGCGGAGGTTTTCGACGCCATTCTCAATCGCGTTCCGGCAGCGCCGGTCCGCTTGAATTCTGCTTTGCCCAGCAAATTGGAAGACATCATCAATAAGGCATTAGAGAAGGATCGTGATCTACGCTACCAGCACGCTGCGGACATACGAACAGATTTACAGCGGCTGAAGCGGGACACCGACACGGGCCGCGCGGGAGCCGCTGTCTCCGGGGCAATGCCGGTGGTGCAGGACAGTAGTCCGCAAGCAGCGCCGCCGGCTCCGGGGTCAGGCTCGGCACCTGCTGCGGTTGCGGCATCTTCATCCGCCGCGCAGATATCGGAGGGTGGGCGAAGCAAACTTTGGAGAGTCCTGGTCCCCGTGGTTGCCCTGCTCGTCGTGGGAATCGTTGCCCTTGGCTTTTATCTGCGCCCGCGCCCGGAAGCAGGCGCAACGAAGGCAAAACAGCTGACCGAGAAAGACACGGTGGTGCTCGCAGATTTCGAGAACAAGACTGGGGATCCTGTGTTCGATGACGCTCTGAAGCAAGCGTTAGCGGTACAACTCGGACAATCGCCCTTTCTTAATATTCTCTCCGAGCGCAAGGTCGAGGAAACGCTTCGCTTGATGGGCCGTCCTTCGACCGAACGGATCACCCGCGATGTGGCACGGGAACTTTGTATTCGGACGGGCAGCAAGGCGATCGTCCTGGGCTCCATTTCCAACCTGGGAGGCCAGTATGTGATCGGTCTGAACACCGTCGGATGCAGCAGTGGAGATACGCTGGCCACGGAGCAGGAGGAGTCCGCGACCAAGGAAAACGTGCTGAAGGCCCTCGGCACGGCGGCCTCCGCGCTACGGGGACAGCTGGGCGAATCGTTGGCCTCCGTGCAGAAGTTCGATGTTCCGGTGGAAGCCACTACGCCCTCCCTGGAGGCGTTGAAAGCTTACAGCATGGGCATCACCACGGGGCGCACGAAGGGCGACGCTGAGGCCATTCCATTCATGAAGCGCGCCATCGAACTCGATCCCAATTTTGCCATGGCTTACGTTGGGCTGGGCGTTGAGTATGCGAACATGGGCCAAGCCAGCTTGGCCTCCGAGAATACCAAAAAAGCTTATGACCTGCGGGATCGCGTGAGTGACCGCGAGAGGTACCGCATCTCCGCGTTCTACTATCAGTACGTCACCGGTGAAGTGGAAAAGGCCACAGAGGCCTACGAACTCTGGGCCAAAACCTACCCGCGGGATCTCGTGCCTCACACCAATCTCGGTTACATTTACAGCAGTCTCGGACAATACGACAAAGCTGCGGCCGAGACGGAGGAGTCGCAGCGGCTTGAACCCTCGCTGACCGGGTATGGAAATCTCGCGAACATTTACATCAACCTCAACCGGCTGGACGACGCCCGGACGCTTTTGCAGCAGGCGCAGGCCAACAAGCTGGATGGCTTAGTGATCCGTTCCGATCTGTATGGCCTTGCGTTTCTGCGCGGCGACACGCCTGAAATGGAGCGGCAAATCGCTTGGGGAGCGGGCCGGCCTGGGGAAGAAGATGCGATGCTCTCCACCCAGTCCGATACAGAAGCCTATTACGGGCGACTCTCGCGGGCGCGAGATTTTTCCCGCCGTGCCGTGGACGCCGCGGTGCGTACTGATTCCAAGGAGACCGGTGCCTTGTGGCAAGCCAATGCCGCTCTGCGGGAGGCTGAGTTCGGCAATGCCGCCACCGCGAAACAGCGCGTGGATGCTGCGCTCGTCCTGGCTCCCGGGCGGGACGTAAAGATGCTGGCGGCCATGACCCTGGCGCGGACTGGCGATACAGCGCGAGCGACGGCGATGGTGGAACAGCTGAAAAAAAGCGAAGCCACGAATACGATGATGAAGATTTACTGGCTGCCAACCATCAAGGCAGCCATCGATCTCAACAGCAATCCATCTCAGGCAGTGATCGATCTGGAAGCGGCTGCTCCGTATGAACTAGGTGGACCGCTGCCCATCAACGGGTTGTATCCGGTTTATGTGCGCGGACAGGCGTACCTTGCGGCCCGCAATGGGCCCGCGGCTGCCGCCGAGTTCCAGAAGATTCTCGATCACAGCGGCATCGTGCTGAACCTGCCTCTGGGCGCGCTGGCGCATCTGCAACTCGGCCGTGCCTATGCCTTATCTGGCGACCCGGCTAAGGCTCGGAGTGCTTATCAAGACTTCTTCAACGTCTGGAAAGACGCCGACCCCGACGTTCCTATCCTGAAGGAAGCCAGGGCCGAGTACGCGAAGCTGCAGTAACCCCAATGATCGGGATTGCGTAACGAGTGGATGTGACGAGCCCCGCTTCAGGCGGCTAGGTCATCGATTTCCCGGATGACGCCTTCGGGCGGGCTTATGGGATTGCTTTTCGCCATCGCCCATCGTGCCGATTGTTCGATTTCATGCCTGTACCGCGACGGTATTTCTTCCCAGGAGATGTGATTGCCCCAAGGATTCGCCGCTCTCCACCGTGCGAGAGCGGCCTTCAGGTACTGTGCCCCAAGAGATGTTTCAACCATGGTAACCACCTGCAAATTACGATAGTCTGAATGCCTGAATCTGGCAGTGATCGCTCTCACACGGGTAAATCGGGCGGTTTGAGGCGGTTACGCGCTGGCTGACAACTCTATGGTTCAGTCCCCAGCGAGCACTACGGTTTGCGCCTGCATCGATTGCACGCTTGGTCGTCGGCCCGATGAACTGGTAGAGTGACAATCTGCCATCATGATTTCCAGAATCCTTGTCAGTGGGGTCTCCGGGCCGATTGGGGCCGCGCTTCTTCCCTCCCTCCGTACCAACGGATGTTCCGTGGTCCGACTGGTGCGCGGCACCGCGACTAGCGAGGATCAGATCGCATGGGATCCGTCCGTGCCGATTGCGCCGCAAACTGTATCTGGTTTTGACGCCGTGATTCACCTCGCGGGCGAAAGCATTTTTGGACGATGGACCGCGGGCAAGAAGTCGAAGATCCGAGACAGCCGCGTCGTTGGCACATTCAACCTGGCGTCGGCTCTGGCACAAGCGGAAGACAAGCCACGGGTGTTCGTTTGCGGATCTGCGATCGGGTATTACGGCAATCGGGGGGATGAAGTCTTACGCGAGGAGAGCGCACCCGGTACTGGGTTTCTCGCTGAGGTTTGCCAGGACTGGGAAGAAGCGACCACACCCGCCGTGCAGGCCGACATTCGGACGGTTCACATCAGGACGGGCATCGTACTCAGCCGCAAAGGTGGGGCGCTCGGAGCGATGCTGGTGCCGTTCAAGCTTGGACTCGGCGGGCGCACAGGAAATGGTCAGCAATGGATGAGTTGGATTGACGTGCGGGACATGGTGGGGGCGATTCATCACATTTTGAAAAACGACTTGCTTCAGGGACCGGTGAACCTGGTGGCGCCGAAGCCGGCCAGGAACGCGGAGTTCGTCAAAACCCTGGCCAGCGTGCTATCGCGTCCCGCAATTCTTCCCTTGCCAGCTTTCGCTGTAAGGCTAGCGCTGGGGGAGATGGGTGAACAACTGCTGCTGGGAAGCCAGAAGGTGGAGGCCAGCAGGCTGATCTCGAGCGGATATCCATTTCGTTATCGCGAACTGCGAGCGTCGCTGGAGAGCGTGATGAAGAGGTAAGGCCGGGCGACTACGGGCTGTGACCGCAGTCACTGACCGCACTGCCTCTGTACTGTCAAGCTTGACAGGTGGTGGCAGGCTCGGCAATCACGAGGAAGTTGTTCGCGGCGGTCGTATTGCTTTCCCTTTCCGGCGGAGGAGCAACATTCGCACGCGCAACCACCGCTGAGCCTCAGCCAGTTCCCCGCATGCAGCACCACTCCTGCTGCCCCCGAGTCGTCCACCCGGCTTTCGCATTGCCGATCGCAGTAGAGGCTCCGCCGGAGAGCGTTCCCTGCCGTGAGCATCCCTGTTGCCTAAGCCACGGACCGGCTGTTCCTCCTAGTTTGCCGACGGCTTCCGCGACACGCGGGCCAACCATCCGGGAGACATTCGGCGAGAAAACCGATCCAGGACTCCAGCTTCGCTTCGCCCACGCTGTTTCGAGCAGCATCGCCCCTCAGCCTTACTTCTCATCGAGCATGGTGCTTCGCATCTGAGGCCCGGCCCTCGCCTTCTTAGGTAGCCACACCCCTAGTTGAGCCGTCGGCGCACGTAGTGTCGACCCTTGATGCCGGGCGTCAACCCGAAACGATTCCAAACAAGATCCTTAAAGGAGATTGAAAAGTGAAAGCTAAACTCATCGCTCTTATTTTGGCCCTCACCGTCGTGTCATGGGCCCAGACCGCAACCCCAAACACACCGCCCGCTTCACAGCAAAGCACGGCTCCCGCTGAGGCAAAAGCATGTGCCTGTTGCGATAAGGGAGCGTCGGCTGACACGAAAGCCAGCCCTGCTTGCTGCTCGCATCACACCGCCGCCCATGACGGGAAAGAAGCGGCATGTTGCGCGGGAGAGGATAAGGCAGCATGCTGCAGGGGCAAGAACGCGAAGTCGTGCAAGCGTGACGGAGCAGACCAGACGGCCGCTGCATGCTGCGGCGCCAAGCAGTGCGGCAAGGACTGTGAGAAAGAGTGCCGCTCCGGCAAGCAAGGAGAAAAGGCAGCCAACTCTTGCTGCAGCGGACATTGCACGGCCGATGCGTCCGATCACGCATCGGCGGGAGGCGGCAATTAGGTTCCCCTAATCCCACAGCCCCAGCGGGTCGGCTGGGGCCCTTTTTTTTAATGATAAGTCTTCTGCCGCGCCTGCAAACAGGATTGAAAATGGGACCAGTTCAGTTGGGTTCGGAGCGGTTCATCTCTTCTTGCAGCTTTTGTAATAGCTGCGCACGCTGTTCCGTACTTAACTCGCGTTGCAATTCTTCCAGCGCCAGAGACACGATGTGGTAATGGTGCGCCCCGGCGTATTTGGGATCGGTGGTGATGTCGAGCCAGAGTTTGTGCATGAGTTCGACATCCTGCGGGCGCAAGCGCGGATTGTGCGGACCGATGGTGTACTCGCGCACGGTGCCGTCCGGAGCGCAGACCTCCAGGCACAAGCGCGGACGCGGCTCGGGCATGCGCTCCCAGGCATCACCCGTGAGCTTGGCTTGCTCGTCGGCCGATAACTTGTTCGAAAGCCCGCAGATGACGCGAACCGAATCCAACCGCTGCGCGGTTACCATAATCGCTTCGAAAACATCCGTGGCAGGCACCACCAGAAGGGAGATTGGCTTGCCTTCTTTTTCGGCGACGGCTACGGCGGCGGTGAACAGCTCCTGCTCGTAGTGATCAAACACCTGACTGGCCTCGAGGACCGCGCTGCCGCTGAAACTATGCTCGCGATGATACAGGCGGGCGCTCATGACGACGACGTCCTGCTTGGCCGTGTTGGTGTGAGCCAACACCTGGCGCAGGTAATAGAGATTGCGCGGATCGCGCACTGCGACCAGGATATTTCCTGGCCGAACACCCATGGCGCCGCTGCCCAACTCCTGATTGCCATAGACACGGAACTGATCGAGCTGCTCAGGTTTGCCATGACGCTCCCTGGCAACATGGCGCTCGGAAACCGTGAAGATGGTGAAGAATACAGCGCTGAAAATCACTCCAGCGATGGTGGCCTGGTATTTCGTAAACAAATTCACCACCGCGGTGATCAAGAGGACCGCGGAAATCAGGATTAGCCCCACGGGGATTTCGGACTTGCCGATGTGCAGGTTGCCCGGCACCTTCCAGGCGCGATTTCCTGGTTCGGTGAAGCGCAGGACTAGCACGGCGATGGACTTCATGGCGAAGCTCCAGATCACGCCGAAAGCGTAGAGCGCCGCCAAGACGTATACATTTCCCAGGCTCAGGAAAATGACAAGCAGTTGCATGCCCACGATCAAGTTGATGATGCGGTAACTGGTGCCGAAGCGGTGGTGCGGCTTCTGAAACCAGCTGGTGAGCACGCCGTCTTCCGCCACGCGATTCAGAACTCCGTTCGCGCCCACGATGGAGGTATTCTGCGCACCCGCCAGAATCAGGACGCCTACCAAGACCACGAAAGCATGGAAAAGGAGCTTCAGACTCTGCGGCCCCGCGAGATACATGGCGATTCCGCCGATCAAGTTGGCGAAGTAGTCGGGCCGAACCTTGTCCGGGATAATCATGACCGCGAAAAACGAGACGAGCGATGTAAACAGCAGGCTGTAGATGAAAATTACCAGGCCCGTCTTCTCCAGATTCTTCAGCTTGGGATGTTCGATCTCACGATTCACCTGCGCAAGGGTCTCTTCGCCGCTCATGGCCAGCACGGAGTGGCCGAAGCCCACGAAGAGAATGATCCAGGTAATGTGGCTGAACCAGGTTCCGTTCAGCCAGCCCAGTGATTCCTTGTTCAGTGGAATCACCCCCAGATGCAGTGGACTGGGCGGCAGCACGACGGGCGCGCGCAACACTGTGATGGTGCACCAGATCAGCAGGATCACCACCATAACCGTGGTGATGACCATGATCTGCAATGCTTTCTGGCTGGACTCGTGCATGCCCTGGGTGTTTTTCCACCAGAAGTAAGCCACCACGATTACGGCCAGGCCGGCAGCGAAGTGGTCGTCAGAAAAATGAAGTGGACGGTGCATGTGCAAGCCCATGTCTTTAATGAAGCCCGCCAGATATTGGCCCGCGGATACGGCGCTGATGGGACCGGTCAACACGTAATCGAAGAGCAGGGCTGAGACGGAGAACTTCGCCAGAGTTCCGCCCATCGCCTCTTTGACCACGCGGTAGACGCCGCCGCGGACGAACATGCTGCTCGATTCGATGTAGAGCGCCCGCACCGCATAACTGAACAGCATGACCGCCAGGATGAACCAGGGAGCACTTTTGCCGATGACCTTTTCGGCATCGCCGCCGGCATAATACGCCGAAGAAGCGAGATCGGCGAGAACAATGGCGGAGGCGCGCCAGAAGGAGATGAAGGTCAACATCACCGTGGTGGCGACGAAGACCCTTATGGCCGGTTTTGAGCCTTCAACGGATGTAGCCATGCCTGGGAGAAGTGCCCAATGCAGATGCAGATAAACCTTGAAGATAGCACAGCCGAACGGATTGGGTGCTCCCCAGCCTAAGCGAAGGGGTGGAAACCTATCTAGCCAACGCGATCTGGAGTGGCCAGCCGTTGCTGTCGGTTCTGCGCCACGGCCAAGTACGTATGGGTAATGCGGTCGTGCCAGCAGAGAGCGTCTTCGTCGAGGAAAACCCAGCCGTATCCCATGCCAAGGGAAATGGCCGAGACATAGGATGCCAGCACGCGCCAGCGGCGAAGGCGCCGGTTGGCTGGACTGCCATCAAATCGGGTGAGCTCAAGTCCGGCCAAACCTAGGCCCGGGGTGGTGCCTGCGTGGACCACGAGCAAGTATTGGTAGGCTGCCCAGAGTAGGCCGGACAGTCCGGCGAGAAACCCCATCATCTGCAAACGCGGGGGCCGGATGGCGGTCAATTTCCAGAAGATGAAGGCGAAGAGCGCTCCCGCTCCGGCGATGATGACGGTGTCGATGAGGGCGGATAGCAGTCGCCGTGCAACCGGCCCACTTTGCAGTGGGATATCGATGCCCGGACGCTTCTCCAACTCAGGCGCTTGCGCGGGTTCAATGGTGATTCCGCCAAGGGCCGGGGGCGGTGGAACAATCTCCGGAGCCTCCAGGATGCGAGGACGGGTTGTGACGGGCTCGGCCAATTCATCAAGCGGTACTGGAGGCGGAGTCCAGGAGCGGGGAAACTCGATAATCTTCGCCGTGACTGAGGCTGGAACCGGGGCCGCGATCGCCGTGGCCAGGACAGCGCTCGCCCCTGGGTCGATCTCGTCGGCGGAAGGCAGCGCCGGGCTGCCTTCAATGAATTGTGCACCCTGGAGCGACAAAGGGTCGGGCATCGCCGCGGGAGCGGCGGCGGCGAACACCTGCCGCGCCAATGCTTGGTTGGAGAGCAGCACTTGTGAAAAAGTGGAAGACTCAGTGGAGGCCCCCTTCGCCAAATCCGGGTTACCTCCCTGAAACCGCAACCGGAGGGACGGGTAGCGAGGAGGACGCGGCTTGCGCCGCGATTGATAACGGTTCAGCCGTGCCGCCACTTCTTGACGCCAAGCCGAAGAGTCTTCGCCCGGGGCGGCACCGGCTAGGCTGGGCAAAGCAACCTCGCTGGCTAGGGATGGATTCGGCTCGGAGGCTTCGTGCAATTTCGGCATGGTGGCCGGATGCTCTGCCTTGGGATTATCCGGGTCTGCGCGCCAACGCGGCGCGGGGGTAGACTGCTTTTCGGAAGAGCAGCGGCAAATTTCACCACAAAGTGAACAAGGCATGAATAAATCTTATGAGAGCGTCGGAAGTCGAATGCAACCGGATAACCGCGAAGGGCACCGTGGAATCCAATGCAAGGAACGCCTTTGCCTCACGAGGCACAGCCGTGCTAAGTTCACGACGATTGTTGCCACCAAAAGCTTCGGAGCGTCGGTCTTGCGCGCTTCCGATGACTACGTTCCAATGATCTTCTCCCGATGACTCTCCGCAACAGATTCCTTATCACGACGGCGCTGCTTTGTCACCTGCTTCTCCTCCCGCCGTTAGTTACCAGCCAGTTGCCGCCTGTGAATTCCGCTTCCACAACCCAAGCCGGCGCGGCAGCGGAAAAATCGGCGACTACTTCGACCACTCCTTGCGGTCGAGCCTTTGCGGAACAACCCAACAACCACGCCACCATCTGCGCCATCCAGCAGGAAAGAGATGGCGATATCTACAAGTTGCACGGCGCGGTTGAAATCTATTACGAAGCTTATGTCTTGAAGGCCGATGAAGCGACTTTCGACGCTGATACTGACGAAGCGACGGGCAGCGGACATTTTGCGCTCGATGGAGGTCCGAACGATGACCACATTCGCGCCTCGCACGGCGCTTACAACTTCACGTCGGAGACTGGCAAATTTTACGACGTGACGGGAACCACCGGCCTGCGCTTTCGCGCCAACCGAGTGATTCTGACTTCGACCGCTCCTTTCGCCTTCACCGGCAAAGTGGTCGACAAGACTAGTCCCGATCACTACCTCGTGTATGACGGTACGATCACCACCTGCGAATTGCCCCATCCCAAGTGGCAGTTCGACGCGCGCAAGGTGGATGTGGACGTAGGCGGCAATGCCAAAATCTATCGTAGCGCCTTCGATCTGCATGGGATTCCGATGCTGTATTTTCCTTACGCAACTCATCCCGTGGAAAAGGAGTCCCGGCAGTCCGGCTTTCTGATGCCGTCGGTCGGGCACTCTTCCACCAATGGCTACATGGTGGGTGATGCATACTACTGGGCTATCAACCGCATGATGGACGCCACCGTGGGTGCTGAGTATTTTTCCCTGCGGGGGGGGTCGCAGCGCGGCGAACTCCGGGTCCGGCCCAGCGAGACTTCCTATGTCGACCTGAATTATTTCGGAGTGATCGACCGCGGCATCGGTTCGCCTCCCATAAAAGAAGGCGGCGAGAACGCACGCCTGAATGCTGCCGGAAACCTCGACGGTTTCCGGGGCGTCACCAACATCGACTACTTGAGTTCATTTCTGTTTCGCCTGGCCTTCAACGAAGTTTTCAGCCAGGCAGTTTATTCGGAAGTGAAGTCGCAGGCTTTTTTATCCAAGTCCACCGCTGGCTTCAGCATGAACGGATTCACGGAGCGCTACCAGAACTTTCTGAGCACCACGCCGGGCCAGGTGATCACCATACTGCACGCCCCTAGTTTCGATTTTTCCGGCGTAGACCATCCCCTATGGCGCACACCACTGTACTGGTCCCTCGACGCCTCGACCGCAGGGCTGTCACGCAGTGAGCCGGCGCAATGTTCAACCGTAGGCTCATTTCAGTCCTGCATCCCGGCTTTCCGCACGGCAAATCTGCTGGGGCGATTCGACCTCAGCCCGGAAATTTCTTTGCCGCTTTTGTTCCGGGGATGGTCCCTGCGTCCAGATCTGACGCTACATGAGACCTATTACACCCAGCGAGTGGTAGGAGCGATTGGGGAAGATCCCGGACAGGCCGTCGACCGTGCGATTGACCGCCACGCCGTGGAGACTGCGGTGGAACTGCGCCCCCCTTCGCTCGAGCGCGTCTTCGATAAGGAATTCCTGGGAAGAAAGTGGAAGCATGTGATCGAACCGCGCGCCATCTACCGTTTCGTTACCGGCGTGAACAACTTTGCGAATGTTCTGAAATTCGACGACCGCGACATCCTCACCGACACCCACGAGGTAGAGTATGGGTTCGTAACCCGTCTATATGCCAAGCGAACTTCGAATCAGCCGGAGGATTGCAGCAAAATCATGACAGCCCTCACGGTGGGAAACGC
>Ga0187858_10004512_pt1 | contig 13017 bp, 12 predicted proteins | sample June2016WEW_8_15_FD_133015 | JGI IMG/M metagenome (GOLD analysis project Ga0187858, IMG submission 133015) | Peatland microbial communities from SPRUCE experiment site at the Marcell Experimental Forest, Minnesota, USA - June2016WEW_8_150 | ecosystem: Environmental > Terrestrial > Soil >...
GGCGCGCGGGGGCTACGGGTTGGCGCTGTTGCGCTGTTTTTGAAGACGGGGCCGGGATGGCTCGTTCGGGGTTGTGGCACCGCGTTGGTTCGCGATTCATTTTCTGAACGAACGAAGCCAATTTGTCCTTTTGTTTGCTTCATTTCTTAAAAATTAAAGCCAATTTTTGCCCGGGGCGCGATGGCGGGCCGAGGGTTCCGCAGCCGCGCGTTGCGTGATAGGCAAGCGACGCTTGATTACTTCCAACTACAGACTAGCATGGAGGGTGTCGGTTTCGGGCCTGCGGATTGCGTGGGCGAGGCTGTAAACACTTGAAACATATGGAGAAAAATGACGGTTGGAAATTCTCGTGGGTTGGTGACCGATAGGAGCGGCCACAGGGGAGTGAAACGAAACCGCTATCCATCATCACTATCTTGCAGTAGACTACAACTGAGTGCGGGCCGTGGTATTGTTCCGGGTTGTGCCGCGGGTGACGTACCGCTGCCGGATATGAGCTCGTGGCATGGGGTCGGACGACTACTTATCGTCGAGCTTTAGGGCGCTAACCAGAGACGGCGGCAAAGAAGGCTACGAGCCGCTGAGGTGGCAGCGGCGCCTGTTCGACGACTGGTTCTCGCAGAACAGGGTGCCGAGGTTTTGCGACCTACCGACGGGGATGGGCAAGACCAATGTCATCCACCTATGGCTGATTGCGTTGCTTCAGCAGCTCCAGAGGCGCCCGGCGGAGCGCCTGCCGATCCGGCTGGTGTACGTTGTGGACCGGCGGACCGTTATCGATCAGGCGACCACGATTGCGGAGACGATTAGGGGAAATCTCGCCGACGATCTGTTGTGCGTGAGCACACTCCGCGGCCAACGGGCGGATAATCGCGACTGGGTCGAGGACCCATCGAGGCCCGCGATCATCATCGGCACCGTGGATATGATCGGCAGCCGGCTGCTCTTTAGCGGCTATCGCTCATCGTATAAGGCCAGGCCGCTCGACGCAGGTATGCTCGGGCAGGATACGCTTCTGGTTTTGGACGAAGCACACCTTTCGGAGCCATTCAAGAAGCTGGTTGAGCAGATCGGTGATCGGGGCGAGTTCCAGCGCGGGCAGGGCTTGCCGATGCGCGTGATGTGCATGTCGGCCACGGGGAGCGGCGACGATCCGAACCGCTTCAAGCTTGAGCCGAGCGACCTTGAGGGCACTGCCGAGGAGAACCCGATTGTGCAGCGTTATGAGGCGAAGAAGTGGGTCACGGTGCATCCTGCCGACGAGTGGAAGCTCGTCGAGAAGAACATTGTTGACGAGGCGGCCACGCTTGCGGGGGATGGCTCGCGCGTCGTCGTGTTTGTGCGGCGGCCCGACGATGCCGACGGGATAAGGAAGGGGATTCAGAAGAAGCTCGCGCGCTTCCCGAACGCGGTTGAGGTCCTGACCGGCACGATGCGCGGGTTGGAGCGTGATGGGCTGTTCGCGAAGGGGGTTTTCAAGCGGTTTCTGGACGGGGAGGAGAAGCCGGAGGGGCGCGCAGAGAAGGGGCCCAGCGTGCTGGTTTCCACTAGCGCCGGCGAAGTGGGCTTCGACCTCAATGCCGATCACATGGTATGCGACGCGGCGCCCCTGGACTCAATGATCCAACGGTTAGGGCGAGTCAATCGCCGGGGTTATCGTGACGCCACAGTGGAAGTGTTCCCCGTGACCGAGAAGGGCGCGAAGAAGGGGGCTTCGGATAAGCCCAAGCACACATGTGGTGCAGGCGTTCCAGACCACCGCTTATTTCCGGGAGCGCGCTCCCGGCCCCATTGAAGCTGGGAGAACGCGCTCTCTGTCGTCAGTACGGCGAACATTTCCGGGAGCGCGCGCTCCCGGCCCCATTGAAACGCGCAGCAGGATCGCCTCGCTCACATTGAGCGTGCTATTTCCGGGAGTGCGCGCTTGCGGCTCCATTGAGGCGGTCCTTCCCGTAACGCCCCCGCAGACAGCGTAAACTGGAATTCTGATGGACCGCATCGGGCGCTACAAGATTGTGCGGGAGCTGGGGCGGGGGGCCATGGGGGTGGTGTACCTGGCCACCGATCCCACCATCGGCCGGCCGGTGGCCATCAAGACCATCCGGCTGGGCGAGGTAACCAACGCGGAGGAGCGTGCGCGGCTGCGGGAGAGGCTGTTCCGCGAGGCGCGCTCGGCGGGCGTGCTGTCGCATCCGGGCATCGTAACCATCTACGACATGGAGGCGCAGGACGATCTGGCGTTCATCGCCATGGAGTACGTGAACGGCTCGACGCTCGACCAGCTTCTTTCCACCGCGCCGTTGCCGCCAGAGCAAATGTTCAGCATTCTGGGGCAGACTGCCGTGGCGCTGGATTACGCCCACCGGAAGGGCATCGTGCATCGCGACATCAAGCCGGCGAACATCATGGTCACCGAGGACGGCTCGTCGAAGATCACGGATTTCGGGATTGCGAAGATCAACACGTCGTCGGATCAGTTCACCATGACGGGCGCCATCGTGGGCACACCGCATTACATGGCGCCGGAGCAGGTGCAGGGGCTCGCGGTGGACGGACGCGCGGACCAGTTTTCGCTGGCGGTGATTGTTTTCGAGATGCTCACGGGGGAGAAGCCTTTCACGGGAGAGCAGCTTACCACGGTGGTCTACAAAATCGTGGCGGAGGATCCCATTCCACCGCACCGGCTGAATTCCACGCTGAGCCAGCCGATCTCGAATGTATTGCGCCGGGCGCTGGCCAAGAAGGCCGATGCGCGCTACGCCAACTGCCAGAAGTTTGTGGATGCGCTGGAAGCGGCATGCGCGGCTGCCAAAGGCTGGCGACCGCTGGCGCGCGGCGGCAGTCACAACTTGCCGACAGCCATGGAGGCGCGGCGGCCGGGCAATATCGCGCCGGCACGGAGCAGCGAGGAGACCAAGCCGCGCAAACGCCGCAAAGTGGGAATCCTGCCGGTGCTGGCGGCGATCCTGGTAGCGGCGGGGCTGGTGGTGTTGATTGCCTGGCAGGCCGCGCCGTGGCTCGCGGGCCCCGTTTCGAATCCATCGGCGACGCAAACGCAGCCGCCCGCGGCGGAGCCCAAGCAGCCGTCTCCCGCGGCTGTGGAGGAGAAGAAACCCAGCCCCATGCCGCCGGCAACGGTAACACCGGAATCGAGCGATACAGGCGGCGCCACCGCGGCCGATACGCCACGCGAGACTGCACCGGAGCGCGGCCCGATCCCCGAGCCAGCCCCTGGCAAGGAGCAGGCCGCCGGGGAGGTGCGTACCGCGGGAGCCGAGCATGTCCGTCCCGTTCAACGGCGCACCACTCCAGACCTGGCATCCAGCCCTTATCTGAAAATCTCCGTATCGACGATCCCTTCAGACGCCACCGCGATGCTGGACAATCGTCCCGACAGCGCCTGCACCACGCCTTGCGCGCTGGATGCCATGCCGGGACCGCACATGGTCAGCTTCAGCCGCGCGGGCTATCAGACGGAGAATCGCCCGGTGACCGTGGCGGGCACGGCGGTGGAACTTCCGCCCGTGGCGCTGCGTGTTCCAGGCGGCGTCCTGATGCTCGCCAGCGTACCGGCGGGTGCGCGGATCTTCGTCAACGGGGCGCCATCGGACCAGGTCACGCCGGCGAAGCTGGAACTGCGGCCGGGGACCTATGCGATCACGCTTGAAAAGGATGGCAAGCGGTCCACCAAGCAAGTGGAGATTCAAAACGGAATCACCCGAATCGAAAAGATAATCATGGATCGGTAAATATGACGGCATCGCGGCGACGCCGGCTTTAGCTGCTTTCGCTGGCGCCAGGCCTGGGTCTCCGGGGCGACGAGTCGCCGCGGCGACCGCCAATACGCTCCCGTTCCCTCACTGCTTCCCTGTGCGCTTATAATAATACGATTGAAAGGATAGACTAGTGTGAATATGGAGCTTTCGCGCAGACGTTTGCTTTATTTGCTTTCGCTGGGGCCTGGGCTGGCTCTACGCGGTGACGAGCGGTCCGGGCAGAACCTGATCGTCCGTTCGGCCAACCCGGAAGATTTTGAGATGCCGCTTTCGGGGTTCGATACGTGGATCACGCCTGCCGAACACTTCTTCGTGCGGACGCACATTTACAAGCCGAAGGTGGAACTGGCGGAGTGGCGGTTGCGCGTGGACGGTTTGGTGGAGCGCGAGCTCACGCTGGATATGGCGGAGCTCAAAAAACTCCCGCGCGCGGAGCACGTGGCCGTGCTGGAATGCGCCGGCAACGGCCGCAGCTTCTACGAGCCGGGAGTCGCCGGCATGCAGTGGCGGTACGGCGCGGTGGGTAATGCGCGCTGGACCGGCGTGCGCTTGGCGGACGTGTTGAAGCGCGCGGGCGTGAAGCCGGGCGCCACCAACGTGCTGTTCAACGGCGCCGACGTGCCCATGGGGAAAGTGCCGGATTTCATACGCACGGTGCCGCTTGAGAAGGCCCTCGATCCGGATACCCTGCTGGCGTTCGATATGAACGGCGCGCCGCTGCCATCCTCGCACGGCTTTCCGCTGCGGCTGGTGCCGCCCGGCTGGGCCGGCGATTCGTGGGTCAAATGGGTCACGAACATCAGCCTGCTCGACAAAGAATACGACGGCTTCTTTATGAAGACGGCGTATCGGCGCCCGGTACACACGGTCGCACCGGGCACGGCCGTCGATCCCGCCGCGATGACGCCGGTGACTGCCATCAAGCCGAAGTCCGTGATCGCGAGCCCGGTGGCGGGCGAGCGGCTGGCGGCGGGACCGGTCACGATTCGCGGCGCGGCGTGGGCGGGCGAATCGCCAGTGGCGCGGGTGGATGTCTCGACCGATAGCGGACGCACGTGGCGCGCGGCCAAGTTGGGCGCGGACCGCGCGCGCTACGCCTGGCGGCTCTGGGAAGCGACTTGGACCCCGCCCGGCGATGGCTCTTACGTCTTGATGGCGAAGATCACGGATGAGAAGGGCGATGCCCAACCGCTCTTGGCGGACTGGAATCCGTCCGGATATTTGTGGAATGTGGTGCCCGCGGTGCGCGTGGAAGTGGGAGGCGGTCCGCCCGGATTGCCACCGCAAGCGGCGGCTGCTGAGGTCCCCCCGTTGCCCGATCAAGTCAAGCAAACGTGCATAGGCTGCCACGGCCAGGACATCATCGCCGGGCAGCATCTCACGCGCGGGCAATGGGAGCGCGAAGTGGATAAGATGGCGCGATGGGGCGCGGATGTGAAGTCCGAGAACCGCACGGAGCTGGTGGATTTTCTGTCGCGGGTGTTCGGGAAGTAGAGATGAAAAGCAACTTAGCCGCCGATGCACGCTGATGCACGCCGATAAGAACGAGTTCAGATAAACAGATCTACGGATGTGTGGAAGAATTGCGCAAGCTTCTTGGCTTGAGCCTTGCTGACACCTCGCCGGCCATTCACCAGATCGGACACCTGAGCGCGCGACCCGATCACGGGCACCAGATCGACCTGCCGCAGTCCGCGCTGTTCCATCAGGTGCCGCACCATTTCGTGGGGCGGTATGCCGGGAGCCGGGTAGCGCTCTTCATCGTATGCTTCGATCAGTTTCGCCAGCAGTTCAGCAAGAGCTTCTTCTTCCGGTGTGGGGTGTTCCTTCCGGTCCAGTTCTTCGATCCTTTCGACGAACCGGTCGAACTGCTTGTCGTTCTTGATTACCGTGGGGACTACGCCGGCGCAGAGCCTGCCGTACTTCTGCGGATTCAGAACCATCACGCCCATTTGAGCCACCTCCCGCGATCATATTCGCGGTGCCTCAGCAACGCTTTAATGTAGAGGCGTTGCTTTCGGTAAATCGGCACTGTGATCAGCCGGTAGTTCCCGCCCGACACGTCGAAGATAAGAACATTACCCACCTGGTCCGCTGACGGGTACACGCGCCTTACCTCGTTGAGGTCAAGCCAGGTGGCCTTCCGCGCGGTACGATACCATCGTTCGAGCGCCGGTACCGCTTCCGGGTGCTGCTTCTCCAGGGCTACCAGACCACGCCTGCTAATAACATTCACCGCTGCTTCATGTTAGCAAAATGCGTACAGGCCGTGCAAGCGATGGCGCTGAAGGGCGAGCGCGGCCTGGAACTGGCGCACCTGGGGCAGCACATTATTTTCGTCCAGCTTACAGATGACTTGGCCCTTGTGTACCACGTCTCCCACGTTCACGGGCAGGCTCTGGACAATGCCGCTGGCTTTGGACTTGATCTCGACCTTGGTCACTGGCTCGATCTTTCCCGTCGCCACCACCGACCGCGCCAGGTCTATGCGCTCGGCTTTGACCAGTTTCTCCGGCTCGATTTTAGGTGAACTCCGGCCGATCGCCTTGAGAGAGAAGAATGCGGCGCCACCTAACAGAGGCACCAGAAGGAGTAAGACCCATTTCAACGATCGTTTCTTGCGCGAGGTAGCCATATTTTGCGCCTAATGAGGACACGAACAAGGTTGGCCATTAGTTCCGTTAACGCGTCGCTCCGATCAGCCCCGCTATAATGAGGGTCGTGGACACGTTCTTCGTGCAAAACTTCGGCTGCCGGGCTACGCAGGCGGATGGCGCGGCGCTGGAGACGCTGCTTTCGGCCAAGGGTCTGGAAGCGGCGGCGGAGCGCAGCCATGCCGATCTGGTGGTTCTGAACACCTGCACGGTCACCGCGGCCGCGGATGAAGACGTGCGCCAGACCCTGCGCCGCGTGCATCGCGAGAACCCGTGCGCGCGCATCCTTGTGACAGGATGTTACGCGCAGCGCGCACCGGAGGAACTGGCGGGCATGCCGGGCGTGGAATGGGTCGTGGGGAATTCCCACAAAACTCAGATCGCCGAACTGGTGAGTTCCGCGCCATATCACGGGAACATACATGTTGGCGACATCTTCGCGCAACACGATTTTCTCTCGGCTCCGGTGGAAGACGCCGCGGGCGATCGCACGCGCCCCAACCTGAAGATCCAGGATGGCTGCAACAACCGCTGCTCGTTCTGCATCATTCCGTTCGTCAGGGGGCGCAGCCGCAGCGCTCCGGCGGACCAAGTGATCGAGCAGGTGCGCAACCTGAGCCGGCGGTATCGCGAAGTGGTGCTGAGCGGCATCAATCTGGGCCGCTGGGGCCGGGAGCCGGGCAGCCGCATGCGCTTAGCGGACCTGATCCGGCGGCTGCTGGATGAGACCGAGGTCGAACGGCTGCGGCTGAGCTCCGTCGAGCCGATGGATTTCTCCGACGATCTACTGGGCCTGATGGCGGCTTCGGCACGTATCGCCCGGCACGTGCACGCGCCGCTGCAGAGCGGCTCGGATCGCATCCTGCGGCGCATGCATCGCAAATACCGGCCGCGGCACTACGCGGACCGCATCGGGAAGGCGCGCGGGCTGATGCCGGATTGCGCTGTAGGCGCGGATGTGATGGTGGGATTTCCCGGCGAGACCGCGGCGGATTTCGAGGAGAGCCGCCGGTTCATCGACAGCCTGCCCTTCACTTACTTGCACGTGTTCACTTATTCGGAGCGTCCCGGCACACCGGCAGCGGAGATGCCGGACGCGGTGCCCATGCCGGTGCGCAAGGAGCGCAACCGTATTCTGCGCGAGCTGGCCGCGCGCAAGAATCTGGACTTCCGGCGCAGCATGGTGGGCCGGACGCTATCGGTGGTGACGCTCAACGAGCCTGGGACGGCGCTTAGCGGCAATTATCTGAAAGTGCAGTTGGCGAACCCGGCTGAGCCCAACAGGTTGATCATTGTTGGGATCGGCGGGGTAACGGAGAACGGCGTTCGGGAGGCGGATTGCTTCGCCGTTCTACGCTAGATACCTGCATGCAGCTTGCTGACGTGCACGGCTCCGAGACAGAGCCGCCAACGTAAGAAGCTGTGAAAAAATCGGCGTGCTGCCGGGTTGACAGACGAAAGCGTCTGTCCCACGCCGCTGCCGAGCAGGCGTTTTTCGACTGCCCACGTTTCACAGCTTCTAAGGGCGCGCCTACGATCACTCTCCCAATAGCTCCTTCACCAGGCGCTGGGTGCCATACAGCTTGCGGAGGGCTTCGGTCATCCCCGCGGTGTGAACGGCCACCGCGCGATTGGTCGTGCCGTCATACACGAAGTCTCCGACCAACGACTCGATATTGCCGTCGAAGATCAGGCCGACAACCTCCGCGTTGCGATTGATCACCGGCGAGCCGGAGTTGCCGCCGATGATGTCATTGGTGGTGACGAAGTCGAGCGGCGTGGACAGGTCCAGCTTGTCCCGGTTTTCTTTGTAGCGCGAAGGCAAATAGAAAGGCCCTGCGAAGTCGAAGCTGGTCGCGCGATCGTATAGGCCGTAGAAAGTGGTCTTGTAGGGCGCCTCGGTGCCGTTCATGGGATAGCCCTTCACTTGTCCGTAGGAGAGCCGCAGGGTGAACGTCGCATCGGGATATGTGGTCTTCCCGAAAGCGGCGAAGCGCGCCTTACCCAGTTTCTCGCCGGCCTGCTGCTCCACGCTTTCCACATTGTCTTCCTCCCACTTGATCAAATCGCGCCGCATGGGATCCAGTTTGCGGAACAGCACGATCATGGAGTCATCGCAAGCCGCAACAGCCGCTTCCCCGCCATCGATGAGCTTCCTGCGGACTGCCGGGTCGGCCAACTTGGTCCCGTTCACCAGTTCGGTCGCAGCTTCTCTTGGCGAGCGGCCGTTGAGGACGGTCTTCAGAAACGGATCCGCGGGTCCCAGTTCGACCAACGCTTGTTCCAGCCAGCCGGTCATGCGGGCGATCTCCATGGACGGATAAATGGGCGCCGGAGAGAACAGGCGATGTCTGAGCGATTCCAGTTGCGCCTCGTGAAAGTCCGGCAGCCGTTCGCCGTCCGGCTTCTTGATCTCGGCCACATAATCCACGATGGTGGCAGCGGTGTTGCTGAGCTGTGAATCCGGGTCCCGGAAAAACTGCAGCTTTGCCCGCGAAGCCGCTTTCTTGGTGGATTCGGCGACCGCGCCCCAGGCGCCGCCGTATGCCTTGCTCCACTCGGGATTCGCCATCACGCGGGCCCGGAAATCCCGCTCATCCTTCCGCTTGGCTGCCATGACGTTCTTGTCGAGCAGTCCTTCAAGACGGCCCTCGCGGGCTTTCACGCTATTCTCCAAACCGAAGATCACGGACGCAGCCTGGCGCGCCTGTTCCGGGCCTAAACCGGAATATTGCTTGAGCACGGCGACGCGGCGTTTCAAGCGCTTGAGGGCGTTGGGCTCATACACGTCGCGGTCGAATTCGAGCTGCGCCACGGTGTCCATGCGCTGGGTCTTACCGGGATGCCCTGGCACAAATACCAGCTCGTTTTCTCCGGCGCCCTTGGGGTTCCACTTCAGATAATCCTTGCTGTCGATGGGCTTGCCGTTCTCATAGACGCGGAACAGCGCCATGTCGAGATCGTAGCGCGGGTAAGTGAAATTATCCGGATCGCCGCCGAAGAACGCGGCCTGGTCTTCCGGCGCGAAAACGATGCGCACGTCGGTGTACTTTTTATAGCGATAGAGCCAGTATTCGCCGCCTTGATACAGAGTGACGACGTCGGAACGAAAGCCGGTTTTCTGCATGCTCTCGCGCTCGATGTCGGCGATCGCGGCTTTACGCTTGGCGAACTCTTCTTCCGGCGTCTTGGCGCCCTTCAGCGAGTCCAGCACGCGCTTGGTGACGTTTTCCATGGACACCAGCACGTTCACTTCGATGTCGGACGATTTCATCTCCTCCTCGGGAGTGGCCGCGAAGAATCCGTTCTTCACGTAGTCATGCTCGGCGGTGGAGTTCTTTTGCAGTTGGCCGCGCGCGACATGGTGATTGGTCAGCAGCAGGCCGTGCGGGCTGACGAAAGATCCGGAACCGCCGTCATTCAATCGCACGCAGGACAGGCGGACATGGTCCAGCCACTCCTGGGTGGGCGTGAAATGATAGTTTTCCTGCAATTGTTTCACGGGCGGGTTGTCGAAGGTCCACATGCCCTCGTCGGCGCACAATGGCGCCAAGCTCAAGAGCATGCCGAAGGACGCAAGAGCCGCGACATGGCGGCAAAGTTTTGTTGTATGCATGTTGGGAAGACTCCAGGTTGTATTCAAAGCTTTATTATAAGACCGGAAACGCCGGTTGGCAGTCGCGGAGGTTTTGCACTTCTTACGCAGGGCACGGCGCGTCCGGGCATTTCCGGATATTCGGGACATGGACATCCGATAGACGATACAATCGCACGCTTGGGGGCGAAACATGCATAAAGACAGCGTCTTTCTCCGCAGCCTGCTGGGGAAGCGGGTGCGGCTGGTGGCTGTAGACGAGGATGACCTGCCGCCGATGACCTTGCGGGAGGTCTCCAGCCTCGGTGCGGTGGCTGAGGATTCGATGGGTGTGCATTTCTTCCCGTGGGCGGAGATCGTGGAGATCAGCCCCGCCCGAAACGGGTCCGGCGAGTGGGAATTTTCGGGGTCGATTGGGGGAAAGCAGTAAGCAAAGACCGTGGGCTGAAGCCCGCGGCGGCACGCTGAAGCGTGCGCCACGACGAAGACTATCTGATTCTGATGCTCGGTTAGAATCAAGCTATGTCATTCGACCGCGCCATCCTCGGCCGCACCGGCATCGAAGTCGGCCGCCTCGGCTTGGCCGCCAGCTACGGCGCGCCCGCCAGTTGCATCGAACAGGCATTCGACCACGGGGTGAACTATTTCTATTGGGGCAGCCTGCGCCGCAAGCAGTTCGGCGACGGCCTGCGCCAGCTCCGGCCGCGGCGCGACCGTTTTCTGCTGGTGCTGCAATCGTACTCACGCATCGCCGCGCTGGTCGGGCCGAGCGTCGAACGCGCGTTGCGGGCGCTTCACTTCGACTACACCGACGTCCTGCTCCTGGGGTTGTGGAATGGCGCGGCGCCGCGGCGCATCCTGGACGCCTGCCAGAAGCTCCGCGAGCGCGGGTTGGTACGGCACCTGGCGCTCTCGACGCATCACCGTCCTCTGATCGCGAGCCTGGCGCCCGATCCGGAATTCGATATCTTCCACGTGCGCTACAACGCCGTCCATCGCGGCGCCGAGCGCGAGGTCTTCGCGCATTTGCCCGCGCAGGATCCGCCGGGGCTGGTCTCCTTCACGGCCACAAGCTGGCGCCAGTTGCTGGGGCACAAGCGCATCCCGCCGGATGTCACCATCCCCACCGCGGCGGATTGTTACCGCTTCGTGCTGACCCAGCCCGCCGTGAACGTCTGCATGACGGGACCGGCGGACGCAGCTCAGTTCCAGCATGCGCTTGAGGCGCTGCAGCGCGGCCCTATGCCAGAGGAGCAACTGGCGTGGATGCGGCGTGTTGGGGATGCGATTTACGGAAAGCCGCGAACATGATCTACCAGAAGTTAAGTGTTGTGTGGCTCTTGGCTACTACACTCGCCGGCGCGGCGTGGCAGCGGCATGTCCTATCCGGAAAAGGAGAATTCTTCGATACTCCCACCGCGAAGCCACTTGTCTACTTCACTCGAGATCCTTTCTTGCGCGATGATGGGGACCAGTTCTGCGTCGCTTGCACACCACAGGACAAAGCTACCGTGCACGCACAACACAAGTTCAAGACGGAGCTTAGGAAAGTGGGGACCTGCGGGGATTTGCGATCTACGATTTGTTCTATTTCTTCGATGATGACATTGTCACGCGGCAAATCGATTGGAAGTCAATCCTGGTAAAGGCCGCGCCGGGAGGGTTCCGCGAGATCTATCACTTGCAGCCTACGCAAGCGATCATCGGACCCTCGTTTCTCCTGAAGGTGGGCGGCCACGAGATTCTCGCAACTCACGACCAGGTTCCGGGAACCATGAATAATTACTATGAGGACTATTTCTGGTTTGATCGGGATGGGCCGGCTCGCATTGACATCGATATTATTCCGAAAATCCTCAAAGCGGTTCTCCCCGCTGGTTCCAGCGTCTGGAAGGGCGGCGGCTTGGACATAAAGACACTCACTTACCGGATGCCAGTCTGGGAGGAAGGCAACGGAAACTGCTGCCCGGCCGGCGGCATGGTGGAAATCAAATTCCGGCTCGATGATGGCCGGCTGGTGGTAACCGACAAACACTTCAATCCCCACGCCAAAGCGGAATGAAACGCAGGAACTGCCCTACCAGGGCCACGCGACGCTTCGCCAGGCGGGTCCTGGCTCGATAGATTCGACTAAGTCGATCAGCTCTGCACAGCCATATTCTTGTTTGACTCGATGCAGGTACTCGGCATTGCCCGCGAATTCGCGCGGCATGCGGGCGAGCCGCTTCGCCCCGAACCACTGCGCGTCGCGGTGCAAAGGGTCCACGATCTCGCTGCCGCGCACGATCATCGCGTCATATTGCGCGCTGGCCGCCGCAAAGGCTTCGACGGCCTGCTGGCCCGTGGGATCGCCGCTGCCAAAGAACCGGAAGCGCCCCTCGGCCAGCCGCAGCCCGCAGGCGATCAAGTAGAAGCGCAGCGCCTTGAATTTCCAGCTCACCGCTCCTACGCGCGACGGCCACTCGCCGAATTGCCGGTGGAAACAGAGCATCGAGAAGAACAGGTTCTCGAAACTGTCGCGCCCGTATCGCTCCAGCAAAACGGAGCCGGGCGGCCACACAATACCGTGCAACCGCGCCCACTCGGCCATGCCCTCCGCTTCGGAGTTGGAAACCTTGTCCGCAAGCTGCGGCCGCGACCTGCCGCCGCTCAACGCCAGCGCCTCATAGCCTTCGTCCGCGAAGATGCGGAAGGCATCGCGGACGTGTTTTTCGTATAGCCGGTCTTCATTCTGGTGGCCGCCGTGCCACTGGCCGCCCTGGTAGATGGCGTGCCCGGCGAGCACCAACAGGCCGCCGTTCATTCCACCGTCACGCTCTTCGCCAAATTCCGCGGCTGATCCACGTCGCAGCCGCGCCGCACCGCGATGTGATAGGCGAGAAGCTGCAGCGGCACAATCTCCAGGATGGGCGCTAGCAACTCGTGCGACGCCGGAATTTCGATGACATGGTCCGCGGTTTTGCGCACGGCTTCGTCGCCTGCGTTCGAAACC
>Ga0187858_10004518_pt1 | contig 13012 bp, 8 predicted proteins | sample June2016WEW_8_15_FD_133015 | JGI IMG/M metagenome (GOLD analysis project Ga0187858, IMG submission 133015) | Peatland microbial communities from SPRUCE experiment site at the Marcell Experimental Forest, Minnesota, USA - June2016WEW_8_150 | ecosystem: Environmental > Terrestrial > Soil >...
GAGTTGCCGACCGACTTTTGGGCGGTAGTCGATCCGAAGTTCGGCCCTAAGCCCACGCGCGTTCCCTGGTAAGCTTTGCCCGATGCCGAGGTATACGCGGAGTCTTCGCCGAAAGGCCCGCAGGTGGCGCTTCCCCGCGCTACTTCGCTCGGCTGGGTCAGACTGAGGCACAGCGCCGGATTGCCTACGTTAGTGGGCACCAACACCAGCAGGCGATGCCCTTCATTTCCCGCGTAGCTGACGGTCAGCAGAGCGCTCCCGCCGATCTGACGTTGCAGCGAGAACATGTAGTTCTCCGTGTACGGGACGCTATTGCGGTAGTAAAAGTAGGGATCCGCACTAATCGGAGTTGCAGCCCCAAAATTGAACGCAGTGTACGGACTCTGCGCGGAAACGTTGTGCGGAGGGAAGTCCAGTGGGAACGGATCTGTATTCTCGCTGCCATTCGCAGCCGTGATGAACGGCGTAGCGAGCAGGGGCGGCGCAGGACTCAGATAGTTGTATCCGAACGGAGGGATTCCGTACATGATGCCCGCGCTCAACCCAGGGAAAGCCGTATAGAACATCCCATAACTGGCGCGGATGCTGCTCTTCCCTTCGCCGCCCAGCAGGGCCTTCCAGAATCCATCGTGGAAGCTGGGTGCGTATGCCAAGCCGACTCGCGGGGCAAAGTTGCGGAATTGCGATGGCGACAGCGTCGGCGGGATTCCCGGATCGCCGGCCACCACCAGGCCGGGCGTTGCGTTGGGATACAGAACCGATTGCTCGCCGGGAACAACCGTCTGGATGTTGTTATATTTCTCCCACCACGGCATAATCAAATCCCAACGCAAACCGAAATTCAACGTAAGGCCGGGGCGCGCCCGCCAGCTATCTTCCAGGAAGGCGGAGCCATACCGGTTCCGGAGATAGAAGCGCTGCCCCGTGGTCTGTGTGAAGTTACTGGGAAGGCCCAACAGGAAGTCGGCGAAGGCCGAGCCGGTTTGCGTGCCGTCGATATTGAATGTTCCGTTGAACGTGGCGTTCGGATTCTCGTTGACCTGATCGGCGTGAAATTGGCCGCCGAATTTGAGCGTGTGCGTCCCGATTACCTTCGATATCGTGTCGCTGACATAGAGCGTGTTGTTCCACTGGTTCAGATTGGTGATCGGAACGCCCATGACGAACGAGGGGAAGACAATATTCTCCACGCCCTCGAATTGCGGCGCTTGCACGACGATACCGGACGTGCCCACACCCGTCACAAAGCCCTGCGACTGAAGGGTCACACCCGCGCCGCCGCGCGGCTGGCCAATGTTGTTCGCATTCCGCAGGAAACCGACGTGGAATTCATTGACGGCAGACGCTCCCAGTACCTTGGTATCGCCGAGCGTAATCATCTGCGCCCGGCCGATCGTGAGGGCGTCGAAACCGGGAATGCTGGCGCCACCTTGCCCACCGGGATACGGATTGTCCAGCCGGTAATTATCGATGAAGTAATAGCCGGAAATTTGCCCCCATCGGGTGTTTGCGTCGATCCGGCTGCCGCCCTTATTGTCTCTGACGGTTTCAGAGGACGCGGAAGTCGCAAAGAGATTCGAGCCGGCATTCGGCGCGGGAATATATGGCAACAGGTTTACGGCCGGCGCCGACCACGCCCTGGTTGGAATGGTAGCGTTGGGAAACACACAGGACGCTGGACTGGCGCAGCCGGGCGTATAGTAGGGTTCGCCTTCGGAAACTCCGTATCCCAGCTTTTGCGTGAGCAGGTTGGCGATGTACTGCCCGCTGACCCTGCCGGTCAACGAGCGCGCCACGTCGCTCAGGTTGCCGGCGCGATCCTGCAACGAGGGCACCGATGTCACCGGCGACGCGATGCCTTCCACCGTGCCCGTGCCCTGATAGTCCAGAAAGAAAAACACGCGATTCTTGCGGACCGGCCCTCCTACGACGCCGCCATACTGGTTCTGGCGGAAGGCGCCGCGGACATTGTCGAAGTAGTTCCGCGCATCCAGATCCGTATTCCGCAGAAACTCGAAGACATCGCCGTGAAAGGCGTTGCTGCCGGATTTCGTGATCACATTCACCAGGCCCCCGTTGTAGTTGCCATATTCGGTATCGAAGTTGTTGGTGAGCACGCGAAACTGCTGAATGGAGTCCAGATTCGGGATGACCGAGGTTCCGCCGTTCATGTGCTCTTGTACGTCGATCGCGTTCACCACGAAGCCGTTGGAGGATTCGCGCTGGCCATCGATCGAAACGTCTCCGGGATTCAGATCGCCGGAAGGGTTGATGGTTCCGGTGACACCGGCCATGATCACCGAAGTCGGGGTGAGCGTGGTGATGGGGCTCACCCCTGGTTGAATCGCCAGTAGATCGGTATAGCTGCGGCCGTTCAAGGGAATCGCTTCAATCTGGTTGTCCGATATGGTTTCACCCAGGTGAGTCGACACGGTGTCGACCTGTGTTTGGAGGGCAGCCTCGGCTTCGGTTACCGTTACGGTCTCGGTTTGCTGTCCGATTTGGAGTACGGCGTCTATTCTCAGGGCCGCATCGGCGTCCACCGCCAGGTTTGTTTTTTGCTCCGTCTTAAAACCCGCCGCTTCAATCGTCAAATCGTAGTGGCCCACCGGGAGGGCCGGAAATGAGTAGAATCCCTGCGCGTCGGAGGCGGCCGTGAATTCGGTTTTGAGCGCGGTGTTGATCGCGGTGAGCCGGGCCCCTGGTATTATCGCGCCGCTGGGGTCTTTAAGGATGCCCGAGATACTGCCGCCCGCCAGAGCCCCTGCCAGGCGCGCCGCAAGCAGAACGAGGGCGACCGCCGCCGCGGGCCACCTCCTCCCGAGAATCACGCCCTATCCCCCCTCGCCCAGCCGTAACACGAATATTTTCTTCGTAATACTACCATGCTGTGTTACCGATTTTCAAGCACCTGTTGCCCATAGAAACCGTCTTTGTAGCACGACTGTCTACACAGTGCTACGAGGGAAAACAACCAGACGGATTTGTGCGGGACTGATCGTCCCACGTCCGCACAGATCTCGCGCCCTCGGAAAGCACCGATCCGCAAACCCCGGAATTTAGACGCGAGTCCGCGCAGCGATAGGAGCAACCGACGCCGGCTTGTGGAGCGCCACGGTCACCGCCCGCCGATTGCGGCGGTTTTGAGAAGCGCTGCAGGTTCGGCTTCTATCGTTGGCTCCCTCGTGAAAGGCTAGCCAACATGCTTCGCGCCTGTGTTGCGTCTACGGTATTCAACTCCGCGGCCTGCTTTAGGTAGCGTTCTGCCGCTGCAAGATCTCCCGACTTTAAGACAATCTCTCCTGCGTGGCGAAAAAGCTTTGCGTCACGAATGCCGACTGCCAGGGCAGTCTCAATCTGCTTACGTGCTTCCGCGTCCCGACCTTTGACGTGCAATGCCCAGGCGTAAGCGTCCAGCGTGTATACGTCATGACGCCAGGCGTGCTCCTGTTGCGCCACCTTCAGAGCTTTGGCCGGTTGGTGCGCGCGATCGACATAGTAGAAGACCAGCTCGCGGTTGGAGTTTTGACTCCTGCTCGATTCCAGAAGCGCTCTTGTTTCAAATTCGGCAAATGCCTTCTGCGCTTCGGCATCGCGGCCCGCCAATTGCAGTGCTTCGGCCAGGTCATAGCAATTCCCGGCGTGCGGTGCGGCCCGATAGCGCTGCTGCAGGAGGACTACCGCTTCCTCGTAACGCTTCTGCGCGATGCGCACCTGGGCTAGATTTTCCAGTGCGGAGTAATAGCCTGGAAAAGAAGTCAGCGCCTGCTGGAAGAATTTCTCCGCCACTTCGGTGTTGCCGGAAGCGAAACGAAGGTGACCCATCTGTGTGAGGATCGCGGCACGATCTCCGGTTTCGGTCGGCGCCGTCGACTGATACGCCATATCCATCAGCTCATATGCGCCCTCCGCGTCCCCGAATAGCTCACGCAGATGAGCTGCCCGGATCAAGGCAGGCAGATTGCCGGGGCGAAGGTTGAGCATCCACTGCGCCGCGTTCTCCGCATCGTTGTAATTGCCTAACTCCACGTTCGCGTCGGTCAACAAGCCGTAAACCATAACATCGTCGGGAACTCTCTTATTCAGTTTTTTGGCGGCTTCCAACGCGGCTGTATATTCATGTTCACCCAACAGGATCGAAACCTGTATTTTCTCAGTGTCGAAATTATCCGGCGCCAATTCCAACGACTTCTTTACCGCCTCTTCGGCTTGAGCGTAGAAGCCGGCTTCGGAAGTCTCCTGTGCGCGGCGCACCAAGGCCGTTGCCAGAAGGTTGTGACTTGTATATTGCGCGGGCTTCTCAGCGATCGCTTTCTTGGCCTCCGCGATGCTTTGCTCCGCTGGTGAAAGGTCTGTACTTCTCACGGGGCTTATGCTTTGCGCAGCGGCGAACGTAGCGGTCATCATGTATAGCGCTGAGACGATTCTTTTCATGGCATGCCTCATTTTTCGAGAAAAACTCGTGGCCGCCGTTTCCAGCACGACGGCCACGAAGGTTCGTTATTGCACAGGGCAGATACCGCCCGGTTGTCCGGTGCAGCCTGCTTGCCCGGGTCCAGTGTGAGCGCTGTTGCGTCCATTGTTGGCCGGCATCACGTAGGGGAAGGAATTGTTGAAGCCCTCGGTCTTGGTCTGCACGCCATCTCCAAGCGCCGCCCCATATGTCGTGGAATTCACCAGGATGCCCTCGACAGCTCGGGCGGAGATGTCAAACACGTCGTCCACCGGCCGGCGTCCGTTGGGGTAGCCTGCGGAGTCGCCTGCCAGGAAGCCGAGTCGCTTTTGGCTGCCGGCTGGGGTCGGCGGAATGCCGGTATTAAGCCGCAGGAGATCGGCCACCGGTCCCGCATCGGTTGGGCCACAACCGGGACAGATCGGAGCCTCATATTGCACCAGGAGCAGCAAATCGTTACGGGGAGTGGGCGCAACCGACAGACCGGCGGATTTGAAAACCGCTGCCAGCACCGGATTGAGAACGAAATTCGAGAACTGCGAGTCGTTCACCGGAAGATCCATGCTGAAGCGATCTTTGAAGCCAGTGCCAATGATCAATTCGTTGATCAGCGGATTACCTTCACGGTTCACCTGCTGGAAGGCGCCGAAGTTTTGGTCCGGATTCGGGGAGCGCCGCACCGTGATTTTATTGCGCGACGTACTGCCATAAGTGCCAATGACGGCTCGCTTGTCAGTGGGAGGGTGGATCTGGCCGTCCACCGTCAGCATCGTGATGGGGACTTCCAGCACAATGGAGTTGACATTGTAGCCTCCCACGGCGTCAGGGGCGTAGTTGTGGGTATCGTCGGCGTCGATGGACGGAGGCAGAACGGGACCGATCCCGCTGCGAAAGTTAAGAGAGTCGAATGCGGCTCCCAGGTCGATGAAGAATGGGTCGTCGGCCGTTCCGGCCCATGCGCTGATCCCGTTGCCCAGGCTGTAAATCCCTTGGTCGAAAAGCACTTGGTAGTTCGGCATAGTCGCCGGCCCCACGTTCGACGGTACTGCATAAAGGGTTTGCCCGCAGCTTAGGCAGGTCGATTGGCCGTTCTTGACCATCGTTACGGTGTAGGTCTGGCTCAGGCTCAAACCGTCCGAACCCGGGCCGCTCAGTGAAGTGATCTTCGGAAATCCGTCGAGGCCTCCTATGAATCCGGTGTACAAGTTCGGCTGGCGGATTTGGGTGGCGAAGCGGAATTGGAAGACGACGTCCGGAATCCCGTCCTGGTTGTTATCGATCAGCATCTCGTAAAGCACGCTGGGATCGAACGGAAAATAGTTGGGTCCGTTGGCCGGCTCCAGGAGCGGGTCGACGTTCAAAATAAACGTGACGTTGTTGGGATTGTCATAGCTGACAAAGGCGTACCAGTCGGTGACATCCGCGCTATGATCCAATGCCGTAATGGGCGCTTCGCGATGGCTCGATGCGAACACGCTGGATGGCGCCAGCATGAGCAACGACACGGCGAAAGCCCCGATTGACTTTAGCTCTCTCATTGAAATACCTCTCTACAGAATTCGTCGACAGTCGCCATTGGATCTAACCCTCCTGGCTGAAGCATTCCGGAGTTCCGCCGGCTAGCCCACGTGTCCATATTACGTTGTGACTGCTGGAAGCGGATTCGCGGCTGAAAACAGTTTACAGCAAGATCGCGTGAGCTCCACCCGGCACTCATGCCCACTTATTGCGGGATCCAATGCGCCTGTGACGCAAACAGCCCATCGACAAAACCTATGTGGTAAACCAGGAAGATACCAAACGCCATACTGGCAACACCGGAAATAGCGGTCAGGTGTCGATTGATCTTGAAGAATCTCTTCCCTGTGTAAACCAGAGGTATTGAAATCGCGACAGTCATGAGCATCATTCCCACGATTGTGCCGAAACCAAAAACCAGCAGGTACGCCGTTGACCAGAGAGGGCTCTTGATAGTGGAAAGCACTAAGAGGGCGACCGCCGCCGATCCGGCCAAACCGTGTACCAAACCGACGGCTAACGGGCGGACGGTCTGATACAGTCCGAGATTGCCGATAGTCCTGTCAAGAAAACGTTCAATGCGGCCGTTGAGCCTTGGGTTTGTCTTAACAGGGTCCTCGGAAACGATGAAAACGGCTGGCTGCACCGATGCGGGAACTGTTTTCCTCAGAGTCAGGCGCTCTGAAACCCAACGTATGATACCGGTAAGGTTCAACACCCCGAGCAGAATTAGCATCACGGCAACGCAAAACTCCATGGACAAGCCAAGACGGGGTGGAATCACGACACCGAAAAGAATAATTGCCGACCCGACGAGAAAAATCGTCAGAGTGTGTCCTATTCCCCATAGCAACCCAATCGTCGCCGAGCCACGTATGGAACTTTGGCGGCTCACAATGGTGGATACAGCCACCACGTGGTCGGGGTCTGTGGAATGGCGCATCCCCAAGAACAATCCTAGCAGAACTACTGTTACGAATGGAACGAGTTTGTCTTTGGAGAAAACGCCCTGCGAGAAGTGCACGGATGCGACCGCAGATACGGTGATTCCCGCACCTAGCACCACCATGAACGCGGAGGACAAAAAGGGAAGATAGCGGAGAATGGGATTGCCAGCCCGCACGCGGGATGACATCACACGCTTGGCGTAGACCATCGTTAGGCCCACCGCCACCAGCACAGCAGCTAGTCCCAAACTAAATGCGGTGATCAAAAACAACCCGAAACCTATCCGGTGGAGGGAGAAAGCGCTCAGGAGCACGACCAGCGCCGCCGGGCAGGGCACGATTCCTCCAGTGATGCCCAGCATGAAGAGTTGCCGCAATGACACGGCACGCTCGGTTGGGTTTGAATCGCCGGAGACGGCAGCGCGATTGGCTAGTTCCTTACGTGTACCTTGCCTGAACATCGACAAAAACCAGTGTGAATGCCGTTCTCCCGGGGCATGTGAATGTTCGCCGGTTTCTCCGGTCAAGTGCCTTAAGAAAATGAAGATACCGAGTCCAGCAACACTTAGACCGGAAATGGCGCCAAGCCATGGATAGAGCTGCTCGGGAACTATATACCGCGATGCGTAGAGCGTCAAGGCCCCTAGAGCGTATACGCCCGCCGTGTGCGCAGCGGTGACGACGATCCCGAGCAACACCGCGTGTTTTGCGGTGCCGCGCGAACCTACGAGGTACGCACCGACGACGGTCTTGCCGTGTCCCGGCTCCAGGGCATGCAGCGCGCCTAGACCTGCGGCGATCAGTGCGGACGAAAACAATATCCAGAAGCTCAACTTACCCTGCGTCGAAATTAGCTCCGTAAAGCGGCTGCGTGGCGTATTCTGGTGGCGCGCCGCGACGGCGAGCGGAGCGGCGCCGCGTGATACACCATCGTGGGGCGGGGTTTGCGGGCCGGGCGCCCGATATCCCGTCTTCGCCTCGCGCGCGATCGTCCGGCTGGAAGAGGATCCAATCGCTGGCGCAGAAGTACGCCGTCCCATTTCGGAAGGCGAAGTCCGGTAGCCAACCAGCGCCGAGAGTTGTTGTGGGGGGCTATTCAACGTATCGCTGGAGTAGGTGGTCAGTTCCATGCTGCGATCGGTGGCTGGAGCGGAACTATCCAAAATCGCAACCCCGTCGGCGACGACCACGATCTCTTTCCAACCGGCCCGGCCAGCAAAATTACCATCGAGGTACGAGAATTTGTGAGCGCCCGCGGCGACGTTAAGCTTGCCTCGGAACACAAACCCGACTTTCATCGTAGGCAGACCACCGGCGCCGTCGGCAAATTCCACGTGGCGAGATATCGTATCTAAGCGGAGAGGTTGGCCGTCGCTCTCCAGCGAGAGGCCGGCCTTCAAGAGCCGCTCCTGCCTGTCTAGGTAGCTGGAGGCACTGGCGTCATCAGCCTTGGGAGTAATGTCGAACTGCCGCATCTCCTGAAACGCCGGAATTTCAGCCATATCGACCAGATAGCGGATCTCGATCGACCTTGGGCCAATTTTGATCTTTGCATAATGATTAATGCTGAAATTTCCCATCGGATGGGCAAAGGATGTCGCTGAGGCCAGAAGCAAAAGAAACGGCAGCAAAAGCACTGCTGGCCGGCGATGCTTGATTCTATCGTTCCGCATTGCTTGACCTCAAGCCTTGGCTACGCGATTGAGAGATATCTTTTAAGGTGCGGCTTGCTACTTCGGTTTGAGAAGCTTGGAAATAGGAGTTAATTTTCAACGCACGACTCAGAAAGTCTTCGGCATCGGACTCCTTGGCCAAACTGTGGTAGATCATGCCGGCATGAAACAGGAGCAGGGAATCGTTGGTGTGCAAGGCCAAGGCTCTGTCTATCGCTTCGCGCGCTTCCTGGAATCGGCCATTCCTGTAGAGGACCCACGCCAGGGCGTCCCATGTGTAAATGTCGTGCCGGATTTCCAGTTCTTTTCGCGCAAGTTCCAGGGCCTCCTGCAGCTTGACGCCGCGATCTGCGTAGAACAGGGCCAGTTCCCGATTGGCCAGCACTTCGTTTAACTTGCTGAGGTGCCCGATGTACTCTACCAACTCATACTGCCGCTGCGCTTCGGCCACCCGTCCCGCTCTCTTGTAAACGTCGCCCAACTCAGCGACGTACACAGGAAACGGAATGATGGCAAGCGACCGTAGATAAAGCTGGATAGACTCTTCAAGTTTCCCTTGCGCGGCACGAACCTTCGCCAGACCGGCTAGGGAGCGATAGTGATTGGGGTCGGCTGCGATGCCTCGCCGATACGACAAATCGGCATTCTCCAAGTCGCCGGTCTGAAAGTAGCGCTCGCCTAATTCGAAATAGAGCCATGCGAGATTCTCCCGGAGAACGTTGGTTTGAAGCGCGGCCGCGATGGCGCTCTTCATCAGCCGGATGGCTTCCGCGGAATCTCCATGCAGGAAGGACAGATATGCCCTGCGACTGTCGCTCATATATGCGAGCGCTAAGGGAGATGCGATCGTCCGCCCAAGAGCCTGCAGGGTGTTGTAAGCCGCTGCTGCCTCGTCGTAGTCTCCCATATCGGTGTAGGCGTCCCCTTCGATGGCGAATGCCGCCAGATTTCCCGAGCCTAAAGCGATCGCCTTTTGTGCACTGGCAAGAGCGCTAGAAAAGCGATGTTCGCCCATGTACACCAGTGCCATGTAGACCAGAGGATCCGCGGCACGAAAGTCTTGCGGCGCCAGATCGAGCGCCTTGTTGAGCGCTTGCTCGGCCAGGTCGTAATAAGCAATGTCGCCGGTTTCTCTGGCCTTTTGAAAGAAGGCGGACCCTAGCCCGGCATATCCCATGTAATCGCCTGGCGCTTGCTTCACTTGAGTTTGCAGGGTCTGAATCTGTTTATCCGTCGTCGACGTCTGAGACCACGCCCCGGCGGCACTAAGAATCAGAAGAAGCAGTAGCCATTTGGCCATTCCAGCCTCACTGGGTTACAAATATTAAGAGGATTGAGCTTGGTTAGCGCCGTGCGTGGTGGATTGCCATTGTTCGGCGCATCCCCCCTCAGCGTTGACCACCGCCCTCTATGTGATGAAATACGAGGAGGAACGCAAATCGGATTTCCGGTATGCAACTTGTTTTGCCGATGGCGCCGAGCGTTTGTGAGACACCTGGGCCGCTTAGTTAGGCGCTGTCAAGAAAACAGGCACCCCATTTGTCGGGAACCACCTGTGTTTCAAGGCAGGCCTTGGCGAGTCAGGCCAGTTGTATTTCGTCCCGCCGATTGGTGGTGAGCAGCAGCAGGCAACCATGTACGCTCGTAACCGTGGAGTGCTCGGTACGGGCCATGGCCACTTCGTAATCCCCGGCTTCGAGCACGTGGTCGTGGAAGACCAGATCGCCCTCCAGGACGTAGCAGTGTTCCAGGCCGAAATGGTGGTGAGCGGGATAGACTGCCCCGGCGTCCAGCTTCACCAGGGACGTAACGTAGCCGGTAGTCTCATCCATGAAAAGTTGGCGGACCACGACGCCGGGGACCCCGGAGGGCTGCCATGCCCCTTCGTGAGCCCGGACCAGCACCCGCGCCGGCGCCGCCTTTGGCGCGATGCGATCCATCAGCCGGCCGCGAAGGCTGGTTGGCGGTTTCCGCTCGGGCAGGGAATATGCCAGTTGGGCCGCGGTTGCCTGGAAGGCCCGCAATTCAGAAGCGCACACCGCACACCCGGTCTGGAGATGCCGATCGAATTCAGAAGCGCGCTCAGGATCGAGCGCTCCCGCGCTGTATAGCGCCGCCGTTTCGCGCAGTTCGCCAGTGGCGGCTCGGTGATGCATGGTTTTCCGGGGCTTAGGCATAATCCACCAGCAATTCGCGCAGTTTCATCATACCCAAACGGATCCGCGTTTTCACTGTGCCCATCGGCAGCCCCAGACGGGCGGCCAGCTCGGAATGGCTCAAACCGGAGAAATAGGCAAGCTCCAGCGGCCGCCGCTGCTCCGGCTTCAGCGTATTCAAGGCAGCCAGGACCCTGCGCCGCTGTTGGCTCATGGCCGTATGCTCCTCCGGATCAGCCGCGTCCGTCCGGGTTTCGCCCGATTCCTCCAGCGGCTGTTCCAAGCTGGTACGCCCGACCCGCGAGCGCACTTTGTCGATCGAGCGGCTTCGGGCGATGGTGAGCAGCCAGGCCGTCACGCTCCCCCGCTCCGGGTCGTAGCCGGCAGCCTTGCGCCAGACCTGCGTATATACGTCGAGAGTGACCTCTTCGGCGTCCGCTTCGTTCCGAAGCACCCGCAACGCCAGTGAATACACCAGCGAACTGCTCTCGTCATAGAGATTTCCCAATGCAGCCGCATCTTCCAGCGCACATCGGCCCACGTACTCTTTCCAGGCAGCTTCCCGGGCAGCACCCGTAGTTAATTCGGCCCTACTACCCGCTACGGCGCTTTGGACGGCTTCGGATTCGCCCATTTCGCAGATTTTCCCACAATCTTTATATGCGTCGCTACTGGTACTAGATGTTACGGCAGGGGTTTTAACAATTGCCCAGCAACGGGAATCGGCGGCGCTACCCAATCGGAGCGGGCTTTCTTGCGGCTGCGATTGATGCTCCCGTCAATCCGATGGCCCGGAATTACCCGAAATAATGGCCACCAGCCGGCCGTGGTGGTCGCGTGCGGTACCAAGGCCCAAAATCGGAGGTGAATGTCACCGGGCTTTTGTGCGAGAATAGAGGCACGTAACAAGTCATTCCAAGGTTTGGCAGGCTGTGGGGAGGCCCTTATGAGCTACGATCCTGAAACGCCGTTTGACAGCATCGAAGGCTCTCACGAATACGTTTCGCTGCTGGCGGAAACCATCGAAGAGGCCCGCAAGGAGGTCGAAGCGGACATCGCGTCGGCGGTCGCCGAAGGCGCCGAGCGCCGCATAGAGGCGCTGCAACTGGTCGGCTACAATCTGGCTAAATTGACCCTCCACATCACCACTAGCCGCCGGATTTTAAATGACTTACGGAGTCTGCGCCGCCTGTTGCTGGCGGAGCGCAAAGTTGAGCCAGCCCCAGCCTTCAAGCGTGCTGCCGGCGCCTGACCGGGCTGCGCCGCCGCACCCGCCGGGTCTGTCCATGAATCGGAGATCGTTCCTTGAAGCCGTTCTGGCCGGCGCCACCGCACTGCGGGTTGCGGCTCGTGACACCGGTCTGAAAATCGGCGTCACCGACTGGAACTTGCGGCAAACCGGGAAGGTCGCGGCCGTAGCTTTGGCCGCCAAACTGGGATTCGATGGCGTGCAGGTGAGCCTGGGCCGCCAGCCCGCCGCGGACAAACTCCCCTTGGCCGACTCGGAAATGCAGTCGCAATATATGGCCGCAGCCAGGCAATACGGCATTGCTTTGGCCGGCACCTGCCTGGATATCCTGCACGTGGATCATCTGAAAGACAACCGGCAAGCCCAGAAGTGGGTCGCCGACGGGATCGAGATCACTGGCAGACTGAAGGCCGAGGTGATGTTGCTCCCTTTCTTCGGCAATGGCGCGCTGGCCACACGCCAGGAAATGGACCATGTGGCGGACGTCCTGAAAGAACTCGCGCCTGGGGCCGAAAGGGCCGGTGTGACTCTGGGCCTCGAAGATACCATTTCGGCCGAGGACAACGTGCGGATCATGGAGCGCGCCGGCTCCCCTGCCGTCAAGACCTACTATGACGTTGGGAACTCGACTGGCGGCGGTTTTGACGTGGTCAAGGAGATACACTGGCTGGGGGCCCGGCGGATCTGCCAGATGCACCTGAAGGACAATCCGCACTACCTGGGTGAAGGCAAGATCGATTTCCAGGCGGTCATTCAGGCAATCACCGGGATTGGCTTTCAGGGATTCGCCAATTTAGAGACCGATTGCCCCTCGAAATCCGTGGAGAGCGACATGACCCGGAACTTAAGGTATATCAGGAATTTGCTGGCCTGACCTGCCTCGCGCCGGAGCCGAAGTACCCGAACCCCCCTGACCGGCATAAATCTCGTTGACTTGTAAACAATCCCGGTTTACTATTCTAGTTTCACTTGACGTAACCTGCACCAAAAGAGGGCACGGCGGTTTACTGGGGGAC
>Ga0187858_10004531_pt1 | contig 12990 bp, 12 predicted proteins | sample June2016WEW_8_15_FD_133015 | JGI IMG/M metagenome (GOLD analysis project Ga0187858, IMG submission 133015) | Peatland microbial communities from SPRUCE experiment site at the Marcell Experimental Forest, Minnesota, USA - June2016WEW_8_150 | ecosystem: Environmental > Terrestrial > Soil >...
GCCGGAATAATAAGCGCGATGCGCGGAAGGCCGCAGCGCGCGCGGCTTTCTGCCCTCGGCCATCTGCGCGACCATCTTGATATGCGCGGCCGTGGTGCCGCAGCATCCGCCCACCAGGTTGAGCCAGCCGTGCTCCACGAAGCGCTCCAGTTGCGCGGCGAACGATTCTGGCGTTTCGTTGTACTCGCCTTCCACGTTCGGCAGCCCCGCGTTCGGATAGCATGACACACGCGTGGACGCCATTTCGCTCATCGTGCGCAGGTGATCAGTCATGAACTCGGGGCCGGTGCCGCAGTTCAAACCGGCCGCCAGCAGATCGGCGTGCTCAATCGAAGTCCAGAGGGCATCGGCGGTCTGGCCTGCCAGCATGGTCCCCATGGTTTCGATGGTGCCCGAAACCATCACTGGAATATTGCGGCCCACTTCGCGCGCCAGACGCTGGATGGCGCGCAGCCCGGCCTTGATGTTGCGCGTATCCTGGCAGGTTTCAAGCAACAGGATATCGACGCCCCCATCCACCAGCGGCTTGGCCAGGTCGTAGTAGTCCTGCACCATATGGTCGAAAGTGATCGTGCGGCTGATGGTGATGCTCTTGCGCGTCGGCCCCATTGACCCTGCCACGAAACGCGGCTTAAGCGAAGTCGAAAACTCACCGGCCGCCTGCCGCGCCAGCCGCGCCGCCGTGACCATCAGTTCATAGGCTTCGCCATCGACGCCGTAATCCACCAAATCGCTCTTCGTGCCATTGAACGAGTTTGTTTCGATGATATCGGCGCCGGCTTCTAGATACGCGCGATGTATGCCCAGCACCACGTCCGGCCGCGTCTTCACCAGGATTTCGTTGCAGCCTTCGAGCGCCGGTCCGCCGAAATCCGCCGCCGTGAGGCGCTGCTGTTGCAGCATGGTCCCCATGGCGCCGTCGATAACCAGAATGCGGCTGTCGAGAGCGTCAAATAGGGCCTGGCGGCGTTCCTCACTGGTAGTCATAACGCAGAAGGTGTATCTTATGATTCTAACAGTTATGACTAGACGAACTGTATTTCGGCTGGCGGGCGCGTCCGCGGCTTTGCCCGTTTTAAGCGCCCAGACCGCCCCGTTGAAGGGCCGCCTGAAGCAATCCGTGGCGCGCTGGTGCTACGGCAAGATGAGCCTCGACGATCTCTGCCGCGAATCGGCGCGCATCGGGCTGAAGGGCATCGACCTGATCGACTACAAAGAGTGGCCGGTCGCCCAGAAGTACGGACTGGTGCCCGCCATGACGCCCGGCGCCGGCACGATTTCCGACGGATTCAACCGCACGGAGCTTCACGATCGCCTGGTGCGCGAGATGCAGGAAAACATCACACGCGCCGCGGCCGCTAAGGTGCCCAACGTGATCACGTTCTCCGGCAACCGGCGCGGCCAGGCGGACGCCGAGGGCCTCGACAATTGCGTCATCGGCCTGAACCGCGTCAAAAAGCTCGCCGAAGACAAGGGCGTCACCATTTGCGTGGAACTGCTCAACAGCAAGATAGACCACCACGACTACCAGTGCGATCACACCGTCTGGGGCGTGGAGCTTATCAAGCGCGTGGATTCGCCGCGCGTGAAGCTGCTCTACGACATCTATCACATGCAGATCATGGAAGGCGATATCATCCGTACGATCCGGCAGAACATACAGTACATCGCGCATTTCCACACGGGCGGTGTGCCGGGCCGCCACGAGTTGGACGATACGCAGGAGTTGCAGTGGCGCACCGTGGCGGACGCTATCGTGAACGCGGGGTTCACTGGGTATTTCGCGCACGAATTCGTGCCCACGCGCGATCCGATGAAGTCACTGGAAGAGGCCGCGCGGTTGTGCGACGTGTAGCGGTGGTTTTTGCACGAGTCGAGAGGCATAATAAAGGAAGATGAGTCTCACCAACGAAGACAAGCAGTGGATCGACGAACGCCTGGATCGCGTCGAGACCAAACTCTTGACGGCCTTTCACCAGTGGGCATCCCCTATGGAAGCGCGCCCGCGTACTCACTCCGCCGCTCTGCGCGCGATGGATCTGGAGATGGAAGCCCTAGACGATCGGGTGAAAAAGTAGAGCCGGGTGCAGGCGCACAGCCTTAGCTTGGGTTTGGAGGCTGATGCAGCACTCATACCTGCAACATCTCATCGGAATCGAACGCCTCTCGCCCCCGATTGGTCTTCGCAAGAATTTGCCCGGTGGTCTTCAGAATATCCTGGAGCCTTTCCCGGTCGTTCCTCAAAACGATACAGCTTCCCGCAGCGCCCGGTCGCGAACAGTTGGGCGAAGCATCCGTTCAGTGGCGACGTCCACCGGGACGTGGAGGATCTCCTGGAGACCCGTAAGCAATCGGCCGAGGTCCATCAGCGTCCGGTCAGGATCCAAGTCAACCAGGAAGTCAATATCGCTCGAGGGAGAACTGTCGCCGCGCGCCACGGAGCCGAAGATCCGGATGTTGTGAACACCGTAACTCGCGGCGAGACGGAGGATCTGGTCCTTGTCCGAGATCCGCAACTCTTCGATCGTCATTACCCTATTTGTGCCCGATTTAGAGAGACCGCGCGATCTGGGTAGTGTCCCTACCAGGTGAATGCGCAGGTCCCAGCGGGCGAACAACGGCCGTGCAATAAAAGCTCGTCATCCCAAACTGCCCAGCACCTGCATGGCCGCCCCGTGCGCGATCACCACATCCGGATCGCGCTGCAACGCCTCGAAATACTCCTTGCGAAATCCATTTCCCGATTCCGCGGGCGTCAGCAGCGTACGCGCTTGCGCCAGCAGGCGGCCGGCCTCGGAAGCGGTGGCCGGCTCATCGGCGTCCAGCGTCTCGTCGATCAGCACGATCAGCTCGGATAGCTCGTGCAGCCAGGCGAAGAACGGATCGTGCAGAACCAGGCTCAGCAATTGTCCGCTGGAGTTGATCCGCTGGATATCCCGCTCGTAGCGCTCCCGCTCGGAATCGAGCAGCGTCTTGTGCAGCTTCAACAGTCCGTTTCGTAAATCGGCCAGAAGGCGGTGCGGATCGGGTGGCGCGTCACTGAGAGCCATTGAGCCATCTTATCGCGACGCCAGCGCGACGCTAGCGGCCAGCCGAACGCCCCTCGCCATTTTGGACTCTGGCCAGTTGTCGCGAATCCGCGGGGCGAATCGAAGACGGATCGCCGCGTCACCCGCGTCACCCACTCGCCGCGTCGCCCACTCGCCGGGTCGCCCACTCGCCCGCTCGTAACATCGACGCCTTGTGTCGATGTTGGCGAGCTTTGCTCGCCTACAGCTATTCGTGCCGCAAAGCGACCATGGGGTCCACCCGCGCCGCGCGCCGTGCCGGGATCGCACTGGCTATCGCGGATAGGGCCAGCAGCACGCCGCAGACCGCCAGAAAAGTCGGCGGATCGGTTGCCGTGACTCCATAAAGCAGGCTCGCCAGCGCGCGCATGGCGCCCAGCGAAGCCAGCAGGCCCACGGCCAAGCCAGCCAGTACCGGCCACATGCCTTGCCCCAGAATCAGCTTCTGCACGCTACTGGCTTCGGCGCCCAGGGCCATGCGGATGCCAATCTCCCGCACGCGCTGATTCACCGTGTAGGAAATCACTCCGAATACTCCCACCGCCGACAGGCACAGCGCGATCCCGGCCAGAATGGCCAGCAGCAGCATCGAAAAGCGCCGCCGCATCAGCGAATCGCTTAGGTTCTGCTCCATGGTGGCGATCTTATACACCGGCAGGTTGCGGTCCAGATCGTGCACGCGCCGCTCGATACCGGACGCCAGCGCCAGCGGATCGCCCGCCGTACGCACGGCCAGTTTCAAGAACGGACGAGGCGCCTGCGAAGCTGGATGATAAATCACTGGTTGCGGATCCTGCGTCAGACTGCGGTCCTTCACCGGGCCTACGATCCCTACAATCTGAGCGCCGCCGGACTTCTGCCCGATTGCGTCGTCAATCAGAAACTGGCCGATGGCGTCTCCCTTCGGAAAAAATGCCTTCGCCAGCGTCTCATCGATCAGCGCGACCTTGGGCGCATCGGCATTATCCTGCGCCGTGAAAAGCCGGCCCTGCTTCAACGGAACCCCCAGCGCTTGGAAGTACCCAGGCGTCACGCGACGGTTTTGTACATCGGGTACGGCCTTGGATGCGGGCCAGGGCCGGCCGGCAATCTGGAAATCCCCACCATGGTCGCTCCCGTCCAGCGGAAGGCCGTCCACGGCTCCCGCGGAAATTACGCCGGGCAGCGCCTGTACATTTGCCAGCAGTTCCGAATAAAACGCCGTGACGCGCGCCGGATCGCGATACTGGAGCACCGGCAAGCTGATGCGCGCGGTCAAAACGTGATCGGACACGAAGCCCGGATTCGCCTGCCACAGGCGCGCGTAGCTCCGCAGCAGAAGGCCCGCGCCTGCCAGTAGCACAACCGAGAGGGCCACTTCCGCGATCACCAGCACACTGCGCAGTCGGCTGCTCAACCGTCCGCTGCCCGCGGATCGGCCGCCCTCCTGCAAAGCCTCGTTCAAGTTCACACGGGAGGCGGTGAACGACGGCGCCAGCCCGAAAACCAGACTCGTCAAGATCGCCATCGCAACGGCAAAAAGCACCGCTATGCCGTTGATCTGGACGGTCTGCCAGCGCAGCAGTTGGGGAGATCCGAAGCGTACGAACAGGTCCAGCACCCAGGTCCCGATCACCAGTCCCACCGCTCCGGAAATTGCCGCCAGCAGCAGACTCTCGGTCAACAGTTGCCGCACGATCTGAAATCGGCCTGCGCCCAATGCGACGCGCAGCCCGATCTCCTTCTGTCGGGCGGTGGCGCGCGCCAGCAACAGGTTGGCCACATTCACGCAACCGATCAGCAGCACCATGCCGACCGCTCCCAGCAGCACCAGAAGTGGCGTGCGCAGCTCGCCCGCGACCGCGTCCGCCAGCGGATCCAATTCGATGTTCCAGTCTGGCGGATACCAGCCGGGTAGGTTGTGCGTCATGCGCGCGGCTACCAGCTTCATCTCGGAACGCGCTTCGGTAAGCGTCACCCCGGGCTTCAAACGCGCCACCACGTCGATGTTTTGGCGGCCGCGGGCGTGGGGGGCCAATTGGTCCGGCGTGAAGGCCAACGGCACGTAGAGCTGCGCCTGCTCCATGAATTGCAGGACCGGTTCAACCACGCCGACAACCGTGAACTTCTGGGCGTCGATTTCAATCTGCTTGCTTACGATGTGCGGGTCCGCTCCAAAGCGGCTCTTCCACAATCCGTCGCCCAGGATGGCGACACGATCCTTGCCAGGCTGTTCCTCTTCCGGCCGGAAGACGCGGCCGGCGATGGGCTGCACGCCCAGCATAGGAAACAGGCTGGTCGAGACGCGCAACCCAAAGACGCGCACCGGCTCGGCGTCCCCGGTCAGGTTGACGCTGTTGGTTTGAAGCGCGGCCATGTGGGAAAACGAGCGGCTCAAATCGCGGTAGTCGATAAAGTCCAAAGCCGAAGCGTCCGATTTGAACAGCTCAAACTTCGGCATGTTCTTGGTGACCTGCACCAGTTGCCCGGGATCGGGATAATGCAGCGGGTGAAGAAGCACAGCATCCACCGTTGTGAAGATCGCGGTGCTGGCGCCGATTCCCACCCCCAGCGTAAGGATCGCGGTGAGGGCGAAGCCCGGACTCTTGGCCAGAGTGCGGAGCGCATAGCGCAGGTTCTGCATATTCGTTTGACGTTAGCGCGGCCGAAACCGCTCATCGATTTCCACCTGGTAGCCGGCGGCCAGCCGGTTGGTTTCGTTCGCCATCCCTACGACTGCCATGAGCTCGGCGAACATGGCGTCGGTCATGCCCGCCTTGCGTGCGGCCGCGGTGTGCGACGCGATGCAGTACCCGCACAAATTGGTGGCGCTGACGGCCAGATAGATCATCTCCTTGGCCAGCGGATCGAGCGCGCCCGGCGCCATGATCTGTTTGATGCTTTCCCACGTGCGCCGCAGCGTGGCGGGATCGCGCGCCAGTGCCTTCCAGAAGTTATTGATCCAGTCCGTGTGGCGGGTGGCCATGATGTCGTCGTACACCGCGCGCACTTCCGGGCTGGCATCGGCATATTCGATCATGAGGAGATTATACGCGGCCTGTCTCGCTGTCGGGCGGCGCCATGCGTTGCACGGCACTCCCAGCCCCGGGTCTTCTTTGCGCCTTCCAAGGCTCGAATAGCGATGCTTCCTGTCGGAGGCATTGACCGCACCAGGTAGCATGTGGACGAGATCGTCTGGGCAGTCGCCGCGGTCCTGCTCGCGATTATGGGTCGCTTCTATCGGAAAAGGCTTCGCCCGACAGAAGGCGTACCGCCCGGGGCGCCGCAAAGGAAAGGCCCGCATCGCCCTCGGTGACTACAAGTTCCTCGCCGAGGCCGGATGCTTCTTGGCGGTTCCGGCCGTCACGCTATGGTTGAATTGCGTGCCAGCACGATGGCCGCGGCGGGTCGTGCGATAGCGCCTTTCCAGAAATTGTGATCCAAACCGTCTGGCGGGTGGACATCATATCGTCATACACGGCCCGCACTGCGGGGCTGGCGTCCGCGTAGTCGATCACGACCAGATCATACGCGGCCAGCCAGCAGCTCGACTTCGAGCCCGGCCAGCCTTGGGAAACTTCGATCGAAGGTCACCAGCCTCAAGCCGGCAATCCTGGCAAACGCGGCAAGATAGGCGTCTGCCCACAGCTTGGTCGCAGGCCGGCCGCGCAAGCTCGCCGCCTGGAAGACATGCTCGAAATCGGATGCCGCAGGCTCGGACAGGAAGGCGACGCGCCCGTCCTCGAACCAACGGCGGTAGGCCGCCCATGCGCCTCGTTGGGTCATGGTCTCTTCTTCCATGACTTGTGGATTGGTCAGCAGGCGCAGCAGGCCCAACTGGGTGAAGCGGCAAAAGATCAACTCCGAGTTGCCGGTGGACTCGAGCCACAGCGCCGCCATACTGTGGTGGACATGCCGGCTGTGGGTGAGCGCGAGCCACACATTGACATCAGGGAAACGGGATGATTTCATAGATCCGCTCGTTGGTTAGATCGAGCGTGCCTGGTTGTTTCGAGTGGACGATCGGCAGGCGAATCCGCTTGCTCCTCTTGCGGTTTTCGAGCTGGTTCTCGACTCCGCGCAAAATCAGCTCCTTTACCGAGCATCCTTGTTCAGCAGCGCTGGCTTTTAGCCGCCGATAGACGGCATCCGGAATGTCCACGGTAGTACGCACGGTTGAATCCTACCATATTTATGGCTGTGCGTGTCCAGCTTGATCCAATGGCCGCCGATGCGCTATCACTAATGGATTGTATGCGTCGCGCTCTGCTGCTCCTGCCGGTCGTGCTATGCGTCGGGGGAGAGAGTGCCCGCTACGAGCTGCGCGGCCGCCTGACCCCTGCCGCGCGCGCCTCCGTGTGGCTGCATGGCGCAACGTCGCCCTTTGAGGACAGCACGCTCTCCGACGATGATGGGAACTTCCGTTTCCGCGACCTGGCAGCCGGCACTTACACCCTCGGCGCGTTCGTGCCCGGCCGCGGCGAACTGCGCCGGACCATCGAGGTGGGGCCTAGCCTGGCGGATGCCAAAAACCGCATCAGACTGGTGGTCGAGTTGCGCGACGACCATTTCGAATCGCGCGATAGTCTGCGGCGGGAGGCCCTCGTTTCCACGCGGGAGCTGGCTATTCCGGAGCCAGCCCGCCGCGAGTACGAGGAAGCCGAAAAGAGGCTCGCCCGGCGCGATGTGGCCGGCGCCGTCGCACATTTCCAGCACGCTGTGGAAATTGCGCCGCGGTTCTCCGCGGCCTGGAACCATCTCGGCACGATCGCCTACCAGACCCGCGATTATGCGCGCGCGGAAAGCTGCTTCAGGAAGGCGCTCGAAGCCGACCCCAAATCATTTCAGCCGCTGGTGAATCTGGGCGGAGTGTTGATCAACCTGAGTAAGTTCGATGAAGCGCTCCAGCACAACATGTACGCGGTACTTACCCGCCCCAATGACGCGCTGGCTAACTCCCAGCTTGGCATGACTTACTTTTACTTAGATAAATTGGATCTCAGTCAGAAATATCTAACTGTCGCCAAGCAGATCGATCCCGGCCACTTCTCGCATCCACAATTGTTGCTGGCGGAGATCGACCTGCGCCGGCAGGATCGCGCCGCCGCGGCCGGCGAACTGGACGAATTTCTGAAGTATCACCCGGATTGGCCGGCTGCCGGAAAGATCAAGGAAGAGCTAGCGCGTCTGCGGGGGCTCGCCGCGTTGCAGGCATCCGCCGCGCTCCGGCCTGACCCGGCCCAAAGCTATGCGGCCACCGGGATGGCGCGCTCCTTTTCAGAGCCCCGGGATCTGCCGCTGCAGGACGCTGGCCGTTACAGCGTGGTGCGCAAAGACAGCCGCTACTATTTGCAGAGCCGCGATGTCGGGGGCCTCGAAAGCATCGATGGCGTGCTCGGCTCCGGGCGGCACGCACGCGCCCTGATGCATCTGGGCAAGGACGGCGCCTGGACGCAACTGCCGCTCAGCTTATATACGGAGGGAGGCGGGCGCTACGAGCAGGTGACGCCGGGGCAGACGGATTGCCTGTCCTGCCATGCCACGAAGATCGGCGAGCACCCGGGCGCAATCGGCTGCGCACGTTGTCACGGCAACGGAGATACCGGCACGCCCACACAGGCGGTCTGCCTCGAATGCCACCTCCCGGCCAGCGGACCGAATTCAGTCCACGGCCCGAGCGCCGGCGCGGCGGACAAGTTCGAGCTGAACAGCGCGGGGTACCGGCTCATGCAGTCACGCTGCTATCGGAACGCCCCCGGCAAGCTTACTTGCACGACCTGTCACCCCGCGCACAGCTTTTCGAGGGAATCGGCGGGATACCGGGAAGTCTGCCGCAGTTGCCACCCAACCATGCACAGTGGCGCCGCCCTCGATTGTGTCCGCTGTCACATGCCCAAGCGCAGGGTGCAGGACGACGGGCAGGTTATGGTGACCGATCACCGGATCCAGCGGCCGCTGTAGCGCGAGCGGACCGGGGCGGTCCGTCACCAATTTCAGAAACCTCGCACCGCTGCGTGGCGCAGACACTCCGGTCTGCCGCGCCGGCACTCCTGCCGGCGCCGGCGAGCTTTGCTCGCCTATCGCGCAAATGGGACTGCTGTCCCGCCAGATCAACAACTTGCAGCGTGGGCTCGCCGTGTCTAATCGAACAGCCTGATCTGCTCCTTAGGCACTTCCTTCGCCTTTCTCCGGCGCAACGGGCTACCCACAACTCCCAGTACCTGAAGCTCGGCCAGTGCCACACGAGGTAGGAACAACCGCTGGTTGTTGGAGTAAGGATCCGGTGGGACGACCGTAAATCCTTGAGATTCCGTCAGCAACAAGTTATTGGCGAGGATGCCGTCCATCACTTCGCCGTCCCGGAACTTCACGCGCACCCACAGTCCATCCATCTTCGGCCGCGTCGAGAAGACTTTGCGCTCCGAGCCGGGGTCCGGCGGTTCGAAGTCCCTGACAAACTGAACGGCCTTGACCTCGTCATACGGGACCAGCGAGAAATTGCCGTCCGGAGTGAGCAATTCCACCCCGCTGGGGCGCAGGTAGGTCTGCGGGTTGACGAAACCCAACAGCGGCTCCCGGTCAAACCGGCTGATCCGTACCTTTTTGGTGGTCGAAACCGCCAATTTAGCCTCTAAGTTGAAACAATGTTTCAAACATTGGTCGGGGTTATTGTATCATTGGCACGATGAAGGCCGCGTCCGCGACTAGTGTACCCTGTGTGTCCGGATCTTTCGAGAGCGAGATCGCGGCGTTTCTCAATTTTTGCAGAATCGAAAAAGGCTTAGCTGTCAATTCCTTGGAAGCCTACCAGGCGGATTTGCACAAGTTCCGCCAATTTGGCGGCGCGTGCGGCGGCTCGATTCCCGGCGGCGAGGAGGTGCGCCGCTATCTGGATTCCCTGTATCGGGCCGGGCTGGGCAGCCGATCGGTGGCCCGGCATCTCTCGACGCTGCGCAACTTTTATGCTTTTCTGCTACGCGAGGGCCGCATAGGGAGCGACCCGACCGAACATCTGGGCGCCCCGCGGCAGTGGCAAACGATCCCTAAGTTTATGAATTTGGAGGAGATCGAACGAGTGTCGCAGGCTCCGGACACAACCCGGCCCACAGGATTGCGGGACCACGCTATGATCGAGCTGCTGTACGCCAGCGGCCTGCGGGTCTCGGAACTGTGCCGCCTGGGCGTGGGCGATCTGAACCTGGATCTGGGCGTTCTGCGCGCTACCGGCAAGGGAAGGAAGCAGCGTATGATCCCAGTCGGCAAGCCGGCGCTGGCCGCGGTACGAGCCTACCTGGCAGGCGGGCGCATGGCAATCTTGAAGGGGCGTGCGAGCCGCTATCTCTTTGTGACGTCGCGCGGCGGATGTTTGACGCGCCAGGCGTTTGGGAAACTGCTGCGCGTGCATGGCCGGAAGGCCGGGGTGTTTCATCATTTGTCGCCCCATGTCATTCGCCACAGCTTCGCCACGCACCTGCTTGAGGGTGGAGCGGATCTGCGCAGCGTCCAGGTGATGCTGGGCCACGCGGATATCTCGACCACCCAGATCTATACGCACGTGATGCGCGGCCGGCTGCGGAAGACGGTCGACGAGCATCATCCGAGAGCCTGAAATAGGGCCCGAAATGGAACCGCGATGAGCGACTACATGTTCATGCTGGAAAGCCACCTGAGCGCGGACCAGAACCGCGTCCTCGAACAGGTGCAGGCCGCCGCGAGCGCCGCCGGCGTCACCCTGTTTCTGACTGGCGGTGGAATGCGGGACATGCTCGGCGGATTCCAGATTCGCGATTTGGACTTCAGCGTGGAGGGCCCCGCCCTGAAGGTAGCGAAGTCGCTCGAACAGGACGCGGGCGCCAAAATCACCTCGCTTGACGAGAACCGGCGCTCCGCGGAACTGGTGTTCGCCGGAGGCGTCACGGCGCAAGTGGCCATGTCCCGCAAAGAGCGCTACGCCAAGAGCGGAGCCAAGCCGCAGGTGACCCCCGCCACCATCCAGGAAGACCTGCGCGGGCGCGACTTCACCATCAACGCCATGGCGCTTTCGCTGAACCGGGCATCCCGCGGTCTGCTGCTGGACCCCACCAACGGTTTGGCCGACTTGGGCCACCGCGAAATGCGCACCACGCATGCGTACGTGTTCTATGACGACCCCGCGCGGCTGCTGCGGCTGGTGCGTTTGCGGGTCAGGCTGGCCTTCACGGTCGCCGAGCGCACCAAGATGCAATACGACAATGCCCGCGAAGCCCACCTGGAAAACCTGATTACGCCGCGTACGTTGTTCGAGGAGCTGAAGCACATTTCCGAGGAGCCCAGCCCGGCGGAGGTAATCCGCGCGCTCGAAGAGGACGGCTTGCTGGCGTTGTTTTCGCCGGCCCTTGCGGGCGCCAAAACGAACCTGCCCGCCCTGGCGCGCTGGGAAAAAGCCGAAAAGATGGTGCAAGGGGCACACCCGATCCCCGCGCCAAAATTCGCACCGTTCCTGCACGCCCTGACGGGGAAGTTGACGCCCAAGGAAAAGGCCGGGCTGATCAAGGCTGCGGAGATAACCAAGGCGGAGATCGAACTGTGGCGCAACCTGGAGCCGCGCGCCAAGAAACTGGAGCAGGCGCTGAAATCGCCGCGCGTCCGAAAGCCTTCGCATGTCTACCAGATACTGGTGGACGCCCCCGGCGACGAAATGGCCTTTCTGCTCTCGAACTCGGCGCTTAGGGTGGTGCAGGATCGCGTGCGCAATTACCTGCAAAAATACCTGCCGGCGATGCAGGAAACGCCGCAGGCGGACTGGGACGCCGTCGAAGGGCAACCGGGTACGCCGAAGTACATCAAGAGCCGGCAAGCGCTGGCGGCCGCGCGGCTGGACGTGCGGCAGCCCAAGCCGCCGGAGCCCGAGCCGGTAGTTGCTCCCGTGGTTGAGGTAGCCGGGCGCGGGCGGTTCGGCAAGTAAAATGGTGGGGCAGGCGCTTTCGCCTGCCAAGGCGAGCCTTGATCGCCCCGCCGCCTTACACGCCGGCCAGGATTGTAGTACCAGTGTCCTGTCCCGCCAACCTGAAACCAAGTGGGGCGGACGCCCTCGTCCGCGCGCGCCCCCCCGGTCGCGCTCTCGCGCGCATTGGCTGAATTTATGATCGCTGCCGGATCACGTCCGTCGCCATATACGGCCGCAAGGCCTCCGGGACCACCACGCAGCCATCCTTCTGCTGATAGTTCTCCACGATAGCCACCCAAGTGCGCCCGACAGCCAAACCGCTGCCGTTCAGCGTGTGCACGAATTCGGCCTTGCCTTTGGGACCCTTGAACCTGATGGCCGCCCGGCGCGCCTGGAAAGCCTCGAAATTCGAGCAGGACGAGATCTCCTTGTAACCGTTCTGCCCCGGCAGCCAGACCTCGATGTCGTAGGTCTTGGCCGCCGAAAACCCGGTATCGCCGGTCGACAGCACCACCGTGCGGAAGGGTAGCCCCAGCCGCCGCAGGATGTCTTCCGCGTCCGCCGTCAGTTTCTCCAGTTCGTCGTAACTGTGGTCGGGATGGGCGAACTTGACCAGCTCCACCTTCTGGAACTGGTGCTGCCGGATGATGCCGCGCACGTCCCGCCCATAGGAACCCGCCTCGCTACGGAAACACGGCGTGTAGGCGCACAACTGTATGGGCAGCCGCTCGGCCTCCAGGGTTTCGTTGCGATACAAATTCGTTACAGGCACTTCCGCCGTGGGAATCAGCCAGAAGTCCGTGTTTTCACACTTGAAAGAGTCTTCAGCGAACTTGGGCAACTGGCCGGTGCCGAACATGCTGTCCGAATTGACCATAAATGGCGGCAGCACCTCGGTATAGCCGTGTTCGCGGGTGTGCACGTCGAGCATGAACTGGATCAGTGCGCGCTCCAGGCGGGCGCCCAGGCCCCAATAGACGGCGAACCGTGCGCCGGTTACCTTGGCGGCGCGTTCCA
>Ga0187858_10004535_pt1 | contig 12986 bp, 10 predicted proteins | sample June2016WEW_8_15_FD_133015 | JGI IMG/M metagenome (GOLD analysis project Ga0187858, IMG submission 133015) | Peatland microbial communities from SPRUCE experiment site at the Marcell Experimental Forest, Minnesota, USA - June2016WEW_8_150 | ecosystem: Environmental > Terrestrial > Soil >...
CGATGGAGATGTTTTCGTCGGAGTTTTCGTCGCCGGAAAGCACGTCGAAGGCGAGGCCCTCGCTGGCCTCGTCCAGGACGCGCTGCGACTGCTCGGTTTTTTTGAGCAGATCGGTGATCTGCGACATGGTGGCGACGCGGGTGACCAGCCGCTGGCCGAGCAGGCCGGAGATCTCGTCGAGCATCATCAGCTTCGATGGATCGCTGACGGCGATGGCGAGGCGTCCCTCCAACTGCTCCAGGGGGACGAAGTTGTAGCGGAACATCATGTCCACGGGAACGCTCTTGAAGAGTTCATGCGAGATTTTAAAGTTCTTCAGGTCGACGAACTCGGCGTGGTAGCGCATGGCCAGGGCCTGGGCGCGCTCCACCTCCGACATCGACATCTCGCTAACACTGAGCGGCACTGCAACCGGAGTAGCCATATTCTGTAAGACTCCCCTCAACGCAACTCGTTAGAACGAAACGGTAAAATCTTTCCGGGCTGGACCTGGTCAGAGCTTGCTTTTAAATCGTTACTTGAGGCGCGCGCCCAGTTCCACGTCCTCCAGGAAGCCGGCGAGGACGGGTGCGCCGGCGGGACCAATGCTGGCGGCGACGACCATCCCCTGCGACTCCAGGCCGCGCATCTTGCGCGGGGCGAGGTTGGCGACGATGACGACCTTGCGTCCGATGAGGGCCTCGGGCTGGTAGTACTCGGCGATGCCGGCGAGGATCTGGCGGCGGGGGAAGTTGGGGCCGAGATCGACCTCGAGACAGAGGAGCTTGTCGGCTTTGGGAATGCGCTCGGCGACGACGATCTGGGCGACGCGGAGATCGACCTTGGCGAAGTCGTCGATGGAGATGGTCGAGGTTTCCCCGGGCGGACTGCTTAGCACCGATGCCACCGATGGAACCGATTTTTCTGGAGTGGGCGCGGCGTTTTCTGGTGCGGGGGTGGTCTGCGATGCGGGAATGGAGGAGGATTCCATGTCGGTCATGATCTGGGCGAGTCCTTTGTCTGCTCGGGGAAAGATGGGGGCAAGCGGGCCGAGCTTTGTGCCGGGTTGCAGACCGCCCCATTGAAGGTCTTTCAGTTTGCCGTTGCGCGCGGCCTCTTCGATGTCGCCGAGGCCGAGTTGGCGCCAGACGGAGGCGGTGGCGTAGGGGCTGATGGGGTAGAGGAGGGCGGTGATGATGCGGATGGCGTCAGCAGCTGAATAGAGAATGAACTCGGCTTTGTACTGGTCAACCCTATCGTCTGACGAAACCAACTTCCAGGGGGCGTATTGATTCATGTATCCGTCGACCCGCGAGATCAGAGATCCAATCTTTGCAAGCGCAGATGAGAATGACAGTTCCTCGATGTCCATCGACGCCTCATTCGCTTGCGCCAACATGGGGTGATACGGAAGTACGTCGTTTGCCATGAAATTTGGGTCGTACGCTGCGACTTTGTCATTTGGAGGGATGGTGCCGTCGCGCTTCGCAATCATCGACAAAGTCCGGCTGACGAGGTTGCCGTAGCCGTTGGCGAGGTCGGCGTTGTAGCGGGTGATGAGGGCGTCGAAGGAGAAGCTGCCGTCCTGGCCGAAGGGAATCTCGCGGAGGAGGAAGTAGCGGAGAACGTCGGCGGCGAATAAATCCCGATCAGCTTTGGTCGAGTCGGGGAACTGCTTGGCGTAGACCTCTTCGCCAAACGCGTCGAGGATGGTTTCGGTGCGGACGACGTTGCCGCGGGACTTCGACATCTTCGACTCTTCAAAGAGGAGCCAGCCGTTGGCGACGATGGATTTTGGCAGCCACTTTGTGGCCCAGGCGGCGTGTTCGGCGGGAGTGAGCTGCGGCATCGGATCATTTGGGCCGTGCTTTAGCTTCGGGTTCAGAGCCAGCAGGATGGCGGGCCAGTAGAGGCAGTGGAAGCGGGTGATCTCTTTGCCGACGAGGTGAAGGTCGGCGGGCCAGAAGCGCGCGAACTTGGCCTGCTCGGCGGGGTCGTCGGAGCCGTAGCCGATGGCGGTCATGTAGTTGGCCAGCGCATCCAGCCATACGTAGACGACGTGTTTCGGATTGCCGGGGACTTGGATTCCCCAGGCGAATGTAGTGCGCGAAATGGAGAGGTCTTTCAGGGTACCGGGTACATAATGGAAGCCCTTCGCCGAGACACGTAAATCGCCTGTCTGAACCCCGAATGCCAGACCCGCTCTCATGTCCTCGCTCGAATACACGCCCGGAAATTCCTTGCCCTCCTTTACTTTTCGAGCCATGAATTTATCTAGCACGGGAGTGTAGGGACCGCGGAGGAAGCTGAGGACTTCGTTCTTGGCGGTTTCGGGCTGGATGTGGAGGGCGCCGCTCTCGATGAGGTCAATCAGCGGCTGCTGGAAGTCGGAGAGGCGGAAGAAGTAGTTTTCCTCGGTGATGGTCTCGGTGGGGCGGCCGCAGGTGGGGCAGGGCGCGCCGACGGGAACATCGACGAAGGCCTCGTCGGAGACGCAGTACTGGCCGGTGTAGGAGCTGAGGTAGATGGCCCCGTTGGCTTCCAGTTGCCTCCAGAGATGCTGCACGCCGCGATGGTGGCGCTCCTCGGTGGTACGGATGAAGTCACGATGGAAGAGCGGATCGTCTTTGGAGAGGGAATCGTCCAGCAGCCCCATGCGCTTCCAGAGGTTGCGGAAGCTGGCAGAGACTTCATCGGCGAACTGCTGCGGGGGGATTTCGGCGGCCGCTGCGGAGCGCTGCACCTTCTGGCCGTGCTCGTCGGTGCCGGTGAGGAAGAAGGTGTCTTCGCCCAGCAGGCGGTGGCGTCGCGCGATGACATCGGCGGCGATGGTGGTGTAGGCGTGGCCGATGTGGGGACGCGCGTTGACGTAGTAGATCGGCGTGGTGAGGAAGAACTTTTTCGCGGTCTCTGGCATCGGCTTGATAGGCCAGTTTAGCAGGTGGTGGGGCAGGAGCGGGAACCATTAGCGCAGCAGGAACCCACCTCTCAAAGGGAGATGTCCACCCCAGCGAGTAAACGCGCTTGCCGGGCAGACGCGAAGCGTTTGGCGTCAGATGGCGTGGGGCACGGCGGGAGTGACCGTTCTGGCCCCCAGCCGAGGCACCAGAATCTGGAAGAAGATGAGCGAGATGAGATATGCGGAGGCGGCCAGTGAAAAGATGATCATGGGGTGAAGCGAGAAGTAGTGGCTGACCAGCCAGGTGAAGATTGCCCCGCCGGCTGCGCCGACTGCTCCGCCGATTCCGACCACGGTGGAGATCGTGGTGGACGGGAACATGTCGGTGGGAGTGGCGAAGAGGTTGGCGGACCAACCCTGGTGGGCCGCTGCGGCCAGCGAGAAGAGCGCGATGGCCGGCCACGGGTTGGTGGGGAAGATAACACCGAAGTGCGGCACAAAGATAATGGGAGTGACCAGCAGCGCGCAGATGAGCAGGGCGTACTTGCGCCCGGCGTTGACCGTGTGGCCGCATTTAATGAGAAAACCGGAGAGCCATCCGCCGGCAATAGAGCCGACGCCGGAAACGCTATAAATGACGATCAGCGGATATTTGGCGTGGTTGAGATCCAGGCCGTAGTTGTCATGCAGGAACATCGGGAGATAGAAGAGATAGAACCACCAGATGGGGTCGGTGAGGCCCTTGCCGATGGAGAAGGCATAGAAACCGCGGCGGCGCACGAGAGCCGACCAGGGAAGGGTTTTTCCGCCGGCTGTGTGGATGGCAAAATCGGCCTCAAGGTTGGCCTGGGTTTGGGTCGATCCGCGACGCAGGCGGTTATAGGGAAAGAACAGCCAGATGATGCACCAGATAATGCCCATGGAACCGGTGCAGATAAAGGCGGCATGCCAGCCGAAACGGGAGGTGACGGCGGCCACCAGGATCGGGGCGATAAAGAAGGCGGCGTTGGAGCCGGAGTTGAAGACTCCGTTGGCCAGCGCACGCTCCTCGGAGGGGAACCACTCGGTGGTGGCCTTGACGGCGGCGGGGAAGTTGCCGCTCTCGCCAATTCCCAGGACGATGCGCGCGACGCAGAAGCCAAGCACGCTGGTGACGATGGAGTGGCTGAGGGAGGCGCAGGCCCAGATGGCGATGGCCAGAGCGTAACCGGTTTTGGTGCCGAGCCGGTCGATGATGCGACCGGCAAAGAGAAATCCAACGCCGTAGGCGATCTGAAAGCAGATGATGATGTTGCCGTAGTTGAGGTGATATTTGACCTGGAACTCAGGCGCGACGTTGGGAATCCAACCCATAAAAGGGAGATGGAGAAGAGGCTCGACGAGCGCGAGGACCGAGCGGTCCATGTAGTTGATGGTGGTCGCAGCAAAGAGCAGGGCGCAGATAAACCATCGGATGTTGTTGTTCGGGGGCGCGGAGGTGGTGACGCCCTCCTCGACAATGCTGACGGTATTGCTAGGCATGGATTAGAAGCTCCGGCGGCCGTTCAATCAAACGACCTCTAGACCGCCTGCGGCGGGAGATTTAGAAAACCAGTGTTGCCAGCTTGAGCACAGAAGCTCGTTGGGTCGGGCTGCAAAGCACCTGTACACCCGCCAAGGAGACCACAACAATAATATTCATCTCTGGCCAAGTTGACAATCCCGCGTTTGCGGGGGAAACCGCGAAAGAGAAATGAACAACGAGGGGATGTGTGCATAAATAGCTATGTTTGAGCGGTAAGCAATTAAAAACGGCGTATATGGGCGTTTGTTTGAGTACTTTTGCAGTACCAAAGTTACGCGGATATTTGTGCGCCGGGCTGCGGACAGGGAGGGAGTGGAGAGTGGGCGTCCGGGGGGGGAGTTGCCGGGAAAGGTCGAAGCGAACGGCAGGGGGCCCGGAAGCGACAGATGAAACCGGCAATTATGGCCGATAAGAGAGTCTTAAGGGGCTGTAATGCGCCTCTTTGGTTTTTCTTAAAGGACGGCTGCCTGTGAATGTGTTGATTGTTGAGGACGATTCTGCATTGGGGCATTTTCTGCAACAGGGACTGAAGCTCGACGGCCACGATGTTGCGGTGGTGACGGATGGCGAGGCGGCGCTTGAGAGTGTGGCAAAGCTGCGTCCAGAGCTGATGATTCTGGACCTGGGCCTGCCGCGCATGGACGGCATCGAGGTGCTGGCCGAGATGCAGGAGCACTTCCGCTCCACCTCGGTGCTGGTGTTGACGGGACGGGCCGAGATGGAGGAGCGGGTGAAATGTTTACAACTGGGGGCCGACGACGTTGTGTTGAAGCCATTCTCTTTCCATGAGCTTCGCGCGCGCTTGCAGGCGCTCAGCCGGCGGCGCAGCCAGTTCGAGGACCCGGTGCTGCGCTTTGGTGATCTGGAGATGGACCGTACCCGGCGCAGGGTGACCCAGGCGGGCCACGAGGTGGACCTGACGGCGACCGAGTTCTCCCTGCTGGAATCGCTGATGCGGCGCCGCGGCGAGCGCGTATGCAGCCGCAGCGAGCTGCTGCGGGAGGTGTGGCGGATGCCGTTTGGGGCCGGATCAAACGCCGCCAGGACAAGCCGCATGGATACCAATATCGTGGAGGTTTATATCAACTACCTGCGCAAGAAACTGGGCAGAAATCCAGGTGCGACGCGGACCGCCTCCGGCGGCCGTTCATCGGTGATCCAGACGGTGCGCGGCGAGGGCTATCTGCTGAACGCGCCGGAGGACTGCGATGTCAATGCAGGCGCGGACAACTCGCCGCCCGAGTTGACGGCGGTCTTTGCCATGGGAGGGGTCGCGGCCGATGCCTGATGCGGAGATATTGGAAGGCAGAAGCAATCGCAGGAAGTTCAAGCAGCTCAGCGCGGAGCTGCATGAGCTGTGCCAGCCGTTGACGACCTTGCAGTGCCGCCTGGAGATGGCAACCTTGAGCGATACTCTGGAGGCCTATCGAGAGGCCATGGAGAACGGGCTGGCCGAGTGCCGGCGGATGGCGGAGTCGGTGGAAACGATGCGCCAGATCCTGCATGAGGCGAAACGGGGGGCCGAGGCCGATGAGATGGAGGCAGAAAAATAATGGCGCGGTTGCTGGATGCGGTGCGGGATGCGGCGCCAGACGCGATAAAGACTGCGCCCGGAGATGCGGATGTGAACGCTGGGCTGGACGCAGGTGAGCGCACGGCCGAGGCGCGGACCGTGGTAGTGGTCAGCGCGGACGTTGAGTTTCGCCTACAGCTCAGCGAGCGGCTGGCGGCGCTGCGCTGGCGGGTGAGGCAGGCCGGCGGCGGTGCAGAAGCGTTGCTGCACCTGGAGGCGCAACCGGTTTCGGCGGTGCTGCTCGACGGCTGGCTGCCTGACCTGGAGGTGCGCGAGTTTGCGGCCCATGTGAGGCTGCTCTATCCGGAGATCGAACAGATGCATCTGGTTGGTGCAACCGGGGAGAATGACAATTCCGCGGCAGGTCCGCGGAGCTTGTGGCGCAATGAACTGCTGCATGTGATTCGCGAGGCGCAGGCGGGGGCAAATCGGTCCCCGGTGCGGCGGCCGAGGGTCCGCAATGCGGTTGACGAGGGCACCATCCAACACGAGCCGGAAGCCTTGCGCGTGTTGCCCGATGGGACCGTCACGGATGGAACGCTCCCGCAGGACAGTTTGAGCCTCTCTCACGGAAGATGGCTCGAGGTGCAGGAAGCAGTTGGGGCCGGTGCCGTCTCCGAGATGGCGGGACGCAAGATGCTGCTGCCGGAGCTGGTGGGCGACAGCCCTGCGATGCGCGAGATGGCGCGCCTGGTACACCTGGTGGCTCCGCGTTCCACCACCGTCTTGATCGAAGGCGAGACCGGGACCGGCAAAGAGGTGGTGGCGCGGGCGCTGCATCGGCTCAGCGCGCGTGCGGGAAAGCCCTTCGGGGTGCTCAATTGCGCGGCCATCCCCGAGTCTCTGCTGGAGGCGGAGCTGTTTGGCCACACCCGCGGCGCGTTCACCGGAGCGGTGCAGTCGCGCATGGGGCGGATCGAGGCGGCCGATGGGGGAACGCTGCTGCTGGACGAGATTGGCGAGATGCCGGTGGGAATGCAGGCCAAGATGCTGCGCTTTCTGGAGTCCGGCGAGCTGCAGCGTGTGGGCGGAAACGAGATGACTCGGGTCGACGTGCGCCTGATCGCGGCCACCCACCAGCCGCTGGAACAACAAACGGCGCAGGGTTCGTTTCGCCTGGACCTATATCACCGGCTGGCTGTCTTTCCCATCCAGGTGCCTGCGCTGCGCGAGCGCATGGAGGACATCAGTGAGCTGTCGGAGTATTTTCTGCAACAGTTGGGGCAGCAGAGTCCGCGCAAGCGGCTCACCCCCGGCGCGGCGGCAAAGTTGCAGCAGCACTCCTGGCCGGGCAATGTGCGAGAGCTGATGCATGTGCTGGAACGCGGAGTGATCCTGGCCGGCGCAAGCCCGGAGATCGCCGCCGCGGACATCCGCTACCGGCGGGCCACGCAGAGCTGAAAGAAACAGCTTCTGAGAATCTCTGAATCATTAAAGACTTCAAAGAAAACAGGCTTCACAAGTTGTGCAGGAACCCATCCATTTGATGGGGCGCGACTTTTGCCGCGCTATAGACGGCTTGTTGCAACGCGACTTCAGCCGCCGAGGGAATCGTCGCGCCAACAATCGACGTTTGCACAGCCTGTATTGCCGCGCAGTGAATCATCGGCACATGGAACTGATCGATTTTGGGAATGCCTGAGAGAAGACTAATGCAAAGTGGCCGGATAGTGGCCCCTGTCGTGCTTTCTCCAATAGCAGACAGAGATCGATGTCGGAGTGCGCGGGATCAGACCGCGGAATTAGAAGTTGGTTGCATTGGAAAAGGGGCCGGAATGGGGAACCACACATTTTTGATGCAGGAAAGACTGAACAAGTTCAGGTCCGGGTTTGGCGAACGGCAGGAGGTTGGGACCGACCCGTTTCTCTCCGCGGCTGCGACGGATGGCGTGCGCGGCTTGCAGAGCGACACGTCGCCGGAGCGAGACCAGCTTCTGCTGGAACATCTTCCCACGGTGCGTTACCTGGCGCGGCGGATTCACGAGCGGCTTCCGCAGCATGTCGAGCTGGACGACCTGATCTCGGCCGGAGTGGTGGGCCTGATCGACGCGTTCTCCAAGTTCGACAACACCAAACAGGTGCAGTTCAAGAGCTACGCGCAGTTCCGCATTCGCGGGGCGATCCTGGACTCGCTGCGCACGCTGGACTGGAGTCCGCGCGAACTGCGCCGCAAAGGACGCGCGGTGGAGGAGGCGATTCGCTCGGTGACCCACAAGCTGGGACGCGTGCCGGCGGAGCCGGAGATCGCACGCGAGATGGACATGGGCCTGAGTGAGTTCCAGCAGTTGCTGGGAGAGTTGAAGGGCCTGGAGATCGGCAGCCTGCACCTGGAGCGGACCGAGAACTCGGGCGATGAGGAGCTGGCCTATATTCCGGGATCGCCCGATGACGACCCGCTCTTCCGCTGCCTGCAGGGCGAGATGAAGCAGCGGCTGACGGACGCCATCGAGGATCTGCCGGAGAAGGAGCGCATGGTGCTGACGCTCTACTACTACGAAGAGCTGACCATGAAGGAGATTGGGCTGACGCTGGGCGTGGTGGAGTCGCGCGTATCGCAGATCCACTCGTCGGCGGTGCTGCGGCTGCGCGCTGCGCTGGCCGGTCTGCGCACGGACTACTCGGCGGATGTGAAGGCCATGGCAGCGAAGAAGAAGCAGGCTGCGGGGCGGATGGTGGCCTAGTTCAAGGGACTGGGTCACAGGTTTGGAGCAAAGGATCCCAGGGGAGCGCTTGGCGGAGACTGGCAGCAATATGCCGCTCTCCGCCGTTTTTTTGAAATTACGGACGCGAGCAAGGCTGAAGCTGCGTTCAAATTCCGACACTACGTCTCAAACTTCGAAGCGAAGTCAGGTTGCAGGGAAGATGGCTTATTACCGCGAGAATGTACTGGGCTGGCTGGCGGCAGAGAGCGTGGCCTGGCTGGCCGGTGAGTTGCCCGAGGCGGTGCTGGGGCCGAGGCCGAGCTTGATGATGGCGCGCGAGTCGGGCACCAGCTTGGTCTGCCAGCCGTTGTCAGCCTGCAGCTTCTCCATTGCGGCCTGTGTCTCCGCGTCCCAGTGGCCGCTGGGCGCGCCCGTGAGGTAGCCGGAGCGGATCAGAGCGCTCTGGATCTGCGTGGCGCGCTCATCGTCAATGGTTCGCTGGGCCTGAAGCCTGGGCTTGGGGGGGTGTTTGCCGCTTCTTGGAGAGGTGGGTCCGCGGCGCGAGTGCGTCAGAGCGACTGCAGGCGCTGCGGAGCCGAAGATGAGCGATAACAACAGAAGCAATGTACCCAAACGCATGGTACGGGGAAACCTCATGGAACAATATGACACAGAAACCGTGCAGATTCTCTAATATTCAGAGGCAAGCCTATACCCCGAATTCTAGGTTTGGCAACACGAATCGCGGTTTCTGCATCTTAGGGGTTTCTAAGTTGGTTCTGAGGGAGAGAGCACGCGATCCGCGTTCTCTCCTTCGCACCATGGGTTAGGGCAGGGTGCCTCCCAGGTAGGTGTCTCCGGCGGAAGCACTCGTCCCTTGCAACCGCACCTTGAAGGCCACATCCTGGCCCGACTTCAGGCCGCCGACGATGGAATTGAAATCGGATTTGTCAGAGATCGGCTTTTTGTTGATCTCGAGGATGATGGTTCCCGGGAGAATGCCGATCTCGTCGGCGAAGGAGCCGGGCCGGACATTGCTGACGCTGACTCCGCCCTGAATGCCGAGCTTGCTGGCGATTTGGGATGGGACATTGTCAATCTGGATGCCGAGCTTGATCTCGGCTGCGGCGGCCTCTGCGGCGGTCCCAGCTGGCGTGGTGTTCTCGTCATTCTGGCTTCCGTTGTCGGCGAAGAGCTTGGCGCGGTCCGCGATGCCTACCGTCAACGTCTTCTGGGAGCCGTTGCGCAGGATGCCGAGCTGCACGGTCGAGCCCACCTTGCGGGTGGAGATGTTGGCGACCAGATCATCGCCGTCCTTGATCGGCTTGCCGTCGACAGAGACGATGATGTCGTCGGGCTTGACGCCGGCTTTTGCCGCAGGACCGTCGGCCGGCCTGACCTCGTTGACCAATACTCCGCCGTTGGCAAAGCCGTAGACACGGCTGACGGCGGACGGCGGCGCAGGTTGGAAGCTGACGCCGATGGAGCCGCGTGTGACCTTGTGGTCGGGGCTGATGAGCATGTTGTAGACGCTGGCGATGGTGTTGGACGGCATGGCGAAGCCGACGCCCTCGGAGCCTTCGGAATGCGTTAAGATGGCAGTATTCATGCCGATCACTTCGCCGGCCATATCCACCAACGGGCCGCCCGAGTTGCCCGGGTTGATGGCGGCGTCGGTCTGGATGAAGCGCTGGAACTGACTGGGTGTTTTGTTGGGGTCGGGATCGTCGATGGAACGGTTCTTGGCGGAGACGATGCCCGCGGAGACGGTCTGGGAGAGGCCGAAGGGCTCGCCAATGGCGAGGACCCAGTCGCCAACCTGCGCGCCGTCGGAGTTGCCCAGCTTGACCGTGGGCAGCGGGTTGGGCGCGTCGATCTTTATGACGGCAATGTCAGTCTCGGCGTCCACGCCGATCACGTGCGCCAGGCGCCCCTGTTCGCTGTCGTTGTCCGGATCGGTGGAGAGCTTGACGTAGATCTTGTCGGCCTTGTCGACCACGTGGTTGTTGGTGATGATGTATCCGCGTGAGTCGACGATAAAGCCGGAGCCCCGCGCCTCGCGTGTGCCGCCGAAGTTGTTGGAACCGTCATCTCCGCCCTGGCCGCCCTGACCGCCGAAGAAGCGGTTGAGGAAGTCCTGCATGTCGCCCTGGTCTCCCTGATTGCCATTCCCGCCGAATGGAATGATCTGGCCGCGGCGGCTGGAGCGCCGGTTAGCGGACGGCTTGGGGATGGTCTCGGTCTTGATGTTGACCACGGCCGGGCCCACGTCCTTGGCTATCTTGGAGAAGGCGTTGGAGAGGTCAAGCGGCTTGGGAATGGCCAGCGGACGCGCGTCGGAGGAGTCGACGGCCTGGTCCTTGGCGCTGACCGAGCGGGTGAAGATGGAGCCGGCGAGAATGCCGGCAGAGAGCGTGACCAACAGCGCGAAGGTCGCGCTGAGCCGGTGGTTGCGAATGCGCTCGAAAAAATTGTGTGCAGCTTGCTTTTGGGTGTCCATCGGTAGGTAGGTCCTCATGCGAATTGGGCTGTGCCTGGTTGCTGGCGTTGCCTGCCTGCGGATGCTGCGCGGCGGAGTCGCTGAGCCAAGTATATCCGCTTGCAACGAGCCGCAGTGCCAGGCGAAATGTCCAGATGATTAGACGCAGCAGCCGCAAAAGCGTTTCCCACAGGCTGGCTTTTCCAGAAGTCAGTGGCAGCTAGATGGTTTGCGGCGGGGTCTTAGGGCGCAGCGGCGGCGCGCGCGTTCTGGATGAACCGCGCCAGCAGTGCGGGGTCCTTGCGGCCGGGCGACGATTCGATGCCGCTGGAGACATCGACCCCCCAGGGCTTGAGCCGGTCGATTGCCTGCGCGACATTCTGCGGCGTGAGGCCGCCGGCGACAATCAGGTTCATACCGCTGGGCGCAGACGCGAAGAGCGCCCGCGCAGCGGTCCAGTCGAACGCGACACCCGTACCGCCCATGGCCGCGCCCACCTTTGAATCGATCAGCACGCGATCGGTCAGCCCCATCCGGGCGATGCGCTCGATCTGAGCGGCAAGTTGCACGGCGGGGGATTGGGCCGTTTCTGGCTGCGTCTGTTCCTCGACCGTCCAGTGCAGCGTCGGGATGATGCGCATGCTGCCTTTGAATTTTTCCGCGAGCCGCTGGGCCAGCGGCTCATCAAGACCGCCGTGGAGTTGGACTGCCGTCAGGCCTGCCTCAAGTGCTATAGCTGCGATCTGCCCGGCGTCGCGCGCGTGGAAGACTCCGACCCGTTCGACGTGGGCTGGAAGGTGCGGAGTGATGGCGGCGACCTGCGCCGCCGTCACCTGGCGCGGGCTGGGCGCAAAGACGAAGCCAACGGCGTCCGCGCCAAGCTGGGCGGAAAGCTGTGCATCTTCGAGGCTGGTGTTGCCGCAGATCTTTACCCACATTGCATTGGCCTCATCTCTCCGGCGAGTCCCTGGGGTTGAGCAAGGCCGCCAGCGCAGCTGCCGGGTCGGGCTGGCGCATCAGCGACTCGCCGACCAGGAAGGCGTGGTAGCCAAAGCTGCGCATCTGCGCAATGTCCGCGCCGCTCTGAATGCCGCTCTCGGCCACATGCACGGCGGCGTGGGGCAACCACTGCGCCAGCTCGATCCAAGTCTGTGGCTCGACCTGCATGGTGTGCAGGTTGCGGCTGTTCACGCCGATAACGGTGAATCCCAGTGCGGCGGCGCGGTCCAGCTCGGCGCGGTTGTGCACCTCGCAGAGCATGTCCAACTCCATGCGGCGGGCCTCGTCGCGCAGGCTTTTTAGTTCGACGTCGGTGAGCGCGGCGACGATGAGCAGGATGGCGTCGGCGCAGGCGGCGCGGGCTTCCAGAATCTGCAACGGGTCGAGGATGAAGTCCTTGCGCAGGCAGGGAATCGAGACTGCCGAGGACGCGCGAGAGAGATCGTCGAGCGAGCCCTGAAAGAACTCCCGGTCGGTGAGTACGGAGAGCGCGGCCGCTCCTGCCGCTGCGAGCGAGCTGGCCAACGCGGCTGGATCGAAGTCCGGACGGATGAGGCCGCGCGACGGCGAAGCCTTCTTCAACTCGGCGATGATGGCCGGGCCGGAGGCCGCGGCCCTGCGCAGGGCTGTCTCGAATCCGCGTGGGGTGTGCGCGGCGGCCCTGCGCTCCAGAAGCGGGATGTCGGCCGCGACACGGCGGCCCGTCACTTCGAGCAGCGTGTGCGCGAGAATCCTCTCAAGCTGGGTGGACATTCAGTGGGTGTCGTTGGAAGAATTTTTGGTGCCGAAGGGGGGACTCGAACCCCCACACCCTTGCGAGTACATGGACCTGAACCATGCGCGTCTGCCAA
>Ga0187858_10004544_pt1 | contig 12964 bp, 10 predicted proteins | sample June2016WEW_8_15_FD_133015 | JGI IMG/M metagenome (GOLD analysis project Ga0187858, IMG submission 133015) | Peatland microbial communities from SPRUCE experiment site at the Marcell Experimental Forest, Minnesota, USA - June2016WEW_8_150 | ecosystem: Environmental > Terrestrial > Soil >...
ATTTGTGGACCAAATAGTTGGAACGGCACTGGTTGTCCCAGCAGCTATTTTTGTCTGAAGACGCTTTTACGCTAATGAACAACAAGATTCGCAACATTGCCATCATCGCCCACGTGGACCACGGCAAAACCACGCTTGTCGACACCATGCTCCGCCAATCCGGCATCTTCCGTGCCAACGAAGCCGTTGTCGAGCGCGTCATGGACTCCAACGACCTGGAGCGCGAGCGCGGCATCACCATTCTCGCCAAAAATACCGCCCTCTTTTTCCACGACACCAAGATCAATATCGTGGACACGCCTGGCCACAGCGATTTCGGCGGTGAAGTCGAACGCGCCCTGCGCATGGTCGACGGCGTTGTGCTCCTCGTGGACGCCAGCGAAGGCCCGCTCCCGCAAACCCGCTACGTCCTCCAGAAAGCCCTCGCGGCCAAGCTTCCCCCGGTCGTTGTCCTCAACAAAATCGACCGCCCTGACGCGCGTCCCGAAGAAGTCCTCAACGAAATCTACGACCTCTTCATTGACCTGGACGCCACCGAAGACCAGCTCGACTTTCCCATCGTCTACACCAACGCCCGCGCTGGCGTCGCTCATTGTAAGATCGGTGATGATTCCCGCGATCTTCTCCCGCTCTTTGAAGCCATCGTCGCCAAAATCCCGCCTCCTACCGGCGATCCCGCCGGTGTCCTCCAGCTTCAAGTCACCAATCTGGACTACTCCGAATTCCTGGGCCGGCTGGCGATCTGCCGCGTGTTCAACGGTACGTTGAATCGTGGCGAGGAAGTCGGCATCAGCAAATTGGATGGCAGGCTCATCTCGACCAAAATCACCAAGCTCTTCACCTTTCGCGGCCTCGAACGCGATGAAGCCGATTCCGTCTCCGCCGGTGACATCGTCGCCATTGCCGGCGTCGAAGGCATTCAGATCGGCGAAACACTCACTAGCCTCGATAGTCCCGCTCCCCTCGAGCCGCTCATCATCGACGAGCCCACCCTCGCCATGATCTTCAGCGTCAATTCCAGCCCGCTGTCCGGCCGCGAAGGCAATTACGTCACCTCGCGCGACCTCCGCGATCGCCTCGCCAAAGAGCTCCTCACCAACGTCTCCATTCGCGTTGAAGACGCGGACACACCCGAATCCTTCCGCGTTCTCGGCCGCGGCGAACTCCAGCTCGCCATCCTCATTGAAACCATGCGCCGGGAAGGTTTTGAACTCATGGTCGGCAAACCCGAAATCGTCGTGCGCACCGAAAATGGCAAGAAGCTTGAGCCGGTCGAGCGCCTTGTCATCGACATTCCCGAAAGCTTCATCGGTATCATCATGGAGACCATCGGCAGCCGCCGCGGTGAAATGCTCAAAATGAGCAATCACGGCTCCGGCCGCGTTCGCCTCGACTTCAAAATTCCCTCGCGCGGCTTGATCGGCCTCCGCAGTCAGCTCCTCACCGATACACGCGGCACCGCCCTCATCCACTCCATCTTTGAAGGCTGGATGGAATACGGTGGCGACATGGCTCTTCGTCCCACCGGCGCGCTCGTCGCCGATCGCCCCGGTGTTTCCACGGCTTATGCGCTCTGGGGTCTCCAGGAACGTGGCGAACTTTTCATCGGCCCCGTCATCGAAGTCTACGAAGGCATGATCGTCGGCGAAAATTCCCGCGAACAGGACATGGAAGTCAATGTCACCAAGGAGAAGAAGCTCACCAACATGCGCTCTTCCTCCGCCGACGAAGCCATTCGCCTCATCCCGCATCGCCAGCTCAGCCTCGAGCAGGCCATCGAATTCATCGCCGACGATGAGTTCGTCGAAATCACCCCCAAATCCATCCGCCTGCGCAAAAAGGTTCTGCAATACAACAAACGCCCCCGCCGCTGGCAGGAAATCCGCGCCTCCCAGGAAGCCGCCAGCTAGCGCGCCTCCTCGTTCTGGGCACCCAACTTCACACCCCGTCATTCCGAACGGAGTCTGCGAAGTGAGGAATCCCTCTGCCGCCTTTCTCTTCTCTGCGACCGGCGCCGGCCCCGACCCGGTCGGGGTGTTCTTCCCTCTGTGATCGGCGCCCGCCCCGACCAGGTCGGGGTGTTACCATCCCTCTTCTCTCTTCTCTCTTCTCTCTTCTCTCTTCTCTTTTCTAATTTCCAATTTCTATCTTCTGTCTTCCCCCTCCTTGCTTCCCTCCCCATTTCATCGCACAATCTCCTCGTCGCGAGGTATCCCCGTGCGTGCCTTCCTTCTTCTACCCATCGCCGCTCTCCTGGCCACTCTGCCCTTCGTCGAATCCCACTCTTCTCCCGCACCGGACTCTCCCACCATGCCGCTCCCGCAATTCGACGCCTCCGGAGCGCTCATTCGCCCCACCAATTTCGAGCACTGGACCTTCGTCGGCTCCAACATCGGCATGACCTATTCCAACGACCACCAGCAGGGCCCCGGCGAATTCCATAACGTCTACACCCAGCCCGAAGCCTTCGACACCTATCGCTCCAGCGGCAAATTCCCGGAGAAAACCACCTTCCTCCTCGTCGTCTACCAGCCCGCTCAGAAGGCCAGCATCAACAAGGGCGGCTATTTTGAAGGGGAAATGACCGGCCTCGCCGTCTCCGTCAAGGATTCATCCCGCTTCAAGGAAGGCTGGGCCTACTTCTCTTTCGGGGAAGGGGGCGACCTCGCCGCAACCGCCAAGGCCCTCCCCGCTCCCATGTGTTTTTCCTGCCACGATCAGCACGCCGACGATGACCACGTCTTCGTCCAATTCCACACCATCCTCCGCTCCGCCCGCCACAAATCCCTCCCCTGATCCCCTTTCTTCGTAGCTGCAAGCATGTCTCCTAATGTGCACCACCTGCCGCAGTCAGCCTCCACAATGAAATCTCCGTTAACTCTGCGGCCCCTTTGTGCTCTCTGTGGTAAACCCCTCTTCGATTCATCATTGCCTAGACTGAAATGTCATTCCGACCGGAGGGATGGCGTTTTCCGCCATCCCAGAGTAGAGGTATGGTTCTCCATCGCACGTTTTTTGTGCGATGAATCGCAGCACAAACGTTGTGTCGTGCCTCACCTGCCCCAGGCAAGATTTCCCTTGACTTTCTATTACTTTCCTGTATAATTGCAATTGAGTTAATCTGTGCCTTGCTCTTGCCACATCTTCCCGCCGCTCCCCACCCACCTAAGCCCCGCGGAATCTGCACTTGCAGCAAACCCCTCCTCTAACCCCTCCAGAATCAACACTTACAAAAGTGTAACAAAACAAATGACTTACAACCCCTTTAGAATCCGCACTTACACACATGCCTCTCGCTAACCGCCCTGGATTCAACACTTACGCAAAAACGCTCTTTCATCATTTCCCAAAACGGAACGCCCCTTACGGCAATACCGCCTTCCCCTCTGCTCCCTTCAACACCAGCCCCGCCTCCTTCGCCAGCGTCGGTGCCACATCCCTCATATCCATCAAACCCAAATCCCGCCCCGCCGCTATTCCCGGCCCCACAACGAAAAACGCAGCTCGCAGTTCCGGCACGTCCGGCAACTCCCCGTGCGTGCCTCCCGGCTTCACCTTCGCCACCACCGGCCCACTCAACGATGCCCCCGTCCGCCAACCCGGCTTCAAGCTCACAAAAAACGACGCATTCGGGTACCCGCCTCGCTTGTGCAACTCCTCCGCCTCCAGCACGCGATCAATCCCGTTCGCCGGGTCCGCCGACAGCTTTGCCAGCAACTCCCGCACTTCGCCCAGCGTCGCTTTATCCTGCGCATCCTTCAAAACGATCGCTGCCGACCCTCCCGTCTCCCACGGCATCGCCCGCCAATCCGTGATCTTTCCTTTCTCATCTACGGTAAACAGTTTCGCCTCGCGAAACGCCACAAACAGATTCAACTGCTGGTCGTAGTTCGCGAAGCCATGATCGGAAACCACCGCCACTATCGCGTCCCCCGTCGCCACGTGCTCCGCCGCCTCACGCACCTTCCCGATAATCCCGTCTAGCCGTTCAATCGTCGCGATTGACTCCGCGCTGAATACCCCGGTCTCGTGTTCAATGTGATCCAGCGCCGTCAAATGCAACGTCAACAATCCCGGCTTCTTCTTCTCCAGCAGCCAAACCGCATACTTGCCGCGCACCTCATCGCCCTCCGCGGACGCATCGATCCCCCCGTGGTATTCCCCAATCTCCCCCACAGCCTCTTCCAGCAACCCCCGCGTGGACACAGCGCGCAGCAGCTTGGCGTCGTCCGGCGTTCCAGCCCGCCAGAATTCCGGAATGTTCCACGTGATCTTTGCTCCCACCGTCACCGGCCACTGAATGCTCGCCGTACTTCGCCCCGCCTGTGCGGCCGTATCCCACAGCGTGGCCGCACGAATATCTTCGCTGTACCAATACCGGCCCTGATAGTTCTTCTGCAGCGGATCGAATGTCGTGTTCGCCAGGATCCCGTGCGTCGCCGGCCACACCCCCGTCACCAATGTCGTGTGGCTCGGGTACGTCACCGTGGGCACTACTCCCGTCACCCCTTCCGCATACGCGCCCTCCTGCAGAAATCGTCGCAAATTGGGCACTTTTGCTCCGTGTGCGTCCGCTGCCGTCACGTAATCCGGCCGCAATCCGTCAATGGAAATCATCACCAGCAACGGGCTGCTCTTCTCCTGCGCTTGCAACATGCCCCCAACGAGAAGCATCTCCAGTATCAGGACTACCACCGCCCAACGCCCGACCATCGTTTTGTAATTCATCTCTATCCCCTTCGTTTTTAATCTGTGTGCTTTACGTCACCTGCTTGTGTCCGGTGCCGTTTCCTCTACGGTCAGTTTTGATGTACAGTAACCCTCTCGAATATTCCGCCCTGTATAGCTGCACCTTGGGGATGCTGGGTCGCGAATTATTGTGTCTACTCCTTTTGCACAGTGGATGGTGCACGTGAGTCAACTGAGCCCCGCTTCATCGAACGGCAATTCCCCGTTTGCCACCATCGCCGCGACCGCTACCGCTGTCCCTCCTTTCTCCATCACCCGCGACGACGTGAAATACTACATGGGCCGCGTCTTTGATATCCCCGAACGCCGCCTCGAAGCCATGATGTCCATCGTTGATAATGCCCAGGTTCATCATCGCCACGCAATCTTCCCCATCGATTACACCATCGAACCTCGCCCCCTGGCCCAAACCAATAATGAATACATCGATCACGCCGTCAAACTCGGTCGCGAAGCCGCCGAAAAGTGCCTCGAGCGCGCTGGCCTTCGCCCCACCGACATCGACCTGATCATCACCGTTTCTTGCACTGGTTTCATGATTCCTTCCCTGGACGCCCACCTCATCAATCTGATGGGCTTTCGCTCCAATATCCGGCGCATGCCCTTCACCGAACTCGGCTGCGCTGCCGGTGCCATGGCCCTTTCTCGCTCCGCCGATTATCTTCGCGCCAATCCCGGCGGCAATGTTCTCATCATTGCCGTGGAATTGCCCTCGCTCACTTTCCAGCGCAAGGACATCTCGCAAGCCAATCTGATTTCCTCCATCCTCTTCGGCGATGGCGCCGCCGCCGTGGTGGTTACTGGCAAGGAGAAGCCCGGCCCCCGCATCCTCGCCACCGAAACTTATACGTTCCCTGACTCCCTTGGCGCCATGGGCTTCGACCTCCGCGATTCCGGCTTCCACATTCTTCTCGCCAAGGACGTCCCGGAGATGATCGGCGCCAAGATCCAGGGTTTGGTGCACGATTTCCTCGCGCGTTGTGGCAAAGTCCAAAGCGACATCAAGGGTTGGATCCTGCATCCCGGCGGCGCGCGCCTTCTCGGCAACATCGAAAAAGAACTCGGCATCTGCAAGTGCGATACCCAGCCCTCCTGGGACATCCTCCAGAATGTCGGCAACCTTTCCAGTGCCACCATCCTCTTCATTCTTCAGGAGTGGCTGGAGAAACGCCCTCTTAAGACCGGCGAATATGCCTTGGCGGGCGCCTTTGGTCCGGGCTTCAGCGCCGAATTTTTACTCCTGCAATGGAACTGAGTGTTATCGCCTTTCTCGTTCTCCTCGGCGCTGTCGCTACCCTGCGCCTCGTGGAACTCCGCATTTCCCGCCGCCACCAGCGGGAAATGGTCGCCCGTGGCGCCGCCAAAGTGCAGGATCCCCGTTTTCGCTGGATGGTACTGCTGCACACTTCCATACTCATCGGCGCCGCCGTCGAAGTAGTGGTCCTCCACCGTTCCTTCTATCCCGTTCTCGCTGCAATCTTCTTTGTCATTTTTCTCGCCGCCAATCTCGTGCGCTGGTGGGTCATTCGCACTCTCGGCGATCATTGGAACGTTCAGGTCGTGAACTCCACCAGTCTCGGCGTGGTCACCTCCGGCCCGTTCCGCTACGTTCGTCACCCCAACTACGCCGCGGTCTTTGTGGAAATGCTGGTCCTTCCGCTGATCCACTCCGCTTGGATCACCGCCCTTGCCGGTTCGCTCGCCCATATTCTTGTGCTTTCCCAGCGCCTCGCCACCGAAGAGCGCGTGCTCTTCGCCGATGCGCAGTACCGCGCCGTCATGTCGCACAAACCTCGTTTTGTGCCGGGATTGTTCTGAAGGGTTTTCGATGATGCGCCACCTCAACGCATTCTTGGCGGCCGCCGGACTCACCTTTGGTCTGGTCTCTCCCTCCGGGTTCGCGCAGGCCGCCCCCGCGCCGCCACCTGATACGCCGGCGTTTTCCTCAATTCCCGAACTCGAAAATGGATTTCACGATCTGTACATACAAAAATTCCCCGAAGCGCGCGAAATCTTTCAGACATGGGCCACCGATCATCCCGAGGAGCCTTTCGGCCAGGTCGCCATTGCTGCCAGCTATCTCTTCGAGGAGTTTTATCTCCAGCACGTTCTCACCAGCGACTATTTCCTAAACGACAAACGCTTCCTCGGGGGCATTGCGGGCACCCCTGATCCCGGCCGCATCCAGGGTTTTGAAACCGCCATCACCAAGGCCCGCACACTCGCCTTCCTGCGCCTCAAGAAACATTCGCGCGATCCCGAGGGTCTCTACGTCCTCACGCTGGCCGCTGGCATGGAGTCAAACGCCAGCAGCATGCTCCTGAAAAAACATTACGACGCCCTGAAACACCTGAAAGAAGCCAACGTCAACGCCGAAATGCTCCTCAAGCAGCGCCCCGATGCCTACGACGCCTATGTCGCGCTTGGCTGCGCCAACTACATCATCGGCTCGCTGCCCGGGTCGGCGCGCTTTATGCTTTGGTTTGGCGGCATTCACGGCGACAAACGACTCGGCATGGAGGAAGTGCAGAAAACCGTGGATGGTGGCCGCTACTTGAAACCCTTCGCTCAAATCCTTCTGGCGCTATCTGCTCGCCGCGAAAAACAAAATGCTCTCGCTCAAAAACTCCTGAAAGACCTCACCGAAGAATTTCCCGGCAACGCGGTCTACATGGCGGAGTACGAGAAAGCCCTCGGCCGTCCCATCCCCGCCTCCATCGGCCCGGCCCAATAGCATTACTCGCGGTCGCACTCCCCGCATTTCTGTCGCGCTGGATCCGCTCATACGAGCGCCTTCGCCACGCTGCCGACGGCCTGCCTTCTGGAGTTCTCCACTCCAGTTTGGATCTTGTCGTCCGTCAAACAAATCCTGGGCCGCAAATTCACCTGTGGCTTGTTCCACCCAACAGCAGCCCCAATCCTCCCTAACAAACTGAGTGATTTTCAGCCTCTGCCATGGCCGTTTGCGTTTTTCCACCCATGTGCAAGCTCGTTCTCTCTCTGAGAAACCCTCATCCATCCTGTTTTCAGTCCCTTAGCCCAATTCCCCTTTGGCGAATCAACTGCTTTCTTCTCCACAAGGGATTTTTGTCTTTGCCCCTCTGGCGTTGAGAGGCAGTCATGTTGCTGAAGGAAGCGTACTTGGACCAGGTTGTCGGGGAAGTCGAGGATTTGGCGGCCCGCGTGGCGCAGTTGAAGGGCCGGTTCGCCAAGCAAAAGGTCAGTGTCAAGCTCGAGCATTACTGGGAACTCGAATACGTGCGCACCAGCTTTGCGGAGTTTAAGCGGCGCATCGCGGACCTGGAGGATGCCGACGACGTCCAGTTGGCAAAATTTCAAGAGGCCGTGGAAGCGGCCTGGAAGGATTTGATTCACGCCGTGGATACGCTCCTGGCTGCGCTTCCCTGAAGCGTGGGTGCTCATCCGCCCCGTGCTTGTGACTCCGTCGAGGGTGTCATGAACAAAACAGGTGAAGCCGGACGAGGCCATCTCTCGAAGATGGAAAAAGCGAGCAGGTGCATTGCCGCAGGTCGTGTAGTCCGGGCTGCAAAGCGGGAAGCCAGCAGAGAGACGCTCATTCCACGGCGTCATTGCGGATAGCGGGAAACCGCTGCCGCGCCTGAAGGCGGGGTGGGACCAGGTCCCCACCCCGCCTTTGTTTTGAACGCGGGGTTTCCAGCCATGGCGCGGCTCCAAACTCCCGCGGTGCTGCTGCGTCTGCGCTGTAGCCTGATACAATCTCGTTCCGAAAGGTGGTGCTCCATGTTTCAGCCCGATCTCCTCAAAGACCGCGCCATCTTCTTGACCGGCGGCGGTACCGGCCTCGGCCGCTCCATGGCCCTGCACTTCGGCAAGCTCGGGGCGCGACTCTTCCTCATCGGACGCCGCGAAGAGCCCCTCAAAAAGACCTGCGAAGAGATTCACCGCGATGGCGGCGCGGCCGCTTTTACCACGTGCGATGTCCGGGAATACGATGCCGTCGAAACCGCTATGACCACCGCCGAGAATCACTGGGGCGAAATCGATACGCTGGTAAACAACGCCGCCGGAAATTTCATGGCCCGCACGGAAAAATTGTCGCCGAATGCCTTTCAAGCGGTCGTCAGCATCGTTCTCAATGGCACTTTTCATTGCACCCAGGCCTTCGCCAGACGGCGTATCGCGAAAAAACTCGGCGGAAATGTCTTGAATATCTCCACGACCTACGCCGCGGCCAATTGCGGCTCGGGCTATGTTGTGCCCTCCGCCTGCGCCAAAGCAGGCGTCTTGGCGATGACCGCTTCGCTCGCGGTGGAATGGGCCAAATATCACATCCGCGTGAACGCCATCGCGCCCGGACCGTTTCCCACCGAAGGCGCGTGGTCGCGGCTGATTCCTTCGCAGCAGTTTGAAGAATATGCCCTCAACAAGCATCCCATGAAGCGCTTCGGCAAACACGACGAACTCACCAATCTCGCGGTCTTCCTGATCAGCGACATGGCTGAATATATCAATGGCGAATGTGTAGTGATTGACGGCGGGCAGTGGCTGCGCGGCGCGGGGGAATTCAACGATCTGGCGATGATTCCCGATGCCGCCTGGGAACAATTCGAAGCCGCGCGCCCAAAGAAATAACGGAATACGCCGCGGCGATTTATCGCGGCAACTGCGCTTTAATCCGCTCAATCAACTTGGGGTCATCGGGAAGTAGATCGGCTTTCGGCAGGCGTCCAACTAGTTCCGCCCACTTGGGTTCTTTCGCGAATACCTTCCGGAATAGCGGTAGCGCTGCTTCCACGTCGCCGCTCGTCACCAGCGTGACGGCGTGCCAGAACACCACTTCCATCTGCTCCGGCAGCAGTTTCTCCGCTTCACCGTAGTTCTCCACCGCGCATTTCCAGTCGCGGCTCGTGGAGCAGGCGTCGCCCTGCTCCATATATTCGTACGCCCGGTGGTATTTCAGCAGTCGCTTCAATTCCTTGATCGGCTCTTCGGAATCGTCCACGCGCAGGTCCACGATCTTGTCGGCCCACGGTTGGCCTGTGGATTTGCTGCGTACCACCAGGATGGCCGCCGATTGTTTGCCGCGGATGTCTCCGCCCTGGGCTTGCGCCGCATCGAGCGCTGCCACCAGCCGCTCGGCAAAGCTCGCCTGCGCATTTTCTTCGTAAGCCCGCGCCATCGCCGGCCACACCGTATTTTTTTCCATGAGGTTGGCCTGCGCGGAAAAGTCCGATCCCAGATAAATCCGCAGGCCAAGTTTCTCCGCCGTTTCGTCCGTGACGCTTTCCGCCTGGGAAGCCTGGCCGCTCGCCGTCTTGTGCAATTTTCCCACGGCGCATCCGGCCTCAGGCGTATCCTTCGCCCCAGTAAAACAAGCCACATTTCCTTGGGAATCGACGATGGCCACTTGCCGGGAATCCGCGTGGGGATCCACGGCCAGCAGTGCGCGCAACGCCTCATCCGCGCTCTTGCCCGCGCGCAGCAAATCCAGCCCGAGCTTGCCGTACCCCGGATCAATGAACGATTGCGTGGCGATCGCGCCTACTCCAGCTTCCGCCCAGGTCACCTCGGCGCCCACCGCAAACCAGTGCGATTGCACGGCCACTCCGAGGTCGCCCGTCCGCGGGTCGCGCGCGACAATCGAAAACGTATGCACCGGCCGTACCGCGCTTGGTTGTTGCGCGTGCACCAGTGACGGCGCCACAACGCACATAAGCGCCAGCGTCCCCAGAATGTTTGGCTTCCTATGCATGACTCCCCCCTAAGCCTCTCCTGACTACTTCACTACTGTTGCAGCGCGTTCGTCCGTAGCAGTACGCGCAACTTCACGTCTCCAATCGATTTGCCATTTGCTTCGGCGTGAACTGTCACTTCCTGTGCCACGGTCTTTTTCAATTCTTCCGCGCTGAGAGCCGGCGTCTCGATCTCCACTCGCAGCGTCGTCGAACTCTCCGCCGGCAGCTCGAATTCGCCCTGCCCGGAGACGACCTTCCACCCGCCAGGTGTTTCGATCTTCAGATTCACTTTCAATGCTTCGCTCGGAACGGCATGATATATCACCAGCGGAACCAATAGCGTGGAGCCCGCTTTCACCCCGATTTCCGGCGTGCCTGCCTGGGGTAAGTTCTCCAGCCCGTGAGCAGCGCGAAACTGCGCGTAATACAGCCAGGGTCCTCCCAGAACGACTTCGGTCCGCGGCACCGCATTGTGCTCGCTCTGTTTGCGCGCAACCCCTTCTCGAAACACGGAACCCGGTTTAATGTTCGCAAACACGTCATCCGTCGGCGCGCCGCCCACAACGGACTTCCCGAAGATCAGCGTCAAGGGTTCGGACCACCACCCGGTGTTCGGGTCGCTCATCAGTTGTTCCAACTGCTCGTCGTTCATCTTGGAAATGCGCTCGATATCATCGGGAAATTGTGTCCGGTGGGCCATTGCCGAATCCAGCGCCAGTCGCCAGTAGGGTTTCTTCAGTGTGGGCGAAATCTCGCGAACGGAATAGGCCGGCCCGGAGCCGGCAAATTGCTTGAAATCGTCCGCGTCGCTGCCGTAATAGATCTTTTTCGGTTGCCAGGTCTGCAGATTCGAGAGATAGGATTCGTGCTGCTTTGTGTCTCCCGCAAGTTGGGAGGGAAACACAATCGGATTTGCGGCGAGGTCGAAGGCCTCGGTCACAAGCACGCCGGTGGCCTGATGGTCTCCGTGGTTTTCACCGATGAATAGGCCGGGAAAATGTGTGAACACCACTTCTGGCCGCGTCAATCGTATCAAACCCACCATGCGCTCCAGGTTTGCGCCATGCCCCCAGTCAGCCAGCGAGTCCAGCACATCCTGCGTGGCGGTATCCTTGCCATCCATGAACCACACTTTTGAGATGCCCAGCTTTGCGCAAGCCTCGCGCGCTTCGATCTCCCGTTCATTGGCGAGCGCCGGCCCGCGCTCCCGCGCATCATGGTTTGCGCCGCTTCCGCCGCGGGTGCTGAAGACAACGGCTACACGCTTGTGCATGTCGTTGATCGCCCGCGCCAGGTACGGCGTGAAAAAAGCTTCGTCGTCCGGATGCGCCACGACCACGAGAATATCCGCCTTGAAGCGCTCGTTGGCGCCGTGTACCGCAGGATTTCCTTGCGCCGCGAGCCGCGCGGGCACGGAAACGGACAGGGCTACAAGTAGTGAAAATGAAAGGAACTTCATTCGTCTCCCTTGGATCGCCTGGAATGGCGCAAGCAAAGAGTTGATTGTAACCCGCTTCTCCCGCATTCCGTGCGAGCCGCGGCTTGACCCTGCCCGCACCCGCCGATAGTCTAGTAAATTACATTCCCGGCAGATTTTCTGCTGGTTTAGGATGACTCATCATGGAACAGATCCACGTAACGCTTCCCGATGGCAGCGTCAAAGACGTTCCCAAGGGCACCACGCCCATCGACATCGCCAAGTCCATCTCGCCGCGCCTCGCGGACGCTGCGCTTGTGGCCAAGGTGTCTGCAACGGGCGGCAACAGCGCTAAGGAAAAGACCGGCATTTTCTCCAACTCCGTGGATCCCGCGGAAGACGGCAGTCTGCTGTTCGATCTGCGTCGTCCGCTTGATCAAGACGTTAAGCTGCAGATTCTCACCGAAAAAGATCCTGACGCGTTGTACGTCTTCCGCCATTCCGCGGCGCACCTTATGGCCGCCGCGGTGATGGATCTCTACCCCAACGTGAAGCTGGGAATTGGTCCACCAGTGGATAACGGTTTTTTCTACGAATTCCTGCGCGAGCAGCCCTTCACGCCCGAAGACCTGGAAAAGATTGAAAAGAAGATGCACGAGTTGGCCGCCCAGGACCTGAAAAACGAGCGCAAGCTGCTCCCCAAGGCGGAAGCCCTGAAGCTCTATCAGGATTCCAAACAGCTCTTCAAGTGCGAGCTAATCGAAGAAAAGGCCGATGAGCCAATGGTTTCCTTTTACACCACCGGCAAATTCATCGACTTTTGCCGCGGCCCGCACATCCCCTCCACCAAGCGGATTCAGGCTTTCAAGTTGATGAGCGTTGCGGGGGCGTATTGGAAGGGCCAGGAAGGGAATCCGCAACTGCAGCGCATCTACGCGGCGGCGTTCTACTCGCAGAAGGAGTTGGACGAATACCTGCACCGGCTCGAGGAAGCCAAGCGCCGCGATCACCGCAAACTCGGCACGGAGCTCGAGCTTTTCAGTATCCAGGAAGAAGCGGGGCCCGGCCTGATTTTCTGGCA
>Ga0187858_10004546_pt1 | contig 12960 bp, 9 predicted proteins | sample June2016WEW_8_15_FD_133015 | JGI IMG/M metagenome (GOLD analysis project Ga0187858, IMG submission 133015) | Peatland microbial communities from SPRUCE experiment site at the Marcell Experimental Forest, Minnesota, USA - June2016WEW_8_150 | ecosystem: Environmental > Terrestrial > Soil >...
CGTTCAGCTTGACGACGGCAACGACGATCATGGCGGCGAGAACAATAGAGGCGACGATTACTGCGCCGGCGTGCCTGCTGAGCCATGTCGTCCTTCGGTGGTCGCTCCGCCGCGCGGAACGTCCGGAGTCCAACTTGGTCACCCAAAGCTCCTTTTTAGGGACGGCGAGGTCGCAATCGTTGGTTAGCTTACGTGGATCGCTCCGAGCGGGATGCTCTTTCGCGGCCATGGGAGGCCGCCGGGCCCGCTATCCGAGCCCAGCCGCCAGCGGCGTGCTTCTTGAGCACCGGGCCGGTCAGCCGGCTTTGCTGTTCGCGTGTTATGTGCCCGCTTAGCTGATATGCTCCGTTGGCCTTGCGGGAACGGCCAAAGGCTGGCCTGGGAGGGCTGCCCTGGGGCAGTCGCAGTGCGGCTGCTTGCGCTGCGGTCGGCTTCCGAGCGGGCACGGCTGGCTAACATCGGCCAGGTGTCGGCTGCCACGTCGCCGACGGACTCCCGGTCATGGGGTGCTGAGGACGGTTAGGGGGGCGCGAACGATGCGCATTCTCGTTGACCAGTCCGGATACGATCTGCTCAATATCGGCGACGTTGCGATGCTGCAAGCGTGCGTGGCGCGACTGCGAATGCAGTGGCCCGGCGCGGAGATCATGGTCATCGCCCACGAGTCAGGGCGCCTTGCGGCTTACTGCCCCGGCACAATCGCCATCGGGCGGACGTTCGCTGACCTGGAGTTCTTCCGATTCCTGCCGCGGAAACCCCGGCTGGCTGCCGAGCAGGCCTGGAAGATAATCGCACCATATTTCTCCGCCAGGCTCCGCCGCGGTCTCTCCGCCGGGCCCGGCCGCGACGGCAAGGCACACGTCCGGCCCCGCACGGCAATCCAGGCTGTGCACGCGGCTGACCTGGTCGTGGCCAGTGGCGGAGCCTACGTGACGGATACCTGGTGGTGGCACGGGGCGGGCGTGCTGAGCTTGCTGGCGCTGGCGCAGCGTCTTGGCAAGCCCACGGCCATGTTCGGGCAGGGCTTCGGGCCGATAGGCAGCCGGGCGCTACGAGCGCAGGCCCGTTCCGTGCTGCCGGGGCTCAAGGTGCTCGGCCTGCGGGAGGACCGCATCGGCAGGGATCTTGCGCTTTCGCTCGGGATCCCGGCGCAAGCGGTGAGGGTAACGGGCGACGACGTGCTTGAAGTGGTCGACGCCAACTGCGCCGGTGCCGGCCAGGCGCTGGGCGTGAACGTCCGGGTTTCCGGCTACGCGAGCGTCAATACGGCGGCAGCAGCAATGATCGGCGACCTGGTAGTAGAGGCAGCCGCCGCGCTCCAGGCCCGGGTTGTCGCCTTGCCGGTCTCGCGCTACATGGCCGACGATGACGCCAGCGCCTTGCGGGCGCTGCTCCGCGAGCACGGGCGCGCCGACGTCGCGCTGAAGGACATTGCCACTCCTGACGCGCTGGCCGGGGCCGCCCGGAGTTGCCGGGCCATCGTTACGGGCAGTTATCACGCCGGAGTGTTCAGTCTCGCCCAGGGCGTGCCGGCCGTATGCCTGACGAGGTCCTCTTACTACGACGCCAAGTTTGGCGGGCTCCGGGCGCTTTTTCCGGGTGCCTGCTTTGTCCTGTCACTAGATATGCCAGATTTTCCCGGCCGCCTGCGCGCGGCCATCCAGCAGGCATGGCATCTCCCCGAGGCAGCGCGATCTGGCGCCAGGGACAGGGCTGACCAGCTGAGGGGCGCCGGGCTGGACGCCTACGCGCAGTTCCGCGCCGTCGTGGAGAAGGAGCCGCTGATGATCACCGCAGATGGTCAGGGATCTCGGCAGGGAATCCCTTCGGCAGCGGCGCCGGATCCTGTCCCGGCCGCCACGGGAGGCGTCAGCCAGGAGTTCTCCCCGGCCCGGATAATGGACGTAGAGCTTACTCAGAGACTGCCGGCCGTGGCCTGGGACGGACAGCACGGGCGCGTCTGGGTGCTCGGCCGCCTGCACAGCGAGCCCATCGGCGTGTGCGTCATTTCCCTGGACCAGCAAGGGCTTAGTCCTGAGCGGCTCGGAGTGCTGCTGTGGCGCGACTTTCGCGAACCAGTGGCTGAGCGCCTCGCGGCCGCCGGGCGTCCCGGCCCCGCGGAACTCACTGCCGACGGGCTCGCTATCGACCCGGCCACCTGGCCGTTCCTTGTCCAGCGGCAGGCGGTGCTGGCTGCCGCGCCCTTCATCAGCGTGGTGATCTGCACGCGTAACCGGCCCGACGGCCTCGCAGCCTGCCTGCGCTGCCTAGGCACCCAGATGTACCCCAAGTTCGAGGTCGTGGTGGTGGACAATGCTCCATCCGGCGATGCCGTCCGGGCTGTCGTCCAAGACGGCAGCGCCGGGACGGCGGTGCAGTACGTTCTGGAGCCCCGGCCCGGCTTGTCCTGGGCCCGCAACGCCGGCATCGCGGCTGCGGCGGGCGAGATAATCGCGTTCCTCGATGATGACGAGGAGCCGGACTGCCACTGGCTGGCGGGGCTCGCGTGCGGGTTTGCTCAGGGTGATGACATCGGGTGCGTCTCCGGCATGGTCCTGCCCGCCCGGCTGGACACCCGCGCGCAGGAACTCTTCGAGCTGCTGGGCGGTCACTGCAAGGGACGAGGCTTCGCCCCGGCCGTCTTCTCCCGGCACGGACCGCAGAGCCCGCTCTTCCCCCTGCCGCCTTTCGGCGTTGGCGCGAACATGGCGTTCACGCGGGACGCGCTGGCCCGTATCGGCGGCTTCGACGTGGCCCTGGGAGCGGGAACGCCTGCGCTCGCGGGCGAGGACACTCTGGCCCTGACGCTGGTGCTGCTGGCGGGCTATCGCGTCGCGTATGAGCCTGCGGCACTGATGCGCCATCATCACCGCCGGGACCTGGACAGCCTCAGCCGACAGCTGCAGGGATACAGCGTCGGCCTGACTGCCTACTACGCGGCGCTGCTGAGACACCGGCCCGGCGTGCTCCCGGCGCTGCTTCGCCTGCTGCCTGCCGCGGCCGCCTACTTCCGGGGAGCGAACGCTCAGCCGGCTCCGCCGCGGGACGCGCCGCCAGGACTCAGGCACCAGCAGCGCAGGGGGATGCTCACGGGACCAGCGGCCTATGTCAGGAGTCTGCGCCAGCAAGCCCGCGCCGCGTCGACGGCACGTCCGGCGGAGCGGCACGGTCATGATCGCGGATCTGGCTAGATATGCCGGAACCGGGATCCTGGTCGAGGCGGGATAGCGTGAAAGTCGCTGATCCTTCACTCGGCAGCCGGCGGTCAGGGCCCGCTGGTCACGGACGGCACGCGGGAGGGCGCGTGCAGCTGCCAGTCAGTGCTATAGCCGTCAGTGCCGCGATCGGCGTGCTGGTGGTGGCCGGCGCCTATACGGCCGGACGCCTCGGCCATGCCAGCTCAGCCTGGGCAGACAGTGCCTACTGGCTCGGCCAGGTCCTGATCCTCGTGCCGGCAGCCGCCAGGCTGCTCAGCCGGCGGGTGCTGACGGCCGGGGAGACGATGACCCTGGTCATCGTCCTGACGGTCGCGGAATACCTCGTCATGATCTGCTACAGCCCGGCCGCGTTCAGCTATGTCGATGAGCTGCAGCACTGGCGCAGTACCATGAACGTCCTCCAGACCGGCAGGCTGTTCAGTGTCAACTACTTGCTGCCGATCAGCCCGCGCTATCCAGGCCTGGAGGAAGTCACCTCGGCGCTTGCCTCTGTCAGCGGGCTCTCGGTCTTCACGTCCGGGCTGATCATCGCGGCGGTCGCTCACCTGCTGTTCGTCTGCGTGCTGTACCTCCTGTTCCGCGAGGTCAGCGGGTCGTACCGGATTGCCGGCGTGGCGGTGCTGTGTTACGCCAGCAATTCCCACTTCGACTCCTTTGACTCGATGTTCATCTATCAGACGCTCGCCTTGCCGTTCCTGGCGCTGACGCTGCTGGCCGCCTGGCGGCTGGCCTCGGGACGGATAGCCGGGCAGCGTGCCCGCTGGCTCGCCCTGGCGGTGCTCACCATCGCCGCTACTGTGGTGACTCACCATGTGACCAGCTATGTGCTGCCGGTAGCCCTGCTGGTCATCACCGTGGCGGCCCTGCTCACCGGAAACAGGCGCGCGGCGGCCTGGCCTGCTGTCCTGGCCCTGATGTCGTCAGCAGCGGCCGCGGGCTGGCTGGTGTTTGCCGCTCCGCAGACCTGGAGCTACCTGCAGCCGTTTGCCGACCTGACGGTGCAGAGCATCCGGGCCCTGCTCGCGGGCGGGCACTCCAGCGCGCCGCCGACCTCGGGAGGGCCCCCTGGGGATCAGCTGCTCGGCGCCGCGGCCGTCCTGATCGTGTCGGCGCTGCTGCCGGTCGGCTGGTGGCAGGTCTGGCGGCGCTACCGCGGCCAGCCGTGGACCGTGGCCATGGCGATTCTGTCGGCCAGCTGGTACGTACTCGTTGCCGTCCGGCTCACCGTCACGGACGGGAGTGAGCTGGCCGGGCGAGCAGCTACCTTCACGTTCATTCCGGCCGCCTATATCGTCGCCCTGGCCATAGGCCACCTGGCCGGGATCGCCGTGCGCTGGCAGGCGCGCGCGGTGGCCGCCGCGGTGCTGGTAGTCCTGCTGATGTTGATGTTCGATGGACTCGCGAACGGCTGGCCGCCCTACTGGGAACGGCTTCCCGGGGCGTACCAAGTCGCCGGGTCGGAGCGTTCAGTGGAGCCAGAAGTGATCGACGGCGCCAGGTGGACTCTGGCGGCACTGGGACCGGGCAACCAGTTCGCGGCAGACTTCGGCAGCTACCCCGTCCTGGGCAGCTACGGCGATCAGAACCCGCTTCGCAATGTCGCGTACCTGTACACTTCCCCCGTGTATTCGCAGTCAGATACATTGCGGGCGCAGGCTCAGGCGCTGCGTTTCGTCTGGGTCGACAGTCGGCTCAGTAAGTCTCTGCCTGCCTACGGCCAGTACTTCCCTGTCGATCCGAGGGCTGGGAAATACACCCATCCGCTTCCTGCGGCCGACCTGGATAAGTTCAACCACGTGCCTGGCGTCGGGCGCATCTACGATTCCGGGAACATCGTCATCTACGAGCTCCCCGGAACTTAACGTGAGCCGCAGCCAAGCTGATCTGGGGCTCACCGCGACGGTAGCGGTTCTCGCCTGCGCCGCTGCCGCAGTCAGCGCCCCTGTCGCCGTGACCGCTGTCCTCGGGATCTTGATTCTTGCGGCGCCCGGCTACCTGCTGGGGGAGTTGCTCTTTGGCGCCGCCATCGAGGGCCTGGAGCGGGTAGCGGTGGCTGCCGGGCTAGCGCTGTGCGTGCCCATCCTCGGTGGCCTGATCCTCTATGCCGCCGGTGTGCAGCTTCATCGGGCCACCTGGCTTGGCCTGCTGGCCGGGCTGACGCTGGCGTGTGACCTGGTGCTCCTCTGGCGCCGTCGCAGCGGCCGGGCAGCATCCTTCGGCTGGGCTCCACGGCGATTGCCGCGGCGGCATGCGATGGCGTTCGGCGCTGCCGTGGCGATAGCCGTGTGCGCGGTTGGCATTGCCCGGGCAGGAGTCGTATGGCAACATTATCCGGGTTTCACCCAGTTGTGGCTCGTCCGTTCCCAGGGTAATGCCGCGAGCGTCAATCTGGGAGTCGCCAATCACGAGGGCAAGACGGCCCGGTACCGGCTAGTCCTGCTGCGCAACTTCAGGCCTGCGGGTAGCTGGAATCTCACTCTCGCTAACGGTCAGACGTGGCATCGCTCGCCATCGTCGAGCGGTCGCAGAATATCGGTGAAACTGTATAAACTTCCTGAACTGGCGCACTCCTACCGGTACGTCGCCATTGACGGCAGCGGAGCGCAGTGACCGTGGCCGAAGCCCAAGTCGGCTCTGACGCCCGCCGGGCAGCATCGCCCCGCCCGAGGCCGCTAGCTCCGCACCGATCGCCAGGCGCGGCCATCCGGGCCGCGTGGCGTCGGCATAGGGACTTGCTGGCCAGCGCTGGCAGCCTCCTCGCCACCACCGGCGTGGCATCGGGGCTGGGGTTCGCTTACTGGGCGCTAGCGGCCCGGCTATTCAGTCAGCAGGCGGTCGGATACGGCTCTGCTGCGGTGTCGGCTATGACGCTGCTCGGGACGATCGGCATGCTGGGCCTCGGCACGGTACTGATCGGCGAGCTGCCGCGGCGCCGCGGCCGGGCTGGCCTGGTTTCGGCTGCGCTGCTCGCCTCCTGCATCGCGTCACTGATCCTCGGCCTGGGGTTCGCCATCGTGGCGCCCCACTTCAGCGGCCGCTTCGGGCACGTCACGGGCATGGCTGGCCAGGCGGCGCTGTTCGCGGCCGGAGCGGCACTGACCGGGGTTACCCTCGTCTTCGATCAGGCCACTATCGGGCTGATGCGCGGCGGCCTGCAGCTGACGCGCAACGTGCTGTTCGCCGCTGTCAAGCTGCTGGCCTTGCCGGCCACCGCCATTATCCTGCACGATCAGCTCGGTATCGGGATCGGCCTGTCATGGGTAGCGGGCATGGCGGTGTCGGCTGTTCCGGTGGCCATCTGGCTCTGGCTGCACGGCTCGTCCGTGCTGCCCAGGCCCGATTGGGGCGTGCTGCGCGGGCTCGGCACAACCGCCATGGCGCACAGCTGGCTGAATCTCTCCATCACCGTGCCGCTGACCCTGATGCCGGTGCTGGTGACGGTGGTGGTTTCCCCGGCGGCGAACGCTGCGTTCTATGCGGCCTGGACGCTAAGCGGCTTCCTGAAGATCGTGCCGACGCACCTGTCGACAGTCCTCTTTGCCGTTGCGTCAGCCGACCCCCAGGTGATCGCTCGCAAGCTGCGCTTCACGCTGCGGCTATCCCTGCTGATCGGGCTGCCGGGCATGCTGGTACTCGGGCTAGGCGCGCACCTGGCGCTGAGCCTGTTCGGGGCCGGCTACGCACGCGCGGCCACCGTGCCGCTGTTGCTGCTCGTCATCGGCTACCTGCCCGGTATTCCGAAAGTCCACTACATGGCAGTGTGCCGGGCCACTGGCCGGATACCGCGCGCGGCGGCCGTCTTCACCGTGGCTGCGGCCGCGGAAGTGACTGCTGCTGCAGTCGGGGGAGCGTACGGCGGGCTGAAAGGGCTCTCGCTCGCGCTGCTAGCCGTGTTCTTCGCTGAAGGGCTGGTGACTACTCCTCCTGTGCTGCGTGCGGCCATCGGCCGCGGACGCCACCGGCAGGCTGCTGGCTCAGTGACGGCAGACACCGCCAGGTCGCCTGGCGCTGCCCGGCAGGACACCGAGCCAGAAGACCCCTGGCCCTCTATCGATTCAGAAGTATTGCCTGACCTGTCTGAAGCTGGCAGGCGGGAAAGGCAAGAGGCCGGGATCGCTACCCTGCTTTCGCTCACGAGCGGCCAGATTGCCGTTGCGACCCAGGCCGCGGTACGCGAGACCGCGTCAAGACTGCCCGGCCAGCCCGCGTCCGGGATTCACCGGTCGACGCTCTCGGATCACCGCCGTCTCGAGCGTTAACGCCGCACTGGCCCCGCGGTCAGGACTTCCAGGCTTGTTTACCGGCACATCACGCTGGCTGACGCCCGGTAGCGGGATCCAGGCCAGGGCCGGGCGTCACCTGGCGGGTCCAGCGCAGTGCCCGGCGCGCGGAAGCCAGGCGAGCGGAACTTCGGCATCCTGACAGCAAGAGAGCGATGCGCCTGGTACCCTTCCCTTAAATATCGGTACATATAACTCAAAAAATTACGCCAGAGCCAAGTAGCGAAAACGTCATTGACGACGGTTAGCGAAGAGTGATCCCGTCGGATCCGGTCAGGTCCTGGCCGAGAACCGCGCTAAACAGAACTGGCTCAGAGATTCAATGAAGCTATCCCGGATGGTGGCCGGGCATCGCATGAGATCCGCGGGAACGTTCGTGCAGGCAGTGCCGAAAGGGGATGCCTGCCGTGCGGATTCTCGTTGATCAGTCCGGCTACGAGCTACTCAACATCGGCGACGTGGCGATGCTGCAATCATGCGTCCTGCGCCTATCGCAGCAATGGCCAGAGGCAGAGATCATGGTCGTTGCGCACTCTGCTGCGAACCTCGCCGCTTATTGCCCGGCTGCTAAATCCGTCGGTCGGGCATCCGGCCAGGCCTTTGCGCGCCTTCTTCCGCAACGGTACCGGCCGGTATGGCAAAGCATCGTGCCATATTTCGCCGGCCGGCTTGGTCCCGGCCGGCTGAATCTGGTAGATCCTCGCACGGTGCTCCAGGCCGTTCGGGCGGCCGATGTAGTGGTAGCGGCTGGCGGCGGATATGTCACCGACACATGGCGATGGCACGCGACGGGCGTTCTGGGTCTGCTGTCCCTGGCGCAGCGCCTCGGTAAGCCGACCGCCATGTTCGGGCAGGGCATAGGACCGATCCGAGAGCGAGCACTGCGGATGCAGGCGCGTGCCGTCTTCCCAGGGCTGGTAGCCCTCAGCTTGCGCGAAGGCCATCTCGGACGGCCCCTTGCGCTGTCGCTGGGGGCTGCGCCCGAGGCCGTGACCGTGACCGGAGATGATGCCCTCGAGCTGGTAGGGAACACCGGCAATCCCGACGGCGGTGCGCTTGGCGTCAATCTGCGAGTCACGGGTTACGCGGCCGTTGATTCCAATGCGGCAGCGGAAGTTGGCGATGCCGTGCTCCAGGTATCAGGGATCCTCGGGGCCCCCATTCTCGCGTTGCCGGTGTCCCGGCACGAGGAAAATGCTGATCTCGCGGCCATGCAGAGGATGCTGCATACGGGAAATAGGCGAGCCGATGTAATACTGCGCGATCTGGCTACACCTCAGGATCTGATCAGCGCCGCCGCCGCCTGCCGCGCCGTCGTGACCGGGAGCTATCACGCTGCCGTGTTCGCGCTCGCGCAGGGCGTGCCTGTTGTGTGCGTGACTAATTCAGGCTACTACGATGCCAAATTTAGCGGGCTGAACGCGCTGTTCCCTGGTATGTGCTGGATCACCCCGCTGAACACGACCGACTTCGCTGACCGTCTCCATGCTGGCGTTCAGCAAGCCTGGCAGCTGCCGGCTTCATCCCGAGCTGCGGCGAGGGACGCGGCGGCAAGCCTGCGTGATGCCGGGCGGGATGCGTACGCGAGATTCCGGAAGGCCATTGACCATGGGGCGATGATCTTCCATGCCGATAGCGATGAGCTGACCACATGAGCCCGTACACCCCTCTTCGCGCACAGCCGATGCGCCCGCTGCCGGTGGCAGAGGGCGGTATCCGGCCGCCGATTTCGCCGCCGCTGGCTGCCTTGCACCCGTGCTGGTGGCGCGCTCGGCGGATCGTGCGTGCCTGGCTAGGCTCGCCGGCTCCTCAGCGGCATGCTGCCGCGAAGCGGCGGGGCGAGCCGGGACGCGCTGCGGGGCCGGGGTCCCGCGTTCTCGTGCTAGTACGGTGGCTCAGGTGACGACGCGAGTCTGCTATCACATGCAAACCCACACCAGGCCTGCTCAGGTAGCACGACTGGTTGAGGTGATCAAGGAAGGCAGTCCGGATAGCGTCGTGCTGATCAGTCATGACGATTCAGGCCCGCCGCTGGACGTGCGACGGCTGGAGGCCCTGCCAGGGGTGCACGTGTTCAACGTGCCCTGCAGCTACGGAGACTTCTCCCATCTCGACCGTTACTTTGATGCCGTCGACTGGCTGGACGCGCAAGGGGTGGAATACGACTGGCTCGAGAACATCACAGGCCAGGATTACCCGCTGCGTCCCATCGCGGAGATCGAGCGCAGGCTCGCCGACAGCGAACTCGACGGCTTCCTGCAGTACGCTCCCGTGTTCCCCGACGAGACGCCTCCTAGCGCTGATCGTGGCGCTGGCCCGGACTACCAGCTGTGCAAGCCCTTCGACGCCGCGATGCGCTACCGGTACCGGCACTGGCGTATTGGCCGGCCCACGCGGGCCAAACAGCGCTGGCTGCGGCCGCTGATGGCAGTCGACTGGATGCAGCCCTGGGTACGGGTAAGCCTGGCGTTCTCCACAATCGGCATACGACGTCGTACCAGTATCTTCAGCGACGACTTCATCTGCTATGGCGGCTCCTTCTTCTGCACGCTCTCCGCTCGCGCCGTGCGCTACGCACGGAAGTTCGCGAGGGAAAACCCTGACATAGTCGACTTCTTCCGTTCCACCCAGGCGCCAGACGAGGTGTTCCTGCACACGGTGCTGGTCAACTCTGGCGAGTTCCGGTTCCTGCCTGACCGAAAGCGCTACATAGATTATTCGAGGACGCGCAACAACCATCCGAAGACCCTTGGTGTCCCGGATCTGGAAAGAATGCTCGCCAGCGGCGACCACTGGGCGCGCAAGTTCGATATCAACCACGATGCCGAGGTGCTCGACATCCTCGATCGCCATATTCGGCGAGCGCCGCGGTGAGCGGCCAGGCAGGTCACCGCTGAGCCGGCCTCCGCGCCGTCTGCCGGAGGCTGCCGGGTGCCAGCCGGGCACGGACGCAATCCGTTTCCGATGTCCTCGCGCCCTGCCCTGCCGTCATGTCACCTGCGCCAGAAAGTAACCCGGTCTACCCGCAACTGCGGCCTGACCTGGGCTTAGAGCAATGCATTGGCCTGTTACCAGGAGCTCGGGCCGGTGCGCTGGGCGCCGCCTAGCCGGGGGCTCGGCCGCGGCGGCGCATATCCGTTCCCTCCCGGTCCTGACGGTGGGCCGGTCCTGCCGTGGCCGACCGTTCCGATGTACCGGTCAGGACCGCATTTTGGCTAAAGAGGCCCATGAGAGCCGAGTGGACTGATTAAATGCGGTTCGTTGGCAGCGGATGTCAAACGCGAGTTGTGGGTCCGATGTGACACACGGTGACGATTTCGAAGACACGGCGGCGGGACCGGGAGGGTCGGCCCCGCCAGTCAGCCGGGTCGTAGTCCCGTTTGGCGCATAGGTCCGTCAGCTCATGGGGAGGGATCAGTGCTCGACTTGCCTGCTGAGAGGGAACCCGCAGGCCGGGTTTCTATCGTTATTCCCGCCCGTAATGAGGCACGCAACCTGCCGCACGTGCTTGAGGCGCTGCCTGCGGGCGTGCATGAGGTAGTCGTGGTCGACGGCCACTCCGTCGACGACACGATCGAAGTCGCGGTACGTATTAGGCCGGACGCAAAGATCGTCCAGCAGACCCGCCAGGGCAAGGGCAATGCCCTGGCGTGCGGGTTCGCCGAGGTGACCGGTGACATCGTCGTGATGCTGGACGCTGACGGCTCGGCTGACCCGCAGGAGATTCCTGCCTTCGTCGCGGCGCTTGCCGCCGGAGCTGAGTTCGCCAAGGGAACCAGGTTCGACCGCGGCGGCGACAGCCATGACATCACGCGTTTCCGCCGGATCGGCAATGCTCTCCTGAACGGGCTGGTCAATCTGATCTTCGGTACGCGCTATACCGATCTGTGCTACGGCTACAACGCGTTCCGGGTGCATCTCCTCCCGGCACTTGACCTGCCTCCTGTCCATGCTGCCGGGAATCTGCCCGGCGGGATGCTGTGGGGTGATGGGTTCGAGATCGAGACCCTGATCAACGTGCGGGTGGCCCAGGCCGGCGCAAGGATCATCGAGGTAGGCAGCACCGAAAAGGCACGCCTGCACGGAGTCAGCAACCTCAAGGCGATCCCGGACGGGATCCGGGTGCTCCGCACGATCCTGGCCGAGCGCCGTCGGCTGCGGGCAGGCGGTGACGCTGTTCCCTCGGTCGCTGACGTTGTCTCCGTCGCCGTCGCTGATCAGCTGGCAGACGGAGGCCTGGTCACGGAGATGTCGTGACCGCCCTCGCGGCCACGGGGGCCGCCACGTCCGTCGTGATCGCAGCCCATACCCTGCAGCGCACGGAAGAACTCCGCCGTGCCGCCGCGTCCGCCCTGGCCCAGGATCCGCGCCCGCAAGAGGTCGTGGTGGCGGTGGACAACAACCCTGATCTCTTCGAGTGGGTCGGCAGGCAGCTGCCCGAGGTGACGGCGGTGCATAACCGTGGCGTCCGGGGCGCGTCTGCGACTCGGAACTGCGGTGCCCAGGCCGCCCGCGGTACTGTCCTGGCCTTCCTCGACGACGATGCGGTTGCCCGGCCCAACTGGCTACAGAACCTGACCGCGCCGCTGGCTCGCCCGGACGTAGCCGGAGTAGGCGGGCACGTGCAGCCACTCTGGCTGGGGCGGCCGCCGGAATGGATGCCGGAGGAGTTCCTGTGGGTGGTGGGAGCTTCCTATCGCGGCATGCCGGGAACTGGCTCGCCGGTCCGCAACGTGTGGTCGGAGAACATGGCGGTGGCGCGCGCCGACTTCTGGTCGGTCGGCGGATTCCGTGAGGGATTCGGCAAGACCGGGCATGTCTCGCGACCGGAAGACACAGATTTCTGCATACGGTTGTCCGCCGCCCTGACCGGCCGGACCTGGTGGTACGAGCCGTCCGCCCGAGTGGGCCACAGCGTCCCGCCCGGACGTGGCACTCTCCGCTTCTTTGTGCGGCGCTGCTACAGCGAAGGCCAGGGCAAGGCGCAGATGGCGCTCCTGCTGGGGCCTCAGGAAAGGCTGAAAGACGAACGCCGGCATGCGACCAGGACGCTGCCAGACGGAATGCGCCGCGAATTGCGTCAGGCAGTCTCCGACCGGGAATTCGCTGCGGCGCAGCGCGCATCGGCGATAGGCGTGGGGCTGGGGGCGGCCAGCCTCGGCTACATTGTCCGCCGGGCCCGCCCGCGGGCTATCGTCTGAGCCCAGGCCGCGCGGCGGGTGCTGTCCGCCAGGGCCATCTCAGAGTTTTGTCATTGGATGCGGATGCTGCCCCTGTCCTCAGTACGGCCAGGCAGGCGTCATGAGTGCTGCCCGGCAGAGCCAAGCGTGAGTTCGTCGCGGACGCCGAGGCGGAAGGCGTACTCGGCCGCCTGGTTGTCCTCGATGCGCCAGTCCTGGTGGTAGAGGCCGTCGTGCTGGGCGATGTCGAACCAGACCACGCCGAGCGTGTCGTAATCGGCC
>Ga0187858_10004555_pt1 | contig 12934 bp, 8 predicted proteins | sample June2016WEW_8_15_FD_133015 | JGI IMG/M metagenome (GOLD analysis project Ga0187858, IMG submission 133015) | Peatland microbial communities from SPRUCE experiment site at the Marcell Experimental Forest, Minnesota, USA - June2016WEW_8_150 | ecosystem: Environmental > Terrestrial > Soil >...
GGGTGAGGCGGGAGCGATCGCCGAAGAGCATGGCGTTTAGCATTCCGGCGTCGTCTGGGGTGAGGCGGAGCCGCGGCGGAAGGCGTCGGTTTGCAGTGGAGCGGGTGTAGGCGAGAAGACGGGCGGCAGCCCAGCTCTGCGCGGCGAAGATGCGGCAATGCAGGGTTGCGGATGCAGCACCGGGCAAGACGTTGGCCAAGGGATGGAGTTTTGCCAAGGGGACATTAGCGGTGGCTGCGATTCCCTGGTCGAGGAGAAAGTCTGCTAACTGCCATGCTCCGGGGTCGCGGTAACGCTCGGGCGCACGGAGGCGAAGAGTGGCTTCGATGGGGTCTCCGCAGTGGAACTGGGGCTGCGTTTGTGGTCGGGGTTGGGCTTGGGGCTGAGGAGCGTTGGTTGTGAGGAGTGTGACGCGGACGCCGCCGGTGATGGGGACCATGCGGGAGGTGTCAGGCGCGACGTCTTCGATGGCGGTGAGGTCGAGGTCGAGGGATGTGGTGGGTGTGCCGGTCTCGTCCCACTGGTCGGGATCGAAGCCGCCGTCGGGATTGTCTGGGCTGCCGGAGTTGTTGGCGTGGCTGGGCAAGGTTCGGATGCGGACGATGCGGCCTTGGACGGTGCGGCTGAGGCCGTCGGCGTAGGCGAGCAGCGCGGTCTGCGGCGATGGAGCGGGCTGTATCTGCGCGGCCCACAGGCCGGCGGCGATCCACAGAGCGGCAATGGGGAAAATGGCGAGGCGGAGGCTTCGGCGTAGGGCGAGGAGGGTGAGCGTAACGAGTGCGATTGCGGCCAGCAGGAGAAGAATTGTGGGTCGCGTGGTTGGCGGCGGGATTTTGCCGAGGGACTCGCCGAGGGCGAAGCAGAGGGCGGCTGCAAGCAGCGGGGCGCGGCGCAGGCGGAGGGGTTCGACGCGCGGGAACTGGGGCCAGAGGCGGCGCTCAAACTCGCCTTCTGTTTCGGGTCTGGAACCGAACGTGGAACCGCCAGAGAATTGCCGCAACAGGTCACCTGTCTTTCCTCACAACTGTGTCACATCGGCGCGAGGAGTGCGCAAATTTTTTAACGGGTGAGGACAGCGACGGTTTCAATGTGTGTGGTCTGGGGAAAGAGGTCGAAGAGGTGCAGCTTGGCGAGGGTGTAGCCCGAGGCGGCGAGAGTTTTGAGATCGGTGGGCAGGGTCTCGGGCGAGCAGGAGACATAGACCAGCGTGTGCGCACTGATGCGCGCAAGCAGCGCGCAGACCTCAGGGCCTGCTCCAGAACGAGGTGGATCGAGGACAACGAGGTCGGGACGCTCGCGCTCGATGACGGCGGTGCGGAGGAAGTCGAGCGTGGTGGCTTTGACGGCGCGGAGGTTTGTGAGTTTGGTTGCGGCGAGAGCGCTGATGGCGGACTCGGCGATCTCGACGGCGGTGACCTGGGTGAAGTGGGCGGCGAGCGGACGTGAGAAGAGGCCGACGCCTGCATAGAGGTCGAAGGCTAGTTGGCCGGTTCGATTTGCCGTGACTGGCGCAAGGAGTTCGGGGAGGAGAAAACGGTTGACCTGAAAGAAGGCCCCGCGCGGCACCCAGTAGTCGGTTTCGGCTACACGATAGATAAGTCCGGGGCTGCCCCAGGATGGACCGGGACGTGGTTGTTCGGCGCGGCGGCTGCGCTGTTTGGAGAGTGCGGGGAGAAGAGCGATTCCTGCGCCTGAGAGTTCGGGGACGCCGATGCGGAGGGCTTCGCAGAGAGCGGTGAAAGCGGTGATGAGCTTTGCCGGGAGTGTCTTCGCGGCCGTGCGCAGGTAGAGCGTGAGTTGAAGGCGCGACTCGTCAGCCGTGGTGAAGAGTTCGAGTTGGTCCAACCGATGGTGGGAGTTGCGGAGCCAGGTGCTGGGGGATTGATTGAGCAGCGCGAGAAGTGCTTCGGTGGCTCGCCATAGGATGAGTGCGGCGATGGGGCACTCGCGGATGGGAAGAAAGGAGATACCGTTCGGTATTGATACCGGCTCGAGACCTTCCTCGACTCCAAGACCCGCCTCTGGGAATACATACCATTCGGTATGTCCAAGGCGCGTGGTTGAGTTGCTGTCTCCGTGGCTGGCCAAGCTGCGAATGTAGCCTGCGCAGAGCTGACCATCGACCTCGGCGAGGGTGAGGCGGATGCGATTGCGGTAGACCAACGGCGGGGATCGGTGGAGTTGAAGCTCGGGCAGCTTGAGGCCGGTTGCTTCGAGCAGTGCGCGGAGTTGAGCGGCTTTATCGCTGAGTTGGGTCGCGTAGGTGAGGTGCTGAAGCTGGCAGCCGCCGCATGAACCGAAGTGCGGACAAGGAGGATCGGCGCGGTCTTGCGCTTGCATGGCTGCGGAATTGAGTGCGGGCAGCATCGATCAGACCTGGTCTTCGTGGGACATGTAGAAGAGGCTGAGGCGCGGGAGCGAGTGGGCTTCGAGCAGGCGCTTCTGGAGGAACTGCTGCTGGACTTGCTTGATCTGGACGGCCTGCATCTTGCCTCGGTAGGGGGCAAGTTCGCGCGCGGCCTGTTCGCGCAGCGCAACAAGCTGGGCCTCTGGTGTCGAGGTGAGGAGCGCGGCGAAGAGTTTTTCTTCGAGGACGGTAAGAGTGCGGTCGAGTTCTTCGAGGTTCAAGGTTCGAGGTTCGATGTTCGAAGTGCGAGGTTCTATGGACGAGGCCGTTTCATTGAGGTTGGCGAGTTCGCGGAGGCGGGTGGCAGCTTGGGTGGCGGCGGTGTCGGCAGGGGTGGCGAGATTGGCGGCGGCGGCTGTAAGGAGGTCGGCGTTTTGTTGGAGGTAGCGCGCAATGCGGACGGCATCGAAGCCGGATTCGCAGGGCTCGGCTGCGGGGGATGCGGCGCCGATGGCGGCTTCACGGGATTGCTCGACGGCTTCGAGGACAGCTTGTGCACACCAAGCGAGGCCGTTGACCTTGCGCGGGCGACGGATGCGGCGTAGGGATTGGGCGTCGTGCTTGTCGAAGGCCGCATCGATGCCGCGCAGAACGGCTTCGAGCGGAACACCAGCCTCGCGCCAGGTTTCGATGAGCGCCCAGTCGAGTGTGGAGAGCATGAGCAGCGCCCCTCGGCGTTGCTGGAAGCGCTCTTCAATCTCGGTGAAGTAGTTGAAGTAGTTCATTAGCCACACCTTGCGGCGGCGAAGTCAGTCTTGGTGGGGCCTGGGATGGCGGATACGGTTGTGATGGTCCTGGTTGCGCTCGAAGATGATGCGGAGGCCGGTTAACGTGAGCAGTTCGTCGACCTGGCGGATGTATTTGGAGCCGCTAGCGATGAGGCGGGCGAAGCCTCCGGTAGCGATGGTGCGGGTGTTCGGCCCAAGCTCGACGATCATGCGTTCGAGAATCCCATCGACCAGGCCGATGTAGCCGTAGTAGAAGCCGATCTGCAGGTTGTCCACAGTTCCGGTGCCGATGACCTTGGCGGGCTTGCGGATATCGATGCGAGGCAGGCGAGCAGCGCGGGTGAAGAGGGCGTCGGCGGAGATGCCGAGGCCGGGAGCGATGGCTCCGCCGAGGAACTCGCCCTTGGCGGAGATGACGTCGAACGTAGTTGCGGTGCCGAAGTCGACGACGATGACGGGCGGGTGAGCTGAATCCTTGGAAGGGAGTGGCACTTTGAAGTTGGCTGGATCTTTGAAGAACTCGTAGGCGGCGACGCAGTTGACGATGCGGTCAGCGCCGACCTCGGCCGGGTTGTCGGTGAGGATGGGCAGGCCCGTGCGTATGCCGGGTTCGACAAAGATCGGCTTGACGCCGCAGTAGATCTCGGCTGCGCGGCGCAGGGTAGAGTCGAGCGGGGGGACGACCGAGGAGATGATGATGCCCGTAATCTGGGCGATGTCGAGCGAGCGCAGAGCGAAGAGGTCGCGGAAGAGGACGCCAAGCTCGTCGATGGTGGGATTGCGGGGGGTGGTTATGCGCCAGTCTGCGAGCAGGGCGGCGGGAGCCTGTGGCGTGGCGAGGCGGTAGAGACCGAGTACCGTGTTGGTGTTGCCTACATCGATGGCCAGGAGCATATTATCGAGGTTCGAGGTGCAAGGTTCGTGGTTGCGTTATGCTTCGCGGAGGCCTCCGGATAGGACGGTGTGGAGCTGGCCGTCGTCTCCGGCGACTCGCAGGAAGCCGCTGGGATCGAGTCCCGCGGTAACGCCAGTATAGCTGCCGGGATCGTCGTCGCGCGCCTCGACGTGGACGCGCTTGCCGGAGATCCAGGAGCTGATTTGTTCGAGGTTGGAGGTTCGGGATACGAGGGTCGAGGTGAGGCAGCGAATCTCTTGATCGAGCGCGAGGAGGATGGCGGCGGCGAGCGGCTCGCGTCGAAGGGGCTGGGATGGGTTGGGCAGTTCGCGGCGCAGCGAGGTGGCGATGGGGTCAAGTTCGGGCGGAAAGACGTCGTGGTTGACGTTGATACCGATGCCGATGACGGCGTGGCGGAGCATTGCGGGACCGGAGGCTGGAACGGGCTGCGCGCTGGTCTCGATGAGGATGCCGCCGCACTTGCGTCCGTTGAGGAGAAGGTCGTTGGGCCAGCGGATGTCGATCTGGTCACGGCGGCGAAATCCTGCGACCGACGCGATGGCCGACTGCACTGCAATGGCGGTGGTGAACGACAGGCTGAGCGCACTCTGCATGGGCAGAGGGGGCGAGATGAGCGCGGTCATGTAGAGGCCTTCGCCTGGGCTGGAGTGCCATGTGCGGTTGCCGCGGCCCCGGCCGGCGGTCTGTGCGTCGGCGATCCAGACGCCGTGGCGTGCACCCACCTTCGTCGCCTTGAGCGCGAGGTCGTTGGTCGATGGAACCGTGGGGAAGTGCATCAGGTAGCCCGCGAACTCGGTGCCAACGATGGCTTGTTCCACTTCGCGGAGGTCAAAGGCGTCGGTCGACATGAGAGGGCGGATCAGAGGAGGCTGGCCGTGATCTTCATGCTAAGGTCGACTGCGGTGGCGGAGTGAGTGAGCGCACCGACGGAGATGAAGTCGACACCGGTCTTGGCGTAGTCGCGGACGGTCTTGAGGTTCACGCCGCCGGAAACCTCGATGATGGCCTTGGGCAATGATTTGCGCACCAGATTGACAGCTTTCTTCACCTCTTTGGGGGTCATGTTGTCGAGCAGGATGGACTCCGCGCCGCCGGCGATTGCCTGGTCGAGTTCGGCTGGAGTGCGGACCTCGACCTGGACGACCTGGCCGGGTTTGCGTCCGGCGAGGGCACGCGCAAGCACCGCAGGCAGCCCGCCGCCCAGCGTGATGTGGTTGTTCTTGATGAGGATTCCGTCCTGCAGATCGAGCCGGTGGTTGGCGCCGCCGCCGCAACCGACGGCGTACTTATCCAGCGCGCGCAGGCCGGGGATGGTCTTGCGCGTGTCCAGAATCTTGGTCTGGATGCGGGAGGGCGACTTCGCCTTGGCCGCCTCTGCGACGTACTCATTGGTCAGCGTGGCGATGCCGCTCATGCGCTGCATGAGGTTGAGGATGACGCGCTCGGTGGAGAGAATGCTGGCGGCGTTGGCGCGGATGACGGCGATGGCCTGACCTTTTTTGACGCGGACGCCGTCGAAGATCTCCGGGTGCGAGACAACCTCGAAGCGGACTGACGAATTCGATGGCTTGGTGGAGAGCTTGCCGTAGAGGCTGAGGAAGGCTGAGATGCAGCCGATGCCGGCGACCACGCAACTCTGCTTGGCGACGATGGTGGCGGTGGCGCGCATGTTGGGGTCGATGGTCAGCGCGGTGGTGACGTCGTTGGCGGCCTTGTCCTCGATGAGGGCGGCTTCGAGCAGGGCGGTGATGCGGCGGGATTTCCAGTCCATAATGGATTCGATTCTACGTCGGAGTTGGCGGTTGCAGGTTGATGGTTGTTAGTTGTTGGGTGGCAGCGCGTCGAGGGCTGCTTTGGTCTTGTCGTAGACGGTGCGGGTCTCGGCGGCCTGCTTGCGCAGGCCTTCGACGATATGCGCTGGAGCTTTGGACATGAAGGAATCGTTGGAGAGCTGGCGTTCGGCGGCGGCAAGACCTTTTTCATACTTGGCGAGGTCTTTGGTGAGGCGCTCGCGCTCGGCGGGGACATCGATCTTCTTATGGTATTGAAGTGCTACCTCGAACAATCCTTGACGCCAGGAGAGACTGGAAAGGCTGCCATAGCGCTCCTGGGCCCCCACTTCTTGTATAGGACTAACCCGAGTCAGCCGTCCCAATATATCGCTGTGAGCAGAGAGCAAGTCTCCCGGCGTACGTAGAATCCCTGTCTTTGCATCCCCCATATTTACGCCAAGGACATACCCTGGAAAGGTTTGTCCCTCGGGTATGGACAAATCCTTGCGGATCGCCCGTAGCTCGGTAGTCAGGAACTGCAAATCACGCATCTCGACTATGGCTGCTTCGTCGGAAGGGTAGTCGGAGGCTTGCGGGTAGCTGGTGAGGGCGATCGATTTCGCGGGTGGTGCGCCAGCGTAAAGGGCGTGCCAGATCTCTTCCGTCAGGAAGGGCATGAAAGGGCTCAGCAGGCGAAGGGCGGATTCGAAGACATGAAATAGAGTGGCGAGCGCAGCGGCGGCAGCGGTCTTGTCGTCGGCCTCGCCAAAGTTGAGACGAAGTTTGACGATTTCGAGATACCAGTCGCAGAGGTCGCCCCAGAAGAACTGGTAGACGTGGTTGGCGGCTTCGTCGAAGCGGTATTCAGCGAGAGAGGCGTTGACGGCGGCGGCGGTTTGGGAGAGACGGGCGAGAATCCAGCTGGATTCGAGGGGAGTTTGTGGAACGTCTTCCCACGTCTCAGAAGAGAGACTTGGTGTACCCTGATCGGCTCCTGATATGAATCCAGCTCGCTGAGCGGCTCTGCTCAGGATGACAGAAGTTCGCAGGATGCGATCAACGGGGATGCCAGCTTCGCGGGCGCGGTCGAGGTTCATGAAGAGGAAGCGGGCGGCGTTCCAGATTTTATTGGCGAAGGCGCGGTTGCCTTCGGTGCGGGCTTCGGAGAAGGCGATGTCGGTGCCGGGCGAGGCCATGCTGGCCAGGGTGAAGCGGACGGCGTCGGTGCCGAAGCGCTCGATGATCTCGATGGGGTCGATGACGTTGCCCTTGGTCTTGGACATCTTCTGGCGGTCGGCGTCGCGCACCAGGGCGTGGATATACACCTCTTTGAAGGGGACCGCACCGGCAAGCGTGTGCGACGAGCCATCTGGCATCGGCACGTCGAGCATGAAGTGGGTGCCGAACATAATCATGCGCGCGACCCAGAAGAAGAGAATGTCGAAGCCGGTGACGAGAAGCGAGGTGGGGTAGAAGGCGGCGAGATCAGGGGTAAGGTTCGAGGTTCGAGGTTCGAGGTTCGGGGTGGGTTCGAGGGTCAGCAGATTGCCGTGACTGCGCAGATGTGTAGGTTCGAGGTTTGAGGCGCGATCCAGCACTACAGGTTGGGCTTTTCGCGCGGCCTCCTTCAATGCGATTGACGCGGCGATTCGGAACGCCATTTCGTTGGAGTCAGTCTCGTGGTAGCTGCCATCGAAAAGAGCGACGGTGATGTCCACGAGCGGATGCCCTTCGACGACGCCTCCCCGCAGCGCTTCTTGTATCCCTTCGCGTATCGGCTGGATAAACCTTTCCGGCAGAGTGTGCGGGGCTGTCTCGTTGGAGAAAGCGAATCCTTTGCCAGCCTCGTTTGGAGACACGCGAAGTTTCACGTGCCCGTAGTTGCCGGTCCCGCCCACCTGGCGGATGTACTTACCCTCTGCTTCGGCGGACTTGCGAATTGTTTCGGTGGCCTTTGGTTCTTGTGTTCCGGGCCAGCCGAAGACGGTGAACGGCAGCAGGCCGGAGGAGAACCAGGTGTCGAGGACGTCAGTCTCCTGGGTGATGTCGACAGCCCCGCAGGTGGCACAGGCAGTGGGCGTCTCGTGTGCAACGGTGATGGCGCGGCAGGCCGTGCAGTGCCACGCCGGGATGCGATGGCCCCACCAGAGCTGGCGTGAGATGCACCAGTCGTGGATGTTGGTCATCCATTCCATGTAAATCTTCTGGTACATCTCTGGGGTGAACTTGATGTGGCCGTCGCGAACGGCGTCGATGGCGGTCTGGGCGACCGAAGGTCTGGTTTCGCTCACTGGCTTGTTGACGGCGAGGAACCACTGCATGGAGAGGCGCGGCTCGATGACGGCGCCGGAGCGCTGCGAGAGCGCGATGGCGAGGCTGTGATCGCGGGCGTCAACCAGCAGGCCCGCGGCTTCGAGGTCGGCGACGATGCGCTTGCGGGCGGCGAAGCGGTCGAGGCCATGGTAAGGTGAGCCGGGCAGCGCGACGTGCGCGGTTTCATCGAGGATAGTGAGCGACGGGAGCGAGTGGCGCTGGCCGAGGGCGAAGTCATTGGGATCGTGCGCAGGCGTGACTTTAACTGCGCCGGTACCGAACTCGGGCTGCGCCCAGTCGTCGGCGAGAATGGGTATCTCACGGTTTGGGCCACCACTGACTCCACTCAAGGGCAGCGAGATCAGCTTACCGATGAAGGCTGCGTAGCGCTCGTCGTTCGGGTTTACGGCGACTGCGGTGTCGCCGAGCATGGTTTCGGGACGCGTGGTGGCAACGACGATGGAACCGGTGCCATCGGCGAAGGGGTAGCGGATGTGGTAGAGCTTGCCGAGGCGGTCTTCATGCGTGACTTCGAGGTCGGAGACGGCGGTCTGCTGGATGGGGTCCCAGTTGACGATGTAGCTGTTGCGATAGATCAGCCCCTGCTCGTAGAGGCGGACGAAGGCCTCCTTGACCGCGACCGAGAGGCGGTCGTCCATGGTAAAGTACTCGCGCGACCAGTCTACAGAAGCTCCGAGTCGGCGCATCTGGTCGGTGATGGCGGAGCCATACTGGCTCTTCCACTCCCAGACGCGGGCGTTGAAGGCCTCGCGGCCGAGGGTCTTGCGGTTGGTGCCTTCGGCTGCGAGCTGGCGCTCGACCATCATCTGCGTAGCGATGCCGGCGTGGTCGGTGCCGGGAACCCACAGGCTTCGTTCGCCACGCATCCGGTGCCAACGCGTGAGGATGTCCATCTCCGTCTGGTTGAGCATGTGGCCCATGTGCAGACGTCCGGTGACGTTGGGTGGCGGCAGGAGCAGCGTGAAGTTCTCTTTGCTCTTCCCACCCATGTCGCTTCGCTCCATGGATGGAGAACCTGGTTTTGTGGCTGGCGTCGGCACGTCGAAGAGGCGCTCGCGGACCCAGTATTCGGCCCAACGCCGCTCGATGATGGAGGGATCGTAGGCCTTGGGAAGATTGCCGGCGGCTGCTTCCGCGGCTGGCTGGGCAGGCGGTTCCGGCAGCGATTGAGGGGGCGTATTTGTCGTGTTTTCGTGACTCATGGGGATGAGTCAAGGGTAGCACCGGCGAACAGGCTTGGTCGTGCTAGAACTCCAAACCACGGGGTATCGCATGAAGGTCATGCGAGGCCGAGGAGTTACTGTCAATCCACCTGTTGCGATATTGATTGACCGACGCATCTCTTCAGCCGGTTGAGTTTGGCGATTCATGTCCATGAGGGCATGGAATTAGCCGTCCACCCAACGTGAGCATTCCTCGAAGATTGGCCTTGCCAATCGTCACGCTATGAGCTTACTATCCGTTTCGATCCCGAATTGAACGCCCAATCACGCACGCGCAAGGACTCAATACCAGTTTGTAGCCGGACATAGTTCGAACCGTTCGGACAATTCCCGGAAACGTTCGATTGGGTTAAAAACACCCTTATCCACAAGTGAGGGTTTTGTCTATCTGCGCTTTGGAGTGACGAAACAATGAGTTGGTACGCCTACTGCATTGCAGAACGAAACGCCTTTCCTGAGCTTTGTCGTCACCGCCGTCCAATGCCGCTCGCCGGAGTTACCGGTCTTTTTGGCAACCAGACCTTCCTGTTTCCAGCAAGTGATCTCGCCGTCATTGTCTCTGAACACACACCGGAAGACGCTGCCCGGATGGATCAGAGCGCAGTCAAGGACCACGGTCGCGTGATTGCGGACTGCTTTAAACTTTCCACCGTGCTTCCCTTTCGCTTTGGCACGACCTTTCCAGACGATGACGCGCTGCGCCGGTCGGTCCGCTCGAACCAACGGCACTTTACGGCGAATGTGGAGCGACTGCGTGGCAAGGCGGAGATGCACCTGAAGGTTCTGATGGACGACACCTGTCCGGGCAACGCAGCGCGCGACATGACGGTTGGCCAGCAGTACCTGACCAGCCTGCGCGAGAGCGCAGCCCGGCAGAGGGAGCGCCAATCGCGGGCCCGCGCCCTGTCGGTGCAGATGCATCGCATGTTCCTGCCCATCGCGGAGGAGATCACCTGCAAGCGGACGGATTCGGGCAAGATGCTGCTGGACATCGCCCACCTGATTGATAACAAGACGGTGGAGCGGTATCAGAACAAGTACTCGTCGGCGACGCTGGAGATGAAGGAGTGCCGGATGCAGTTGTCCGGCCCCTGGCCGCCGTATCACTTTGTGCAGCGCCACTCGGCGTCGCCGTTGCACAACGCCTGAATAGCTCCCTATCTTGCCCCAGTCGCACGGTTTGCGACTGGGGGCTACCTTTGCCGTCGATCCGGCATCCCAATTACAGGCCCATCCAGGGGCTTTGGAAGCGCCATTCGCACGTGCGCAGTGCGAGGGGTCCCAATTCGGAATCGGCGATTGGATCGCCAGGAGATCGACATCATGTCCCGTTCAAAGTATTCAGCGCCTCATTTGGCGCACGCGCAGAATCGTGTGCAAAATATCAGCTACTCTTTCCGCAGCCTGTGGACTCGCACGCTGCCGGCTGTGGCCATCACCGGCGCATTCGGCCTTCTCGCGAGTGTAGTTCCGGCAACTGCAAGGGCGCAGGAGCCGAACCCGACCTCGCAGTCGGCGGCTGTAACGGATACAAATTCAAACCCAATCGTAGAACAAAACGGCATCTATATCTACAGGGTGAAGGTGGTCGAGCGCAATCTCGACTGCGTGAGTTATCTGAATCGCAGCGGCTCGACGCACCTCGATTTCGAGGGCACGTCGCTGTTGCCTGGAGCGAAGGGCGAGGCAAAGGTGACCAGCGAACGCGGGAAGATTGCGATCGACGCGCACTTTGATGGATTGACGCCGGCCAATGGATTCGGCAGGGAGTATCTCACCTATGTGCTGTGGGCGATCTCGCCAGACGGCCGCGCGCAGAACCTGGGCGAGGTGCTTCCGGAGAACACCAAGAACAACCTCAAGGTGACGACCGCGCTGCAGTCGTTCGGTTTGATCATTACCGCCGAGCCGTACTTCTCGGTCACGGAGCCAAGCGACGTTGTGGTGCAACAGAACGTGATTCGCCCGGACAAAACCAACGGCGTAATGGAGAAGGTGGAGGCGAACTATAGTCTGCTACCGCGCGGCATGTACGCGGAGACAGCGGGATCGCATACGGTTGCGATCCCGATTACGCGCAATGAGCGCTCGCCGCTGGAGTTGTATGAGGCGGACAATGCGGTTCGCATTGCGCAGGATGCAGGAGCGGACAAGTACGCACCGCAGATCATGGCGCAGGCTACGTTGGACGAGCAGAATGCCAGCGCGCTCGACGGCAGCAAGCATGGCGACCGGAAGATGGAGATCACCGAAGCTCGCGAGGCCGTGGAACGCGCCGAGGATGCGCGAATCACTTCGTTGCGCAAGCAGGCGGCGGAGCGTGCGCAGGCCCAGGTAACGGCGAAGGAGCAGGCCCAGGCCGATGCGGCGCAGTCGCAGCAGCAGGCGGCGCAGGCACAGGTTCAGGCGGCGCAATCGCAGGTGGTGGCGCAGCAGGCGCAGCTCGATGCAGAGCAGGCGCAGGCTGCCAAGGCGCAGGCCGATGCGGCCCGCGCACAAGCTGAGGCGGAGACGGCCGCAGCGCAGGCAAAGGCGGTCGAGGCCGACAAGAGCGCCAACGATGCGAATGCTGTTCGCGAGAAGCTGCGGTTGCAGTTGAACTCGGTGTTGGCAACCAGCGAATCGGCACGCGGACTGATTGTGAATATGTCGGATGTGCTCTTCGACACCGGCAAGTACACGCTGAAGCCGATGACGCAGATCAGTCTGGCCAAGGTTGCGGGGATTCTGGAGGCCTATCCTGGCTTGAAGGTGCAGGTGGAGGGTTATACCGACTCGACCGGCTCGGACGAACTCAATCAGAAGCTCTCTGAGAACCGCGCCTTGGCGGTCAAAGATTTCCTGGTCTCGCAGGGCGAATCGCAGGGCAGCATCACTTCGACGGGCTTTGGCAAGAACGATCCCGTAGCCGATAACGGCTCAGCCAGCGGACGTGCGCAGAACCGGCGCGTGAACCTGGTAGTGTCGGGCGATGCGATCGGCATTGCGGAAAGCGCGTCTTTGTCTTTACAGTAACGGCTTCAATAAATCGTCGTCTTCCATCCAGAGGGTCGCTTCGTGCGGCCCTCTCTATTTTTATGGAACGGCGAGCATGGGTTTATAAGAGAAGGATGAGATCTCTCGAAGGCAAGGTTGTACTGATTACCGGGGCGAGTTCGGGAATTGGCCGGGCTACGGCGTTTGCGTTTGCCGGCGCCGGGGCGCGGCTTCTGCTGTGTGCGCGTCGTCTGGAGCTGTTGCGGGAACTGGAAGCGCCGTTGATGGAGGCGGGCGCAGCGGCAGTCTTGCTCTTCCGGCTGGATGTGCGCGATCGTGCAGCAGTCGATGCGGCCATCGCGGGCCTGCCGGAGGATTGGAAAGCCATCGACGTTCTGGTCAACAATGCAGGGCTGTGTCGGGGACTCACGAAGCTTCACGAGGACGACCCGGAGAACTGGGACGAGATGATCGACACCAACGTGAAGGGGCTGCTCGCGGTGACCCGAGCGGTGGTTCCCGGAATGGTGGCGCTGGGAGCGGGACATGTGATCAACATAGGCTCAACCGCAGGGTAC
>Ga0187858_10004563_pt1 | contig 12910 bp, 9 predicted proteins | sample June2016WEW_8_15_FD_133015 | JGI IMG/M metagenome (GOLD analysis project Ga0187858, IMG submission 133015) | Peatland microbial communities from SPRUCE experiment site at the Marcell Experimental Forest, Minnesota, USA - June2016WEW_8_150 | ecosystem: Environmental > Terrestrial > Soil >...
AAGTAAAGAAACTCGACTTGTTCGCGCCCGCGAGATACTGATTCCCCCCGATCTGCAGGGTAACGCTGCCGCCTTCGACGGTCTCCAGGTTCGGGACATCCCTGACGGCCGGGTTCAATCCGAGCTTGAGAACGCTGGTACGGTCCTTGCCCGCGGTGCCCTTCTCGTACTGACGGACAAAATCCTCTTCTCCATCTTCGAAGGAATAGGAAGTAAGCTTACCGCCCGTGAACTCGAGCGTTGCTCCGGCGTGCCAGTGCCACCAGATATTCGTGCGTCGGTTGGCCCGGAAGCTCCCCTCCGCGGTCTTGGAATCGAGGGCCACGTCGAGGATCCCGGCGGGAATCTGCTGCAGCATGCCGGAGGGGGGACCTCCCTTGCGATATGGGCGGGGTCTCCCGTCCTGCAACCGGGGGGGTATTCCGGCCAGGGAGACTTCCAGGTTTGTTCCGTTGGGATGGGTGATCTGCACCTTTTTCCCGCGGGCGAGCGCCTTGATGAGCCGAGCGCCGCTCTTGGCCGTCTCCTCTGGGTCGACAAGACAGGCTCGCCATACGCTTTCCTCCCACTGCGCACGGTCCACCCCCCACTCCCGAGCCCGACCTTCGGTCGCGAAGGCCGCCGTCATTCTCCCGCCGCGGAGTCCAGCTTTCCGGGCGACCTCATACCAGGGCCAGTTCCACGCGAGCGCTTGGTCGAACGTCTTCTCATCGCCGAAGTTGTGATCCTTCTCGATGCGGTCGGTGTCGCCCGGACCCCAGAAGTTCACGTACACATCCGCGGCCTTCAGTGCCGCCCACTCTGGGGCGCTCGACTTGCCAAGCAGCTTGCTCTGCTTCCGGTCCATCGCCCGCCACCACGTGTCCTCATCCTCGTAGACGAGGAGGGCACTTCCGCCCACACGACGGACCTCATCGACCATCGCCGTGGCCATGGGCAACGTGTGGTTCCATGACTCGATGATCGCGTTTTCCCCCGCACGGACCTTGAGGTACTTGGTCACGATGTTGCGGGCCGCGTCTCGCTGCAGCTTCGAGGGGAGTTCCGGCATGGCCGGGGCCCGAACTCGACGGGGCTACTTGTAACCCCCCATGGACAGCGAACCGATGGGTCGACTCTACCGCCCCTGTTGCCGCATATCGAACTGGGACCGGGCACCTATCGTCGCTCGGGTCGAGGGGGCTCGACGTTGACGTTCGTCCGTTCGATCTGACGTGTGATGGACGGCGTGGAGTCCGTTTCGAGTCGCGTTGGGCCCGTCAGAGCTCCGCCTGCGAATGCGGGTAGCGGGTCCAGGAGAACGAGATGGCCCCTTTGGGAACCATCCACGTGAAGACCTGGACCGTGAGCCTCCCGGTACGTACCAACGGATCCTTCGCGAATAGTGCGCGAATCTCTTCGGAAGTACCGTGGTGTAGAGCCAGTCCTCAAAAAGGACAATCCGGCGGGCTCGTGAACGGCCCGGTGGCCTTGAGGGCACCCGTCTCATGCAACGAAGCGAGGAAATCCATGTGGGCGTCTTGAAGGGCGTTTACTTCACGTTCTTCCATGGGAGGTAGGTTTCGTCGGGCCTTCAGCAATGACACGGTGATGGTGTCGAATTCCAAGTCAAGCGCGAAGGATAATCACCCCATCAGATTTCCCCACCCACTAACCTCCCTCTAAGAGTACCGTTCCAGAGGGCTGGGCTTCTGACCTTGTTCCTCGCTGCCGGAGATTCTTTACAAACCGTCCAATCTCCTACAAGGCGGAACACGAGAGCCGCCACATTAGGGCGTAAATCGACAACCCGCCATTTGGAAAAAGGAACCCTTTGCAACCCTACCTGGAAGTTGCCGATGTCCGGTGGCGACTCGCTCTCTCGGCGCGGTAATCCGAAAGACCAATGACGAGCGAACTTGCCACCAGCGTCAGCCCGGCCGCCACTATCGCAGTGGTGCTATTCGAGAAGACGGCGGCCGCGATGATTGGCGGGTTGGCCGGATTGGTGAAAACGTACCAGTGAAGAGCGACCTCCAAGCCTACCCCGGATATCACGCCAATTGGCCAGAGGCGGCCATACCCTACAACAGCGATCGGTGCGAGCGAGAAAATCGCGAGAATCTGAGCTCCAAACAGCGTGAGAATGTCGTTCGTAGGGGGTGGGGGAGGAGTGCAATACAGGGCGTTGCACGGGAACCACAATCCGGCGGGCGCAACAAACCAAAGGTAGAGGACGCCGGCGAACGAGAGCAGGCTCGCGATACTGACGACGCCTCTTGCAATGAAACTTGAGTATGTCAGGATCGAACTGGACATCAGCGACATCTCCGTCCGGGTGGTCGACTAGCAATCCTCGCCTTTGAAAAGGGTCCGGTCCTAGTGGTGGTGGGTAAGGCTCGACAAGGGACCCTTTGGTACGGGCCAGGCATCCGCCGCTGCTGAACTCTAGCCGCCAGAGGGCTACCGGGGTGAGTTCATGCTCCTGCCATATCCGGAGTGGTTTGGCACTCCGGAGGGTTCAAAAGCTATCCATTCCCCCGCTCGGCGGTCGGAGATTCTTCGGACGATCGCGCAGGGGCCACGTCCGGCTCCCTCCGGCCAACGCCATCATTATGACTTGCCCGCGGGTGCTGGGCCGAACAATGCACCGCCGCTCACGGCTCGCTCTCGTGTCGGTCGCCCTCGTCACCATTCTGTCGTTGTCCTCCCTTACTCCTGGAGCGACCATCGATACCTCGGGCGTCGCGAGGGCTCTCCCTAGTTCGCAAGCCGACTTCGGGGCCGACAATCCGCTCGGGCCCGGGCCTACAGATGTCACCGGAGTTCAAACCCCGGTCAAGACGATTTCGGTGGGTTCAGAGCCATCAGCAATCGCGTACGACAGCGCGAATCATTGCATCTATGTTGCGAACGAAGGTGACCTGAATGTCACTGTTATCAATGGCGACACGAATTCCGTGGTCGCAAACATCGAAGTCGGCGGCGCCCCGGATGGGATCGCCTACGACAGTGCCACCGGTGACATCTATGTGGCAAACTCCCTGTGGAGCAATTTCACTATCATCGATGGTGCGACCAACGAAGTGGTGGATTGGATGCCCTATACTGGCGTCGATCCCATGGGAGTCGCGTACGACAGTTCCAACGGCTACATCTACGCGGCCAACTGGGGCACCGGTAACGTGACCGTGATCAGTGGCGACTCGGTACACTCATGGATCACGGTGGGCTCGAACGACTCGAGACCCGACGGAGTCGACTACGACAACTCCAACGGAAACATCTACGTTGCCGTTCTCGGTTCCAACATGGTCCAGGATCCCTCCCCGGGGTACCTGAGTGTGATCCACGGTGCCACGAACTCCGTGGCCAATACCCTCACCGCGGGGTCCGGCCCGGATGCCGTCGCCGACAGCGGATCATCCGCGGAGGTCTACGTGGCCAATTACTACTCACACAATGTGAGTGTTATCAACGCCGGTAACGGCTCCACACAGCTCGGTTCCATTCCAGTTGGCTATGCTCCGGACGCGGTCGCCTACGACGCCTTCAACCACGACATCTTTGTCGCGAACGAAGGCTCCGATAACGTGACCGTGATCGGCACTAGTGACCACGTTGTCGGAAACATCCCTGTCGGCCAGGAACCGGATGCACTGGCGTACGACAGCGCGAATGGCGACATCTACGTGGCCGACTATGGTTCCAGTTCCGTCTCGGTCATCGTCCCCGGTCAAACCTACTCCGTGTCCTTTTCGGAAACGGGATTGCCTTCGGGGGCGAACTGGTCCGTCACCCTGAATGGAACGATGCAGTCCTCTCTGACCGGCTCCAACCTCACGTTCCGAGAACCCAACGGGACGTTTTTTTTCATGCTGGGAAGTTTTCCTAACTACTCTGCGAAACCGTCGCTGGGAGACGTCAGAGTCCTGGGGGCGAACACGACGGTCTCCGTGGTGTTCTACCCGATCTACACGGTCACCTTCCGGGAGTCCGGCCTTCCCGTCGGATTCGAGTGGAATGTGACCCTGAACGGAACCACCGAGAACTCGACCCAGCGGAACGCCACGTTCAAGGCGACCAACGGCACCTACCCGTTCGCCACGTATTGGACCGGGCAGAACTATCGAACGGGCATTTTCTTCCAACCCCGCCCACAATCGGGGAATGTGACGGTCGACGGATCGAATGTGACGGTGCCCATCACGTTCCGTTCCGTGTACACTACCACCTGGGGGGAGTCCGGTCTTCCGAACGGCACCCGATGGTCGATGACAGTGAACGGCACGACCGAGAGCGCGGTGGTCGGGGGACCGATACAGTACCTCACCTTCTTCTTGACGAACGGAACCTACACGGTGACCGTGGGGGCCCCCGCGGGGTACTCGGCCCGACCCGCTACCTTCCCCTTCATCTTCCAGGGACCCGGCAGCTACCCTGCCACGCAGGAAGACATTGCGTTTTATCAGATCGTGCAGAACGTTACTTTTTCCGGGCCCTCCCTACCGAGCGGGACCGTTTGGTTTGTCAATCTGACGAACGGCCAGTCGTTCTCGAGCGGCACGTCCACGGTTACTTTTCAAGAGCCGGACGGCACATACTACTTCACCATCGGATCCACGAGCAAGGCGTTCACGCCTTCACCGAGCTCGGGGTCGTTCACGCTCAACGGCACGACGTCGGTGAGCGAAGTCATCAGCTTCACGGCCGTCCCGTCCTCTGCTCCGCCGTCGTCGTTCAACTTGGGCGGGGCCATCCTCGTGGCCGTGCTGGTGGTCGTGGCGATCGGAGTCTCCGTCGCGGTCGTCACGCGGTCTCGAAGGAAGTCCTGAGTTCTGGCCCATTCCCCAACCCAAGGGGAACCGATTCCCGGGAACGTCGTCGGCGGGTTCATACCAAAACCGATCAGCGGGCAACCTCCCGCGACGTTCGAGCGTCTTGCGCGAGGGGGGGCCTGCTCCCGGTGTCGGTCCATTACAATGTCTTCACCAGTGCCCGATGGACGAGCGCGGGAGACACGGGAGTCCGCCCTCCTTGCGGTCCTCCGAGCTGGGAGGGTGTGTCCAGCCGACCTCCAGATAGGCTGCAGGAATTGTGAGTCGCGAAAGACCGCCGAGGAGCCATACCGGTCTCAGGCCCGGTGAGTTACGAACTTTGTCGAGAAGCCGCCAGAGAGGATTGAACTCCCGACCTGCTGATTACAAATCAGCCGCTCTACCGCTGAGCTATGGCGGCACACCCAGGTTTCGAGGGATGGGCCGTTCCCCTATAGGACATGTTCGCAACCGCGGCCTCCCTGAACGCCGAAGGGTTGTCGCGGCTTATGCTCAAGGCGTTTCCGAAGTTCTCCTCGAGTCGGGCGCAGCAATGTTCCCCTTCCTGCCCTAAGGTAGGTTGATGTCGGCAATCGACCGCTCGAACGGCACGCGCCGGCGCAACGATCGGCGCGGTAGGTTGGACTCATTCGCTCATCCACGTCGCACCTACCACGTCGGCCACCCCAGCACATGGGCGCTACGTCCACGGCGAACGGAAGAGCCATCCCAACCGGACGGCAAGCCCTCATAGAGGAGGCCGTCGTGCCTCCCTCGATGCCTCCTGCACCATCCGGTCCGCGACCGGTGCGCGCCCCTCGCGGCACCGACCTGTCGTGCCGGGGGTGGCCCCAGGAGGCCGCCCTCCGGCTGTTGATGAACAACCTGGATCCGGAGGTTGCACGGGACCCAGACCACCTGATCGTCTACGGCGGTCGGGGAAAGGCGGCTCGAAGCTGGGAAGCGTTTGATCGAATCGTCGAGAGCCTGAAGAGCCTCGGCTCTTCAGAAACCCTCCTCATCCAGTCCGGCAAACCCGTCGGCATATTCCCGACGCATTCGGAGGCACCACGGGTACTGATTGCGAACGCCAACCTCGTCCCGCGATGGGCTACGGACGACATTTTCTGGGACCTGGAGGCGCGCGGTCTGACGATGTATGGACAGATGACCGCCGGCAGCTGGATCTACATCGGAACCCAGGGGATCCTACAGGGAACTTACGAGACGCTGGCCTCCCTGGCGCGACTCGAGTTCCAGGCCGGCGATCTCGCCGGGCGATGGATGCTCACCTCCGGGCTCGGGGAGATGGGCGGAGCGCAGCCCCTCGCGGTGACCCTCCTTTCTGGGGTCGCGTTGGTCGTGGACGTCGATCCCCACGCTCTGAGCCGACGGATCGCGCATCGTTACCTCGACGTGGAGGCCCGCGACCTGGACGATGCCCTCGGCCGGGTTCGCGAAGCCGTCGCGGCCCGCCGGCCGCTCTCCATCGGCCTCTGTGCCAACGCGGCGGACATCTACGCGGAGGTCGTGGAGCGCAATGTGGTTCCGGACGTCCTGAGCGACCAGACGGCCTCCCACGACATCCGGGTCGGCTACATCCCCCAGGGAATGACCGTCGAGCAGGCTGCGGTGGAGCGCGCTCGCGACCTTCCCGGTTACCTTTCCCGGGTCCGCTCTTCCATCGCGGTGGAGGCCCGGGCCATCCTCGAGCTGCAACGGCGAGGGGCCCGGACATTTGACTACGGAAACAACTTCCGGACCCAGGCACGCGAGGCCGGGGTGACCGATGCCTTCGACATCCCTGGCTACGTGCCTCGGTACATTCGTCCGCTTTTCGCCGTGGGCAGCGGACCCTTCCGCTGGGTCGCCCTGAGCGGCGAGCCGGAGGATATCCACCGCATCGACCGGATGATCCTCTCCGAGTACTCGGAGAACGTCCCCCTCTGCCGGTGGATCCGCCTGGCGGGAACGCACGTCGCCTTCCAGGGGCTTCCCGCCCGGATCTGTTACATGGGCTACGGGGAGCGGGAACGGTTCGGGCACCTGGTCAATGCCCTCGTTCAAGATGGTTCGCTGACCGCCCCGGTGGCGATCGGTCGGGACCATCACGACACCGGGAGCGTCGCGAGCCCGTACCGCGAGACCGAAGCTATGCGGGACGGGTCGGACGCCATCGCAGATTGGCCGATCCTGAACGCCCTGCTGAATGTCGCCAGCGGTGCGACGTGGGTTTCCGTGCATCACGGCGGAGGGGTCGGGATCGGGAACTCGGTCCACGCGGGCCTCGTGGTCGTGGCCGACGGGACACCGGAGGCCGACCGCCGGATCGGTCGCGTGCTCCACAACGACCCCGGGATCGGCGTCGCCCGGCATGCCGATGCAGGTTACCCGGAGTCGATCGACCTCGTGGCCCGGGCCCACTTCCGCGTCCCCGGGATGCCCGGTCCGACGGGCAAAGAGCCATAGCACACCGCCCGGTCCACCCGCCCATGACCCCCTCTGTGACTGACTCCCAAGCCGACCTGCTGGCCCGAACCGTCCTTCGCTCCCGCCTGAACCTACAGCCGAAAGAGAAGGTCATCATCGAATCGTACCCCTCCTCCCTCCCTTGGGCGAGCGGATTCGTTCGGGAGGCCCGACGACGGGGCGCGCAACCGATTCTTCATTACGAGGATGAGAGCTCGTACTGGACCGCCATCGAGGAGGGCCGGGCGAAGCTGCTCGGGACTCCGGCTGACCACGAGATGGCCGCGCTGGCCGAGGCGGATGTGTACATCTACTTCTGGGGACCGGAAAACATCGCCCGCCAGTGGAAGATGGACGAGAAGGCGCAGGAACAGGCGACCGCGTTCAATTCCCGATGGTATGAGATCGCCCGGAAGAACGGCCTGCGGGGAGCTCGCATGGGCATCGCGCGGGCCACGCCTCAGAATGCGAAGGCGTTCGGCGTCTCCTACCCCGCCTGGCGGGCCGAACTGTTCGCGGCCTCGACCCGCGATATCCGCCCCCTCGTCCGCCAGTCCGATCGGCTCCGGAAGGTGCTCGAAAAAGGGGGGAGCGCCCACTTAACCCACCCCAACGGAACCGACCTCGAATTCGCCCTCGCCCAGCGGCCGATGCGGGAGAGCCTCGGCCGTGTGACCCCGGCGGAGATGAAGACCCAATTCGGAATGATGGCCTCCGTTCCCGAAGCCCTCGTTTACATCTCGGTGGACGAGTCGACGGCCGAAGGCACGGTCGTCGCGAACCGACCGACCCGCCAGGGCGCAACCCCGCGGGAAGGGGGCCGGTGGGTCCTCCACGGCGGCCACCTTCGCGAGGTTACCTACCGGGCGGGGGCCCGGGCCTTCCACGCGGCCTACGACGGGGCACCGGCCGGCCGGGACCGGCCCGCCCTGCTCGAGATCGGTCTTGACCCGAGCATTCGGGTGAGCCCGTTGCTCGAGGAGAGCGAGCTCGGGGCCGTTTCGTTCGGCGTGGGCGGCAACGCCGGCTACGGTGGGAAGACCCGGGTCCCCTTCCTGGAGTGGCTCACCGTGGGCGGCGCAGAGCTGTCCATCGATGGACGCCGCATCGTTCGCGCCGGTCGGGTCGTCTGAGCGCGGCCAGGGTCCCGAGTGACGGCCTAGCACGGCGTCCAAGCGTTATTCGGGGCGTTGGAACGGACCCTTATCTCGCAGTTCCCGGCTCGTTACCCCTGACGGAGGAGTCCGTCCAAGGAAATGACGCAGGAACGAACGATGAGGCACGGCGGAATGACGCGATGGCTGGCGGTGTCGGGGATCACGATCCTCTTCGCTCTCGCCATGGTCCCCGTTCTGACGGGAGCGGCCAGCGCCGCCTCCCCGTCGGCGGTCCCGGCGTCGGCGACGACGCAGTGGGCGTACGGCGGCCAGGGCAATTCGAGCGGCACCCTCCACTTGGATGCGAGCACGATCACGTGGAACGCGACGTTCGGCTGGACCGTGATCTTCACGGCCACCAACACCAGCAACTCGACCGTGATGCTGGAGGAACAGCGGACAGTGGGGATCGACCTCACCACGTCCCTCAGTTCGCCCAACGCCAGCGGGACGTACACCTACCACGGGACCGAATCGGACCTCGCGTTCGTTAACCTCACCGACGCGGCCACGGTCTACGTGAATGGAACTCCGGTCCCAGCCCTCGGGATCACCAATGAGTCCCTCTCCGTCACGGCTGCCGTGGACCAATCGGTCCAGGTCAACGTTCGGAGCCACAGCCACAGCGGGTTCCTGAACGTCTCCGGGACGGCGCAGGGGAAGGTATCCTTCGCCCCGTCTCTTGGCCTCCTCCCGCTGAACCTCTCGGGGGTCCAGATGTGGAACTCGAGCGCCACCTCCTCGCCCTCGGCGAGCTGGGACATCAACTACGCCTGGAGCGACCTCGGCTGGAACGGCACGACCCGCTCCGGCAGCGGCACCCTTGACGGCAACTGGACCGCCATGGGGCCGGTGAGCGTCATCGGCCTCAAGGTGACCGTGGTCCACCCGTTCAGCGACCACCGCGCCCGGACCGGGGTCATCCTCCTGGTCGATGGACCCGTCGACGCCTATGACGGGTACATCCTGGTGCCTCACGCCTTCGACCTGTTCGGCGGCGGAGCCCACGGGTTCGATTCGGACGCCCTCGGGTCGGCCTCGGTAGGCTCGGGCCAGGGTGAGACGCTCTACGTCAGCCCCGGCGCGCGGGGACCCGTGCTCACGGCGGCGGACAGCACCTTCGGTGCCTCGACCGGCGCGGTCAGTGCCCTCGCCCAACCCACCTCGGGCCCCGCCCCGGCCGCCAGCTCCGGTCCGAGCGCCACCGTTCAGGGCCAGCCGATGACGGTCGCCGCCGCGCAAGCGGAGTCGGCGTGCTTGACCAACGGCTGCAGCGCGGCCGCTTCGGGCGCCGCAGGGGCGTTCCTCGGCATCGTAGTGATCGCCCTCGTGGTGGTCGCGATCGTGGGAACGGTTGCGGTCATCGAGTGGCGCTCCTACGCGCGGCGCCGGTCCCAGAAGGGCCTCGTCGGCGGATACGGTGAGAGCTGGTCGAACGGCGTTCCCCCCGTCGGCGCCCAGCCGCCCGCACCCCCGACGAACAGCCCCGCCTCGGGCCCGCAGGGGCCGCAACAGCGGCCCTAGTGCACCCGGCGTCCCCCGGTGGGCCCCTCGTCCGAGGGGTCCACCGAAACCCTTTCCGACCTCTTTTCCGACGAGGGGTGTTCAACCTTGGTGGCCAGCGCTCATCCGGACCTTGGCCCGCGCCAGGACCTCGCGGTCGCTCTCGTAGGGGACCTGTTGCATCGCTTCCGAAAGTGTCGTCCACGTGGAACGGTCGAAGATCGCCTCGGTCCGTGCGGTCGTCTCGTCGGTCGTGGCGAGGAAGTAGACGCTGGTCTTGTGCACGTTCACTTGACGAGAGGCGTCGAAGAACCGGTAGCTCACTTCCGCGACCTCCGGTCCGAGCTCGACCTCCGAGAATCCCGTCTCCTCCCGGACCTCGCGGAGAGCGGCCTCGCCGAGCGACTCCCCGGGGTCGACGTGCCCCTTCGGCAATCCCCACCGGTCCTCGTCCCGGTAATGGAGCAAGAACACCTGGCCTGTGGTCCGGTGGACGATAATCGCCCCGGCCGCCAATTCCGGTACGATCGGCCGGTCCGACCGATAGAGCCGGTCCGTGCGAGGCACGGCTCACCGACCGAGTCCGCGGCTATGAAGCCTTGGCACGGGTAGGTTCCGGACGAATGTTTATGGACCCGGGTGCCTCCGAGCGCCCATGGACCGCGACGGCGGAGAGTTCCACGACCTCGTTTCGCTGGTCCGCGCCAAGGCACGGAGGAACGGGCCCAAGGTCGCCCTTCGGTTCTCCAGTGGCGACCTGACCTACGCCCAGCTCGACCGGGAGAGCGATCGGATCGCGAACGGGCTCGCCGCGGCCGGCATCGGCCCCGGGCACCGGGTCGCGGCGCTCCTGTTCAACACCCTGGAGTTCCCACTCCTCTGGTTCGGGCTCGCCAAACGGCATGCGGTCCTCGTGCCGCTGAACACCGCCCTCAAGGGGGAGATCCTCCGGTACGAGCTCGCCGACTGCGCGCCGCACGCCCTGGTGGCCGACCAGCGGCTCTGGGAGCCGTATGCCCCCCTTCGAGAGGGACTGGCCGTTCCCCGCGAGTGGCTCATCCCGGAACCTGGAGGGGACTCCTCGGGGCGACCGGAGGGGGTTTCCGACTTCGCGACCCTCGTCTCCGATACTCCGGTAGACCCTCTGCCCCCGCCACTTCCATCGGATCCCGCCTCCATCATGTACACGAGCGGGACCACCGGCCCACCGAAGGGCGCGGTCATCCCGCACGAGAAGACCTTGCGAACTCCCTTCGAGATCGGCCGCCGGAGCCGGCTCTCGGACGACTCCGTCCTGTTCACCGCGTTGCCGCTGTTCCATTGCAACGCCCAGGAGATGACGGCCCTGACCGCGCTGACGTACGACGTCACGGCTGCGTTCGACGACCGGTTCCACGCTTCGACCTACTGGGAGACCGCCGCCCGGATGGGCGCGACCCACGTCTCGCTGCTCATCTCGATGATCAATGTCCTGTTCAAACAGCCCGAACGCGCCACCGACCGTACCCATGGAGTGCGGACCGCCCTTACCGCCGGCGCCACGAAAGCCGTCTGGCCGGAGTTCGAGCGTCGGTTCGGCCTCACGATCGTCGAGCTGTACGGGATGACCGAGTGCGGGTGCACGACCCTCATGAACCCCCCCGGCGCGATCCGCGTGGGGTCCGTAGGCACCCCGCTCGGGTTCGTCGAGGCGGACGTCGTGGACGACGACGACCGACCGGTTCCGGACGGCACCCGGGGGGAGCTGGTCGTCCGGCCCCGGGCCCCGTACACGATGTTCCTCGGCTATCTTGGAAAACCGGAGAAGACCGTGGAGGCCTGGCGAAACCTCTGGTTCCACACGGGCGATTACGTCACCCGCGACGCGGACGGGTACTACTACTTCGTCGATCGGAAGAAGGACGTGATCCGGCGGCGGGGCGAGAACCTCGCGCCGTACGACGTCGAGTCGGCGATCAATCGCCATCCCCTCGTTTTCGAATCGGTGGTGGTCGGGGTGCCGAGTCCACTCGGAGAAGAGGACGTGAAGGCGTTCGTCCAGCTGAAACCCGGGGCCACGCTCACCGCCCTCGAGCTGTTCGAGTTCTGCGCGAGCGAGCTGCCGTTCTTCATGGTCCCCCGCTACCTCGAATTCATCGACGAGATCCCCAAGACCGCGAACCAGAAGTCGCAGCGCTACCTGTTGCGGGGCCGGAAGGGAGGGGTCGAGTACGACCGGGAAAGCCTCGGCATCGCGCTCCGGCGGCCGTAGGGCGGCGGCCCCCGGTCGCCCCGGGGTTGTGGTGGACACGAACGTGCTCTTCCTCGTCGTCCGGGCAGGATTCCCTCTCGAGGAGGAGGTCGATCGACTCCTTCCGGGCGCCCCGATCCTCGTCCCGGCCTCGGTGCTCGCCGAGCTCGAGGGTCTTGCGAAGTCCTTGACCCCGGGCGCGGTGGCCTCCCGAGCGCTCGCGGAGAGGTATCCGGTCGTCCCGACGAACCGGCGCGGCGATGATGGTGTCCTCGAAGCCGCACTGGCGGTCCACGGCGCGGTCGCTACGGCGGACCGCGAGCTCCGGCGGCGGCTCGCCCTCCGGGGGATCACGACGCTCGTCCCCCGGGACCGGCACCGGCTCGAAGCGATACCGGGCCGACCGCCCCCGACCGGTCGAGCCCCCCCGAAGCGGCGGGCCGTTCGCCCGGGCGGGAACGGTTAAGAAGCGGGCCCCGATCGCACGGAGACCCGTCAGAAAATGCGCGACGACGACAAGATGCTGGAGCTGCCGCCCGTGTTCGGGAGCGGCATCGTCGGGGTGTGCGACATCTGTGGCACCCGACAGGCGGTGGTCGTCCTCAACAAGGAGCGGTACAAGCTCTGCGTCGTCGACTTCCTGAACAAGACCTGGCTCAAGACGACCCAGAAACCCGGTGCTCCCCTCCCCCTCTACCGGAGCGAGCGGATCTGGTTCCCCTCGGATGCCGCCAAGAGCGGACGGGCTCCGGGGA
>Ga0187858_10004568_pt1 | contig 12902 bp, 9 predicted proteins | sample June2016WEW_8_15_FD_133015 | JGI IMG/M metagenome (GOLD analysis project Ga0187858, IMG submission 133015) | Peatland microbial communities from SPRUCE experiment site at the Marcell Experimental Forest, Minnesota, USA - June2016WEW_8_150 | ecosystem: Environmental > Terrestrial > Soil >...
AGCCGCCGGCCTGGTCGCTGGCGCGATGTCGATGGCCGCAGGTGAATACGTGTCTGTGCACTCACAGGCGGACGTCGAACAGGCCGACCTCAACCTTGAACGCACGGAACTCAAAGAAAACGACAAGGGTGAGCACCAGGAACTGGCGGCGATCTACGTCGCTCGCGGGCTCGATCGTTCCCTCGCCAATCAGGTCGCCCAACAGTTGATGGCCCATGACGCGCTGGGCGCGCATGCCCGCGATGAACTCGGTATCTCCAAGACTTTCCGCGCGCGTCCGATGCAGGCTGCGCTGGCCTCGGCCGCCAGCTTCGCTGTCGGGGCAGCCATGCCTTTGCTGGTCGCTGCAATAGTCCCGGTATCGAGTCTCATCTACCTCGTTTCTGGAAGCTCCCTGCTTTTCCTCGCGCTTCTCGGAGGGTTGGCCGCGCATGCTGGCGGCGCAGGCGTCGCGGTAGGCGCACTGCGCGTCACGTTCTGGGGTGCTCTCGCCATGGCGCTCACCGCGGGCGTTGGGGCACTGTTTGGAACCGCTACCACGGGGACCTGAAAATCGCCGAGAGCCGGAGCCTCGCAGGTAAACTAATGCACGTTTAGTGCAGGGTTTGCAGGTACCCCGTAGCCGCTCTATTGGCGCGTTACGTGTTTGCATACGGCCACGCACGTGCATTGCTAACGCTCGGAGAGTGGTGAAAAATATGATTCAACCGGGAAAGACACATCGCACCTTACTTGCGCTCATGCTTTATTCCGCATGCGCAATGAGCGCCTATGGCCGGTCCTCTTCTTCGCTCCGTTCATTGACAGGACAAAGAGGTGAAACTATGTCATTCCTGGCGTGGATAGTCCTCGGCCTGATTGCGGGGTTCATCGGCAGCAAGCTTGTAAACAGGAGAGGTGAGGGCATCCTGCTCGACGTTCTGTTAGGTGTCGTCGGCGCTTTTGCCGGTGGCTGGCTGTTTCACATCTTTGGAGCCTCCGGCGTAAGTGGACTCAACCTCTACAGTCTTTTTGTGGCGGTTATCGGGTCAGTAGTTTTTCTGGTTGTCTATCACGCCTTTAGACGGCGAAGAGCTTGGTAGTGCACTTGGATTGGATCGCAGTTTAGTAGCAAGAAAAGGAGAACGGTTTTATGGTTTCCAAACGATTGATCGGATTTGTTTTTGCAGGCGCCCTGGCCTTCAGCGCCGCGGCGGCCGATGTTGTAGTTCGCGTCGCGCCACCCGCGGCGGTAGTCGAAACCCGGGGAGTGGCGCCCGGCCCCGGCTATGTGTGGATTGGCGGGTACCATCGCTGGGATGGCAATGCTTACGCCTGGAACGCGGGAAGGTGGGAACAGCCGCCACGGGCGAATGCCCGCTGGGTAGCGCATCGCTGGGTTCACCGCAGGGGCGGCTACGTATTGGTTGAAGGTCGCTGGCGCTAGGTCCGATCCACGCAAACTCAAATCGGCCGGGTTTTGTGGCGGCGGATGCCAGCGCCGCCAGCCCGGCTTTTTCCGAACACAAACTCCAGGCGGCAACAATGATTCGGTTTCTAGTCGCGGCGATGCTACTCTGCCCGGCGCTCGGCTATGCGCAATCGGGGCCGCAGCCGCCATGCGGTGAGGAACCCGTTCCGCCCTATCCCGGTCTGGATCATGCGCCCATCGTGAAGTTCTGGAGCGCGTCCGATTTCGGCAGCGACTGGAAACCGCCCGCGTGTACCGGTTGGTCGGAGGTGGGCTTTTCCTCGTTGATCGCCACAGTCGCGCGTTTTCGTTACGCCTCGGGAGCTGCGGGCTTGCTCCGCCACATCGGCGCGATATCAGATCTCGCGGGCATGCGCTACTGGTCGACCACTCACCAGCACTGGGAGACATTGATAGTGAACGCTCACGCCTTAACGGGCCCGCAGCCAGCTCAAGGCCGCCAAGACTTCACGCCCAATGAGATGAAGGCAGGCAAGGTACTCTACCTGCAGCAGGCCGATAACCTTTCCGGCACTGCCATCTACCGAATGCAAATTATACAGGCTTCGGCGAACCGGCTTGTCTTCGAGGTTGAGAATGTCAGTATCATGCGCCATTTCCCTGTGACACTTTTCCATCCGGGTGAGATGCAGTCGATCTACTTTCTGGATCGCGAATCGGCTAACGTCTGGCGCTACTACAGCATCGTGCGCACCGGACGGAACGCGAGCCGGCTGGCTACCGGACATGCGTCTTCCTCGATCAACCGGGCCGTGGCATTCTATCGCTCGCTGGTTGGAATTCCCACCGACCAGGAGCCTCCGGCGGCGCGATGAAGGCAAACCCTAAACCGGCGGACGTTCGTCAAGATCGAGTACGTCATACCTTTTTGCTACTCGGTAGCTTTCGCTCCCGCCTCCATCAAGGGGTTTGGCGCGTCGTGAAGACATCTCGGAGAATCCGTGGCAGCCGCCTCGGCAGACTACCCTGGCGGCGTGGCGCCGTTCGGGTTCTTGTTTGCACGGCAATCGTCGCGGCCACCCTGGTTGCAGGCGGAATCCAATACATCTACTTCGATCGAACTAACCTCCCTGACCTGGAGGCATTCAACCGGTTTGAACTTCCCACCATCGGCCACGTCTACGATCTCAACGGCCGGCCACTCATTGAAATGGCCTCGGAATACCGCCAGATCACCCGGTATGCGGACATCCCGCCCATTGTCCGCGGCGCGATCCTCGCCGCCGAAGATAAGAACTTCTTCTCCCACAGCGGAGTCGACTACACCGGATTCGCTCGCGTACTTTACAAACTCAAGATTCTGAATCTGATGGGGCGCCTGACGCATATGGGACGGCGGGACGCGGCCAACAGTTCGGCGATCTTCCCGCAGGGTGGATCGACCATTACCCAACAGCTCGTGCGCGGCTATTTCCTTAAAACCATGACGGCTCAAGAAAACAGCGATCAACTCCGGCACAGCCAGGTTTTGGCTCGCGCACTGTCGCGCGTGATCGGCGCGCGGATGGTCAACATGCTGTTTCGGAAGCTGGAGGAGATCCGGCTATCGTTGTGGGTCGAAGGAGAGATGCAGGAACGCTTCGGCTCGAAGCGTCGCGCTAAGGAAGAACTTCTGGCCCGATACGCCAGCCTGATTTATATGGGGAACGGTCAGTACGGGTTTGCGAGGGGAGCGGAATATTATTTTGGCCGGCCCCTCGCCGCGTTCACCGAAGCCGATGCGGACAAGGCAGCGCTGTTGGCAGGCACAGTAAAATCGGCTCGTTATTACGCGCCCAATGCCAGCCAAACGCAACGCGTCCTGGAGCGTAGGAATCAAATACTAACGCTTATGGCGGCGCGCGGTTTCATCTCTCCTGAACGAGCCAGGGAAGCCCGGCAGCGCCCGATCGAGACAGTCACGCCGCACAAGGACAAGACGGTCGCGGCGTCCGCGGTCGTGGGAAGTGTCCTGGAAGAGCTCAAAGGCCGCCGCGCCGATCTGAGCGAAAAAGACCTGTTGCAGGGACATATCCAGGTCTACTCGACCGTGGATGCCCGGTTGCAGCAAATTGCGAACCAGGCGCTGGAGCACGGTCTTTCGCTGTACGAGAAGCGGCACCCTCGCGCCAGCGGCCTGATCCAGGGCTCGGTGGTCGTGCTGAGAAACCGCGATGCGAGCATCCTCGCCGAGACGGGCGGCCGCCAGTCCTTCAAAGGCCGGACCAGCGCATACAGCGACTTCAACCGCGTGACCAAGTCGCTGCGGCAACCTGGGTCCGCCATGAAACCTATCGTCTATCTCGCGGCTTTTCGGAACGGCGCATTTAATCTCGACACCACGGTGCCCGACGAACCCATCTGCGTTTCCAACGGCGGAGGGAATCCGAAATGCATCTCAAACTACGATGGTCAGTTCAAGGGAATGATCCCCCTCCGCATGGCGCTGGCGGAATCCAGAAATGCCGTCGCGATTTGGATCACTGAACAGATCGGCATTGGAAGCGTCCTGGAGATGGCGCGCAATCTGGGGATCCAGACGGCTTTGCGCCCTTACGCCACAACGGCCCTGGGGGCGTCCGAAGTGAATTTGCTGGAACTTGCCAATGCGTACCGTACCATCGCGTCGGGCACTCTCATCCAGCCTCGTGTGATTCGGAGGATCGTCTTGGATTCAGGCGAGGTGTTAGCCGATAGCGGATTCGGGGCCGCTCCGGTCAATGTCGACCAGGATGCGCTTTCGCTCATTCAGGAAGGTCTGCGCGGCGTCGTGCGCATACCCGGCGGCACAGCGCATGCACTCGACTCCAGCGGTTTTCCGTTCGCGGTCATGGGAAAGACGGGAACGACAAACGAGTTCCGGGACGCGCTCTTCGTGGGGTCCACGTACGGCCCCGCAGGTATCACCGTGGCCGTTCGTATAGGTTTTGACGACAACCGGTCGCTGGGACCGAAAGAGACCGGCGGTAGGCTTGCACTCCCCGTGTTCAGAGAAATCGTGCTCGGCGCTTATGGCGAGAAGTTGGTAGGTCCTGCGCCGCGGTTTCCGGCTGAGATGGAACAGAGAATCGATGTTTACTTGCAAGGCGACCCGGTGGAAACCGACGTGGTGACAAACGCTCCTCCCGGACGAGGGCCGCGGATTAACACCGATACACGCGGATTGAAAACAAAGAGCCTCGGTTTGTCTTATCGGTGTTTATCCGCGTTCATCGGCGGCTAAGTTATAAATGGTTTAGCTTAAAGCGTCGTAGCCGATCCGGGTCGCTTCGAACAGTTGCCGGCGAACTTCGGCGTAACTGGCGTACGCGTTGTTTTCCAGGATGCGCTGCTGAATGATCTCCGAGCGGATCTGAATAGATGAGGGGTCGGGGAGGCATTGGCCGAACAACTCGCACATCCTATCGGCCTCGCGCACATAGTGTTTAAGCGTTTCCCAACACTGCGCGTGGAGTTCTGCAAACTGCTTCGGGTCCATTCTTGCTCCTCTTCTGATTCTTGCTGTCAGCACAGTTCCAATGTCGCGGTCATCTGGAGGCAGGCGCTCCCGCCTCGGCGCCCGCCGGGTGCCGTAGGTCCATATCTACGGTTTGCAACCGTTCGAGTTCTTCGAGTACCCGGGCCCATTCGCTCTCGTTAGCCTTCGTCGAAATGGGAGCGTCGCGGTCGCGGTAGAAAGCCATAATATCGCTGCGGAGCTCTTGAGGCATTTCCGCGTAGTGGCCCTGCAACTTGTCTAGCAGTTCCGCGTAGGCGGCATCCGCCAGTTTATATTTCCCAGCCGCGGTCGGGGTTCCCACATCAAGATTGTCATTCGGCAGAGCAAGACGGCCCGCATCCACTTCCGCAAGCAGTCCGCGATAAGAGTCAATCGTCGAATTGAAGCTCGCCATGTACATCTTCTCGGTCTCGGGCGTCAGCCTCTTAAACGACAATGGCCGGAACGGGCCTACCTTTGGCACGACGCGGAATACGGATGCCAGAATCTTCGACCGGATCCCCGGTTCCTTATAAGTAGAGCCCCAGTTCTTTTCGTAGCTGGAACGAGACAAATTATAGAGGAACATCTTACGCGTCATGCTGGGTGCTTCTTTCCTGATTTCCTGTTTCTTGAGTTGCCAGGCAACTCTGGTCATCGCCGGAAGAATCGATCCGACCGCACGGCGATACGACCCTATGGCGAGATCGACGCTCATGAATACTGTTTCCAGCCGCATTCCATAAGTATCCTGAAAAGCACGCTCCAGCAAGGGTTTTGCGACTTCAAATCCGATGAAGTTTTTGTACGCAGCAGAGGCGTAGCGGCCCTTGGCCGCCTGAAAGACGTCGAAGGCGAACTCCGTCTTGGCGTGGGAGAAAGGATCGTCGGCATACGTGACCAGATTTCCGTACTTCTGTTCAAGCTTCGGGTAGAACAACGGGACTGCGCGGTTCACGGCCAACGGGTGACCGTTGTTGTCGGCGGCATAGTGCGACAACGCTCCCAAAGCGAAAGCGTACTCATTAAGGTCTTGCGAGTCGCGGATCAGGTTGAGGATAAAATCTCCGCTCCGGACGTAGTGTGTCAAATTGCTGAAAAACTTGCTGCCGAACGGGTAATACCCCAGATCCTGAATGATGCATCCTCCGTAGGCGAATGCGTGCGCTTGCGTCAACTCGTCCGCGGTGGCAGCCGGAAACCGTTTGAGCAGCAGTGGTTTGATCGCACTGTCCCAGGTCGAATCGATAACGGCTTCGTGGGTGAGAATGGAATACGAGTAGGCGGCTGGGACCGGGAAGAGGAGCAACAGCCCAATTGCGGCTGAGTGCAGAAGTTTCCGGAGCCGGCCCATTGCCTCCTGTTTTGTCATGACGACCCTCTTCGAGGCACGTTCGTGACCACCCTTGCCTCCGACGTTCTTCATGAGGTGAGGAAATCGTAAGTTGCGGCAGATATCGCGCTTTAAGTGCAGTTATTGCATCTCCCGCCCCGACGAATATCCCGCTTTATGCCCCAAATCAGTTATGGCCTACAAATTGCTGCACCACCACTTTCTCTAGACTTAGAATCGTAACGATACGCTGGTATCGTGGCATTGAGGGCCCTTACTTTGCCACTCCCAGAGGCTAAAGGGGACCGTAATGGACAAGAAGCAAGTGCCCGGCGGTATCCTAACGGAAACCGAAACGGACCGAGGGCACGCTTTCGCCGCCGAAGCACCCGAACACGACGATACCGTCCGGGCAATCGTTCCGGTACTTGGCATTGGGGCCTCCGCGGGCGGGCTGGAGGTCTTTAATCGCCTGCTCGGCGATTTGCCAGACGACACCGGCTTCGCCATCGTATTCGTTCAACATCTCGATCCAACTCACCACAGCATGCTTGCCGCCATTCTGGCGCGAGCCACCACCATGCCGGTCAGTGAGGCGGCCGATGGCATGCCGGTGGAAGCCAACCACGTATACGCCATACCGGCAAACGTCGATCTGACCATCGCAAACGGGGCGCTGAAGCTGGCTCCACGCACGCAAGCACCGGGATCGCACATGCCCATCGACCGCTTCCTGAGGTCCGTGGCCGACCAGTGCGGAAGCAGGGCCATCGGGGTAATCCTTTCCGGCTCGGGCTCCGACGGCTCGGCGGGAGTGGAAGCCATCAAAGCCGCTGGAGGCGTAACGTTCGCGCAGGACGCAGTCACCGCGAAGTTCGCCGCCATGCCGCTAGCCGCCGTGGCCACCGGTTGCGTGGATTTCGTTCTGCCGCCTGAGGGCATTGCCGCCGAACTTGTAAGAATTGGCCGGCACCCTTACATTGCGGATGCCCTACGCGCCCAACCGGAGCGAACGCCGGCCGCCGACGACAAGCGGTTCGGCCGTATCCTCGCGATTCTGCACGGGGCCACCGGCATAGACTTTTCGCTGTACCGGGAAAAGATGATCAAGCGCCGCATCCTGCGGCGGCTCGCCCTGCGCAACATCGACAGCCTCGCGGAGTATGGCGAGCGGCTGGAGCACGATCCCGACGAGCTGATGGCGCTTCAGAGGGACCTGCTCATCGGCGTCACCAGCTTCTTCCGGGATCGGGAATCGTTCGAATGCTTGAAGAAAGTCGCCTTCCCCCGCATTCTCCAAGGGAGGCCCGCGAACGAGACGATTCGCGTTTGGGTGGCGGGTTGCGCTACGGGAGAAGAGGCATTTTCGATTGCCATCTCGTTACAGGAATACCTGAACGAAACGGGCGCCGCGTTCCCGGTGCAGATCTTTGCTTCCGATATCAGCCTGCCGGCGATCGAAAAGGCCCGCGCCGGCAGGTACCTCGAGAACATCGCGGCGGACCTGACGCATGAGCGCCTCAACCAAAATTTCACGAAGATCGAAGGCGGCTACCAGATCAACAAAAACCTGCGCGAGATGTGCGTCTTTACCAGGCATAATCTGATCGGCGATCCGCCGTTTTCGAAGCTGGATTTGATCAGTTGCCGCAACGTCCTGATCTACCTGGGTAACGTGCAGAAAGACATCCTCCCGCTGTTCCACTACGCGCTCAAGCCGGCCGGCTTTCTCATGTTGGGCGCATCGGAGGGGGCGGCGGCCAGCGATCTGTTTTCGGTGGCCGACCGCGAGCACCGAATCTATGCCAAACGCGAAACGGCGCGAAAACCGCACTTATTTCATGATGCCGAGCGCGGTTCACGCCGCGGTACACCGGCCGGAAGCAACGGTGGCGCGCCAGCCCCGGCATTGTGGGGTGGCGTCGATGTACGGAAAGAGGTCGATCGCATACTCCTGTCGAAGTACAGCCCGGCTGGTGTGGTCGTCGACGACGACTTGGAGGTTATCGAGATCCGAGGCCAGGCCAGCCCCTACCTCACGCTGCCTGTTGGAAAGGTGAGCTTCAATCTCATGAAGCTGATTCCAGACACTGGATTGTTCCTGGAGGTCGAGAAGCTGATCCAGCAGGCGCGGAGGAGCGGCGAGCCAGCCCGGCAGGAGCGCGTACCCTACGAACATGACGGAAGCGCCGATGGTTTGACCGTGGAAGTGGTGCCGCTGGACTCCAGTCGGAAGCGATCGACCCTGGTCCTTTTCGAACCAGTTCGGGGCGCAACCGTAGGCCAGACCGAACTGCCAGACACGGCTCCCAAAGGCGGTGCCCGGGACCGCCAGATCTCCCGGCTGAAACAACAGCTCGCCGACGCGAAGCAGCGGTTTCTCTCGGCCATGGAAGAGCAACAAACCTCCAGGGAAGAAAGCCAGAACACGACCGAGGAGGCGCTTTCGGCCAACGAGGAACTCCAAAGCCTCAACGAGGAGCTGGAGACCGCCAAGGAAGAGCTGCAATCCACCAACGAAGAGCTGATCACAGTCAACGATGAATTGCAGGCCAAGAACGCGGCGCTTGCGCAGGCGCGCGATTTCGCGATGTCGATCGTAGAAACCGTCCGCCAGCCGTTATTGGTGCTCGATACGGATTTGCGGGTCAGGATGGCGAATCGCGCCTTTTACCGTACGTTTCAAACGTCACCGCCGGAAGCCGAGGGAAAGGTTATCTATGCGCTGTCGCGCGGCAGTTGGGACCTGCCCGGTCTGCGGGATTCGCTGGACCGTCTTCTCCAGGGCCGCAACTCGTTCCCGGATTTCGAAATCGAGCGGGATTTTCCAACCGTGGGGCACAGGAGCCTGGTGCTCGGGGGCTGCCACATCAATCATCTCAAGATGATTCTCCTGGCGGTTGACGATATTACCGAGCGCAAACTGGCCCAGCAGGCCCTGCACAAGAGCGAGGAGCATCTTCGCCAATCCCAGAAAATGGAGGCCGTGGGCAGGCTGGCTGGCGGCATCGCTCACGACTTCAACAACCTGCTCACGGCAATCATCGGCTACAGCGACCTCCTGGTCGACACGCTGTCCGGCAACGAGCCGGCCATCCAGCAGGTGCTCGAGATCAAGACCGCCGGCAATCGGGCGGCTTCCCTCACGCAACAGTTGTTGGCCTTCAGCCGGCGGCAGGTGTTGCAACCCAAGGTTCTCGACCTGAATGTAATCGTGGCGGAGTTCGACCGGATGCTGCGCCGTTTGGTGGGCGAGCGGATAAACGTGGCTATCGATTGCGCGTCGGCCCTCTGGCAAGTACGGGCCGACCCCGGCGAAATCGGCCGCGCGATCATGAACCTTTCCCTGAACGCCAGAGACGCCATGCCGGCGGGCGGCACACTGGCCATTGAAACGGTTAATGCGACCCTCACGGAGGCAGATGCCACGGAGCAAGACCTGGCGCCGGGCCGCTACGTGACGATGGCCGTACGCGACACCGGCGTCGGCATGAACGCAGAACTGCAGGCCCACATCTTCGAACCGTTCTTCACGACGAAGGAGACCGGCAGGGGAACCGGCCTGGGGCTGGCCACTGTTCTCGGAATCGTCGAGCAAAGCGGCGGCGCGATTCGCTGCGAGTCCGAAGTGGGCCGGGGGACGACCTTCAGAATCTTCCTGCCGGCAGTCGCAGAGGCGCTCGACAAGGGAGTGCGGCCGGCCGCAGGCCTTGCCCAGGCGCCGAAGGGCACCGAAGTCGTTCTGCTGGTGGAGGACGAAGATATGGTCCGCCTGCTCGCTCGAAAAGTTCTGGAAGCGAGCGGGTACATGGTTCTGGACGCCCGCAACGGACGCGAAGGTCTGGCCCTATGCGAAGCCCACCAGGGCCCCATCGATCTGCTTTTGACCGACGTGGTCATGCCGGAGATCGGCGGACGTGAACTTGCCGAAGGCGCTCTCAAGCTGCGGCCCGGCCTGAAAGTGATGTTCATCTCCGGCCACACCCAGGATGTCGTCTTGAAGGAAGGTGTGGCTAAGGGAACCCCGTTCCTGCAAAAGCCCTTTACGCCCGCCGGGCTCGCGCAAAAGGTGCGCGAGACCTTGGATTCGGCCGCCAAGTCCGCCGGGCAGCCGTGACCGGCCTCGCTTGTCGGCAAATTCTTCGTATTTCATATGCAGCCTTTGCATCCCGGCACCGGTGAATCTCCGCTAACCCCACGCCGGCTCAACGTCGTACCCTCCAAGTAGTTGAAGTTGTCTTCTGGACCATCCCGTGCAGTACACAACAGGTGATCGGACGGACGTGAGAGGACGGCAATGAAAATAGCACCTACGGGGATGGGCGGGTTCCAAGAAATTCTCGAACGAAAACAGGCCGAACTGGTTCGGGTATTGCGAAGTCGGGATGGCATCGCCATCGAGAAGAGCGCGGACCAAATGGATGAGATTCAGTATGCGTCGGAACGAGATCTGGCAATTCGAAACGTGGACCGCGAGTCCACCCTGCTGCGTGAAGTGAAATCAGCATTGCGGCGGATTCACGACGGCAGCTTTGGAACCTGCCTGGAGTGCGAATCGGCGATCAGCCCAAAACGCCTCGTGGCCGTGCCCTGGGCGCCGCGTTGTATCCAGTGCCAGGAAGTTGCGGATAGGGATGGGCAGGGAAGAACGGACTTTGTGAGCGAGCCTCTCGTCAATGCCGCGTAAATGAGCGGCTCTGCGACTGGCCCGTCGCCGGCCAACATTGTTGAATGAGCCGCCCGCCCTTGCACTGGCAAAGAACTGGCAAAGAAGGAATAAGGTGGGTCCAAGTTGTGAAAATAGCCTCCAGCATTCGAACCATCGCGTTTCTCGGCGACTACTTACCGCGCAAATGCGGCATCGCCACGTTTACATCCGACCTGCTTGGAGCCGTGGCAGCACGGCATCCCGACACCCGGTGTTTCGCGGTGCCGGTCAACGACATCGATGGGTGCTATCGGTATCCGGACGTCGTTCGATTCGAGATTGAGGAGCAGGATCTGGATTCTTACCGGCGCGCCGCCGACTTCCTAAATACCAGCAACGTGGGCGTTGTCTCGGTCCAGCACGAGTTCGGGATTTTCGGCGGAACTGCGGGCAGCCACTTATTGACGCTGCTGCGCGGATTGACAGCGCCGGTTGTCACCACGCTTCACACCGTTCTCCGCAATCCGAACGACGACCAGCGTCGCGTGATGGTGGAATTAATCGCCCGCTCAACCCGGCTGGCTGTCATGACGGAGCGGGGACGAACGATCTTGCGGGAGGTTTACCAGGCGCCACCCGCCAAGATCGATGTCATCCCGCACGGTATTCCCGACGTTCCGTTCGTCGCCCCGGACAATTACAAGGACCAGTTTGGAGTGGGCGGAAAGAAGGTGTTGCTGACGTTCGGGCTGCTGTCGCCGAACAAGGGGATTGAACATGTGCTCCATGCTCTCCCGGATGTCGTGGCGGAGTTTCCCGACCTCGTCTACATCGTGCTGGGCGCGACGCATCCCCACGAGTTGCGCACGCGAGGCGAAGCCTACCGCCTAGGCCTCGAGGCCATCGTTAGGCAGAACAAACTCGAGAACCACGTCGTCTTCCACAACCGCTTTGTGGAGCTGAAGGAACTCACCGAGTTCATTGGAGCGGCAGACCTTTATGTCACTCCTTATCTGGACGAAACCCAGAGTACGTCGGGAACATTAGCTTATGCGTTTGGCGCGGGCAAAGCCGTAATCTCGACGCCATATTGGCATGCCGCCGAATTGTTGGGGGAGGAGCGTGGCGTACTTGTGCCATTCGCAGACCCGCGGGCGATCGCGCGCGAGGTGAGTGGGTTGTTGCGCGATGAGGCGCGCCGGAACGCCATGAGCGATAACGCCTACAACCTGGGCCGCACCATGGTGTGGAGCAACACGGCGGGACTGTACATGCGCTCCTTTGAAGCGGCGCGGCGGCACGCAACGGCGGCGTCGTCCCGCGAATTCGTTCCGGTGAACGGGTTCGCCCACCTGCCGCATGAGTCGCCGCAGTTGAATCTGGATCATCTTTACCACATGACCGATTCGACGGGCATTTTCCAGCACGCGAGGTTCACTGCGCCAAATCTTTCGGAGGGCTACTGCACCGACGACAATGCCCGCGCCCTCATTTTGGCGGTGTACCTCGGCCAGTTGGAAGAAGTTCCGAAGCGCGTCCAGGCGCTTGCCACCACCTACGCCGCGTTCTTGGACCATGCCTTCGATCCAAAAAAGATCCGTTTCCACAATTTCCTTAGCATTGACCGCCGTTGGCTCGATGAACAGGGATCCGAGGATTCTCATGGCCGGGCGATTTGGGCTCTGGGCACCGCTGTGGGGCGCTCGCCGCATTGGAGTTCCCAGACGATGGCCAAACAACTTTTTGCGCAGGCGCTGCCGGCCGTGACGGAGTTTAATTCGCCGCGCGCTTGGGCATTCAGCCTCATAGGCATTCACGAGTATTTGCGCGAGATAAAGGGTGACCGGCAGGTCCGGTTAGCCAGCGATGTACGTGAAGAACTGATCAAGCGGCTGATGGCGATCTTCGACAAAGTCGCGGAGCCTGCCTGGCCCTGGTTTGAAGACGGCCTGACTTATGACAACGCCAAACTGGCTCACGCCCTGATTGTCAG
>Ga0187858_10004569_pt1:5000-12902 | contig 12902 bp, 14 predicted proteins | sample June2016WEW_8_15_FD_133015 | JGI IMG/M metagenome (GOLD analysis project Ga0187858, IMG submission 133015) | Peatland microbial communities from SPRUCE experiment site at the Marcell Experimental Forest, Minnesota, USA - June2016WEW_8_150 | ecosystem: Environmental > Terrestrial >...
CGAAATTCCTTGTCGGGTAAGTTCCGACCCGCACGAACCGCGTAACAACTGGAGCACTGTCTCAACGAGGGACCCGGCGAAATTGAAATACGCGTGAAGATGCACGTTACCCGCAGCAGGACAAAAAGACCCCGTGGAGCTTTACTACAACTTGGCATTGCGTTTGGGCTTTGTCTGTGTAGCATAGGTGGGAGGCTATGAAGCTGGGGCGCTAGCCTCGGCGGAGCCGACGGTGAAATACCACCCTGATGGAGTCTAGACCCTAACCCCCGACCGTCAATCCGGCGGGGGGACCGTGCCAGGCGGGTAGTTTGACTGGGGCGGTCGCCTCCTAAACAGTAACGGAGGCGCCCAAAGGTTCCCTCAGGCTGAATGGAAACCAGCCGTTGAGTGTAAAGGCACAAGGGAGCTTGACTGCAAGGCCAACGCGCCGAGCAGAGACGAAAGTCGGGCTTAGTGATCCCACGGTACCGAGTGGAAGGGCCGTGGCTTACCGGACAAAAGCTACCCCGGGGATAACAGGCTGGTGAGGTCCAAGAGTTCACATCGACGACCTCGCTCGGCACCTCGATGTCGGCTCATCGCATCCTGGGGCTGAATAAGGTCCCAAGGGTCGGGCTGTTCGCCCGTTAAAGCGGTACGCGAGCTGGGTTCAGACCGTCGTGAGACAGGTCGGTCTCTATCCGCTGTGGGCGTTAGGGACTTGAGGGGAGCTGCCCCTAGTACGAGAGGACCGGGGTGGACAGACCTCTGGTGCGCCAGTTGTCGTGCCAACGGCATTGCTGGGTAGCTACGTCTGGCAGAGATAACCGCTGAATGCATCTAAGTGGGAAACTCGCCCCAAGATTAGGTCCCTCATCCCTTTAAGGGAGTAAGGCCGCAGGAAGACTACCTGTTTGATAGGCGGCAGGTGTAAGCGCAGCAATGCGTTGAGCCAAGCCGTACTAATGGCCGAGGGCTTATCCGCGGTGCGGAGAACTTGGAATTCTTCTTCGATCCTATTCGGTAAAGAGCAGTCTCTTTGGTCTTTGGAGCGGCAGGGGTACACCCGGTCCCATCCCGAACCCGGAAGTTAAGCCTGCCAGCGCCGATGATACTCGGCTGGCAACGGCCTGGGAAAGTAGGTCAAGGCCAAAGAGATCTGAGCATTCCGTGGCCCCGCGTTCGCGCGAGGCCACTCTTTTTTGTCCTTCCTTTCCTGGCCCCGGCTGACTCCCCCGACCTCATGGCGGGGAAAACCAAGCCGCCCCGGGCGGATGGCCGGGGCGGCTCAAGGGAGGGGAGGTCCCACCGAGAATTCGAATTGGATGACTCGGGTCGGTCAGGCGATCACGGCCACCAGCGCAGGGACCGGGGAGGGAAGCTCCTCGCGTGGGGTCGCCCGCACGGCCTGCCTCAACTCCTTGGCTCCAATCAGGCGGATCGCGCGGGTGCGAGCCCATTTCTCGGCGGTGGGGCTGAACGTGCCGGTCGTGATCACATATCCCCGCACCGCTTTGTCAGTGCGCAGCATCCCCGCGTGAAGTTGCCGCAAGGTATCCCGGTCTACCTCTCGCACCGGGCGCGGGAGGCAGACAGCGACCTCCTGCAACCCGGCTGGATTCTCCAGGAGAAGGTCCAGGCCCGACTCTGCGGCTCGCCCGCCTACGGCCGCTTGGTAGCCTCGCATTCGGAACAGGACCGCCACGAACACCTTGAAGGCCTCAGGCGAAAGGCCCTCAAGGTCCTGCTCAAAAGGGGAAGGAGTCTCTCCGTATCGTATCAGCCCTTCCTCCCGCCCCCACAGAAGCGTCAAGCCGACCAGGGCACCTAAAGTCAAGGCCGAAAACAGGGCGTCTCCGAAACTGAGGGTCACGCTCAGGTTGCCCCTCGGCCACAGGGCTGAGGAGTAGAGACGGACCCCTACCAGGAGGGTCCAGAGCACGATGAGTTCAGCCGCAGGGGCCATGAGCGCTTGATACAAAGGTCGCTCCCGCTGGCCAAGATCGCCACGAGCACGATAGGCGAGGGGGTCCTGACGCGCTCCCGTGCGGTACCAGCCCATGAGCGGCAAAGCCACCTGGACCGCGACCGGGATGAGCAGCAGCCATCCAAACCAGGGCTGAAGAAGGAAGTTCAGGATATCGAGGAAAACATCAAAGCCGGTCATTTTGCCCTCCCCGGGCTTCCTCGCCGCCCTCGCAGGGGCTAGCTGGAGCCCGACCTTCCCTTGTCTCTTGCCTTAATTATCCGCAGGTGAGGCCTTGAAGGGTGGTTGCAATTGCCTTGCTGATCCCCCTCCCGGCAGGACAGGCAGCCCGAATCCAGCGGATTCCTGGGGAGAAAGGCCCGCGGCGTGCACGTTGCCTGCAATGCTTGCCCCCAGCTTGTATGACGATTGCAATAGGCCTCTGAGGTTGGTAGAAGGGCACCCGGAAGAAAAGGATGCGGCGCTCGGAAAAGCGCCGCATCCAGGCCTCATCCCGCAGGGAAAAGAACCCCTGGCACAACTTGGCCGGCCATCTACCCCACCGAAGCCGGGCCAGGCGCGGGGTGCAAAGGCAGGACCATGCTGGCCCGCGGAGTCTGGCTGAAGTCGAAGTCGGCACTTAGGTCCCCCAGCTGCGGGGCGTCCTCCCGCACATCCGGGCGAGAGTCCGGGCGCCCATCCACCTTCGGGTCGATCCGCTCTCCGCTGAGGAAGTCATCCTCGATGAACTTCAGGTAGGCATCGAAGCTCAGGACCTGGGGGTCGATGTACCCCCGCTTGGCATAGGGGCTGATGACGATCCCCGGCACCCGCAGCCCGTATCCATTTTGGTCGACCGCCGGGGGGACCACATGGTCATAGAAGCCCCCCCAATCATCCCAGGAGAGGAAGATCGCCGAGCTGCTCCAATCGGGTCCTTGCATGACCGCATTGATCAAGCCGGTGACATACGCCTGGCCAACGCTGACCAGCGCCGGAGGGTGCTCACTGTCAGCCCCATTCGGGACAACCCAGGACACGGCGGGCAGGCTTCCGTCCTTTGCCGCCTTGTAGAAGAGCGACAAATCCTGGACATTGCTGGTCTGCCCATCCTGCTTTACCGTGTCAAAATCCGGCAGGGGGTTCCAGATCCCCGGCACCGTTGCCTTCTGCGGGATGGGGGCGCATGTCATTTGCCCGTCGTCCTCACAATCGGGCTCGCTGCCTTGCGCCAGGTAGTACGCCCAGCTCACATTGTCTTGGTGGAGCAGGTAAGTCAAATCCGTCCAGGCGAAGTCCGCCCCAGCGGTCACCGTCCCGTGGGTGCCCCCCGGATTGTTGAGATCACTCTTGCAGCTCATGGGGTCTCCCCGGACCGAGCAGGTTGCTGACCAGGCCGAGACCATGAAGAGGTGGGCAGGCAGACTCCAGGAGGCGTTCGGTTCGAACATGTGATCCTGCAGGACAAAGTTCTCGGCATACGCCCAGTAATTGGGGATCTCACGTGCATCGTGATACCCCATCACGTCGGTGCCGCCGGAGAGCCGGCAGGTCGGATCATTGGGGTCCGCGCACTTCTGGCGGGCCCGGCCCACTTGGGTGATGAAGCCATCCATCTTGCCGCTGTCGATGTCAGCCACGGCATTGCTGGAGCCGTGAGGCCCTCCATGGTTGAGGTCGTGAGGGTCGTAATAGGGCCGGACGCAGGCATGTGTCACCGGGTCTGGCACGCAAACCGCGGGCACTCCGTCCTTCATGGGGATCCCGTCCGCCCCGGGAAACGTGCCGAAGTAGGAGTCAAAGGAACGGTTCTCCTGCATGATGACAACTATGTGCTGGATCTTGTGGATTCCGCTCAGGCCCGAACTGGCGGGCGAGGAGGCTGTGGAGGTTGGGCCAGGGGTGGCTTCTCCCAGGCTCGGAACGAGCTGAGTGAGTTGCGACTGGGCGTAACCACCGAGATCGACGCCGGCACAGGCGGGTCCCAAGGTAAGTACCGCAAGGATCACAATCCATCGTTTGCGCGCATTCATGGTGTCCCTCTGGCAATCTTCGTATCCGAGGGTACCATACCTCAATCCCATATGGTGGGGGTGAACGCAGTGCAAAATCTGTGTAACCGCGGTGAGTTGGGCATGAGAATCCCTTCGAGCCGGGGCTCGATGGGAATCCTTTGGGAGAACGGCTAGGGTGGAGAGGGCCGAGTCGGCGGTAGCGTCCTCGGGCCGGATCGCCCGCGCTCCCTGGGTGGGAGACCTCGGGGGCGCGAGTCCCTCTCCAAACGCCCGTGGGTTTGTCCGCGAGGCTAGCGCGAGAAGGCCGTTCGGCAAGGGAGCAATCGAGTCCCGTCTAGCCGGGTTGGGGAGTCCCCTTGGCGGGGAGGTCGTGAAGAGGGATCACGCCTGAAGCGCAACGGCCCGGTTCGGTACTCCTCGAGCGAAACGCAACGCGGCGCCAGCCTAGGCGCTGCGTTCGAGCCGCTGCTGGGGCATTGGGACCGCCCCATCCGGCATGTTCCCCTTATCTCAGCTCGGAGGCAGGCGCAGGCTGAGCCCGGGGTGGGAGGAGGAGCGGAGTCCTGGACGCTTGGTTGAAGTCAAGAACGCTGATGAGATTTCCAAGTCTCCCTCTCTAGGGTTGCGTCTTGCGAGTATCTTGAGCATCTCGCGTGGGGTGCCCGAGATGGGTCGGGGCGGACTCATCCTCTTCCGGCAGCGCGCAAAGGTGCCTGCCCAGAGCCCCAGGATGAGGCACATGAGCATGGTCGAGTTGCCTTACCTACTTGCAAGACGGAACGCAGGCAGTGGCGGACAGCAAGAGCTCTGTCGCCCCCTCTAAGAGAAAGAGAAATGAGATCGAATTGCGTTGCAGCACGTTGCTGAGGAGGGGTTCTTCGGTCTGGAGGCTCTGGCAGTGCTCGGAAGAAGGGCAAGGGAGGAAGGTCTGGGAGTCCCTATGGCCGAAGGTGCTGATCCAGAAAGCGTACCACCCGCGCGAGGTATTGTTCGGGGAACCCCTCGTCAACGTTGCGGTGGCTGGCCTGTGAAACGCTCCAGACTTCCTTCGGCTCCCCCGCCGCACCGGTCAGTTCCCGGAATTCACTCATCGGCAGGTAGGGATCGTGTTCGCCGTGGATGAAGAAAATCGGGCGAGGGCTGATCTTACCAACCCAATCCACGGGCTGAAACCGGAAGAGATTTGCCCCGACCCGAAGGCTCGTGATCGTCACGGCGAGCCAGGCCAGCGGCGAACAGAGCCCTGGGGGAATCCCCCTCTCGTGCATTCCCTCCCGTAAGGCAGTCGTGAGCCGCGCAAACCCCCCGTCGCTGATCACGGCCCCAACTTCGGGACACAGCGGCGTGACCAGCATGGCGACCACGCCTCCCATCGAGAATCCGAGCAGGCCAATTTGGCGCATCCCTTTCTGGATAACCCAGTGGACCGCGCCCAGCACGTCCCGCCGCTCCAAGTACCCCAGGCTGCTGACCGTGCCGTCGCTCCTGCCGTGCGCACGGAAATCGAACATGAGGAGGTTAAGACCGGCGGCATGCAGGGCCGGGGCATATTTCACATCGGGATCCATGCTCCCGGACTTGCCATGCAGGAGGATCACGGCGCGGGCAGATCCCTGGGCCGGAATCCACCATCCCCGCAGCGTCAGTCCGTCGGAGGCGGGAAAGCTCACCTCCTCATACGCCAGGTTGTACTCAGAGGGACTGCGATCCTGCTGGCGCGGGCGACGCGACGTGACCTGCAGAGATAGCACCCCTCCCAGTCCGAGCACCAACAGGCTGGCCGCAACCACTAGGAGTGCGATTCCCAAGCCTAGCAGCATGAGGCGCATCCCCTGGGTTCCTCTGGCTGGGTCGGCCGTCGCTGAGTGCGAGCCAGAGGGGCTTGGCCCTTCCTTGAACCATCGGGCCCCCCACGCCCCACCTGGAGGGGCGGGACCCGGGGCGGTGCGAAGGTGGTCTGAGGGGATTGCGCTGGTCTGCCTGCTCTGCTCGCCTCACCACGATCAATTATTGGCGGGCGTGGAGGTGCAATGGGTGGGAGGTCGTCTTCGCGCGGCCATCGAATTTTGTCACGATCTTCAGCACGGGCCGCGAGGCTGGGCGGGGCTCTGTTCCTGCGGGGTATTCGGGCGAGAGGCATCGGTCTATTGGCGCAGAGGATGTTGCCGGAGCCACTCTTGATTCGGGTCAGTTTCTTGCAGGAAGCCGGCCCTCAGATTGACCGGCTGACAACGCTCACTTGTCGGCTCCCGTTTTGCTTCCCCCCCGGGGCACGCCATCGGAGTTTAGCACCCCGATCCGCGCGCTGTCAATCGAAGGCGCATGTTGTGGCGGGCAGGCCATCGAACCGGGGTCTCGATGCGCTGAGATTTGCGGATTGTACCGGGCCGAAGTAGACTTGCGCCTTCTTCGGCGCTTTCCTCCAACCCAATCCGGGATCCTCCGTCCGAAGTCGAGGTTGTCATGAGCTCAACTGCTGCACCGGCCGCCCCTGCCGCCCCTGCCGCCCCTGCCGCCCGCCCCTTGCGCATCCTGGACTACCTCACTCTCAACGTGTACTGGTTCGCCCTTTCCTTCCTGTGGAACTCGATGGGGCCGATCCTGCTCCCGGTGGTTGTCGCTTTGCTGGTACCGCAGAGCCAGAAGGGCAGTGCCCTGGGCTTGATCTCGGCCATTGGCCTCATCATTGCCGTTATCGTTCAGCCTGCCGCAGGGGCTTGGACGGACGCGCATGTGACGCGCTGGGGCAAGCGTCGCCCTTACATCGTCGGGGGAACTCTCTTTGACGTGGTCTTCCTGATGGGGATGGCCTTCGCCCCGGGCTATGGCTGGCTCCTGATCACCTACGTTCTCCTGCAAACGTCATCCAACATCGCGCACGGGCCGTACCAGGGCTATATCCCCGAATTGGTTCCGGAACGGAAGCGCGGTTCCGTGACGGGGGTGAAGCAATTCCTCGAAATCGCTGGCATCATCCTCACCTCGTTGGCGACCGGGTACCTTGTCGGCCAGGGCAAGATCGCATGGGCTTTTGGCGCCATCATCCTGGTGTTGCTGATCTCCATGTTGCTCACCGCCCTGTTTGTCTCGGAACGGCCTTTTCAGGGGGCTCCACCCGCGTCGGCCCCGGCCCCCGCTCAGACCTCGCGGGGCGGGGGTCTGTCGGCCTCCCTGCGAGCCCTTTTCCACAGTCGAGATTTCTTTCTCTGGTTGATTTCGAGATTGCTCATCTTGCTGGGTATGAATTTGGTTCGCAACTATGCTTTGTACTTCTTGCAGGACGTACTTCACTCCGCCAATCCCGCGGGAGAGGTGAGCTACCTCCTGGCCATCATCGCCTTGGCCATTGCCGTGGTTGCATACCCGGCGGGGTGGCTGAGTGACCGCATTGGCCGCAAAGGCCTAAACCTTGCCTCTGGGGTGCTGGGCGCATTGGGTGCGGTCCTGATGACCCAGGCCACCCGCCTGTCTCTGGTCCTCATCTTCGGAGCGTTGATCGGCCTCAGCATCGGCATCTTCTTGAGCGTGAACTGGGCCTGGGCGGCCGACCTTCTGCCTTCCCAGGAGGGGGGCCGCTACCTGGGGATCTCGAACATCGCAACGGCCGGGTCCGGGGTCTTGGCCGGGGCAGGCGGTTTCTTGCTGGATGCCCTCCGTCCTCATTCGGCGCATCTCGCCTACAACGTTCTGTTTCTCATCGCCGCGCTCTGCTACGCAATCGGAAGTGTCATGATGGTGCCTGTCCGGGACACCCGCCCGCGCAGGGGGTGAGGAGTTTGCCCGTCGAACCGGGAGCGATGACCCCAGCGGTTGCTCGGCGGCCAGAGGGTGGATTGAAACGGCCGCCGGCTCAGGGCCTCGGCAGAATCGGACTCCGCAGGGAATCCGGAAGGCAGTCCGCGATAGCGTGCATTACGCACTCGCCAACCTGCACATCCA
>Ga0187858_10004577_pt1 | contig 12880 bp, 13 predicted proteins | sample June2016WEW_8_15_FD_133015 | JGI IMG/M metagenome (GOLD analysis project Ga0187858, IMG submission 133015) | Peatland microbial communities from SPRUCE experiment site at the Marcell Experimental Forest, Minnesota, USA - June2016WEW_8_150 | ecosystem: Environmental > Terrestrial > Soil >...
ACTGTAAGGAAGTTCTGTAGGAAAAATCCCTGAGGATTGGTGGATAGTAGCTTTCAGTTTCGGGAAAGGGGCTTATGAAGAAGTGGCAAGAGCTAAATTAGAACAAGGATTAGAAATTACGTTAAAGACCGTTTCAGAAATTCTTAAGGAATCATAACAATAACCTTAGCGTAAGGGTAACTCACTGTTATAAGACCTTTATTCAGGCACAACACAGTCTCATTGTTCCCCTACGGTTAAACCCAATCCCTCTAAGCAGTAAAAGGTTTGGGATAACTAAGATTCTTCTGTATTAACTGAACCGAGATGCTTAGTATTATCCTTTGGAAACTTCGGCTTTATCTGATGTTTACGGACCGAATACTTACCTCTCATTTTCTTACTACCCATATCATCTAACTTCTGTTCTCTTTTGATTAGGACCGCAACATCACCCAAATTAGCCATTATGAGTGACATCTCCCACTATTACATTGAGCTTGAAAATGCTTTGCTGTTTCTAACATTGACGTTGCTATTGGTGCTGGTATATCAAACTTGGTTAGTAAAGCAATATCCCCTTCTAATCTTGCTATCTCTCTGATTCTGTTTCTTCGAGTTGGACATTGAGAACAGTCTTTCTTAGGAAAGGCATGTTTCGATACTGAACTCATAGGTCTACACACCTTAATAAGTGCTGTTCGAGTTTTCTTTCTTTCTCTTTCCTATGATGGAAACTCTCCCTACACCATTGACAACAGAATATCTTGGTTGGACAGTTTTTGGGTGGTTCAAATTTAGAACCGCACTCAGCACACTTTTTCTCTGGAAGCATTATCTTGAACACAACCCCTTACGCTGGTTTCGACCAACATTATAGAATCTCTGTGAGGATAAGTTACTGAAAGCAACTTCCTTACCGCTATTCTTACCGTAATTCTGCCATACAGTACCCTTACTGTAATCTACCATGACACAGCATCCACCCGAAGGTTTCTTCTCGGGGAAGAGCACATCGTTCTGATAAGTAGCTAACATTAGACCGTCAACCAAATCGTCATAGTGTGGTCGCCCTTGCTTCTTGAAGGACTTCATCTGTTGAATTAGGTCCTCACATTCTACTGAGACTGATAGTCCTTGGCTCTGTATAACGTGCGTAAGCTGACCCATCATCTCTTCCTTGTATGCTTTAAAGGTAACAGGAAAAACTTTGTCTTTACCGTAAAGCTCGGTAATAATGTCTGTCCAGAACATAGGTAAAGAATCCATTCTCACCTGTCTAACATTGTAGAGTTTCAGTAGCATAGGGACTTCTTCTCTGACCTTGCCAAGAGTCTCGAAGTTCCATGTCTTATAGTACAGCACTTTGAACTTGTACTTACCCATCTTCTCTACTATGACTAAAGCGAATCTGTCTCTATCTTCCCGACCTGTACCACCAGCATCAATACCAGCATATCTTATTCCACCTTCTGTTAGTACTTGATTCTGTATGCATCGGTCTATTATCTCTGCATCCCATAGGAGCTTAATGTCTGGTTCAGATAGCAACCCAAGGACTTCTCTGCGCCATTGGTCTTCACTCATTAGTTTCTTCTTATCTTCTAAGTCCTTCTGCCAACCGCAATCAAGCTCGGACCATGTGAACAGCGTAAATCCGTATTTCTGTGGATTCTTGAGTATCTCGTTGAACTTGGAATACTTAGAACTTGGAGTACCGAGCAGTATTAGCTTAGTGTCTCCTGAGAGATTTCCGAGTGCAGTAATGATTGTCTGTTCATCCATTAACTCTGGTTCGTCTAAGAACATTATTCGACCAGAAGCTCCCCTCAGACCCTTCTCTGTACTGGTCAGTAGAATTAATTCACTACCGTTCTTGAGCTTGTAACCATCTTTAGGAACTACTTCGTTTACACCTTGAGTTAGTACGAAGTGATGTAGCTCTGGATTGTCTGCGAATATCTTTACTATGTGACCGTAGATATAATTCTCTTTAGCACTTGCTATCAGTACAGGTAGCTTATTCTTGATAGTCAAATAGACCGCAGCAACCGCACAGCAAAGACTCTTACCTGTCTGTCTGCCAGCACTAATGAGTATCTTTCTAAGAGTTTTATCGTCTAAGTTTCCCAATGCTAACAGTAGCTCTTTCTGCTTCTCTGTAGGCACAAGCTTAGTAACCCGAGTAAAGAATTGTAGAATATCAATCTCTAAGAAAGTCTCATCTACCCAAGCGTCTTCTGCTGCTTTCTTCATTCTTTCTCGGTAAGCATACTGTCTGTCTGCGTCTGAGTTGTATTGTCTCTTTCTACCCATTTTATTTAGTCCTCATCCAATATTGACTTAATTCTATGATAGTAATACCCAATGTGAGTTTTACCAATATGCGCCCACAAAAAGCCTGTTTTAATGCGCTGTGCTGGATACTCGTATAAACGTCTAATAACAACAAAGGGTAGAAAATAGCTCTGGTCTTGTACTTTTACTTTCTCAACGAACGTCTTTGTAGCTGCTTTAAACTTAGACGGTACTGTATCGGCTACTGCTACTCCTTCCGTTAGTGTTTTACTAACTGCTTTATGCTTAGTTGTAGAATCTGCTACTACTATTCCCTCAGTAATAATTATCTTTACTAATCCAACATTAGCGCCATCAATCGTAGCGTAATCCACTTCGGCAGAATTAGTATCTGCAACCTCATCCGTCATTAGCTTATCCCTTCATTCTTGAGCTTTGCTAACTCTGACTTTACTGTATTCAATTCTACTCTAAGTTTCTTCATCTCGGATAGCATCGCAGTAAAGACCCCTTCGTAAAGAATAGATTCTGGTTCTCCATCCTCAACATGAACAACATTAGGGCAGAGCTTGTAAACCTCTTCTGCTATTAACCCAATGGTATCTTTACCACTTGGACAAGGCTTAATCTTGAGTTTAGAACCAGTAGATTCATCTGTTGCTTTGAAATCAAAAAGTACAGGGTGAACATTGTATATCCACGAAGTATCACCTAACTCTCTAATGTTCTCTTTGTACTTCAATGAAGACGAAGTCTTATAGACTGTACTACCACTAATAACCAAAGTTGTACCTGTAGTAGAGCCTAAATTAGTAAAGTATGGTTGACCAACAACTATTCCTTGCCAAGCATTTCCACCACCACCTAAACCACCAGAAAGGTTTCCACCATATGGGTTACAATTGCCAGCAGTAAATGTATTAGGTACAGATACTCCACCTGAGTAATTTACAGTAAATAAAGCACCAGAACTTGGAGTTTGAAATACTGACCAACTGTTACTTGAAGTAGCACCAACAAAGCATACATTTCCCCATTGGTCCCATCCTATTCCGCCCTCATTTAATCCTGCTTTATATGAATATATTCCACCCGAAGGAATAACAACTGCTGGTGTAGCACTACTTTCTATGTATAAAGTATCTGAACCTGAATTAATAACATTTTCAGAACCATCCCATCCAATCCATAATCTTACTGTTGCTCCTGTATCAACGAAATCTAATATTGGTGTGTTAGCTGCTGATATTATCTTTACATATCCTGTTGCTGATGTAAACTCTAAGTTTCCCTGATAAGATATAACGAAACAGTTAGTCGCATTGTACCCCACCGCAAAGATGTCTGTAGCACCGTTCTTGATGTTAATAACTGGCGTAGCATAGGTAGTATCAAGCTGTATGTATTCCCCTGTTGCTGTTAATTGAACGAAAGAAGGTGAAGCTTCACTTCTAACATCTTGGTCCATCTCTTGAGCATAGCCATTTAATGATGCAGAAGTAATGAAACCTTGACTATTCACGTAGGTTTGAGTAGCATAACCACTCAAAGAAGCAGAAGTTAAGAATCCTTGACCATTTACCCAACTCTCTGTAGCAACAGTATTTCCACCGACAGTAAGAGAACCTGTTATCTGAGCATTACCGTTTACATACAGAACTGGATTGGCTGTACCTGTTATCTCTAACGGATATGAGTAGGTGTTGATTATGTTATATCCACCATAATCCCCAACCATTACAAGGTATGGTGCTGAGAGATTACTCGCTGGTGAAATCTTGATAGATGCGCTTGTGTTTGTTACGTTGATGCTGTCGAATACTGCATCACTGGTAGTGTTTAGGATTTGATTAGGAAGAGTGATTGTACTCCATATAGGAGCATTACCTGTTCCTTGTGCTGTTAGTACCTGACCTGACGTTACTCCCTGTGGCATGTTAGCTAATGACCAGACAAAAGTATTTCCTTCTCTCGTCTTAATTACGTCAAAGTATCCTGTGTAAGCTACTACCCCTTCCCATGCATAAGAACCAGAACCTAATCCATAAGCGTTATCTGTAACAGGGTTGAAGTTTGACTGTATCCCACCACTAAAGATTAGTGTTGGGTAGATTGTTATTGCTCCACCCGAAATAGAGTTTACCGCATTGGTAAAGACTGTTGTTGCGTCAACGTATAGAAATGGATATGCTGCACTTCCTAACCCCACATTAGCACTTGGCATAATATAGCTTGCTAACCCTACACCATTATCTCCCATGCTTAGAGTTATCGTGTTGTGTGGAGTAGTCAATACTAATATTTCTGGATAAATCGTTAAAGTTGTTCCAGAGAGCAAATTTATGGCATTAGTAAAAACTGTAGTAGCATCAACCCATGCGAACGGATAACTTGATGAACCTAAACCGAAATTAGCTGACGGCATTACATAGCTTACTTGACCAGAGCCATTATCACCCATTGTAAGAGTAACACTATTGTTCGGTGTGCGTAAACTGAATATCTCGGGGTAAATTGTCAAAGTTGTACCAGATAGTAGATTAATAGCGTTAGTAAAGACCGTTGTAGCATCTAAGTAGAGAAACGGATAAGCAGCACTTCCGAGACCAAAGTTTGCAGAAGGCATAACATAACTTGCTTGACCTGAACCGTTATCGCCCATAGTCAAAGTTACTGTGTTATTTGGTGTGCGTAAGCTAAAGATTTCTGGATAGATAGTTAAGGTTGTACCAGAAAGCAGATTGATAGCATTAGTAAAAACTGTAACCGCATCTAACCATAAGAAGGGATAAGCTACTGTTCCTATCCCCACATTACTATCGAATGTATAGAGATATTTGTCTGGACTTGAGTAACCAGCGTATAGTTTTACTTGAGAAGTACCAACACTGACACTTAATGAACTTACAGCGTTTACATTCCCCATAGCTGTCAAGTTGTTAAGGTAGAGATTCGCTGTCTGGTTAGTTCCAGCAGCATTTGATTGTAGTAAGAACAATGTACTGAAATTGGGGTCAGTAACATTAGTAAATTGCAATACCCAACTACCAGAAATGTACTGATACAAACATTGGGTATCTGTAGTATAGTACCATTGGTCTGCACTCGGAGAGATTAGAGCTTCCATTGTGGCGTAAGTACCTGATGGATAACCGCCTATAGGCTGACCCATAACTAACTGTGTACCAGTTAAACTAAACATTGAAGGACAGTATAACCCTGTAAACCCTACACCCATTAGGATTGCTCCACCACCGTAACCTTTGAAGGGGTCAGAACTTGTACCTAAGAACCCATGACCTTGAAAGTCCTTTTCTAATAGAAACGCTTGAGTCCAAGTTAGCATTGGGTCAGTTAGTAAAGTTGTGTGGTCACTCGGGCTAACTGTTGTTACAAAGAGTGTGCCATAATTACCAACCACCCACCCCGAAGCATTAGCAAAGGTAGGAACACCAGCACCGTCTACTTGGTCTATGACGTAACCACAGTCTTTTAGATTAGCTAATTTGTCTAAGGTGAATAATGTTGTTACTTCTATCGTATCAACGACAGGATTATAGATAGCTGAATTTGTTACCTGAACCCATGTCATATTAGTAGAATCTCTTTGATAGAGAATGTTTGTAGAGCTATTACTCCATAACATTCCAGCGTATGTAATACTTGGTGGCTCTCCACTAACGTAGTTAGTCTTAATGTTCATACTCACTAAATCGAGAGCTTGATTATCAACCCATTCGTTTCCTGACACAGTTTATTCCTCTTGTTATTTTTTGTAATTTTATCATTGTCTGTAACTTGAAATTAGAGTTTGAACATTGTTCTGTCATATTTTTAACTCCCTGCATAATCCTTAGCTATAATAGGAAGTCCAAGGTCGAAAACACTTTCACTCTTTAAACTACCGAGGGTCTTACTCTGGAAATCGGGGTCTATAGCTCTCTCTAATACCGTAAATACATCGTTAGTATCGGCTGTTAAACTACTCATTAGGTCAGTAGTCAAAGTTAGTGATGTTAATGCTCCATCAGAACCAAAAGTATCAGTTACCTTGGTGATTCTAAACCATTGATTAATCTTATATCTGACCATGTTCTGGTCTGTCCAAGTATAGGAACTACCAACTATCGCTGTACACAGAAATACTTCCCATGTAGCAGTATTAATGTAATATTCTCCCAAGTTTCCTACTGTACTGGTTGTTGGATTAGATATTCCTGAACTCCATTGACTTCCTATGGGTATTACATCTTCTGCTTGTATCCAGACTTGCTGTCCAGCCATCCACTTAGGGTCAAACGGTATTGTTATCGTTCCTGTTGTTCTTACTAACCGATAACGCTGTAAATCGTAATACGCTTCCAAACTTAATGGAGTAGTATCCAAGAAGGTTAAGGTATCAGTTTGTGCAAAGTTATCTCTTATAGTCTTCATTCTGCAACCATAGAGATTAATGCTTGCACTATCGTATGCTCCCCTGATAGCTATTCCATTAATATAGAACCCTGATAGGTCTACATATAATGGTCCAGTAGCAGAATAAGACCCTGTAAACTTTATAGCAAAGTACTTGACATTACTAAAATCTCCAAAGTCTATACTTGCTGGTTTACCTAAGAACTGAATCTCGCCAGCTAAAGTAACACTCGCTATTTTCCACCCATTGAAATCTTTGAGATATTTAACATTAGGTAGATTAATAGTGACAAAACCCCAATTGTCTTGTGAAGCGTTATTAGATATTGTGTGCGTAAAATAGCAACCAACAAAGGGATGTCCAGGGTTGTTGTGGTCTTCTATGAATAATCTTAGCTCATAAGAACTTGTGTTTCCACCCCATCTGAACCAGAAATTAAATGCTGGTACACTATCGAATCCCATAAGCTGAGTAAGGTCTATCACATTACCTTCATCATCTTGTAATGGATAAGCCCAAATGTTATCTGCCGTTACTGTTAATAGATTGACACCTGAAAACTCTAAATACGGATTACCAAGGCTTGAAGCTGCGTTACTATCTCCTTGTGGTGGTTTAGATGTGACAGAGTTAGTATCTGGTGTTATTACTCCGTCAGAGTAAGTATAATTCTGCCAATAACCTATGTTAATACCTCTACCAATATCATCGTTAAGGGGATACTGATAATTACCAGCTACCATAACGAAATTGTAGATAGGTGGCTCTGTCTTGAAATCCTGTGTAATCATGTCTTGTTTAACTACCAAAGGTGTTCCTTGTGGTTGCAATACCCAAATACTATCTACATAGTGGTCGGTATCTATACCATAGACATGATGATTGTTTACTGGTGCTACGAGTAAGTTTCCATTAGGGTCTACTATCCAATGATAACCAGCACTACCAGAGGTTAAGAATTGTAAAGCACTCTCATATTTAATAATATCCTGTATAGCTGTGAGACAGTCTTCATAAGGAAACTTTAGATATGCTATCAAAGTATTTTCAAAGTCTGCATTAACTTCTCCCCTACCATCTGTCATTGTTGCATTGTAAGAATCAAGAACAACGTAATCGGTTGTTAATGGTAAGTAACCAGATGGTAAAGTTATACTCTGAAATCCTGTAGGAAAGGCTGTAGACTTACCAACATATTTCTGTACAGGAATTGTATTATTAACAAAGTTTCCTATTATTCCCACTGTTCCCTGTTCGCCTGCTAATAACTGTCTAACAGTCTTGCCTTGAGTAGTAAGGAAATAATATTCAATGTATGACTCGGCTATACTAACTGAACCAGCAACCGTTCCATTAACACCTGTAACTACAAACTTTATCAGTAGATTACTATTCCAATATGGTAGGTCTACTGTCATATCCACTATCAAGTCTTGCCCTGCTGGTGGTTGTTGAAGACCATATTGAGTAATAGGATTGTAACCTGTAAGATTTGGGTATGTACTCCAATAAGGAAATAAGTCTGGTGTCAATGGGTCTGGATAACCTATAATCAATAAAGATTCTGCTTGATTACCCATACGAGTAGTAATAGTAAAATAATTATCTGTGGTTACACTATGAAAAGGCTTCCATGTAACCCCACCATCAATAGTCCAGTAAGGCGTAATAATAACAGATGTTGGATATGTCCCTGATGTATCATAAAAACCAGCTACGATATGAAGAACTGCACCGCTAATCAGCCCTGTACCTTCAAGTGCTGCATTACCAACAGGTACAAACTCTCCACCATTATACTCTCCATTAATCAGATAACTAAAAGCTCCAATAGTCCCCGTGTTAGTAGTTGGTGGATTAGTTGTTCCGTATGTTCCTGTTCCAGTAGTATTAATGTGTCCACTCAAAGGGACATAGATAAAATGAAAAAATGAATAAGCATTAATATATGGGTCACTACCAACTACAGACCAATCCGTAGCTCCTATAAGACCTATATTATTGGGTTTATAAACATAAACAAAACCCCATTCTACAATAGGATAGATGTAACCGTATTCTTGAGCTATACGCATTTTCTTTAACTGATAACCTTGACCGTAAGCTGTAACACTACATACTTGACCAGACTTATTCATTACTGGCATAAGCTCTTGGACTGTACCACTAAATATTACTGGTGTTCCTGTCCAGTCTGTAGGCTCGTCATTATATCCATGTGGACCATCTTTCATACCTTGTACAGTCACTAAATCCCCAATCTTTAGGGTAGCAAGGTAAGATTTACCATCCTCATCGTCTGCTGTTAATGTGACGTAAGATATAGCGTTCTCTTCCATTATGAATTGTGTCTTAATGCTACTCATTGTAATGTCAGTATCAGCTACGACAATTCTCTGTGTTGGGTCATCAGACATCTTAATCACTTACCTTCTGTGCTCGTTTACTCTTTGATAAAACGTATAGAGAAGCAACTACTCCTATATCGAAGAAAAAGAAAGTTAATAGTGGAATCGGATTACCCATTAGACCTTACCACCTGTTAGATTCATAGCTGCTGTTAGTGCTGTTAATCCACCGAACAGTAGATTAGTTCCACCAGTAGCCACCGTTTCAACTGTTAGTGTTGCTGTTGCTAATTTGTTTAAGGTTTCTAATGCGAGTTTAGCTCCCATTACTCCCTTAATAACATCTTCTACTTTCTTAGATACTTCTTTTGTATCTGGTGGAGTAGCCTTGAATGTTATTTGGATTATCCTGTTTAATCTGTGTCCTTCTGACATTTAGACCTCAACCTCTATGTTATGCTTCTTAGCTATCTTGTTTATTGCGTCAAGACACAGCTTGTCTATGTTATTTACTATCTCCTGTTCCTTAGCGTGATATGACGACAATAGAGCTTCTTCTGCTTTTGGAGAATCAGAATCAGTATATAGACTAATACCGTTAGTATCTCTTGACATAGAAAACTTAGCATTTGGGAATAACAGACTTGCTTCTGCTACTACTTGATTACCATAGGACTCTAATACTGTCTGGATATTACTTTCCAAATCAGCAAGCTCTACAGCAGACAAATCAGCAAGAAGACTATTAATCTTATCTTGTGAGTCTTCAATATTATTCCAATCAAAAGATAACCCTAATAGTATTAATGAAGAATATTGACCGAGTAAACTTTGAATCTCTGCCATTGATTCTGTAGATAATGTTTCAAATTCAGCAACAAATTCCTTAGATACCTTACCCTCTGCCTCTAAATCGCATAACTTATTCATTATAGCTTCTCGTTGCTGTTCTAACGATGCTACTTGTTCTTTCAGATTTTGTATGTCTCTTACTCGTTCAGCATAATCTAATAGGGCTTCTTTATTGCAATCCTCACAATTACTCAACTGGTCAGTCCAAGCCATTTTACTATAGGCTTCTGCTGCCTTGCGTGCTTTCTCTTCACTATCACTCAAGGCTACCCTCTCCAAATAAATTCACTAACTTTTGAATGAACTCGCCTTTGGTCTTCTCAAACTCTACTTTCTCCTTACGAAATTCTGCTAATAGCTCCGCTTTCGATAAGGTCCTTAAGTAGTTGAGGTAATCCTGACCGTATAGTTCACTCACATCTATACCCCGATAAACAAAAAGTGTTTATTTCGCTGTATCTCAACAGCTTCTCAAGAGGCTTGTTTGGGTGATTCTTTAGGTGGTTGTAGCTTCTGTATCTGAGCATCCTTAGCAGCTATCTCTTGCATTAGCATCTGAATGGTCTCATTCATTTCACTAACAAATAGCTGAAACATCGTGTTGAGCTTCCCTAACTTTACCTGAATAGGACTTGGTTGTGGTTGCGCTGGTGAAGCTGGTACTGCTCCTTTCGGAAGAACTTTAGATTTATCTTGTTTCGTTGACAAAGTAATCACCACCTATGAAGAATGTTGCTAAGTTGAATAGAAACCGTAAACAATTCCTCTTTATCCTGTATTTGATTAAGCATCTTCGATTACAAAACCAAAGATAAGACAACGAGTGTATCTCTCGTTCAGAGACCTTTCCGCATTCCATACATGGAGTATGAACGTAAAACATTATTATCTAACTCCTTACCCTATGTAAATTGAATACCAAACCTTCTCTTTGCAAATCGAGAAGTACCCTATACACCTTATCGTTAGTAGTCTTAGGGATAATAACCTCTATCACTGCTTACTACCTTCTATTACTTAAAATGGAGTGTTACGTTATTATTAAATATAATGGTTCGATAAAACTTAGTTAATAAAACAAAATATAGATGATAGTCTTGGTGGAGTGTTAGTCTCCACCGAAGGTATCATAGAAGGTAGGTATTGGAATACCCAATATTACTATACATGCTAACCCTAATAAATATTACGGATTAATACCTTACTCTAAAAACAGAATACCATTGAAGGTAGTGGGGATAACACACCACTAATAGATACTAATTTCTTTGCTTCTCTTGCTATCTTTAGTTCTTCCTTATGCAGAGAGTAGTTTGCTTTGTTTCGTAGTTTAACTGGTTCTTTTCGTTGCGAGTAGTTCTTATGCTCAGAACAGTAAAGTTTCTGACTACTTGGAATAGGCACATTACAGACCACACAGACCTTATTCACTGACAACCAAGGTAATCCTGTCGCCAATGCTAAATCTTTAGTAATAGAACAGTATTTAGTCGAAAGTGCTTCCTTAAGGCTCTCATCATGAAATTTACCTGATTCTCTTACTGCCTTGTATAAACAGGAATCATAAGGTTTGTGAGTAACCCTATACCCTCTGAAAATAGTTGGATAGTCGTGGTCGGGGTTTGTAGTCTCGGTCATCCAGTACTGGTTTAAACTACCGTTCTTGCCACACTTAGGACAGGGTACATATCCCACAAAGACCATTCTTGACTTGAAAGTTCTTATCATGGTGCTCCCCTGCAAACAATTCTTTTTCCGCTAAGTTGTTCAATCAACCGTAATAACTCGTCTACAGCCTGTAATCGTTTATTGTATGTCTCCTTCAATTCTTTTCGTAAAGAATCAAAGTTTCCATCTGTCTTCCCTGTCATTACTTGGTTGTTTATTTCTTTGGTCTTTCCTTCGATAATAGCATCTAATTCTTTGATTGTTGATTCTAACCCGATAGCTCTCTGCTTTAATTGTTCTGTTGACTTATTACTCGTTCTTATTCCACTAAGTTCTATTCCGTACATCATATCACCTTCACTTCAATGTTCTACCACAGCAAATGCAAAAACCAGCAAACTCGACATTGGCTTGACCACAAACGCAGTAGCTTACATTCTGAAACTTAAGTTCAAATCCCTTAACAGGTCTGTTCTCATTAGCTATTCTTTCTGCTACTACCTTTTTAAGCTGCGCTGTAAGTTCCTTCAAACGCTTATTGTCTGCCTTGAGATTACTTTTCATTGTCTTCTCTGTTTCTTTTGAACAATTAAAATACGGAGAACCGATACTTGATAGTGCTCGTTTCAAATCGTTTATTGCTTCTTTAAGATTGTGGATTTCAAGACTAAGTTCTCTTTCAGTAACAAATTCTATTTCGGGCATTAATAATTACCATCCTCTAACTTATACTCTACTCTTTCTTCCGAATCGTGGAACTATTGCGTAACTCGTCTTTAGATTTTTACATATTCCAGTTGCAAAGTTTACTATCTCTTGAAGGTCTGCTTTTTCTTGGTCGCTGAGATATGGGTGCTTACTTAGATATTCTTTACAGAATGCTATTGGAGACCCTGCTGTTTTTGTTTTTTTGCTGTCTGAATCCATTTGTATATATGATTTCATTACCTAACCTACCTTCTGTCCTTCTTACTGTTTACCACTCTTTAGAGCTTGAATTGCTCTTACGATTACTCCCTGTAATGGTTCAGAGGAATAAAGGTTTAATGACTTAAGGTCTTCAACTACTGCCTTATCTACGGCTATAGCTGTACTCTGTCCAATCGCTGAAAGCGTTCGAACTATGGTGTCTTCATACGATTCTTTACCCATCATTAAACTAACAATTAGAGCTTTTGTTGATGAGTGTATTCCTATTGTTGTATATTTTTCTTTTGTTGACATAGATACCCACTTCTGAATATCACTAATTAACTTACTTATAATTCACTTATAAATATAATGGTTCTAATTATAATTCCATTATAGATTACAATGG
>Ga0187858_10004584_pt1 | contig 12870 bp, 9 predicted proteins | sample June2016WEW_8_15_FD_133015 | JGI IMG/M metagenome (GOLD analysis project Ga0187858, IMG submission 133015) | Peatland microbial communities from SPRUCE experiment site at the Marcell Experimental Forest, Minnesota, USA - June2016WEW_8_150 | ecosystem: Environmental > Terrestrial > Soil >...
CCTGCCCGAGAACGAGTACAGCCGGGTGAACCGCCAGCTTGAACCTTCGGGAGTCAGTTTGAACACCGTACCCTGCCCCGCGTCGCCGCCACCGGCTACGCCGTAGAGATTGCCGTCAGCGCCCATGCTCAAACCGGTGGGTCCACCTCCGTCCACTCCACCCGTGAAGTTGTAAATCACGTTGAAGGTCTGGGCCGGCGACGGATGCGCGGGCTCGCCCTTGGGCTTCGCCACCGGTGCTTCCTCCTTTACCGGAAGACTGGCGCACGTGATTGTGGTAGCGCTACCGAGAATGGTGAACGATTCCGAAGGAATCGTGCCGATGTCATTCTGCGAAGCCTGAGAAGGCCCGCTGTTCTCGTCCCAATAGACCGGATCGCCGCTGGGGACGCTGGCATTTTGCAGGTTCACCCAGTAAGTACCGGTATTCAGCGTCGGGCCATTGAAGCTCGTCGTCTCAGTGCAGACGTAGTAACCATAGTCGTTGCCAACGCAGTTGCTCTGGGTGAAGTTCACCGTCTGATCGAAGTAGCTGGTGCCGCCGTTTTCGCTCGACGTGATGGACACCTCCACCGACCCAAGTATGTCGCCCGGGTCCAGCCACGCCGCGAAACTCATACCAGTGACACTACTGTTGTCGTTCCCCACGTTGAAGCTATCGCTGGTAACAAAACCGAAGTTAATGGTCCAGGCATCGGTGTTGCCGTTGGTGGGACCATTGTCATAGATCTCATTGTCATCCCGCGGCCCACGATGATTTCGTGCGGGCGCCGGCGCCTTGCGCGATGCTTGTAGCTTGACGGGATGGGCCAGCCGACGGGCGAACTCCGGCATCTTCGCCGCCTGCACCGCCGTCGGTGGAACGGAATTCTGTGCCCAGGCGGGAACCATCGCCACCGCCATCAGCAGTGCAGCGATTATCGCCAGAGAGATTGTGCGGAACAGCGAACTGCGAGATTGTCCTTTGCTTTGCATCGGCTTGTCCTCCATTCAGTTCAACAGAAGGTAGACTCAGGGGAGCGAACAGGCGCGCCTGAGCCTTGGGGAGAAGGGTTGCGGGTCTATCTCCCGCCGCGCGGCGTTGGTCGGAGGGGTGGGAAAAAGGCCGGGGAATCCTTCTACCCGAGCACCGGGGACAATTGCACTCTCACCAGAAGTGGTTTGTCAGTGACCGCTGAAGCATAGCGACGTGACGACGTAATTAGTCGAGAGGATTTCCCACTTGGGGAGCGGCGGTCAATTTCGCATCGGTTCCTCAACCTGACCCGTCCCGTGCCTCATGCCTGCATTGCCTCCTGCGCTATCATGTAGAGGTAGTCTCAGGAATCCCGTCATGATCAATGGCAAACGGGTCGCGGTCGTCATGCCGGCCTACAACGCGGAGCTGACGCTGGAGAAGACGGTCCGGGAAATCCCCGATCTCGTCGACATCCGCATCTTGGTGGACGACTACAGCAAAGACAAGACCGTGGAGGTGGCCAAGAAGCTGGGGCTGACGGTCTTCGTCCACGACAAGAACTACGGCTACGGCCGCAACCAGCAGACCTGCTATCGCGAGGCGCTGGCCGCCGGCGCCGATGTGGTCATCATGGTCCATCCCGACTATCAGTACACGCCGCTGCTGATCACGGCCATGGCCAGCATGGTTGCCTATGACGTTTACGATGTAGTGCTGGGTTCACGCATCATCGGCGGCCAGGCCCTGCGCGGCGGCATGCCGCTTTACAAATACATCTCCAATCGCTTTCTCACCGCGTTTGAGAATATGTTTCTGGGCGTTAAGCTCTCCGAGTATCACACCGGCTATCGCGCCTTCAGCAGCCAGGTCCTGACCAAGCTGCCGCTGCTGGAGAACTCCCCGGACTTCGTCTTCGACAATCAGATGCTGGCGCAATGCGTGCAGTTCGGCTTCCGCATCGGCGAAGTGTCGTGTCCCACGAAGTATTTCGAGGAAGCGTCGTCCATTAATTTCCGTCGCAGCGTGAAATATGGTTTCGGCGTGCTGGGGACGTCGGTCCAGTTCAAGCTTCACAATTGGGGAGTGACGCGTCTGCCGCGGTTCAGCCCCGACGGAAGAAAGCTGGAACTGGATCCTGCTATGAACGTGAAGGCATCGCCGATGGTCAGCAGTAACTGAGCTGGATCGTGCCCTGATACAACGCACCAGGATTTATGAGACTGGCTCCAACACCAGTGGGAAAACATTTTCCACCGCTGGATATGCAGGCTCAGGCCGCGGCTGAGAAGCCGCAGTAGTCTCTTTCTTGCTGAAGATCAGTTCCAATCCCACTCTGGCAATCGTGTACTCCAGCGAACACTCAGGACACAGCCAATAGCAGTGGTCCGCGAGGCGGTCTACCTTCCACATCAATTCCGAATCTACCGGCGGGGGAAGCAGGAACAGCCGGCCCTTGCTCAGGCTGCGGAACTGACGATTGCATGGGGGATTCGAACACTTGGCTACCATCTGAGGCTCCTGATTTCTTAGCTTCCCTTGCAGGATTGCTCGATGCCATGCGGAGAATCGCCGCCTCATCATCGAAGGAGAGAATGCAGCTGGTGCAATTCTTCGGAATGAGGGCAGCAAACCCGCAGTGCGGAGAGCGCATGGGAATCCCCACTCAGTGGTTTGATAGTAGTGAGGACGCATGCTGTTGTCAGTACGTTATTAGACCAATCGCAAGGAAAGGTTGCATTCATTCCCGATTTGGTCCAGAAGCTCTCAGCCAGGAAAGGCCGCGATCCGGCTTCCTGCCGTGTCGTCGGGGAGTTGCCGCGGAAACCCGTCCAGACCATTCGGCTATCGTACTAACGTCCTTGTCCTTGACGTGAAGTGTTACATTCTCTCCTTGGTGCAATAGCAACAGGGGATACCGTCTTGCCCAGCCTTTCGTCGTTGTTGCTCAAAATTCCCGACGAATTCAAGCCAATGGCTGCCATCGGCATCGGTTCCTTGCTGTTAGTGATGCTCGTGCTCTTTCACGGCATCGGCCTGCATGGCATCCTGGTGCGATTCAAGCGGTCCGAAGTGCGTATGCAAATGGGCCGCCCTCATCTGGGCAGGGCTGGGTTTCTGTTCGGCTGGTCCGTCTTCCTTATGCTTTCCATGCACATCATGCAGATTACGGCCTGGGCCTTTGCGCTCATGTGGCTTGGCCTCATCCTGCGTCCCACTGACGCCATCTACTTCTGCGCCAATGCCTACACCACGCTCGGCTATGGGGCGGTGGATCTGGATCCGCACTGGCGAAACATCAGCCCCATCATCGCCATTTCCGGATTGTTTAGCTTCGCTTGGACCACCAGCTCCCTGGTCAGCATTTTGACCAGCTACCTCAAGCTGGTGGAACAGCTGGAGCAGGAGCGTCTGCAAGAGTTGAATATGCGCGCGGCCGCGCGAAAAGCCGCGTGGGATGTCCTCCACAACGAAAAAGCGCTGGAACAGGCCGCCAAGCTGGAGGCCCGCAAACGCGCAGCCGGCGCATCGTTCTTCCAGCGATGGCGAATTCGCAGAGAAGAGAAGCATCGGGAAAGGGAAATGTGTGATGCAGCCGTAGCGGAGATGAAAAGCATTCTTCAGAAAGAACGCCGCGACGAGGACGCACTGGGACACGCCGACACGCCGGACGAACCCGAGGCGAAGAAGTGAGCCAGGACGCCCAGGACCGCCGCCGGTGGAGTCTGTTCCAGAGCGCGCGCCCGCTGAGCGGGACGCGTGCGGTTCGCGATGCCCTGGCCGGCGTTCAACTTGCGGCGATGAACATCCCGCAAGCCCTGGGCTACACCAAGATTGCCGGAACGCCGGTGGTCACGGGATTCTACACTCTGCTGCTTCCGCCGCTGGCCTTCGCTGCGTTTGGCTCGTCGCGTTACCTGGTAGTCGCGGCCGACTCCGCCACCGCGGCGATTCTGTCCGGCGGACTCATCGGCATGGCCCCGCTGGGCAGCGCCCGCTATGTTGAGTTGACCAGCCTGGTCGCGCTGCTGACGGCCTTGTTTCTGCTGGCAGCGCGGCTGCTCAAGCTCGGCTTTCTAGCTGACTTCCTCTCGCAAACTGTCCTCATCGGCTTCCTTACCGGCGTGGGATTTCAGGTCGGCATCGCCGTGCTCGGCGAGATGCTGGGATTGGAAATCGCCTCGCACCGGACCATCTTTCAACTTAGAGACGTGTTGCACAATCTGCCGCATGTGCATCTTCCCACGGTCGCTCTATCGGCCGTGGTGGTAGTCGGGGTCCTGTCGCTCATACGACTGTTCCCCAAGTTTCCGGGTCCGCTGGTCGCCGTGGTATGCGCCGTAGCGGCCAGCGAGATCTGGAATTTTGCCGGTCACGGTATCACCATCATCGGACCGGTGACCGGTGGCCTGCCGCATCTGGGATTGCCCCACGCCAGCAGCAAGGATCTCCAGATGCTGATTGGCATTGCGGGCTCTTGCTTCGTCATGATCCTCGCTCAAAGCGCGGCCACTGCCCGCTTCTACGCTGAACATCACCACCAATCTCTGGATGAGAACGCGGACCTGGTGGGATTGTCCGCAGCCAATGCCGCCGCTGCCTTCAGCGGGACCTTCGTCGTCAACGGCAGTCCTACGCAGACTGCGATGGTGGAACGCTCCGGCGGACGCAGTCAACTGGCGCAAATCTCCACCGCCATCGTGGTTGCGCTGGTACTGCTCTGCCTGACAAAGCCGCTGCAGTACTTGCCGCGCTGCGTGCTGGGCGCCATTGTCTTCATCATCGCTATCAAGCTGATCGATCTACGCAAGCTGGCCAGCATTCGCCGCGAGAGCCCTGGGGAATTTTGGCTGGCTGCAACCACGGCCGTCGTCGTCGTGGGCGTGGGCGTCGAGCCGGGGATCATTCTGGCGATGGTGCTGTCACTGCTGCGCATTGTCCGCCACAGCTATCACCCGCACACCGGAGTGCTGGTGGCCGACGGCGACGCCGCCTGGCGCCTGAGCCCTCCCGTTTTTGGCGCGATGACCATACCCGGTTTGGCTATCTACCGCTTTGGTGCGCCGCTGTTCTACGCCAACGCCGGCCGCTTTACGCACGAGATTCGCGCCGTGGTCGGATCCGCGCCCTCGCCGGTACGCTGGCTGGTGGTTGATGCCGAAGCGATCACCAATATCGACTACACCGCGGCGCGCATGCTTCACGACCTTCATCAGGGACTGTCTCAGGCGGATGTCACGCTGGCCTTCGCGCGGGTGTCAGACTATCTGCAAAGTGACTTCGACCGGCATCACATCACCGAGGTGATTGGCGCGGAAATGATCTTCGCCCATTTGCATGACGCGCTGAACGCCTTCGCGAAGTTTGACCAACAGTCCGGAGCCACGCCGGCTGCTGCCATCGGTCCGGGACAACTACCTCATTGAGAGTAGAGACGGCGATGATGATGCACTGGGTTCGCCGCGTTTGAAGGGACCTGCTTTTGAGTTTTTCGGCGGCCTGTGATGGCGTGCTCCACCCATCGGGATTCAGCAACGCCGCACTATCGATTTACCGCGCCCGCGCCAGCACCAGGGTCACATCGTCGGGCTGCTCGCCGCCGGCAATCCAATCGGCGACCGCCGTGGTCACTATGTCGCTGATTCGCGCCAGCGACTGGTCGCGATGCTGCAAAATCAGCTCGATGAGCCGCTCCTCGCCAAACTCGCCAAACTCATTTTCCGGCTCGGTAATGCCATCACTGTAGGCAACGAAGATATCGCCCGGCTGCATGGCGACGGCGCTTTCGTCATACGCCACTTCGTCGAACAGGCCGACCACCGTACCCGAAGTTTCCAGTCGCCGCACATTGCCGTCGCCGCTCAGCACCAGCGGAGGCAGGTGCCCAGCATTGGAGTAGGTTAGCGAGCGCGATTCCGAATCGTAGCAACCCAGAAACATGGTCGCGTATTTTGCCGCCGGCGTACTGCGAAAGAGTTGGTAGTTCAAGGTGGACATCAGCAATGCCGGCGACAGCTCCGAGTGGGAATTTCCGTTGCCGCCAGTCGCCGTCAGCACCATGCTTTCGGAAACTCCCTCGCTCAGCGCCACCGAGGCCAGCGTCCGCTCCGGCTCCAGCGAATACGCGCGCACGAAGGCGTGCACCGTCGCCATCAGCAGCGCGGCCGAGATTCCCTTGCCGCTGATGTCGCCCACCGCCAGCACCAACCGGTCTTCGCTCAGCGGAATGAAATCGTAATAGTCGCCGCTCACCGTGCGCGCCGGCCGGCATACCCCATGCACTTCCAGCCCGCGCAGGCCGCTCAAGTCGTCAGGATAAAGCAGGTCCTGCACTTCATGAGCGATGGCCAGTTCGCCCTCCATCCGCTGCTTTTCCTTCTGCTCCGCAATCAGGTTGGACAGCGACTGCGTCATGGAGTTGAACGACTGCTCCAGCGCCGCCATCTGATCGGTGGTGCGGAGCTGGATTCGATGCTGAAGTTCGCCGCGATTGACGTGCTCGGTGGCGGTATATAGCTCGGCCACCGATTTTGTCATGCTGCGCGTCAGGCGCACGCCAATGAACAGCGCAATCAGCTCGATGATGCCGAAGATGATCGCGATAGCGAACAGCAGATCGCGGAAGATGCCGGCGTTTTCTCCCAGGGTGCTGAACAGCGTGGCATAGATCCTCGACGGACGCGTGTCGACCACTAGCAGACCGTTGTACGCCTTGCCGCTCTCCCAATCGGTAACATTAAGCCTTGTGGCAAAGGGAAACTCCACGTCCAGGCTGTTGGTGGGCGGAGGAACGCTGCCGGCTTGCACGCGCTTTGGTCCACTGGCCGAGTTCCGCGAGAGATCGATCGTCAATGCCTTGCCACCGGCCTTCGTAGTCACGGACATGCGGTCTTTGTAGGCGGCAGGTTGACCGCCGGCTATAACACTCGGGTTGGTACTCGTTTCCTCGTCGGGCGGAAAAAGGGTGATGGCCCCCAGCTCCGACGTTGCGTGCCGCAGCAGCTCCGCCGTGATGGGCAGATTGGAAATCACCGTCAGATGATGCTGACCATCGTCGACTCGCTTGACCGACCGCAGGTGCAGCCGGTTGTTCTCCAGCACGAAGCCGGCAAAATCTCCTGGCAACGCGGGCGAGGCTTTGATCGGCGGCATGGTGGCCTGCGCCGGCTCGGCCAGCGCGAAGCTTTTGTCGCCCTCCCAAACGCTCACCGAGCGGTGACGAAAATTCTCATCCGAGGCGCTGGCAATCTCGCCGGCGAGCTGCTGATTCAGCTTGCCATCCCGCGCGAGGCTGCGAAACTGCGTCGCCAGCGATCGGTTGGTGGCTTCCAGGTGCTGCAATTCCGATTGGAGGTCGGACATGGCCGCGTAGGTGGCGAACTGTCCGGCGAAAAGATATGCGGCTACCAGCGCCCCGGCCACCAGCAGAATCAGCGGAATCACGCCGATGAAAACGTAGGTGACGATCAGCCGGTTGCGCAGCCGCCACAACAGCTTTCGCCGCGCCCAGCGCAAGCTCATCAGGAGCACAAAGAGAATAAACAGTGAGCTGATGAAGCTGGCCCAGCCGCTCAGAATGCTTCCCGGAGCAGGGCGAATAATCGCGTTCAGTATCTCCAAGACAATTGCCAGATAGCCGAACCAGAGCGTGGTCTTCCCCAGCTTCGACCTGGGTCGTAACACGCGCCGCAGGAAGGCCCGCACGTCGACGGATGTGGGAAGTTGCATTGCCATAAAAAAAGCTGGCAGCTTTCAGCTGATCTGACCCGCTGCGAAAAAGTCGATTGGATACCCTGTTCTGCTTCGGCGCTTTACGGACATGATACCTCCTCCAACCGTGCGCTGGCCCCTAGACGGGGCAGTGGCTGATAGCACTTTGCTAGAATCCCACTGGGCGCACCTCGCTGCATCTTTCATCGCGCCCCAGAATCAAACGAATCCCTATGCCAGACAATATTCGCAACGTCATTATCATCGGCTCCGGCTGTTCCGGGCTGACGGCGGCCATCTATGCCGCCCGTGCCAACCTCTCGCCGCTGGTCATCGACGGCCACGAGCCCGGCGGCCAGCTAGCCATCACCACGCTGGTGGAAAATTTCCCCGGCTTCCCTGACGGCATTCAGGGGCCCGAGCTCATCGACAACATGCGGATGCAGGCCTCGCGCTTCGGTACCGAGTTCCTCGCCGGTCACGTGGCCAGCCTGGACCTGAGCCGGAAAGCTGCGGACGGCAGCAAGAAGCCCATCGAAGTCAACGTCGGCCGCGACAAGCTGCTGACCCGCACCCTCATCATCGCCAGTGGAGCGTCGGCGCGCTGGCTCGGTCTGCCCAATGAGCATGCGCTCATCGGCCACGGCGTCTCCTCGTGCGCCACCTGCGATGGCTTTTTCTTTTCCGGCAAGGAGATCGCCGTCATCGGTGGCGGCGATTCGGCGATGGAAGAGGCGTTGTTCCTCACCCGCTTCGCCTCCAAGGTCACCCTGATTCACCGGCGCAGCGAATTTCGCGCCTCCAAGATCATGCTCGACCGCGCCCGCAAGCACGACAAAATCGAGTTCCTCACCGACACCGTCGTCGACGACGTGATGGACATCAGCAAGAAGGAAGTGACCGGGCTGCGCCTGCGCAACCTCAAGACCGGCGAGCAGTGGGACATGCCCACCGGCGCCATGTTCCTCGGCATCGGACACACTCCTAACGCGCAATTCGTTGGCGACCAACTCGCCCGCGATGGTGATGGCTATCTGATTCCCGAGGGCTACGTTTGTTCGCGCGCGCCCGGAGTCTTCATCAGCGGCGACGTTGCCGACCGGCATTATCGCCAGGCCGTGACCGCTGCCGGTACCGGATGCATGGCCGCGCTCGAAGCGGAGAAGTATCTGGAAGAAATTGGGAAATGAAGCGGCTTTGGGACGTAACCCAACGCCCCTTCGATGTGTCATCCTGAGCGGAGGCGGTCGTCTTTTGACCGCCGGAGTCGAAGGACCCCTATAGCGCCGCCAAATCTTCCGCTGGCCTAGCTCCGAAAATCATGCCAGACCCTACCGCTGACGAGTTCACCCGCGCCGCAGAAGCCGCGCAGTTTGTCCTCGCACGCACTCCCCTGAGGCCGCGGATCGGCGTGGTTCTCGGCTCCGGCTTCGGCGCCTTTGCCGGCGAGCTGCGCGACGCCGGGGCCATCCCCTACGAAGGCATTCCGCACTTCCCCAGGAGCACGGCCATCGGCCACGCTGGGCGGCTCGTCCTCGGCAGCCTCGACAATCTTCCGCTGGCGGTGATGCAGGGCCGCGTGCATCTCTACGAAGGCTATACGGCGCAGCAGGTCGTCTTCCCAGTGCGCGTGCTGGCGCGCATGGGTGTGCGAGCAGTGGTGCTGACCAACGCGGCCGGCGGCATCAATCCCGAATTTGGACGCGGCGCGCTGGTGCTGCTGCGGGATCACATCAATCTTCAGGGACAGAATCCACTCGTCGGTCCGAACGATGATCAGCTCGGGCTGCGCCATCCCGACATGACGGATGCTTACAACCGACAGCTCCGCCGGATTGCGATAGCCGAGTTACAACGTCTTGGTGACAAAGTTTACGAAGGCGTTTACGCCGCGGTGACCGGGCCAAGCTTCGAGACTCCGGCGGAGATTCGTTTTCTGCGCACGATTGGCGCCGACCTGGTCGGCATGTCGACGGTGCCGGAGGTGATTGCCGCGCGCCACCTGGGGATTGACGTGCTGGCGATCTCCTGCGTCACCAACCTGGCCGCCGGCATCACGGGCGAGAAGATCACCGCCGAGGAAGTGCTCGAAACCGGCGAACGCGTCCGCGGCAAGTTCTTGTCCCTCCTGCGCGCCGTGCTGCCCAAGATCGATGGCACTCTGTGAGAACAAGGGTTTGCTAATTGCTAATTGCTAGTTGCTTCTTCCTCGCAAAATACCCATACACCGGCACTCCCGCCGCAATCACCACCACGCCCCACGCTGAGTTTCTGATGTTCTCCGTAAAGGTGTAGTACAACAACACAGCCGCCGCCGCGATGAACATCGCCGGCACCACCGGATATCCCCACGTCCGGTATGGCCGCGCCGCATTCGGTTCCTTCCTGCGCAGCACGAACACCGTACTCGCCGCCACCATGTAGAACAGCCACTCCACAAAGATCGCCAGCGAGAACAGTTGCCGGAAGCTTCCCGCAAACAGCAGCAGCGCGACCGACAGCACGAGCTGCACAATCAGCGCGACCGACGGCGTATGAAATCGCGGTTGCACATCGGCCATCGCCTTAAAGAAGTAGCCGTCGCGCGCCATGGCGAAGGGCACGCGCGCGCCGCTCATGATGGTGCCGTTCATCGTAACCAGGATCGACACGGCCATCCCCGCCGAGACAATTGCCGCTCCCCACGCGCCCACCGCAATGGCCGTCACATCCGACACCGGCCGCGGCGATGCCGCGATGCTGGCCGCGGGAAGCACATATTGCACGGCGGCGTTGGTCAGCATGTAAAGCGCAGCGACCACCGCTACGCCAACAATCAAAGCAATGGGAATGGCGCGGCCGGGGTCGCGAATCTCGCCGCTCACCATGTTCAAGTCGTTCCATCCGTCGTACGCCCATAGCGCCGCGATCAGCGCGGCCATGAATCCCGCAAAGCCGCCAGTGGCGCCGTTGAAAGTGGTTGCAAAGTTTCGCCACGTGCCGCTGGACGCGGTGAACGCCAGCATTGCGACGGCGACGATGATCACAATCTTCAGCAGCGTGAACACCACCTGAAAGTCGCCGGCCCGCTTGATACCGATGTAGTTCAGCGCGGTGATGAGCACCGCCGCGACGATGGCTGCCAGTTGTCCATAGCTGATCGCGAACGGCTCGCTGATCGCGACGCGATTGAAGAATGAGAGTGCCGGAAATGTTCCGAGAATGCGTACTAAGCCAACGGTCAGCGTCGCAATCGACGCGGGTTTTGCGAGGGCGAACCACGTCCACGCGTACAGAAATCCGGCCAGTGGCCCGTAGGAATCCCGAATATAGACGTACTCACCGCCGGCCTGCGGCTTCATCGCGCCCAGCTCGGCGTAGGTGATGGCGCCCGCCAGCGACAGCGCACCACCCACAATCCACGCCAGGTATACCAGCCGCGCCGAGCCGACTGCCTGCATCATCTCCGCGGGAACAAGAAAAATTCCGCTGCCGATAATGGTGCCGACAACAATGGCGCTGGCGTGACTGACGCCGAGATCGCGGGAAAGAGTGGGAGGGCGGGTTGCAATCTTCGCCGGTTGAGTCATGGGTAGCTGTCAACAGTTCAGCGCAACAGAACTGCAACTATAACTGACCGCGCAAAGGGTGGAGCACCGCTTCAGCGGTGCATTACAGGCGTGTGTAAGATTTCCGGCTTTAGCCGCTGAGGTAACTCGTCCATCTGGAAATTAGTTTTGAGGGAAGAAAAAACATACTCTTCCGCCGTGCAAGCTCGCAGCAGTCAGAAAGTAGGTGGAATTGCCGTTACGCCTCGATATGGAATTGCCATGGTTACATCAGCGGCTAAAGCCGAGGGATATGCAGCGGTCTTTCATGCACCGCTAAAGCAGTGCTCCACCCATTCTGGTCAACAGGAATCCAATTCTCTGTGACGTAGGTCCCCCAGTCCTACATCAAGGTAGTCCTGCTAGTCGATTTTTGTCGTCTTCGCCATCACGCGCTCATAGCGGCGCCACGGCATCAGCGCGCGCAGCCACAACTGCATCTTCACACCGGGCCCTATCAGGTACCGCAGCTTTGGATTGGGATCGTTGGCTACGCGCACAATCAGCTGCGCTACTTCGCGAGGATCGCGGCGCTTCGGCGTCCTCGACTTCACGAACTCGGCAAAGCGCTGGCTGCGTTCCTTGTTCGGCGAGCTGGAATCGAGCGCCTGTTTCCCGATGACCAGATTGCGCTCCCAGATATCGGTGTCATAGTCGCCAGGCTCGATCAGCACCACGCGAATACCCAGCGAATGCACTTCGATCCGCAGCGCTTCACTCCAGCCTTCCAGCGCAAACTTCGACGCGTTATAGCTGCTGAGCAGCGGCGCTGAGGCGCGTCCGCCGATCGAACTGATCTGAACGATATGTCCCGAACGCCGCTTGCGCATCGTCGGCAGCACCGCCTTGGTCATCGCGACGTTGCCGAAGAAATTGGTTTCCATCTGGTGGCGAAGTTCGGCCAGCGTCATGTCTTCGGCGAAGCCGCCGGTGCTGAATCCCGCATTGTTCACCAGCAGGTCGATCCGACCGTGGTCGCGGACAATGCCATTCACCGCTTCGGCAAGAGAATCTGTTTCCGTGATGTCGACGCGCCGCAGATCCAGCCGGTCCCGCACGCCTGCTTTCTGCGCGGCCTCTTCCAGCTTGCCACTGCCTCCCATATTTCGCATGGTGGCCACTACGCGATAGCCGTTCAGCGCCAATTCCACCGTCGTCGCCAGCCCGATTCCGCTGGAGCTTCCGGTCACAACTGCGATTTTTCCGTGTGCCATAAGTCTCCGTCGAATCCCTCAAATTGCCGCACAGTGGGCAAACAGGCCCATTCGCAGTCCGACAATTGCGAAGGCGATCACCATGCGAGAAGATAGTCATTTAAGACTTGCCTTGTGTCAGGGCACGGCTTCAGCCGTGCCGCAAGTGGTCAAGATGGCATTGGGCTTCAGCCCCTGCCGTCCATCTTGCAGGGGCTGAAGCCCTGCCCTCTATACATACTCTTCGGCACGACTAAAGTCGTGCCCTGACACAGAGCTCAAAACCTGCAAGACGATTCAGCAGATTTATATATCCTTTACGAAACGGACTGATAGACATGCCAACACATAAGAGTAAGCCCGAAGCAACCGAAATCGCTCCGGTAAAAGGAAAGCTGGGAATCATGATTCCCGGCATGGGCGC
>Ga0187858_10004589_pt1 | contig 12866 bp, 9 predicted proteins | sample June2016WEW_8_15_FD_133015 | JGI IMG/M metagenome (GOLD analysis project Ga0187858, IMG submission 133015) | Peatland microbial communities from SPRUCE experiment site at the Marcell Experimental Forest, Minnesota, USA - June2016WEW_8_150 | ecosystem: Environmental > Terrestrial > Soil >...
ATCTGGAATTGCAGCGCGGATACTACGGCTTCGTCGGCACGCCGGGACACGAATTCGTCGGCGAGGTGCTGGAAGCCGATTCGCCCGAGTGGGTGGGCCGCCGCGTCGTCGGCGAAATCAATTTGGCCTGCGACGACTGCCAATGGTGCCGGCGCGGTCTCGGACGCCATTGCCCGCACCGCACCGTGCTGGGGATCGTCCAACATCCGGGCGCGTTTCGCGAGTGCCTAACCCTCCCGGAGCGCAACCTGCACGCGCTGCCGGATGCCGTGCCCACCGAGCGCGCTGTCTTCGTGGAACCGCTGGCCGCCGCTTGCGAGATTCTGGACCAGGTGGCGCTGCCCTGTAACGCCGAAATCGCCGTGCTGGGCGATGGCAAACTCGGGCTGCTGATCGCGCTGGTGCTGAACGCATTCGGCTACCGGGTCCACCAATTCGGCCGGCACCCTGGAAAGCTGCGCATCTCGCGGCAGGCGGGCGTCGAAACCGAAATAGGCCGCGACCATCTCCCGGAAATGGCTTACGACTGGCTGGTGGACGCCACCGGCTCGCCCGAAGGCCTCCGCCAAGCCGTGAAGATGACGCGGCCGCGCGGCACCGTGATCCTGAAATCCACGATGCACGGGCTGGTGGGCGTGGATACCGCGCCGGTGATCGTCAACGAAATCACCCTGGTAGGTTCGCGTTGCGGGCGCTTCGAGCCGGCGCTCGACCTGCTGAGCCGCAACCTGATCCCTGTTGAAGAGATGATCTCGGAACAATTGCCGCTGGCCGAAGCCCTGCGCGCCTTCGCCCTAGCCGCGCAGAAAGGCGTGCTGAAGGTGCTGCTGCGATGAGGACGATGCCGCGCTGGTTTTGGCTCTGCCTGGCCGCCACTCTCCTCTGTGCGCAACCCGAACCCGAAGCGCAGTGGAAGGCGTTCCTGGCATGGCTCAGCGCGCAGCCGCCGAACAGCAAGCCCGCCGATCTGCTGCGCCCCTATCGCGCGGAGCTGATCCGCCAAGGCGCGACCCCCGCCGAGGCAGATCGCGAGATGGAGCGTCTCGGTCACTTGGCTTTCACGCGCCCTGACGGCGCCAAGATCCTCTGGAACAAAGTCTACGGCGGCCGCGATCCCATCTTCATTCAGACGCCGAACGCGCTCGTCGCCAGCGCTATCGAGGGACGCAAGCCCGGCAAGGCCCTGGACATCGGTATGGGGCAGGGCCGCAATGCTGTGTTCCTGGCCCTGCAAGGCTGGGACGTCACGGGCTTCGACCCCTCCGATGAAGGCGTGCGGCTCGCGCAGGCGCATGCCGCGAAAGCTGGCGTTAAGATTCGCGCGCTGGTCTCGACCGACGAGCAATTCGACTTCGGCGCCGCGCAATGGGACCTGATCGCGATGACGTACATTCGCTCGCTCACCGCCCGCGACACCGAGCGCATACGCCGCGCGCTGTCCCCCGGCGGCATCTTCGTTTACGAGAACGGCAGCGACCGTGACAACCAACTCTTGCGGCTGTTCCTTTCGTTTCGCGTCGTGCGCTTCGAAGACGTCGAAGCTTTCCCCGACTGGAATCCGGGCGCGAAGATTCGCCTGGAGCGCTTGGTCGCGGAGAAGCCGCTGGAGTAACATCGCATCATGATCACACTCCGATTCTGTGCGGCACTGTTGGTCGCCGCCGCCGCATCCGCGCAAACCCCAAGCGTCCCCGCGCATCCCACGGTGCTGCACGCCGCGCGCCTGCTGGATATCGAAAGCGGCAAGATCCTGAAACCCGGCGAGGTGCTGGTCCAGGGCGAACGCATCGTCGAGGTGGGCGCGGCGGTAGCGCATCCCGCCGGCGCCGAGGTGATCGACTTGGGCGACCGCACTTTGTTGCCGGGCATGATCGACGCGCATGTCCACCTGTTTCTCCATCCGGGCGCGGAAGATTTGCAGACGGTCGAGGAATCCGTACCGCAGCGGACCATCCTGGCCGAGCTGGCCGCGCGCGCCGACCTCATGGCGGGCTTCACCGCCGAGCGCGACATGGGCACGGAAGGCGCCGGCTCCGCCGATACCGCGGTGCGCAACGCCATCAACCAGGGACTGATTCCTGGCCCGCGCCTGCGCATCAGCGGCAATGCGGTGGATATCCTGGGAGGACACGAAGACGCCATCAATTACAACCCCGCACAGCACGTGCTGCCCAACGCCACTTGGGCCAATAACGCCGCTGAACTGGTCACGGTGATCCGGGGCCAGTTTAAGGAAGGCGCCGACTTCATCAAGATCTACGAGACCGGCCGCGACGCGCTCCGCGACGGGAAGTTCTCGACCCCATACCAATACACCGAAGCCGAGCTTCGCATCGCGGTCGAAGAGGCTGCCCGCGTAGGCAAGCGCGTGGCTGTGCACGCCACCGGAGAGCCGGGCACGCTGTTTGCCGCGCGCGCCGGCGTGGCCTCCATCGATCACGGTTTCCAGCTCGGCGAAGAAACCATGCGCTTGATGCGCGACAAACAGATTTTCGCGGTGCCGACATTCGCGATCGTCGAGTACTTTGCCGACCACGCCCCATCTCCTCAGGCGGCCGAGCGTGAGCGCCGCATGCTCGAATTTCACGCGCACGAATTCAGCCGGCAGCTCGCGGCGGGCGTGCCCATCGCGATGGGTTCCGACGTGGGTCCGTTTCCGCATGGCACGCAGGCGCGCGAATTTGTGCTGATGGTCCAGTACGGTATGTCGCCGCTGGCAGCGCTGCAGGCCGGTACGTTGAACGGCGCGCGTCTGCTAGGCTGGCAGGACCAAATCGGCGCCCTCAAACCCGGCTACTTCGCCGATATCGTAGCGGTGCCCGGCGACCCGCTAGCGGACGTCAGCGTCCTCGAAAAGGTGGCGTTCGTAATGAAGGGAGGCGTGGTCTACCGGCGCTAAGGCCGTGGCGCACAATTCAGCGAGGGGTGCGCCCAGGGGGCCCCTGTCACTGTCGGCTGAAGCCGACAACGGCACGTTCTCAGAGAACCAATCTGGAAGTTATTGAAAAGGCGGGACTGAAGTCCCGCTGCAAGCTGAGGCTCGCGCCACGTCCCGGCGGAAGGTTTTCTGATATTGGTGACGACCCGCAGGGCTGTTCGCGCTGAAGCGTGCGCCACGCGCCAGACTTTCACTTGATGGCGCGCACCTCTTCAAACAAAGCCCGGAAGGTCTGGATTGCTTCGTGCGCTTCGGTGTCCCCGGTTTGTTCGCCGAAATAGGCCTTTGCGAACGGCCCGAACGGCACCCACGTGGTTTGGAGTACTCCTTGCATGCGATCTGCGATCTCACTTGTCGCATGCGCGCGCGTATCGCGTACCATGGCAAGCTGGCCAAGCGCCACGTTCGGCTTGCGCCACGGGCACGCCACCACGGAGAATCCTTCCATCGCGAAATAGGTGACAGACGGCAGCACCTTCTCGTAATGCCAGTCGCAGATAACGATATCCTTCCGCACCATACGGATCGCATCCTGGGTGCCGTTCATGCTGGCTTCCCACTTTCCCATGCCGGTGGTGGCGCCATCCAGGAAACGGTCGCCCCAAATCCAGAGAGCGCGGCCGGATTGAGCCAGGTGATCGTGCAGGGCGTTCACCTCGCCGGCGAATAGTTCCGCCTTGTTCTTCCCTTTGCAGCGCTCGCAATCGTCCTCGCCGAGCAGAAAAATCTCGTCCATGCCGGCATGAAAGGCATCCGCGCCGGCGGCCTCCGCCAGGTCGTCGATCAGGTCGAAAACGATCTCATGCACTTTGGGGTGTAGCGGGCAATAACTGCGGCAGTAGATCCCGGTGTTCTGCGGATACTTGCCGGGCGTTTCATCCAGCTCCGGATGGGCGCGCAGCAACCCGAACGTGGTGCCCGCCCAGGACTGGTGCCCGAGGCAGTTGATTTGGGGAATCAGCCGCACGCCTGACTGGCGGCACGCTGTGGCGATCCTTTGGACATCATCCTTCGAGAGCGCATCCCCGTCAGTCACCTCGGGCCTGCGCGTGAACTAGTAGCGATAATCGAATTCCATCACCAGAGTGTTCACGCCCTCTTTTGGAAGTGCTACGCGGATGAAGCGCAGGGCCAAATCCATCTCGTCCAGCTTCGGCGCCATCGCGTGCAGACCGCGTACAGGAGGGGTTGGCGACGCGGCGTTCAGCCCCAGGGCGACAGTCAGCATCCAGACTGCGCCGGCGGTTCGGATATTTATTCTCATGACTGGTTCCAACCAACGCAGTGTAACGCCCGGCAGCGGCCGGAGGCCGGCTGCGGCAGTATAGGCAGACGTATGCCTGACATTCGACATTCCGTGCAGATTTCTGCCCCTCCCGAAACGACCTACCCGTTGGCATCGTCCGCGGCGGGCTGGCGAAGTGGTGCCGCGGACGTGCAGGAAACCGGCGGCGCGATAGACCTCGGCTTCTTCAACCGGACGACGGTTTCAGGCTGAGGCCAGCGGTCCAGGAACCGCGAAAGAGATTCGAGTGCCTGTGCGAAACCGGGCAACAGTGGAGCGGGACGCGCCTGTTATTCCGACTGGAACCTGCGGGAGTGGCACGCTGGTGTGTTTCACCCACGCAGGATGGGCTTCTGAGACAGACTATTTCGTGTCTTGCACGACGGTTTGGGGGGAACTGATGTTCCGGCTCAAAGCGGTGGCGGAAGGCAAGCCGCGGGGGCCCTTGTTTCCAGCGAGCAGTCTGGCATATTAGCCTCGAAAATCGAGGCGCGGACCCGGCGATTAACCCCACATCTCAAGGCGGCATCCGCCGATCGACCAGGGGTCCGCGCGACGCCCGCAGCATGGGGCGCGCTGTCTATTACTCCCCAAGTGCTCTTCCAAGCCGGCGCGGCATGGCGAGCAGCTATGCAACCGCGCAGATCGAACTTTCGGGCTGCGGGCCGTCGACGAGGTTGGGAGGAATGGCGGTTAGCCGTCAGAACATCGTTGTCTCCGCAGGGTCCCCGTGGTAAGCGAGTGCCGCCCGTAAAGTGTTCGAGCGAGGGTGCCGATAAGGAAACAGGTGGCGTGCCCATGCGGGCCGCGGCCGCATTCTTTGCCGGGTGACACATGCGTCTTTTGTCCTTCCTGCTGGTAATGGCCAGCCTGTCCGTGCTCCACGCCGCCGACGATCCCGCCGGCGCCTCTTCCGGCGAAGCGGCCCTGTTCGCGGACTTACCCGTAGTGGAGGCGGCCGCACTGCATTCGCAGACCCTGGCGGAAGCGCCTGCCAGCGTCACCGTGATTACGGCGGCGGATATACGCAAATACGGTTATCGGACTTTGGGTGACGTGCTGGCCGGCGCACGGGGATTCACCGTATCGACGAACCACCTGCTGCAGTCGTCCGGAGTGCGCGGCTTCGCCGTGCCGGGAGATATCAGCACGTGCTTCCTGGTCATGATCAACGGCCACTCGATGACCGAGATCGCAGGCGAATCGAATAGCTTCTTCGATCAGGATTTCGGATTGGACCTGGACCTGGTGGATCGCATCGAGATTATCCGCGGGCCCAGTTCGGCGCTTTACGGCAGCAACGGTATCCTGGCAACCATCAACGTCATCACTAAATCGCCAGTGGACAGCCCCAAGCTGGTAGTGAGCACGGAGACTGGCGGCGGGGGGCCGCAGAAGATGCTCTTGATGAGCTCGCAGGACCTCGGCAGAGGCGCCAACCTGCTGGTGGAGGGCTCCGGATTCGTGGGCGACGGGCACAACCTCTTCGTTCCCGGTTTCGATACGCCGGGGCAAAATAACGGAGTCGCCAACCACGTCGACGGGGAGAGCGGGTATCACAGCTTCGTGAATCTGGCCTGGGGCGCCTGGAATTTCTCCGGCTTGTTCAACAGTGACCTGAAACGGGCGCCCGTCCTGAGCCAGGCTACCGCATTCAACGATCAGGGGCAATTCATAAGGTTGGCGCGAAATTTCGCGGGCGCGAACTACACGCGGGACTTCGGCAACGGGGGGCAATTGCGCTGGCAGCTCTACTACGATGGGTTCCGGTTTCGCGACCGTTACGACTACCAGGAACCGTTTGGCATCCTCGACGATCGGGACGACGTGCGCGGCGATTGGATCAGCTCGCAGTTGACCTACAGCCGGACGGTGCCGCGGATCGGGCTGCTAACGGTGGGCCTGAGCGGCAAAATCGAGCTGCGCAACCTGGTGGAAAACGGCACGTATTACCCCGAGCAGGCGCTGAATCTGCGCATCAGCCAACCGGACCGGACGGTGGCGCCGTTCGTGCAACAGGAATGGAATTTCGCCCAGAACTGGAAGGCGTACCTGGGAGCGCGTCTGGACAGTTCGTACAACTACGGCAGTTTCGTTTCGCCGCGCCTGGCACTGGTCTACCAGCCGACCGTGAAGAGTTCTTACAAGATTGTGTATGGCAGGCCCTTTCGCACCCCCAGCGTTTATGAGGAATACTACCAGGACGGACTGAGCCAGATAGACAACCTGCACCTGCGTCCAGAAACCGCCGAAGCGGTGGAACTCTCGGCGGAGCGCAAGATCGGGAAAGCGGCCTACGCGCTGATTAACGCCTACCACTACTCGATGCACTCGGTGATCCAGGAAGTGTTTCTTTCCGCGACCACGGCACAATACCAGAATACCGGCACCCGGAACTCCAACGGCATCGAATTCGAGCTGGGCGGCCACTTGGCGCCGTGGCTAGAAACCACGGCCAGCCTGAGCCTCGACCGCGCGGTGGAGGCCGACCAACACATGCAGCTTGCGAACACTCCGGGGCAGATCGGCAAGTTTAAGGCCGCGGTACCGCTGTTTCGCGAGCGGATGTATTTCAGCACGGATTTCCAGTACCTGAGCTCGCGCTTGACAGGGGCCCGCGCCACCACGCGGCCTGTCGCGCTGGTAAATGCCACCGTATCGACAGCCAAGCTGGGGCGAGGCCTGGATTTGATCGCAGGCCTCCGGAACGCCCTCAACTGGGGATATGACGATCCGGGCACTTGGCCGCTGGACGCATCCATAGATGAGATACCAGCCAACGGACGTACGGCGTTCGTGAAGCTGATCTGGCGGCAAAAGGATTGAACGGATGCCCTCGCGCCGTTCGCTGCTAATCGCGCTGGCTGCCGCTCTAGGATACCGGAGGCTGTCCGGCTTTATAAGTGGAGCGGCGGCGGGCGGTCCGCCCAAGCGGGTGGTGGTGGTGTTTCCTTCCGCTCTGGAGCCGTGTGCGGAAGCGGTGGAGGGCTTTCGGCAGCGGATGCTGAGCCAGGAGGCGGCGTTGGGTCTGCTGGATGTGAACCAGCCGGCGTTCGCCGCGGAAGTGGCGCAGGAACTCGCGCGAAACCCGTCCGTCATCGTGGCGGTCGGTTCCGACGCGGTGCGCGCGGTGCTGATGCGGGAGTCCGGCGTCAAGACCATCTCCACGATGACTCTGGAAGCCGACCAAGTCGCCGGCGCGCTGCTGGCCGCGCGGGTGAAGGCGGCGGTTTACCTGGATATCCCGCTGCGCACGCTGGTTGGGGAACTGCGCACGCTGTTTCCAGACAAGACGCGCATTGGAGTCATTCGAAACCCGGCGCGGGGAGGACCCACAGCGGCGCAAATTCGCGGCCAGACGGCGGAGATGAACGCGCTCGAAATCGCCGATTGCGCGACTCCGGACGAACTTCTGCCAGTCTTCCTCTCGTTCCGAAAAAAGGCGGATTTCGTCATCTGCCTTCCGGATGGCTCGCTGTATAACGGCGCCACGGCGCGGCCGCTCATCATGGCTTCGCTCGAGAACCGATTGCCCATCGTGGGATTCTCGCCCAGCTTCGTGCGCGCGGGCGCCGCGGTGGGTGTCTACCCGGATTATCGGGGGGTCGGGCAGCAAACGGCGGACCTAGTGCGGCGCTGCCTGGAACCCGGAGATTGCGCGAGTTGGGAGACCCCCAAGAAACTGACGGTGGCGGTGAATGCCAAGGTCCTGCGCATGCTCGGGATGGAGTGCAGCAGAGCCGCCGGTCCCGGCCTGGTGATCGTGCGATGAAGCTGATCGAGAGACTCCCGAAAAGGTTTTCGACGAGCCTGGTCCGGCAGGGGCTGGCCGCGACCATCGCGCTGCATACCACTTCGGCACTGCTGCTGTTGGGATTGTTTCTATTCGTCCAGGACCGGGCGCTCGAGCAGCAGTTGGAGCTCAGGGGAGAATCCATGGCGCAATTCCTGGCGAATGAGGTCCAGTTCGCTCTGCTGGTGGGAGACCAGCCCGAGATCCAGCGTGTGCTGGAGAACTCCTCGGGCAACGAAGATGTTCTCTTTCTGGAAGTCCTCAACGCCTCCGGAAAGCGGGTCTGTTCCCTGGGACATCCGGACCGTCTGCGGGGAATCCCCTCCCGGGAGGCTGGCGCCGAGCTGGACAAACCCCACACCGTCGTGCGGCATACCGGAGTGAGTTTCGTCGAGATCCAGGTGCCCGTGCGCCCGCCGAATCGCGACCGGCTGCTTGAGTGGGAGCCGCCACAAGCGAGCGGACCCATCCTGGGCGCCCTGCGTATGGGCCTGTCGATGCAGAAACAGCGGGCTTCGTTCCGGTGGATGCTGCTGGGCGGCGTGGGCGTCATTTTATTCGGCCTGGCGTCGATGTGCGGAGCCCAGTACTGGGGCCTGCGTCGGCTACTGCAGCCACTCGAAAAGCTGGTCGGCTTCACGCGGCTGGTGGGGGGCGGCGATCTGCGGCAGCGGGCCGACATCGACCGCGCTGACGAGGTCGGCCAACTGGCGAAAGCCTTCAACGCCATGGTGGAGCGGCTTGGACAGACGACAGTATCCAAGGATTACGTGGATAACATTCTGCGCTCGATGGGCGAAGCTCTGATCGTCACCGATTGCGCGGGCCGCGTCCGCCGCGTTAACCCGAGTACGGTCGAGCTGCTGGGATACAGCGAAGCGGAATTGGCCGGCAAGCTGGCGATCCGCCTGGTGGCGGAGGGCGAGGCGCCGCCTGGCGGGGCCAGTTTGGAGCGCACCTACCTCACCAAAGACGGGCGGCCGATTCCAGTTTTGCTTTCTTCGGCCGAACTGCGGAGCGCCTCGGGGGCGACTGAAGGATACGTCTGGCTGGCGCAGGACATGACCGAGCTCAAACGCATCCAGGGTGAAGTGGTGCGCGCCCGAGATGCGGCCGAGGAAGCCAATCGGGCAAAAAGCAGGTTCCTGGCCAACATGAGCCATGAGCTGCGCACACCTTTGAACGCCATCATCGGATACAGTCAAATGCTCCAGGAGGACTACATCGGTCCGCACCAGGAAGAGGTGCACAGCGATCTGGAGAAGATCGAGCGTTCGGGGCATATCCTGCTGGGAATCGTCAACGACATCCTGGATCTCTCCAAGATCGAGGCGGGCCGCGAGCGGGTGGAGTTACAGAACGTGGACGTGGCGGCGCTCCTCGAGGATGTCTACAACGCCGTCGAGCCGCTGGCGCGGCAACAGGGCAACGTGGTGCGGATCGACTGTCCGGAGCACGCCAGGCTGGCTTACGCGGACCTGCCCAAGCTCCGGCAGAGCGTGCTGAATCTGGTGAACAACGCCTGCAAGTTCACGGAGAACGGCCAGGTATCGGTGGCGGTGAACAAGCTGCGGAGTGGCAGCGGCGAGTGGACGGAGGTGAGCGTCAGCGACACCGGAATCGGGATCGGGGCCGAACACCTCGGCAAGCTGTTCCAGCCCTTTTCCCAGGTGGACGGCTCAGCCACCCGGAAATACAACGGGACGGGTCTGGGACTGGCTCTGAGCAAGAAGTTCTGCCAAATGATGGGCGGCGACATTACGGTGGCCAGCGAACCGGGGCGGGGATCCCGTTTCGCGATCCGAGTGCCGGCGGGCAGGGACGGGCCCGGCACGGCAGAAGCGGGGGTTTGATAAACATATGTGCCGGATTTTGCTGGTCGAAGACAACGAGATGAACAGCGACATGCTGCAGAAACGTCTGCGCCACCGAGGCTTTGAGGTCCTGCTGGCGGCGGACGGCAGGCAGGGTGTGGACATGGCGCGGCGCGAAAGGCCGGACCTGGTTCTGATGGACCTGAGCCTGCCGGAAATGGACGGCTGGCAGGCCACCCGGATTCTGAAGAGCGATGCCGGCACATGCGGCATTCCGGTGGTGGCGCTGACGGCGCACGCCATGGTAGGCGACCGGGAGAGGGCTCTGGAGGCGGGGTGCGACGACTACGCCGCCAAGCCCATCGACATGCCCCTGCTCCTCAAAACCATAGCGCGCCTGGCTGCCAGCCCTGAGAATCGGGAACGGGAATCGCCGGCGCTGCCGGCCGGCGACCCAGCAAGCGAGTCCCCGGGCTGCGCCTGAGGTAACCGGCCGCATCCGCGCGCCGCGGAGACGGCCTTACCACGACGGGTTGGCTGGCCCGCGCGCAGCCGCCTGTCCTGAGATGCCGGCCGTCGGCCTGCAATCAAGTCCGGGGATCAAGATTATTCCCATTTCAGCCGATAGTCAGAGTGGGTCCAGGCTTTCGTGTTGGCGGCCCGCTACAAGTTCGCCATATGTCCGGTCTGGCTAAAGCTGCGCGGCCTGTTGGTCACGGCCCTCGGAGGCGGCGCCGGCGGCTCGAAGTCATCGGGTGGTTGGCTCGGAAGTGAGAAGATCATGAGCGAGAAAAAACATCTGCTGCTGGTGGACGACGAAGCCCTGAACCGCGACATGCTATCGCGGCGCCTGCGGCACAGCGAATTTGAAGTGGCCGTGGCCGCCGACGGGGAATCCGCGCTGCGGTATATCGGCTCCCATAGCGTCGACTTGGTGCTGCTGGACAGCATGATGCCGGGTCTGACGGGAGTAGAAGTCTTGAAGGCACTGCGCGCCACCTACACTCCGGAAGAGTTGCCCGTGATCATGGTGACCGCGCTGCGGGACAGCGACAACGTGGTGGAAGCTCTCAACCTGGGAGCCAACGACTACATCACCAAGCCGGTGGATTTTCCGGTAGCCCTGGCGCGCATTCGCGGTCAACTGGCGCGCAAGGACGCCGAGAGCGCTCTGCGCATGAGTGAGGAGAGGTATCGGCTGGCGGCCCGCGGCGCCAACGACGGACTGTGGGACTGGGATCTGGATTCCCACCGGGTCTACTATTCGGACCGCTGGAAAGCGATGCTGGGGTACGATGCCGCGGAAATAGGCGAGACCGACCGGGAGTGGTTCTCGCGGGTGCATGCCGACGACCTGGAGAAACTCCGGGAAGAACTCCGAGCGCCCCAGGCAGGCGGGGACCGCGACGTGTTTGAGTGCGAGCATCGCATCAGGCACCGGGATGGCACGTATCGCTGGGTGCGGTGCCGGGGCGCGGCGGTCCGGGACAGCTCCGGCCGCACCCTCCGTATGGCCGGTTCGCTGAGCGATGTTACGGAAGACAAGGTGTTCGATCCGCTCACCGGCCTGGCGAACCGAATTCTCTTCATGGACCGGCTGGAGCAGGAATTCTCCCACCATCAAGCGAATCCGGCCGCGCGCTTCGCGGTACTGTTCCTGGATGTAGACCGGTTCAAGCTCGTCAACGACAGTCTGGGGCATCTGGCCGGCGATCGGTTGCTGGTGGCCATGGCCGAGCGCCTGATTTGCGGTGTGCGCTGCGGTGATACCCCTGTGCGCCCGGCGCCCCGGGACTTGGTGGCGCGCCTGGGCGGCGATGAGTTCGCCATCCTCCTGAGCGATCTGCACGATCCCGCGGAGGCCGCTCGGGTTGCCCAGCGCATCCTCGTGGAACTCCGGCAGCCGTTCGGGCTGGCGGACCGCAGCATCTTTTGTACGGTGAGCATTGGCATCGCCGCGGGCGGTCCGGCGTATCAGTCGGCAGCCGACCTGGTACGGGATGCCGACACGGCCATGTACAGCGCCAAGAGCAACGGGCGCTGCCGCGCCGAGGTCTTCGACCCGGCGATGCGCGCGCGCGTGGTCGAGCGCATGGAGATAGAGAACGACCTGCGCCACGCCATGGAGAACCGGGAGATCTCCGTTCACTACCAGCCCAAGGTCAGGCTCGCCGATCGGCGGATTTGCGGATTTGAAGCGCTGGCCCGGTGGCGCCACCCGTCGCGCGGCTTCATTCCGCCAGCCGAGTTCATTCCGGTGGCGGAGGAGACCGACCTCATTCACGGCTTGGACATGTGGGTGTTACGCGAGGCCTGCCGCCAGATGAAACAGTGGCATGTCGAGTACCCGTGCGATCCGCCCCTGGCGATCAGCGTGAATCTCTCGCCACGGCAGTTTGGGCAGGCGGACCTGGCAGGCCAGATCGCGGAGGTACTCGCGGAGACGGGCTTAGAACCGTCCAGTTTGCGGCTGGAGATCACCGAAGGCGTGCTGATGGGGGACCGCGCCGCGGCGTTGGATGTCATCACGCGGTTGAAGGGACTGGGCGTCGGGCTCAAAATCGACGATTTCGGAACCGGCTACTCGAGCCTGTCTTATCTGGCGCAATTTCCCTTCGACACTCTGAAAATCGACCGGTCTTTCACCATTCAACTCACGGGTATGGACGCGAACGCGGAGATCGTAAGGAGCATCCTCGAAATGGCACACACGCTGGGCATGGAAGTCATCGCCGAAGGCGTGGAAGAGAGCGACCAAGCCACCCGCCTGCTCTCGCTGGGCTGCGAATTCGGTCAGGGATATTACTTCTCGAGGCCGGTTCCCCCGCGCGATGCGGAACGCCTGATCGCGGCCATGGGGGTGCCAGTCGGCTTGGAGACGCCGCCGCCGCGGATTCCCGCGCTGGATCGCCTTGTCCCCGAAGCCCCGCAGTGACAGCGGAGTTTTATCCGGGCGCCTGAAAGGACGCGGCCCGTGGCAGCATACTGGAGGAGGAGGTATGCCGATGACACGTTGCCCCGCCTTCGCAGTGCCGC
>Ga0187858_10004591_pt1 | contig 12863 bp, 9 predicted proteins | sample June2016WEW_8_15_FD_133015 | JGI IMG/M metagenome (GOLD analysis project Ga0187858, IMG submission 133015) | Peatland microbial communities from SPRUCE experiment site at the Marcell Experimental Forest, Minnesota, USA - June2016WEW_8_150 | ecosystem: Environmental > Terrestrial > Soil >...
AGGCCGGCAACGGTGACAGCCAGTGAGACCGCCATGTAGCGCATGGTGCGCTTGCCTGTCTGGACCCGCGGTTCGCGCAGGATGGGCAGGCCGTTGCTGACGGCCTCAATGCCGGTGTAAGTGCCCGCTCCCAGGCTGTAGGCCCGCAAGACCAGCAGGGCCATGCCGATCCAGCCCAATTGACTGTGCGATGCCGCCACTTCCGCGGTGGTTTGATGCCAAATTTCGGGGAAAACACCCAGATGCGTGATGATCGCGTAAACGATGACGAACGCGTGTGTCAACACGAACGCAATGAAAATCGGCACCCACGGCAAGACCGCTTCCTTGACGCCGCGCAGATTCAGCAGCATCAGCAGGCAGACGCCCATGACTTTAACCACCAGTTTGTAGGGCTGGTTGCTCTCCGGCAGCAGACTGAAAAGCGCGTCCGCGCCGCTGGCGATAGAGAGCGTGATGGTCAATACGTAGTCAATCAGCAGCGCCGAACCGGACACGACGCCAAGGCCGGGTGAGAGCAGTTTGCTGGCGACCAGATAGCCACCGCCGCCGGTCGGGAACAATTCGATGGTTTGCGAGTAACTCGCGCTGATGATGAAGACTGTCACCACCGTTGCCAGCCCCACCAGCAGGCTGAGATACGGATGGCCTGTCAAGGCCAGAAAAGCTTCCTGAGGGCCGTAACATGAGGACGACAACCCGTCCGCGCCCAGGCCGACCCAGGCAAAGAATGCGATGAGGGAAAGCTTGTGGAAAATGCGCTTGTCGGAAAGATTCCGCGCCCGGCCAACCATCAGGTCTTTCGTCGCGCCAAACCATTCACGCAAATTCATAGACGTTGCTGCAATGCCATCATTGCCAAACCCAACTGAGTTTTGTCGGAGGTTGTGTCACAAGGCATTGATTCAAGCAGAAACGAAACAGATTTACAGCTTAAAACTGCAGCCCCGGCTCGGCGGGCGCAAATCAGTTTTTGGACAACCAAAAACGCTGTGTCCCGAAGGGATCCCGCCTCGGCGGGAAAAATAGCAGTTGAAACTGCGGGCTATTTTCGCTTGTTCCTTCGGAACAAGAACACCTGCTTAAAAATTGAGATGCGCCCAGATCCTGGGAGCGCCGACGTCTCGTCGGCAGATGTGCCGCCTATCGCTCGGAGCGCGGGTCTGTGACCCGCAGCAGCTTCGCCTGGCAGACGTATTCGGAATTCCAAAAGTCTTCGCAAGTGAACCGGCTGTGATATCTTGCAGTTTGGACGTGTTGCGACTCGCAGAGTCGCGCTCCGGAAAACAACTCAATTTGTTTCCAGCAGCCGGTAACCCACGCCCGGCTCGGTGATGAAATGTTCGGGTTGCGCGGGATTGGTCTCCAGTTTTTCCCGCAGATGCGCGATGTGGACGCGCAGGTAATGCGTCTGCTCCACCGCCTTCGGCCCCCAGACTTCCGTCAGCAACTGGCGGTGCGTCAAAACCTTGCCGGCGTGCGTCACGAACAATCGCAGCAGCGAATACTCAATCGGCGTGAGCTTGATTTCCTGGCCGTGTTTGCGGACGACACGCGCGGACAAATCCACCTCCAGCTCGCCGCTGCGGAAAATCGCGTCCGCGCCCTGCGGCTGGGCGTGACGCAGCACGGCGCGGAGACGCGCGAGCAGTTCGGCGCTGTTGAACGGCTTGGTCACGTAATCGTCCGCGCCCGCGTCCAGCGCGGCCACCTTGTCATCCTCGCGGTCGCGCACGCTCAGGATGATGACCGGCACGCGGCTCCATTCACGCAGGCGTTTCAGCACTTCCAGGCCTTCGAGATCGGGCAGGCCGAGGTCGAGCAGCACCGCGTCGGGCCGGCGCTGGGCGGTCTGGGCGATGCCGTCCGACCCGGTCGCAACGTCGAAAACGCGATAGCCGTTCGCCTCCAGCGTGACGCGCAGGAGACGGCGGATTTGTGGCTCGTCGTCAATGACGAGGGCGACCGGCGCGGTTTTGGTGGTTTCGTGGTTCATCATCCCGGCTCGACGGCCGGCGGTTTTTCGGGTTGCGGAAAATTCAGGGTGAACATCACGCCGCCGCCCGGACGGTTGGTGGCGGTGATGGTTCCGCCGTGCGCCTCGACGAATCCCTTGACGATGGTGAGTCCGAGTCCGCTGCCGCCGGTGGGCGCGGTGGGGGCGCGGAAAAATTTGTCGAAGATGCGCGGCAGCCATTCGGGCGGGATGCCCGGTCCGCGGTCCGCGACGCTCAACGCCAGTTGGTCGTTCGCCAGTTGTGCCGACACTTCAATCGGCGTGCCGGCGGGAGTGTGGTTGGCGGCATTGAGCAGCAGATTGGCGAGGGCATGTTGCACGAGGGAAAAGTCGAGCCGGACCAGCAGGGGCGCGGCCGGCAGGTCCAGTTTCACCGGGTGCGCCGCCAGTTCGCGCTGCAATTCGCGCAGCGTCGTCTGCACCAGGTCACGCGCGTCATGCCAGTCGAGGCGCGGGCGGACCTGGCCCGATTCAAGCCGCGCCACGTCAAGCAGGTTGCCCACGACGCGATTGAGCCGGGCATTGGCTTCCTGAATCTCACCGATTAACGCGCGCCGCTGTTCCGGTGTCGCGGCCCCGGCGGCGGCGAGCGCGCTGGCGGCGCTGGTGCTGGCCGCCAGCGGCGTGCGCAATTCGTGCGAGATGGAATTCAAAAGCGTCCGGCTGAACTTTTCTGATTCGGCCAGCAGGCGCGCCTGCTCGGCGGCGGTGCGGAGTTCCACGCGGTCCAGCACCAGCGCAGCTTGGCGCGCGAACGTTTCGAGCAAGTCCCGTTGCGCGAGCGTCAGGCGCTTGTCCGGAAAACCCACTGCCAGGATGCCGAACACCTTTCGCTCGGTGGCCAGCGGCAGATGCAGCGCTTCTGCGCCGGGCAGATTGTCGGTGAAACGCCCGGCGGCCTTCCGTTGGCGGAACGCCCAGTCGGCGACGCTCAACTCCTTTTCCGAAAGGGCCAGGGAACTGTCGGGATGGGCGAAAAGTTTGTTGTTCTCGGGCAGCACGACGGCGACGGGCGTGTTGAAACTGCGGTTGATTTGCGCCACGAGCTGCCAGACGACTTCATCGCGCGAGCTGGCCTCGGCCAGGTCACGCGACATTTCGTAGAGCGCCGTGGCGCGTTCCTCGCGGCGGCGCTCGGCCTCTTCCTGCAGCCGGATGCGCGCCACCAGTTGGCCGAGCACAATCGCCACGACGAAATAGAGGCCGAACAAAATGCCATCCTCAACGTTTGCGATGATGAACGTGAAGCGGGGTGGCAGGAAAAAATAATTCCAGGCCACCGCACTCAACGCGCCGGCCAGCAGCACCGGGCCGCGGCCCACCTTCAGTGCCAGCAACACCACGACGAGCAGGAAAGCAAATCCCGGCACACGCGGGCCGGTGAATTGCATGAGTGCGAGATTCAGGACGCCTGTGGCGGCCACCGCGCCGGCGGCGAACAGGTATTGCTGAAGATTGGAGGCGAACACCCGATGCCACATCCGCAAAGCGGGCGCGCTGCTTGTCTTTTCGGCGCGGACGACGTGCAGGTCAATGTCGCCGCTTTCCCGCGCCAGCCGTCGTAACAGGCGGTCGCCCCGCAGCCATTCCAGCCAGCCGGTGCCGGCCGGTTTGCCGACGATGATCTGTGTGGCGTTCTGCGTGCGGGCCACGCGCAACAGCCCGCGCACGAGGTCGTCGTCCGTGGTGGCGACGACTTCCGCGCCAAGTTCGCGGGCGGTGGCCAGGTTTTTTTCAAGCTGCGCCTGGGCGGTTTCCGTCAGCGGACGCGGATTTTCGACATGGACAGCCAGCCACCGGCAGCGGAGGCCGTCGGCCATGCGGCGCGTCCAGCGGATAAGCGGTTCGGAAAACGGCCCGGGACCAACCGCCACGAGCAGGCAATGTCCCGTCTTCCACGCGCCGGCGTTGGTTTGCGTCCGGCGAAATTCCAGCGTGTCCACGCCCACGTGGTCCGCCACGAGCCGCAAGGCCAGTTCGCGCAACGCGGTGAGATTGGCTTCGCGGAAAAAGTTTTGCGCGGCGGCGGCGGCGCGGTCAGGCACATACACCTTGCCCCCGTGCAAACGCTGGATGAGTTCGGCGGGCGGAAGGTCCACGAGTTCGAACACCGCGCCGTCGAGCACGCTGTCCGGCACCGTCTCGCGAATTTCCGCACCGGTGACCTGGCGGACGGTGTCGGCGCGGCTCTCGACGTGCTGGACGTTGAGCGCGGTGATAACGTCCATGCCGGCGTCGAGCAATTCGGCCACGTCCTGCCAGCGTTTCGGGTGGCGCGAGCCGGGGGCGTTCGTGTGCGCGAGTTCATCCACGAGGACCAGTTGCGGACGCCGCGCGAGGGTGGCATCGAGATCAAATTCGGTGAGCGCGATTCCGCGATGTTCGAGCTGGCGGCGGGGAATCTGCGGCAAGCCTTCAGTGAGCACGTCCGTTTCCTTGCGTCCGTGCGTCTCGACGTAGCCGATGACCACGTCGCGTCCGGCAGCGAGTTCGCGGCGGGCGGCCTCGAGCATGGCGTAGGTCTTGCCCACGCCGGGGCACATGCCGAGAAAAACCTTCAGCTTGCCGCGTTTCTTCGCGACTTCCTCGCGTTGCAGTGAACTTAACAACGCATCGGGATTGGGGCGGTCGCCGTCGTTCACGAATTCATCTTAACGAATCCTGCGCCAGATTCAGCATCAAAACGTTCGAGTACTAGGCCGCTTTCCGGTCGATTTTGGTTGCCATTTCAGCCCGTCTGCACGACATAAGGGCAAGTGCTGTGAATTTTTTATGAAAACAAAACATCTTAGCCGCCGCGAGTTTCTTCAACGTACCTTGACTGCCACCGGCGTCATCGCCCTGGGTTCGAGCGGATGGATGCCTGCCTTCTGTGCGACGCCACCCAAACGCACTGCCACGGATCAGGTGACGCTCGGCGCCACTGGCATCAAGCTCAGCCGCCTGGGCATGGGCACTGGCAGTGACAACGGTCATATCCAGACCGCCTTGGGTCGCGAAGGGTTCAACAGCTTGGTCAAATATGCCTATGACCAGGGCATCACCTACTTTGACTGCGCCCAGAATTACGCCACGTTCGAATGGATGGCCGGTGCCATCAAAGGTTTGCCGCGCGAAAAGCTTTTCATCCAGTCCAAAGTTCCCGGCCAGCCGAATGATGTGCTCGCCGCCATTGATCATCACCGCAAGGTTTTTGACACCGATTACGTTGACAGCATGTTGATCCATTGCATGGTCAAGGACGATTGGACTGAGGAATGGAAACGGGTCATGGACGGGTTCAATCAGGCCAAGGAGAAAGGCTGGATTCGCGCCAAGGGCGTCTCCTGCCACAGTCTGCCCGCCTTGCGCCAGGCCACGGAAACGCCCTGGACCCAAGTGCATCTGGTTCGAGTCAATCCCCAAGGCCGTTACATGGACGGTCCGATACAAAACGTTTGGAGCGAAGACACACATGAGGTTTCCCCGGTGCTGACGGAACTCAAGGAGATGCGCGCCAAAGGTCGCGGCATCATCGGCATGAAAATCATCGGCAACGGCGAGTTCGTCAACGCCGAGGACCGCGAAAAGTCCATTCGCTTTGCCATGGCGCGTCCGGAACTGGACGCCGTGGTCATCGGCTTCAAGAGCCGCGCCGAGATTGACGAAGCAATTCAGCGCATGAACCGGGCGCTGGCCGAGGTCGCGTAAAGCTTCGCCACGCGGCGAGTGGCAAGTGGCTGATCGGGCGAACCGCGGAATATACGAAATACGCGAAATTTCCAGTCGCAACTTGTCGCGCCAAAGCCTCGGCGAAGGCGGAAAAAAGCGCAAAGGGCGTAAAATCGCGGCGGCTGAACTCTCAACCCCGTAAAAAGGCGTGGCCTTCAGCCTTCAGCATTTAGCCTTTGAATTGACGCGCACGCTGCTCCGGCGCGCACTCGCAGCCACCATGCGGCAGCCAGTTTCTATTTCTTTTCGTAAGCCCTCTTTTTCTCTGGATCGAATCCGTATTTCTGCCGCAATTCATCGGAAAGCTCGTCAAAACTAATCTTGATGATCCCCAAGCCGCCGCGCGCCGGCGTATAGCTGATAGTTATACCGTCCGGCTCCACTTTTTCCACATACACATTCTTGTAGGTCGCTCCAATGAGAGTCGTAATTTCATTGGTCGGCTTCGCCTCCGCCGGTGGACTTGACGATTTTGTCGCAGCGGGTGCCGGGGTTGGCTTGGGTGTTGCCGGTGCGGTTGCTGGTTGAGTCTTGGTTGGCGTCGCAACAACTTGAGCAGTGGCAGCGGGAGCGACAACAGCAGGACTTGACGATTTCGCAGCGGATACCGGGGTTGGCCTTGGCGTTACTGGTGCCGCTGCCGGTTGAGTCACGGTGGGTGCCGCAACAGCTTTGGCGGCAACAGCAGAAGCTTCAGCGGCGGGAGCGACAGCAGCAGGAGCTTCAACAGTGGGAGCAGCAACAGCAGAAGCTTCAGCCGCGGGAACGGCAGCAGCAGGAGCGGTAGCAACGGGGGTGACTTCAGCCGGGGCTTCAGCCGCCGGAGTGACAACGGCTGGAGTTTCAGCAGTTGGAGCAACGGCAGCCGGAGCGACAGCGGCGGGGGCCTCAGCAGCCGGAGCGGTTTCCGGAGTTACCACTATTACCTGGACCGTCTCGGTTACATTGGTTGCGGATTTGCCGGGTTGTTCCATGACGGACCCGGAAGGGGTCACCGATACAGGGGCTTCAGCCGCCGGAGTGACAACGGCTGGAGTTTCAGCGGTAGGAGCGATAGTTGCGGGAGCTTCGGCAGCGGGAGCAGCGGTAACAGGAGCTTCGGCAGTTGGGGCGACAGCAGCCGGAGCGGTGGCCGCCGGAGATTCAGCAGTGGGAGCGACAACAGCCGGACCATTAGCAACTGGCGCTTCAGCCGCCGGAGCAGCGACCGGAGTTGTTGCCGCCGGAGCGGTTTCCGGAGTTACCACTTTTACCTGGACCGTCTCGGTTACATTGGTTGCGGATTTGCCGGGTTGTTCCATGACGGCCTCGGAAGGTGTGACCAGCACAGGAACTTCGGCAGCGGGAGCGGCGGCAGCGGGAGTGGTAACAGCCGGAGCAGCAACAGGAGCGACAACAGCCGGAGCTTCAGCAGCGGGAGCAGCGGCAACAGGAGCGACAACAGCCGGAGCTTCCGCGGCGGGCGCTTCAGCAGTAGGAGCGGTAGCAACGGGGGTGACTTCAGCTGGGGCGACAGCAGCCGGAGCGACAGCGGCGGGGGCCTCAGCAGCCGGAGCGGTTTCCGGAGTTACCACTTTTACTTGGACCGTCTCGGTTACATTGGTTGCGGATTTGTCGGGTTGTTCCACGACGGCCCCGGAAGGTGTCACCGATACAGGGGCTTCAGCCGCCGGAGTGACAACGGCTGGAGTTTTAGCGGTAGGAGCGATAGTTGCGGGAGCTTCGGCAGCGGGAGCAGCGGCAACAGGAGCTTCGGCAGTTGGGGCGACAGCAGCCGGAGCGGTGGCCGCCGGAGATTCAGCAGTGGGAGCGACAACAGCCGGAACATTAGCGACTGGCGCTTCAGCCGCCGGAGTGACAACGGCGGGGGCCTCAGCAGCCGGAGCAGCGACCGGAGTTGTTGCCGCCGGAGCGGTTTCCGGAGTTACCACTTTTACCTGGACCGTCTCGGTTACATTGGTTGCGGATTTGCCGGGTTGTACCACCACAGTCCCGGAAGGTGTGTTCGTTGCCGGTGGCGGCTGGGTTTGCGGATTGTTCAGATCGTTCAGCTTTTGTTCCAAAGCCGCGCGGGCGGCGGCTTGGGCCGGGCTGTCGTCCGCACGGACGGAAATGAAACTCGCACAAAGGGCGACGCACAAACCAACAAAGATTGTGGTTTTCATGAAATGACCTTTCCAGGCGAAGCGTAAGGAAATGGCGCGCTCCAGCACAAGCTGAATGCTTCGGCGGTTTTTTGAACAAATGGTTTTCATGGTGCTGTGCAATGCTGCCTGACAGCTATTCCAGTGCCAGTTTGCTGTAATATATGCTTATATGCTTGTCCGAAGCGGACGCGGCCCTGTCTCAAAATAAGATTTTGCGACTGATTAAGTCATGCGGAGAGGACATCGTTCGGACAGGTCCGGCGGCTTCTGGATCTTTCCTGTCAGCCTTCCTTGCCGCGCCGAAATCCGACCCGTCGCGCTGGAATCAGATGAAAGCGGATGAAGGCGGGAGCTTTCAGCCTTCAGCCTTTTCCAAGAATCTTCCGCCCCCGTTTCGCATGGCCAGGGACGCGATGGAGCGCAGACAGCCAGAGGGTCTGGCTCATCCGCGTCCATCCGTGCTTTGCCGGCGCCCGGTTGCCGGGACACTTACACTGGCTGCAACTGCCGTTTGGCCTCGAACCAATGCTGCTGGTCATTTCCCGATTCCTGTCCGCGGGAGAGCCAGATCTCGTAAGCCTTGGTGGCGATGTCGGCATCGGACGGCAGGGTTGTCTGCTGCCGGGTTGATTTGGTCGAAGCAATGTTCGCCGCTGCGGCGGGTGTTGATTTCACGGCGCCCCGGTTGGGGGAATTGGTTTGTACTTTGCTTGTAAACATACTTTTGTGCTTTCGTTGACTGTTCTTTCGTTTGTTTTGAGCCACCATTGCGGCTCCGGCTTGGCAGGGCAGGGAATAAAAGGAGAGGGAATGCCCCGAAAAGGGGCAGTCGGACACCTGGTAAACTATACTCCATTAGCACCGCAGATTACACCAGAAACCAGGACTGGCAAGATATATCGGGCGGTCAAATAATGGACGACCGGCCAAGATTATCCCACGTTATGAAGGCGGGAGCCTTTAGCCTTCCGCGCATCGCGGCATTGATGCCGCCGGTGTTCGGGCGCACACACGCTTCCACCATGCCAGCCGGGTTTGATGCAGTTCGCTGCGTGAGGCTGAAAGCCTTTTACGCAGCCTGGTCCGCGAAATTTTCTGAACGATTCGATTAACCTTGGGAATTCAATTTGTCCCGCCAAACATTTTTCCTGACCGTGCGAAAGTTTCCGTCGGCACGCCCAAGTCATGCTTCATCAAAACATCCCGGTCCCACGGGTTTTTTGTCCGCCAGATGGAATATTTCTGTCGGAGCGACAGGTGAAACGAATACCACGGCGAAACCAGCCGCGTGTTGATCAGCGGAAAATCCGTGCCATAGACCAGCCGCCCGGAAAATTCGGGCCGGGCCAGGGCTTCTTTCAAGCAGCCCGGCCGGTTGATCTGCGTCAGCGCGGAAATGTCGGTGTAAAGATTGGGAAATTCGCGCATCAGCCGCGCCAATCGGTCGGGGCCGCGTTCGCCGTGGTATTTCTCCGACGACGCGATGTGCGCGGCCACGACCGTCACGCCGAGGCTCAACGGCAGCCGCAATTTTTCCGGGTCGCCCAATTCCTCGGCGGCGCGCGAAAAGGATTTCTCCTTGCCGGTGTGCGACAGCAGCGGCAGGTTCAACTCGACCATTTTTTTATAAAAGGGAATGAGTCGCGGATCAGCCGGGTCAATCTCCATGATCGGCGGGATCCATTTCACCAGCACTGCGCCGTGCGCCTTCGCCCACTCCAGCCGAGCCAATGCGTCGCGGCGATAGGGATTCACCGACGCGCCGAACAGCAGGTTCGTATGCCGCGCCGCCATTTCAGCGACGAACTCATTCGGCACGAAAACTTCCGTCCGGTTCGTGTCGAGGTTTCCATTGGCGTCCACCACCCCGTCGAGCGCGAGCAAGACAGCCCGGCTGACAAATTTGCTTTGGGCGAGCGATTCCGAAATGCGGTCGCCCACCAGACCGTCGCCCGACTTCAAAATTTCCTTCTGCGAAACGCCGAAGCTGTGCAGATAAATTTTGAACCGCCAGTTGTGCCGCAGCCGGGGCGAAACAAAACAGCCGCTGCCGCCCGCGCCGATTCCAGCGATGTGACAGTGCATGTCCACGATGCCGGCGGGGATGGGTTCAACCGGGCGAAAAGGCCGCGCCGGCAGGCCAACCCAGATGAAGACGACAGCAAGGACGCCCACAAAAATAATTTTCCGGCGGCGTGCGGCGGACGGAGATTTTGGTTTTACAGTTTTCATACCACCATGCTATGGCAAAATCATCGCCGGGCGTGAATCGAAAAAATTGCGCGGCCCATTGAGAAAATGAATCGCCAAAACCTCACTCCGGCGGCTTGCCGCGTGAGGTGGAGCCTTTTACGGGGCCTGCTGCGTGGCGACCTGTCCATCGAAGCCTCGGCGAAGTTGGAAGCTTTACGCGAGATTTTCGGGCCAACGAGAAATTCCACCTTTCCCCGGCCTTCAGCGGCACAGACCAACTCCGCAACACCGAAAACCAACTGCAATCGCTGCTTTATGCTATCAGTTTAGACTACGAAAAGAGCCCCGGGGCGAAGCTCCAACGTGGATTTGCAATCGAACTGGTTAGCAGCGGCGGCAAACCTGGCTTGGCGGTTCCCGGGAACAGCAGAACGCAAGGTGCCAAACGAACACTTAAAGGTTTCCCGCACCTTTGGTCTTTCGTCTTGCCGGGTACCAAAGGAAAAGAAACAAACCTGCCGCCGCCAACACGGTTGCCTCCGGTTCGGGCACGGGCGTAATCGGAAGGTCGGAATTGTAACGCAACGATCCGAAATTCCACCAGGTATTGATCGTCTCGTCATATTGGACAAAATCAATCGCAGCGGACACCACCACCCCGCTGGAATATTGGATGTTGAGGACGTCGAAATAGCCGGACAGCGTGTTGTCGCCACGTCCCTCGCCCCAGTTGATAAATGAAAGACCCGGCTGGGTCGTCGCTTCGAACGGCCACCGCGCGGCGTTGTCATACTCTCCGGGGCTCAACGGGACCCTGCCGGGGGCCACGAAGTCCAGGCCCCATTCCCCGACGTTCGCCTCCCCGATTATCAGATGCAATCCGCTGGTATCAAATGATGAAGCCAGTGAAAAAGTCGCCCCTTGGGCGGAAGTCACATCCACGGTTTCCCCGTGCCCAATCCAGCTTTGGGGCGAACTGGTGAAGTAGAATTCGGAGCCGGCCAGGGACGTGTTTCCTGACAGGCGACACGCCGCCAGGAAAGTGCAAAGATATTTCAAGTTCCTACAGGGTATTTCAATTTCACCGCCAACAAATCTGATTAACGTTATTCTAACCTTCCTCATCCAGGCGGTGAAGCAGATGTTACTCACCGGGTTATTCACAACCCCGGCCGGTCGTAAGATTGGGAGTTTGACCGGAAAAAAGGATCAATCGCTGAATCGCGGTCGCCCAGATGGGTGTCATGGTTTGCTAAACGTTACGACGACGGGATTGACGGGGAGAAAGGTTCGGCGCAAAATCGCCGACACCATGCCAGCCGGGTTCGAGTCAGAGGGTAAAGCGCTTGTGGCGGATTTTCGGGCCAAGCTGAGTGGCAAACCGCTCTTCCCAAAAACTCAATACGACAATTGCCGGTTCCAATAAATCCGATGGAAGCCGATTCAAAATGGCAGCCGGAGTTGATTGACCTCAGTCAGGTCAACGGTGCGTTCAGTTTTGAAGAGGGCTATTCACGGCCCGATTGGCAGGTCATTTCTCAAGCCATCCAACAGAGAATAACCGGACCAGATGACCTGAATACCGCATGGACCGAAGCCGCCAGGCAATGGGTCATGCAGCTTCAGTCGGATCTGGGAGGTGATTATCAGGTGAAAGATTCCCCGCAATTTATCCTGCTCACGGCATTGGACGCGGATCTGAGCGGGGAGCTTCTCGATTTTGCGGAGCGCACCTTGGATCAAATCCGCGCGGGGTTGAAGGATGCGGCTTGGAACTCCGGGCACGGCAAGCACGTGATTCTCCTGTTCCTGGAGGAGGATGATTATTACCAGTACGTTTCTTATTTTCATCGGGATGGGACCCATCCCACGAGCGGGGGCTGTCTGATTTACAAAGGCTATGTTCACATCGCCGCGCCCTACGAACCTTTTGGGCTTCGACAGATGCTGGCACACGAGCTGAGCCATAATTGCGTTGTTCACCTCAAGCGCTCTGGTTGAATGAAGGGCTGGCCATGATGTTTCAGCGGGCGATTGCCGGCAGGCGCCGTCCGGTTTTGGATTACGAGTTGAAAGAGCGGCATCTGGCTTTCTGGAATCCGGAGAACATCCAGGAGTTCTGGTCTGGAATCTCGTTCCAGAAACCGGGCGATTCCAATGAATTAAGCTACAGCCTTGCTGAAATTATGCTGACTCTGCTGTTGGAACAACCGGGCGACTGGGGCGCGTTCCTGAAACAGGCGCAACGGGGCGACGCGGGACAGACCGCAGCGATTGAGTGTCTCGGGACCGATCTGGGAGCCGTGATGTCCACCTTTTTAGGCGAAGGCGACTGGCGTCCGCGCCGCAAGGCAATGGTAACGCTGTGGGAATTGAGCAAGAAAGCAGGGACTTGAGTTTGCTCCGTTGAGGTTACGGCAGGATTGACGGGGATTGAACCGCGAAAAACGCGGAACACGCGAAATTTCCAGTCGCAACTTGTCGCGCCAAAGCCTCGGCGAAGGCGGAAAAAGGCACAGAGGGCGCAAAATTGAGGTTGCTGAACCCTCAACTTTCAACTCTCAACCATCAACCAGCGCGTCATTGACGCGCACGCGGGTTCGGCGCAGAATCGCCGGCACCATGTCAGCCGGGTTCCGCCTTCATTCCATTTCGGCGCGACAAGTCGAGTCATACCATTTCTAGCACGCAAATGCACTATTCGTGGCTGCGGTAGCGTTTACTTGATCGATGAGCCAGCCATGTGAAACCAGGCTGCGCACCCGTTCGGCGCTCTCATAAATCGGACGGAGTTC
>Ga0187858_10004596_pt1 | contig 12858 bp, 10 predicted proteins | sample June2016WEW_8_15_FD_133015 | JGI IMG/M metagenome (GOLD analysis project Ga0187858, IMG submission 133015) | Peatland microbial communities from SPRUCE experiment site at the Marcell Experimental Forest, Minnesota, USA - June2016WEW_8_150 | ecosystem: Environmental > Terrestrial > Soil >...
GAATCCGCCCGCGGCCTGGGAGACGTGGCGGCCAGCTCGCCGGTCCCGATCGCCACCGGCGAGGGCCTCTTCAACCGCTACGAGTTCAGCGAACTGTTCGAGCACAAGGGAGCCTCCATCATCCAGCCGGACGTGATGCACGCGGGCGGCATCACGGAGATCCGCAAGGTCGCCAACCTGGCGGAGACGTACGGCGTCGAGGTGGCGCCCCATCAATGCAGCGGCCCGATCGCGCATGTCGCCTCGGTGAATGCCATGTCCGTGTGCCGGAATTTCCTGGTGCAGGAATGGGAGTCGGCCGACGACGACCTCTACCTCGAGTTGACGGATGGCAAGTACCCCGTGCAGAAAGGCGGAACGATTGCCCTGCCCGAAGGCCCCGGCCTGGGCATTTCCGTCAATTTCACGGAGTTCAAGAAACGTTTTCCGTACAAGCGGGCGTACATTCCGGCGCACCTGCCGGGCTAGGGCTTTTTCCGGCCAAGGGCTGATGAGACGAACCCACGCCGGTAGCGATAAGCTGAAAGAGTGTTCCAGGTCAAGCGCGCGGCGGCTTTCGTCGCGTTGGCGGTGGCCGCGGTTTACGCGGGCGACTACCTGTCCGCGCGCCTGCGAGGCGCCGGCGCGCTGGGCACGGTGCAGGTGCAGCCGTATTACGCCGTGCCGCTGCGTGACGGCAAAATCGAATTCATGATGCTCGACCCGGAGAACCGCACGTGTGTGCGCGCGCTGCTTCCGCACTTTGGGTACGGGCCGTGCTGGTACATGAAGGGGAAGAGAGAGCAGCGGATCAATATGTAGGCGCCCTTCCGGTCCAGGCATTCCACTTCCAACGAGATGTGTCCACTCAGCAGTTCGGGGATGCTCGCCATGCCTGAGATTCTACGGAATCCCGGGGCCGGTTGTTCGTCGGTTTGAGGTCGAAGACCTCGCAAGCATCTTGCTCGATCATCGAATGGCCTCGACGTGCCGGGCGCGCCAAGCGCGCAGCCATCCCAGTCCGAGCTCGCGAACGAGGCGTACCACGCGATCGCGGTCGAGCTCGCGCGAAAAGCGCCACAGGACCCGGATGGCATCCCAATGCAGTCCCAGGCACGTCAGTTCCCGGATGGTGCCCAAGGCGACCTGTTCTAGAAAATAATTCTTCCCCAGTTCTTCCAATTCCGCAACGGCTTGCCGCCGCACCTCCCCGAAGTCCCACTCGGGATGAACATGGGAAACCACGGCCATCTGCGCGAACAGTGCCTGCTGCCACTTATTTCCCAAAGTCATTCCGCTGAGTGAGAAGCGATAGCGCAGTAAAGGCACGGGGATATTTGCGAGCCGGTGGTGCTTGCTCATGCGCAACCAGAGGTCGTAATCCTCCGAGTTGCGGTACTCAGCCCGGTAACCGCCGGCGGCCACTATCGCCTCCCGGCGCAGAATGACGGACGGATGGTAGATACAATTCGCCCGCAGCAGGGCGCGCACGATTTCCTCGTGTTCGACGGGAAGAGTGACCAAACGGTCATGAGATGGCGTGCGGCCCATATGGTAAACGAACGTGCCGGCAACCGCGACTTCGGGCCTGGTCCGCATAAAGCGAACTTGTGTGGCAACCCGACTCGGCAACGCCACATCATCCTGGTCCATGCGAATGACCAGGTCATGCCGGACAGCGGCCAACCCCTCATTGAGCGTGGATGGGAGACCCGAATTCCGCTGGTGAAAGATGGCGCGAATGCGCTTATCGGCGCTGGCATAAGAGCGAATCACGCGGGCTGAACCGTCGTTGGAGCAATCGTCGATGATCCAGAACTCGAAATCGGCATAGTCCTGCCTCAGGATGGACTCAATGGACTGACTTAAAGAAGAGCCAGCGTTATAGACCGGAAGTAGGACGGCGCATGTCATCTAAGCTGTGGTGGCAGCCGCCGAAGGAGTATGCCATCCGGCGAGTATTTTCTCGATACCAGAGCGGAGGTCGATTGCCGGGAACCATCCAAACTCCTGCATGGCTTTTGTGTTGTCCAGCACGACCCAGCCGGCCAACCTATTTCCGCAACTCTCATCGTGCTGAATGGCAAGCGGCCGGCCGTGACACTCTTCAATCAAGCGAAGGACATCAGTCACCGAATGGCCCTGACCGCTGCCGACATTGACGATGGTAAACTCCCGCCGCGGAATGGCCGCACGCTCCGCCATGGAGCAAACATCCTCCAGATGCACGTAGTCGCGCACGTTATCGGGGTTGCCAAAGATCCGCACTGGTTGACCCCGCAGCATGCGACTGACAGCGACGCCGATCAGGCCTTGCCTCCGATGTTGCGAAAGCAGGGTGCCATATGCATTTCCCACACGCATGACGGTGGCTGTGAGATATCCCTTAGATGCCGCCAAGCGCAGGTATTCTTCCGCAGCAAGTTTTTGAATTCCATAGGAAGACAGTGGGGAACATGGGTCGGTTTCGCGGTAGGGGAGCCGATTCCGGCTTGGGGAGTAAACGGCGCCGCCGCTGCTAAAGTACACGATGTGCGGCCTGGTGCCAAGATGCTGAATGGCGTCGAGCAGATTCAACAGCGGCACAAGATTGACCAACGCGTCATTCGGCAGGTCGAAATCCGAATCCACGGGCGTATTGACATGGGCGAGGTAATAAATGAGCTTCAGGCCCGCGGCAAACCACTCGCAATCCTTGCGCGACAACAGGTCGCCACAAAAGACCTCTGCCCCTTCCGGACTCTCGTAATCGGCTGTGTTCCGAACGAGCAAACGGAGCCCCTCAGGCTTTCGGGCAATGATATATCTTGCGAGATACGAACCAATGAAGCCCCTTGCGCCCGCGATTCCTTTGGACATAAATGCTCTGCCTAGAGTGCAGAGGTATGCCGTTCCGCGCCCGCACCCTAATGTGTTCGATGGTATCTCTAAAACGCTCCCGTATCAAGCCCCTGGGACCACCGATGCCGGGGCACAGTGGAAACCTTTCCTTCGTCCCAGTCACTTTGGGGGCCCAAGTCGTCAATGTGCATGTGCCGGCGAAGCGGAGAGGGGATCCGCCGGCAAGTAGCCCCATTAAGGAATAGCCGGCCGGAACTCGACGCGGCCGATGAATTCTTCCGGTGCGTCCCAAACAGAATCCACGGGAGGTATCCGCCGATCTTATCCCGGCCGCCGCGACGAAGACCAAGGGGTGGCCCGAACTGCGTCGATCAATAGACGAATCGGAGCCGTTATTCTCCAAGACCAGGACCGTCGAAGCGAATCAATAACAGCGTCCTTATCGCGCAACTCTGCGGCCTTGACACGCAGTTGGTCGATCTCTCGCTTTAGCTCGTTTTGGGTCTCAACCTGCCGCCCAATTTCAGCTGTAGCTTTGCGGATCTCTTCAGCGTAGACTCCTACCCGTTCGAGTGCCTGACACCGTGCCGTCTCCGCGGCAGACAGAGCACTCGACAGCGATTCTACCTCGTTGGATAAGCGCACGATTTCCTGAAGCCGCGCTTCGAAATCAACCCGCGTGACCACAAACCTGCGTCGGGCAGTTGAGGAAACCGCTTGCGAGGCGGGATCGTACGGTTGTTTCACGGCCCAAGCCAGAGAGTCAACTTGCTCCAGATCGGCGTACTGAGGCGGTTGTAGATCCTCAGCCATTACCCGCGAGGGCCCGGGCCAGGCCGCCTGAACATCGTGAAGAGCAATAATCCCACCCACCTTGACAAATGGCGACCACAGCGCAAAATCGCGATGGACGTTTTCGTAGTGGTGGCTGGCGTCGATGAAGAGAAGATCGATCGGGTCCTTCCATGACCGAACAACTTCATACGAATAACCCTTTAGCGCCCGCACAATGTGCCCCACGCCAGATCGACGGACATTGCGTTGAAATCCTTCTTCAAGGCTGTGGCGCATCTTCTCGATCAGAGGGCTATAGTGTTTAGCCTGGATGTCCGGATCCTCATCAGATCCAAACGGGTCTACGCAAAACACCCGTGCGTTGGGCTTTGCGCACACGCCGGCGGCCAGCAGGATCGAGCTCTTTCCCTGCCACGATCCCAGTTCGACGACGATGGGCTCGTGGCTAGTGGTGCGCTCGCGCGCGATCTCGAAAAGCGCATTGGCCTCACGATCGGTCAACCAGCCCGAGATTCGCCGCGCCAGACTGATCCACCGCCATGAATCCGGGTAATTCTCTCGGAGCTCCTGCCTGGAGGAATTCATGAGCTTCACGCGATCCAGCCACATCCGCTGCGGCCCCACTACGCGCATCGGGGTCACCCAAGATCAAGAACGCAGGCACAGGGCGTGGGCCCCGATTCGCAGTGACGCTTCCAGTGTAGCAGCCCGGTAGCGTGCGTTACAATGCCGGGTTCCGCGTGAACATCGAAGCCGGGCCACAGCCCGAGGGAAATCACTGTTTGAAAACGGGCGCAGGAATCGCAGCCCCGCCCCAGATCTCTCCAGAAGCAGATGTGTCGCCATTCGGATTACGCTCGCCAAGCGGAATCCCGAAACGGCCGATCTCACCCGTGAATCCTTCTGACGAGTCAACTCATATGCTATAATCCGCTTGTTCCATGCACTGAGACCTTGAAGCCGGACGCTCCATGTGGCAAGGTGATCCTCTTTTTGTCATCGCCAACCTGACCCAAAAGGATTTCAAGATACGCTACCGCAACATGTCGCTCGGCGTGTTTTGGTCGCTGCTGAATCCCCTGGTGCTCATGGGCGTGATGGCTTTTATCCTGACGAACATTTTTGCGAACAAGTACCTCAGCCCTCACCTGGCGGTATTTGTGTTGTGTGGACTGGTCCCTTTCAATTTTTTTTCCGTGGCGTGGATTTCGGGGACGGTGTCGCTGGTGGACAGCGCAAGCCTGATCAAGCGGGTCCCGGTCCCGCGGGAACTGATCCCGGTAACGGCTGTGCTTTCGAACTGTCTGCACCTCATCATTCAAATCGGCCTCTTGTTGTTGTTCGTATTCGGCTCCGGCCTTAAGGTAAACCGGTACTGGGCATGGCTTCCGGTGGTATGGGGATTCGAGGTCGTGTTTGTGTGCGGTCTGTCGATGATCACGTCGGCGTGCAATGTATACGTGCGGGACATACGGTACGTGGTGGAATCGGCCAATACGATTCTGTTCTGGCTGGTTCCGATTTTCTACCCTTTTGGAGCGGTTCCAGCGCGGTACAAGGATCTATACCTGTTCAACCCTGTGGCAGCGCTGGTACTGGCGTTGCGGAACGTGCTGCTCGAGGGCGTGCCTCCGCCGAACTCATTGCTCATCAAATTGGCCCTGAGTTCCACCTTTGTACTCGGCGTCGGGTTCGTATTTTTCGCGAAGGTGAAGCGGCGGTTTTACGATTACTTGTGAGCGAAGATGCCAGTGATCGAATTCAGCAATGTGTCCAAGGCGTTCAACCGCGCAGGGGGCCGATCCCTGCTACGCCATCGACTGGCATCATTATTAAGAGGGCACCGCAAGGATCCGTTCTACGCCCTCAAACACGTGTCTTTTCGTGTGGACCGCGGCGAAAGCACGGCTGTGATTGGAGCCAATGGCGCGGGGAAAAGTACGTTGCTCGGGCTGGTGGCGGGGTTAGCCAGTCCAGACGAAGGCAGCGTGACGGTCAACGGACGGGTGGCAGCTCTTCTCGAGCTAGGCGCCGGCTTCCATCCGGACCTGACTGGCACCGAGAATGTTCGGCTCAATGCGTCGTTGATGGGGCTTACGCGAAAGCGCGTTTCAGAGGTGTTCGACGAAATTGTCAGTTTTTCGGGCGTGAGCGATTTCATCAATGAACCTTTGCGGACTTACTCGTCCGGCATGATGATGAGGCTGGCCTTTGCGGTTGCAGTCCACTGCGACCCCGATATCCTGTTGGTCGATGAGGTCCTGGCGGTCGGCGACCAATCCTTCCAGGCCAAGTGTTTCAAAAGGATTCACGATTTCCGCCGCGAGGGCCGGACGCTGCTTTGCGTTTCGCATTCGCCGGGCATGGTGCGGGACCTATGCGATCGCGCCATCTGGCTGGACCATGGCGAAGTGGTGATGACGGGTCGCGTTTCCGAACTGCTGGATGCCTATGCAGGCGCTCAGCAGCCAAGGCTTGACGTCATCGGGCCCCTTGGGATTCGGTGAATGGATTTAAGCAACGAGAGTGGTCTGCCGCGGCGATAGTCAGGAAGCGAGCCCACCAGCATGGTTACTCGCGGCAGCGTGGTTGCGATGTGGGGCAGGCGAGAAGAGCGGGGTTGTGTCTATGATTTCGAAGAAGTCAGCAAAAGGCGCCGGAGTGGATGTTGCCAGAGCAGAACGGGAGATCAGGCACGGTCAGTGGCTGGCTAGCCAGCACACGGAAAAGGTTTGGGGATGGGATACTCCTGCCGGGCGCCTGCGTGCGAAACGCCGTGCCGAGTTGATCCTTTCAGGGGCTGAGCTGACAAAGAACAGCCGCGTTCTCGAGATTGGCTGCGGTACCGGCAATTTCACCGAGATTTTTGCGGCAACGGGAGCCCGGATTCTAGCGGTCGACATCTCACTCGACCTGCTGCAGAAGGCCGGACAGAGGAACCTGCCCTCGGACCGAGTAACCTTCCACCAAAAACGATTCGAAGATTGCGATGTAGATGGGCCGTTTGATGCGATTATAGGCTCCTCCATTCTCCATCATCTGGATATCGACTTGGCCATCCCGCGAATCAAGTCCCTTCTGAAAGGCGGCGGCACCATCAGCTTTGCTGAGCCGAACATGTTGAATCCGCAGGTCTTTCTGGAAAGAAAGTTTCATTTTTTCCCTACATTCGCTTATACCTCGGCGGATGAGACCGCATTTATACGCTGGCGACTGGAGAAGCAGTTGCGCCAAGCCGGATTCGAAAGCATTCTGATCAAGCCGTTCGATTGGCTCCATCCCTCCACTCCTGAGCGGATGATCGGACTGGTACAGGGAATCGGGCGAGTGATTGAGGCCGTTCCGATCGCGCGAGAGTTTTCTGGTTCCCTTTACATCCGGGCTCGGCTTCCGATGGGGCAGGCCTAAGCTCGCCAGGTTCATAAGCCGCCAGCTACGGCACCACCCATGAACCCATCTGCTGCCAGGACGAGGCGAGGCCATTGCCGCCGGTCAACTGCACCCAAACCGTCCGAGTGCCCGCGAACACCGACTGAAATGCGATGGGCAGGGTGAAAGTCAGGGTGGCGCCGGAACCCGCCGCCGCGACTCCGGCTGCGCTTACCACACACCGGCTGTTCTGGAGTGCGCCGCTGCCACCCAGCGTCACCGGCCCTTGCCAAACCGTGTCCGAATCGTTGAACATGTAGAGGCTGTTGCCGCCCTGCGAGTAATAAAAGGTGCAATCCTGACCATCGGTACCCAGGAAACGAATGGAGGCTGCCGCGACCATCGCATACCCCAAAGGATGGGAGAACTGGAAGCTAAACGTCTGGCTGAGGCCGTTTCCGGACGACGGAGTGACCGAAACGGCGCTGGGAGCCACGGGTGTGGAGGACTGCGAAACGGTCCAGGAACCCATCTGCTGCCAGGACGAGGCGAGGCCATTGCCGCCGGTCAACTGCACCCAAACCGCCCGGGTGCCCGCGAACACCGACTGAAATGCGATGGGCAGGGTGAAAGTCAGGGTGGCGCCGGAACCCGCCGCCGCGACTGCGGCTGCGCTTACCACACACCGGCTGTTCTGGAGTGCGCCGCTGCCACCCAACGTCACCGGCCCTTGCCAGACCGTGTCCGAATCGTTGAACATGTACAGGCTGTTGCCGCCCTGCGAGTAATAAAAGGTGCAATCCCGACCATCGGTACCCAGGAAACGAATGGAGGCTGCCGCGACCATGGCGTATCCCCCCGGATGGGAGAATTGAAAGCTGAACGTCTGGCTGAGGCCACTGCCGGACGACGGAGTCATCGAGATGGCGCTGGGCGCCACGGAAGTCTGCGGGATGGTCCAGGAACCCATCTGCTGCCAGGACGAGACGAGGCCGTTGGTGCCGACCAACTGCACCGAGATCGTCCGGGTGCCCGCGAACACCGTTTGAAAGGCGATGGGCAAGTTGAAAGTCAGCGTGGTGCCGGAGCCGGTTGCCGAGACTCCGCCTGCGTTCACCACGCACCGGCTGTTCTGGAGCGTGCCGCTGCCGCCCAGCGTCACCGGCCCCTGCCAGACCGTGTCTGAATCATTGTACATTTCCAGGTTGTTGCCGCTCTGCGAGTAATCGAAGGTGCAATCCAAACCATCGGTTCCCAGGAAGCGAATGGCGGCTGAGGCAATCGTCGCGTAACCCCCGGGATCGGAGAATCGAAAGCCGAACGTCTGGCTGAGACCGCTGCCGGACGACGGAGTCACAGAGATGGCGCTGGGCGCCGCGGGCGCGGCAACCGCGGTAATCTTCACTGCGAAGGCGTCGGTGTTTGTGCTTGTCGAGCTTCGCCGAGTGGCTCCGGAAGCCGCCAAGAAGTCATCGGATGCCGTCCTGCCCGTGACGTACGTGTTGCCGTTCAAATCCACTGCAAGCCCAGTGGCAGCATCGTCCCCAGATCCGCCCAAATAGGATGAAAAGAGCAGAGCCGATCCTGCGCTGTTTAGGGTTGCAGCAAATGCGTCTTGTTTTCCCGCCTCCGTTTGAAAGCTATTGACAGTCGGGAAATCGAATGAGTAGGTATAGCCGGCGACGTAAACATTGCCGGAGGTGTCTACCACGATGCCGGTGGCCGCATCCGAGGCCGATCCTCCCAAGTATGTGCAGTACGACACGGCGCCGTTAGCGATTTTGAGAACGAATGCATCCCAACCGCCGGCCAGTGAGGTCTGGAAGGCACCAGTCGTCGTAGGCAGGTCTGTAGAGTACGTGGTTCCCGCAACGTAAATGCCAGAAGAACTCACGGCAATGGCAGTGCCGTAGTCTGCTCCGATGCCGCCGAAATATGACGAGAAAATCAGCGACGAGCCGGTGGCATTGACCTCTGCGACAAACGCGTCCCCTGTTCCGGCATACTGCTGAATCGACGCCACCAAAGGAAAGTCGGTTGAATCCGTGTAGCCCGTAATATAGGCGTCATCATTGCTGTCTAATGCGATTCCATACGCAACATCGGAGCCGCTGCCTCCCAGATAAGTGGAGTAAGTTAAAGTGGAAGTGGACAGGTTCAGCTTCGATACAAAGGCATCGTAATACCCCCCTGCAAAGGTTTTTTGAGCGGCAGTTGCCGACACAGGGAAGTTTTGTGAGCTCGTATACCCCGCCACATAGACGGCTCCAGCCGCATCCACGACCACGGAGGTCGCTATGTCGGTCCCTGAGCCGCCTAGATATGTGGAATATAGAAGAGTGCCGTTGCTGCCGCTGAGCTTGGCGATGAAGGCGTCCTCCTGTCCCCCCGGCTGCCTTTGGAAAGCCCCGCTGGTTGTGGGGAAATCGGGCGACAAGGTAAAGCCGGTGATGTAAACGTTACCGTTCGCGTCCAAAGTGACAGCGTTGCCAACATCCCGCGAACTGCCCGAAAGGAACGACGTAAAAAGCACTCCGGTACCAGCCGCGTTGAGTTTAGTAACGAATACGGCCGAGTTTCCGCCCGCGGGTTTGTCCGAGAGCCAAGTGTCCCCGACGATATAGGCACAGCCAGTTGCATCCACAGCGATGCCATTCCCTTCAGTGAACTCAGACCATCCAAGATACGTGGAATAACTCAGTACCGGGTCGATAATCAGTGTTGCCGCTGGATCGTACGAGCCTACTTCAAAGCCGATCTGGTTGGAGGAATCCAGCACGTAGCGGCCCGCGATGGGCCGTCTTGCGCCCGCAAGCTCTTGATACAACAATGGCTTGCGATGCCTGACCTCTCCCTGGCCCGCCTCCAGGACAAGATCTCCGGCGGGATCCAGGCGGATGCTCGCCGTTCCGTCGAACGCGAGGCGGATTATGCCAGGATCCACGCCCGGGGCGACCACGAAATCGTACTCAAAATGGCCTTGGGAGCCGTGGCAAACGATATCTACCCCAGCGTAAACACCGCCATAACGGACTCGCCCATAGGTTTCTATATTGGTATGCCGCCGCGTTGGATCCCCGGAGAAGTAGTGGCTGTCGCCCTGCTGGTCTTCGCCAGTAAGGGCAACATTGGTCCGGCCGCCGACAAAACGCGTCCGAAGCGGTGCGGCGGCAGTACCCGTAGCGGTCGCCAGAGTGAATCCGCCCGAGTCCAAAGACAGTTCCGCACCCTGGGTGCGAATGACAAACCGGGCCCCTGGCGCGGCTTGGCCGAGCTTGCGCTCAAATCGCAACGGAAGGTTTCCATAGCGTTGGGAGACGCCGCCTGCCGACGCCATCGCGACAGCGCTCAGGCAACCGAGCAACTCACAGATCCTAATGCAGCAACTGAGACTTCTCCGAAGATTCCAGCTCATGCATGTAAAGGATCGGCTGGCACGAGTTTCTGCTTTAGGGCTGAAATGGTCCAAGGGTTCTTCGCGATGGTCAGTTTGCCCGACCCGCTTGTCACGGGGTGGCGCAGACGCTAGAATTAGGGTTCCAAAGGAGATCTCGACAGTTCAGATGGAAGACCACCGGAGGAAAAGTATATCGATCACGCTACCAGTATCGTATCTCGGGGATCTGTTTAGAACCAACTACTGGAGCTACCTCTGGATTGCATTCCTGATCGCGCCCAGCTTCATCTGGATTTGCAAAGATCATTCGGTTTGGCCTTGGGACCAAGCCTGGTACGGGCAGGTGTGCGCCGATCTCTGGTTCTGGTTGGGGCATTCGTTAAGGCAGTGGCTTGCCACAATGGCCGATGCTCTCTACATGAAACCGCCGGGGATCTCGTGGCTCGGGCAGTCGTTCGTGCCGCTAGGGGCCGTATTCGGGTCCACTGAGGCAGCACTGCTTCTCTCCGTTCTCCTGACTCAAGTCGCCATGCTGTTCTTTCTTTTCCGAGTCGGAGTCGGGATCGTCCCGGGCAGGCGCCTGATTCCGGCGGCCGGTGTCCTCTTCGCCGCTGCATCTCAATTATTCGTCGGTCTTTCGCACCAGATGTTCGTCGAACCCTTGCAGGGGCTGGCGACAGTATGGGTGTTCTACATTGCCGTGAAGTGTCCGGACTGGCCGAAATCCAGGATTATGGTTCACTTGGGAGCAGCGCTCGTATTAGGTCTATTAGCAAAAGCCACCACTCCTCTTTATTGCCTGGCACCCTGCCTGTATTGCGGCTATTTCCTGGTTCGTAAGCCCGGGGCTCCGGATTTTCAGGCGGAATGGAAGTTGTGGCCTTCGCGCATTCTCATAGTGGTCTTCGGGTGCCTGGCAATGGTGTGCGCACTCTGGTATTGCAGGCACCTTGCCGATGTATGGCAGCACGTTCGCGATGCCTCCTCCGGCGATGTTGCCCTGGCTTATGGCAGCCGGGAACCGATATCCCACAAGCTCGTGGTCTGGTGGGGACTGCTAGTGCAGTCATTCCTCGGCCCCTGCCTCTCATGGGGCTGCCTCATCGCAATCCTGGTTGCAAGCGTGGTCTACCCCTCCTTCGGAAGCCCCTCGAGCGGCAAGCATCGGCTATCGGTACACCCCGTGGCCGTTTTGAGCGCTGTAGAGATCGGCTTGATGCTTTTCGTCTTTTCTTTGAACATAACGGTCGATTCCCGATACATGTATGCCCTGCTTCCATGCGCATCGATTCTATTCATGCAGATTTGCGCCTTCCTGCCGGGGAAAGCGCTAGCGGCATTGATGGCCGTCGGCGCCGTGCAGTGGGCGCTGGTCAACGGCGTCTCCCTGGGAATCGCCGCGGACCTTTCGGATCAGTCCCAATGGCTTGAGCCTGCCCAGTCCGACCGGTCTCAATACGATGAGATGACTCGCGCGGTTCAATTGACCGATTCTCCGGGGCAATATAACATCGTGGCGGTAGAGGAGCCATGGTTGAATGCAAATTCCGCGTCGTTCTTTGCGGCCAAGCGAAGCTTGAAGGGCGGACCGCGGAGCTACTACACTTCCGTCGGCTACGCCCAAACGGACATCGGCGCAACGATGCGGCGCATCGAAGAGTTTCAAACCCGGTTCCTGATCACACTCGACGAATCCCACCAGAGCAGTACGCCGAATTTTTTGAACGTGGTGTCGTCTCGGGTATTGGAGCGGATGCGGAGCGACTCGCGATTCACGCAGGTTCCTTTCGAGAGCCGGAATGGTGTGGTGATATTTCGATTCGACCCCGGCACCAAGGCGATTCAGGAGGGACCGGGCGGGACAGACAACCGGGTCAAGCCGGTTCTTGTCGACCCTGGGAGCACACCGGAGGCGGTCTCGCGGGGCAAGCCTCTGAGCCGTGGAAAATCGTCCTTAGGGTGGGTGAACGGTAAACTGCCGACGCAGGGCCATCGAGGACGTATATTCGTGGTCAAGGGCGGAGATCTGCAATCTTGCCTTGGGTGGGCTTTCGACGACGCCGACAATTCCACGCCGGAGGAGGTGTGGATCGAGTTGACCCATTCGGTCACGGGCCAGCACTACTATTGGCGAGCCATCCGATACAGCCGCCCGGAGTTGGCCGGCGCGTTCAAACTGCCGTCAATCCGCATGGCCGGGATCAAGTGCCAGGAGCCGGGCATCCGGCTACCGCCAGGGACCTACACGACGAAGATCTACCAAGCGGTTGGTACGACAACTATTGTGTCCGATTTGAATGCGTACGAGCCTTCGCCCGTGGTCATCGTCGAATGATCGGTTCCCGCCGGTCAGGTGAGATGTAGCCGGAACCAATGATCGAAGCCATCAAGAGACTGCTGGCGCACCCCGACACGCGCGACCTCGGAATCGACGATCCGCGCACCACCCAAGGGCGGCGACGCATCGTCCAGAGCAA
>Ga0187858_10004597_pt1 | contig 12853 bp, 11 predicted proteins | sample June2016WEW_8_15_FD_133015 | JGI IMG/M metagenome (GOLD analysis project Ga0187858, IMG submission 133015) | Peatland microbial communities from SPRUCE experiment site at the Marcell Experimental Forest, Minnesota, USA - June2016WEW_8_150 | ecosystem: Environmental > Terrestrial > Soil >...
GACGTGGCGCCCCGCCGCCAGTTCATTGAGGACAACGCTCTGACCGTACGCAACCTCGACGTATAACAGTGCCGTGACGCCCGAGACCCAGGATTTGATCAACCTTCGGCTCGCCCAGGCTGCGGAGAGCCCGAGGGAGGCGCGTCTGTTGCTCGATCGGAGAATGTGCCGCGGCACGATGGATCGCGTGTATTTCACCATGTTCTATAACGACTAGGTTGTTCATCGGGAAACAGTAACGTTGGCCCGGGTTCGTGGGGTTGGTCTTTCGTGCCGATGCGCCGGAGGAATTGAGGAATATGTTTGATAAGAATGTCGCGACAGAAGTCAATATCAGCGAGCAGATGCAGCAGGCCTACATCGATTATTCGATGTCGGTCATCGTCGGCCGGGCGTTGCCCGATGCTCGCGACGGCCTGAAGCCGTCGAATCGCCGCGTGCTCTATGCCATGCGCGAACTCGGCTTGCTGCACAATCGGGCGTATGCCAAGTCCGCGCGCGTCGTCGGTGAAGTCATTGGCAAATACCACCCTCATGGTGATGTCAGTGTATACGATACGCTCGTGCGCATGGCGCAGGATTTCGCGATGCGCTACCCGCTCATCGATGGCCAGGGTAACTTCGGTTCGATCGATGGCGACCCGCCCGCCGCGTACCGGTACACGGAATGCCGCCTCGAGGAGATCGCCGAAGAGTTGCTGGCCGACCTCGACAAGGACACGGTCGATTTCCAACCTAATTTTGATGAGAAGGAAAAAGAACCGGTCGTGCTCCCCTCCCGCATCCCGAACCTGCTCGTCAACGGCAGCACGGGCATCGCGGTCGGTATGGCCACCAACATTCCCCCGCATAATTTGGGCGAAACCATCGACGCATGTTGCGCGCTGATCGACGCCCCGGAGACCGACGTCAAGGACGTGGCGAAATTCATCAAAGGAGCGGACTTCCCCACGGGCGGCCTGATTTGCGGCAGACAGGGCATCAAGGATTACCTGCTCAACGGCCGCGGCAGTCTTAAGATTCGCGGTCGTGTCGGCATCGAGGAAGTCAAGGGTGGCAAGGAGCGCCTGATCATTTCCGAGATCCCTTACAATGTCAACAAGGCGGCGCTCATCGAACGCATGGCAGAGCTGGTCAACGAGAAGAAACTCGACGACATCAGCGACATCCGCGACGAATCCAACAAGGACGGCATGCGGGTGGTCATCGAGCTGAAGCGCGATGCCATCCCGAAGGTTGTCATCAACAACCTCTACAAGTTCACGCAACTCGAGGATTCCTTCGGCGTCATCATGCTGGCGATCGACCACGGCCGCCCCCGCACGATGAACATCAAACAGATGCTCGAGTGCTACATCGCCCACCGCAAGGAAGTCATCTCCCGCCGCACCAAGTTCGAACTGCAGAAGGCCGAGGAGCGCGCCCACATCCTCGAAGGCTTCCGCATCGCCCTCGACAACATCGATGCCGTGGTGAAGATCATCAAGGGCGCCGATGACCGCGAAGACGCGAAAAAGAAGTTGATGGACAAGTTCAAGTTGTCCGAAATCCAGTCTAACGCCATTCTCGATTTGCGCCTGTATCAACTCACCGGCCTCGAACGCGACAAGGTCGAGGAAGAGTACCTCGAACTCATCAAACGCATCGAGTACCTCAAGGGCCTGCTGGCCAGCGAGAAAAAACTCATGGGCGTCGTGAAAACCGAACTGGTCGAAGTCAAGGAGAAGTACGCCGATCCCCGCCGCACCGACATCGTGGCCGACGAGGGCGAGATCAACATCGAAGACCTGATCGCCAACGAGGCTTGCATCGTCACCATCTCGCACCAGGGCTACCTCAAGCGCACCGCCGTCAGCGCCTATCGCTCCCAACGACGTGGCGGCAAGGGCGTCATGGGCATGGAACAACGCGAAGAGGATTTCATCGAGCATCTGTTCACCTGCTCCACCCACGACTACATCATGTTCTTCACCGAGCTGGGCCGCGTGTACGTCGAAAAGGTCTATGAGCTTCCCGAAATGGGCCGCGCCGCCAAGGGCAAGAGCATCGCCAATTTCCTCCAATTGAAACCCGAGGAGAAAGTCGCCGCCCTGCTGCGCATCAAGGAGTTCTCCGATAAGAACTATCTCGTGATGGCCACACGCGCCGGCATTGTGAAAAAGACCGTCCTCAGCGCCTATGAGAACGTCCGCAAAGGCGGCATCATCGGCATCAACATCGAACAGGGCGACCGGCTCATCGGCGTCAAGATGACCAATGGCAACAACGAAATCGTTCTGGTCACCAAGGACGGCATGAGCATCCGCTTCCATGAGGAACAGGCGCGCGACATGGGCCGCAACGCCACGGGTGTCTGGGGTATCCGGCCCGGTAAAGGCGATTACGTTGTCGGCGTCGAAATCGTCGACCCGCAAGCCACCCTGCTCGTCGCCGGCGAGCACGGCGTCGGCAAGCGTACGCCGTTCGACGAATACCGCGCCCAGGGTCGTGGCGGCAAGGGCATCATCACCATCAAGACCACCGACAGGGTTGGCAGCGTCGTCGGCGCCCTCAGCGTCACCGATGCCGACGAAATCATGCTCAGCACCGCCCAGGGCCAGACCGTCCGCACCGGTTGCAAGGACATCCGCGTCGTCGGCCGCAACACCCAGGGCGTCAAGCTCATCAATCTCAACGAAGGCGACAAACTCGTCGCCATCGCCCGCGTCATCAGCGAACAACAGGAAGAAGCCGCCGAGACGATCACGACGGAAAAGAAAACGTAACCGCACCTCGGCCGCACCAGCGGTTCTGTAGCGGCGGTCTATGACCGACGAATGGCAGTGCTTTGAGGTCGGGGTTTCCCAGCTTTCGACTTTTCGAAAGAGCGCGGACAAGGCCTCCTGGTCCCGATCGACGATTCCCCCTTGCGCGGGCGTCCCTACGAGGTAAAGTCCACAATCACAAATGAAGCGTGCGCTCTCGTGCGTCCTTTGCCTCGTTGGTTGCGTCGCTCGGTCGGGCCTTGCCAGCGAACCGGCCTGGGTCCCGGATAATGGCGATGGCACGTACACAAACCCGATCATTTTCGCCGATTACTCGGACCCGGATGTGATTCGCGTCGGGGACGATTTTTATCTGACGGCGTCAAGCTTCAGTTCCACGCCCGGTCTGCCGATCCTCCACTCCCCAGATCTCGTTAACTGGATGATCATCGGACACGCCTTCGGGAATTATCCGTTCAAACAATTCGCGACGCCCCAGCCGGGTTGCGGTGTCTGGGCGCCCAGCATCCGCTATCACAATGGCGAGTTCTACATTCTCTTCGGCGATCCGGATAACGGCATCTTTATGACAAAGGCCAAAAGCGCAGAGGGACCGTGGACACGCCTTCTGCGCGTGAGACAGTCGAAAGGATGGATCGATCCATGTCCATTCTGGGATGATGACGGGAAGGCGTACCTAATCCATGCGTGGGCCAGGAGCCGGTCGGGCGTTAACAGTATCCTTACGATCAACCAGATGAGCGCTGACGGCTCGACGTTGCTCGACGACGGCAGGCTCGTCATCGATGGCCGTAATGGCAGGTACCCCACCATCGAGGGGCCAAAACTGTACAAGCGAAATGGCTATTATTACATCTTCGCTCCCGCGGGGGGAGTCACCGCAGGCTGTCAGTTGGTATTCCGTTCGAAGAATATCTACGGCCCGTACGAAGGTCGCAACGTCCTCGCCCAGGGACGCACGCCAATCAATGGCCCCCACCAGGGTGCGTGGGTTGAATTGCCATCCGGCGAGTCATGGTTCATCCATTTCCAAGATCGCGGCGCGTACGGTCGCGTCACCCTCCTGGAGCCGATGAAATGGGTGGACGACTGGCCGGTAATCGGCAACGGCCCCGATGGCACCGGCCCGGGCGAGCCGGTGTCGGCGCACAAGAAACCTGACGTTGGCAAGGTGAACATCCTGACCGCACCCGAAACGAGCGACGAGTTCGACTCGCCCGCGCTTGGCAACCAATGGCAATGGCCAGCCAATTTTCATCACGAATGGTATTCGCTTTCCGCCAGATCCGGTTGGCTGCGGCTATTTGCTGTCCCGAAGCCAGATGGCGTGAAGAACCTGCTGGGCGTCCCCAGCGTCGTTCTTCAAAAACTGCCGGCCCCGGAATTCACCGCCACAGCAAAGTTTGATCTCGACCGCTTGTCCGCCGGCGACACCGCTGGCTTGGTGGTCTTGGGCGGAAACTATTCCTTCGTGGCGATCAAGCATGGAAGAACGGGCGCGCAGTTGATCAAGGTCACTGGCGACCCGGCGACCCAAGACGCGCCAGAGAGTGAAGTCCCATGGTCCGGTGACTCCGTTTTTCTACGGGTTCGAGTCGCCCCCGGCGCTTCCTGTCAGTTCAGCTATAGTGTCGACGGAAAGCAGTTTTCCTCAGTGGGGAAATCTTTCGCAGCCAAACAGGGTGGTTGGGCCGGAGCGCGTGTCGGCCTGTTCTGCCTGGCGCCCAACGGCGCAAAGGAGACAGGCTACGCCGACGTGGATTGGTTCCGGCTCGAAAAATAGGTCGGCTTTCTGTGTTACTATTCCGGCATGTCCTTGTCTCTCTTTTGGCTGGCGGTGGCGAATCTGCTGCTCGTGATCGTGACAACCATTGAGTTCGCCATTGGCAACCGGTCGATGGCCCGGCTCACCGACCAGCCTGCTTTCTCTGATGATCGCCCGCCGAAAGTTTCCGTGGTTATTGCCGCGCGCAACGAAGCCCGCAAAATCGAAGCGGCTCTCCAATCCGTCCTGGCGCAGGATTACCCGAACATCGAGTTCATCGCTGTGGACGACCGTTCCACCGACGAGACCGGCCCGATCCTAGATCGTATCGCGAGCGATACTCCGCGGTTGCGTGTCTTGCACGTCGCCGACGTGCCCGCCGGTTGGCTCGGCAAAACACACGCGCTGCATTTGGGCGCAGAACGAGCCACAGGTGACCTGCTTCTGTTCACGGACGCTGATGTGATCATGGAACGTTCTGTGATCGGCCGCGCCGTCGGCTTTCTAATGCGGGGACAATTCGATCATCTCGCCGTCACTCCACAATTGCGGATGCCCGGCACGTTGCTAAGCATGTGTGGCGGCACATTCGCATTATTCTTCGCTGCGTACGCAAAGCCGTGGCAGGCGCGCAACCCGAACAGCCCGCGCCATATCGGCCTCGGCGCGTTCAATCTTCTGCGGGCCGATGTCTATCGCGCCATCGGCGGTCACCGTGCCATCGCAATGCGGCCCGATGATGATATGAAGCTCGGCAAACTGATCAAAAAACACGGGTTTCGCCAGGATGTGGCGCTTGGCCGGAACTTGATGAGCGTCGAATGGTACAGCTCTTTGGGCGAACTCGTCCATGGCTTGGAGAAGAATGCCTATGCGGGCGTGGATTACAGTTTTCTTGTCGTCCTCTTGTCGAGCATGGCCCTGATCATCATCTGCTTCTGGCCGTTGGCCGCCTTGTTGGTTACTCGCGGCGCAACTTGGTGGCTGAACCTCGCCATCGTTGCTCTGCTTGCCGTGTTGTACATCGACACCGCCCAGACTCATGGCGCGAAGCGCTGGCATTGTGTCGGCACGCCAATCACGGCATTATTGTTCCAATACATCTTCTGGCGAGCGACGCTGAAGACGTTGTGGAACGATGGAGTTGAGTGGCGTGGCACCCATTACTCACTGAAGGAACTTCGAGCCAACAAAGTGTGAGCACGAAAGCGGAGATCAAATCGCTATCTCGCGAGGAATTGGCGGCCCATCTGGGCGCGCTGGGCGAACCCGCCTACCGCGCCGACCAGATCTTGCATTGGATCTATGAGAAACAAGCCGACTCTTTCGATCAAATGAGCAATCTGCCCGCCGCTTTGCGGGCAACGCTCGCTTCCAGCTTCGAGCTGAATGCCGTTCACGCGCTCAAGACGCGCAGCGCGTCCGACACGACGGAAAAATTTCTCTTCCAGCTCCGCGATCACTCGCTCATTGAGACCGTGTTGATTCCCGCCACGCCGGGGCTCACCACCAGCAGCGACCGGCATACCGTTTGTCTTTCGACTCAGGTCGGGTGCGCATATGGCTGCAAGTTCTGCGCGAGCGGCCTGGAAGGGGTGAAACGCAACCTGACGCCGGCCGAAATCGTCGACCAAGTGTTGCGGGTCCAAAGGCTCAGCGGCGAAAAGCTCAACAATATCGTCGTCATGGGCATGGGCGAACCTCTGGCCAATTACGACAATCTCCTGCGCGCGCTGAAGATCATCAATGCGTCGTGGGGGCTCGGCATCGGCGCGCGCAAGATCACCGTGTCCACGGTCGGGCTCGTCCCGCGCATCCGACAACTCGCCGATGAGCCGATGCAGATTCGCCTCGCGGTCTCTCTGCATGGCGCGACGGATGAAATACGTGAGAAGATCATGCCCGTGAACCGTAAGTTTCCCCTGAAGGAATTGCTCGCCGCGTGCGATTATTACGTGAACACCAGGAAGCGGTTGCTAACCTTCGAGTACATCCTCATTGACGGCATCAACGACTCCCTCGAACAGGCCCACAAGCTCGGCGCCGTTGCCAAGCGCCTTCACGCCAAGGTCAATCTCATCCCCTACAATCCTGTCGAGGGCCTCCCGTGGAAACGGCCCGACCGCGACCGCTGCAAGATGTTCCAGCATACCCTCAAGTCGCACGGCGTCACCGGCACTCTACGCATTGAAAAGGGCATCGACATCAATGCCGCCTGCGGACAGTTGAGGTTGCAAGCGGTAAAGTCATGAAGCCTGCCGCACGGGCCGGCTGGTCGATTGCGAAGCAAGACTCTCGATCGCATTGACTCGGTGGCTCTCAGCCCACAATACCTCTTGGCACGCATTGCCCCGCGAGGGCAAACGTTGCCTCCGCATTCCCTATCTTCCCTGTAACCTGTGAGATCCCCAGTGCGTCTTCTATTAGTGAAAGGGACCAACAAGGGGTGAAGACACATACGAAAGCTTTGATCGCCGCGGGTATAATTGCTGCCGCGACAGTTGCGGGCTTTTTCACCTTTTTGGCGCGCGCGGATACCTGTGAGGTCGACACTACTGCTGGCCGATTTGGCCGAAGACTGGGCGAACTAGGCATCACCGATGCCCAGAAGGCGCAAGTCAAGGCCATCCTTCGCAGTTATCAGCCGACCTTCGGGCCGTTGGTTAAAGAGGTCGTGACCGAACGGCGCGCACTGCGCGACACCATCCGGTCGCAAACGCTTGATGAAACCGCCATCCGCGCCCAGGCGGCCAAGGTCGCCTCCCTGGAAGCCGATCTCGCCGTGCAACGCGCCCACGTCGCCCACGACATTCGCGCCGTGCTCACACCCGAACAATTGCAGAAACTGAAGCAAATGCAGTTCGAGGCAGATGCCCGCTTCGATGGCTGGCTGCAACGGATTGCCAATCGCGTCACGACCGATTAATAATCGGGCGCGATGAGCGCCCAGATCGATGAACCGACGGACCAACGTCTCATCCAGTCCACCCTCGCGGGTGACGATGAGGCGTTCGCCACGTTGGTGGCGCGGCATAAGCGTAAGATCTTCGGCATTGCCGCCCGATTCGCCCGCAACGACGCCGAATTGCAGGACATCTGCCAGGAAATTTTTGTGAAGGCGTATCTGAAGTTGAAGAGCTTCCGTGGCGAAGCGCCCTTCGAGCACTGGCTATCTCGCATCGCGGTGCGCTCCTGCTACGACTTCCTGCGCGCGACCCGCCACGACCGCGAGAACGTGCCGCTCGATGGCATTGAGCTCGGCACTCAGCCCAGCGGCAATGCCGAGCACGCCCGCGAGCTGCTGCAATGGGCGATGAACAGGATTAGCGATGACCAGAGGCTTGTGATCACGCTGCTGGAACTGGAGGAACGGTCGGTGCGTGAAACGGCAGAGCTGACTGGTTGGAGCGAGTCGAACGTGAAAGTGCGCGCATTTCGCGCACGGCAGGCATTGAAGAGAATTTTGGAGACGAGCCATGAACGATGATCAACTGAATGAACTGTTCCGGGCCGCGCGGACATCGCGGCCGGATACGTCGCGCGCCGAATACGGCTTCGAGACGCGGTTGCTGGCGGCCATACGCGAGGTCCGCAACCAACCGACGCCGTGGGCCACTGTCGCCTGGCGCCTTATGCCCGTATTTGCGGCCATTGTCGTCGTCACCGGCGCCTGGTCGTACAACGTCCAATCCCAAATGGCTGCCGAAGCCACCCTTGGCACGGGCGATGAAGCGGCGTTCGCGGGCCTGTTTGGGGGAGAGTGACCATGAAAAACTGGAAGGCAATCCTGGCTCTTGTGGTCGTATTTATACTTGGAATGATCGCCGGTGGCTCCCTGATGAGCGCCTCGGCCGCTAACCGACTCCACCGTTTGATGCGCGGTCAGACGGCCTATACAGCCCAGGAAGTCACCCGTCGACTGTCCCGCCAACTGCATCTCGACCCGTCACAGCGGGCGCAGATGCTCACGATCGTCCGGGGCGCCCAGGTACAAATCACTGATGCCCGCAAGCAATGCGTGCCGCAGGTGCTGGCTGCGCTGGATGATTTCGATGTGAAAGCCCGCATCATTCTGCGGCCGAACCAGGTGGAGAAATACGACAAACTGGTTGCGGAACGCAAGGCGAGGTGGGCAAACTACCAGAGTGACTGACCGGTTCGAATTCTTCGATCATACCGCGGACATTGGCGTCCACATCTACGGCAAAAGTCTGGCTGAGTTGTTCGAAAATGCCGCCCGCGCGCTACACGAGGCGTTGGGGCGATTACACAAGACGCAAGACGCCCTCCAAAAGACTGTCGACCTTCAGGCGGAATCAACAGAAGACTTGCTGCACGACTGGCTCGCCGAACTCATCTATGAAATTGAGGCAAGCCGCATTCTGTATGACCGTTTCGAATTCCACGAGCTGACGCCACTGCGCCTGACGGCTACTCTCGGCGGCGGCCCGATCGACTTCACGCGCTCCGAGGCCAACGAAGAAATCAAAGCTGTCACCTACCACAAGTTGCGCGTGGAACCACAGCCGGATGGTTCGTGGCGAGCAACTGTGATTTTTGACGTCTAGCGCCGTAGGTAGGGACGCGTCGCCGACTTGTCCGCCGTGGGTAGGGGCATGAATTTACCCCGCCGTGCCCCGATTCCGACATCAGCGTTCCGTAATGGGGCCGGGCGCGCCGTTCTGCGCTCCCGTTTCCCCTCGAAACCCGGCTAAAAATCGATCAACTTCTCCGGCACGACGATCCAGTCGCCGTCCTGGACCGGGATGTCTTTTTCAAATTCACCACGCTTCAGGATCCGATCAACGTCAATGTGCGTGAGGTATTTCTTACCGCCCTTGTCGTAGCGTATCAGTTCCACCTTGCCGCCATTGGCAAAGGTGGCGAAGTTGCCCGCCGCAACAATCGCCTGGGTCACGGTAAACCGCTCGTCCTTCGGCAACAACAGTGGCCCCGGTCGATTCACATTCCCAATCACGTAAATCACGCCCCCGGTGCCGCCATTCGTCGCCAGCGCGGACTCGATGATGACGGTTACCGTGGCTTTCGGCAAATACTCCTTCTCCAAGCCTTCCTTGATCTTCTGCGCCACCTCGGCCGCTGTCAACCCATCCACCAGCACGTGACCCAGCGGCACAAAATCAATGGCACCGCTGTTGGAAACCATGGAAACGTGATTCAGGCTGTGGTCCTCATCCACGGTCACACGGACGCTGACGCCGGGTGCAATCACCCGCGGTTTGGCCTCAGTGCCGGCCGTTGCATTCGCGCCTGTGGCACTGTAGGTTGTGCCACTGGTCATGGCAGAAAATTTCTCAGGAGACAACACCTGTGCGTTTTGGGTAGACTGACAACCGGCGGCAACAAAAAGCCAAAGTATACCAAACGTCGAAATCCATCTCATGAGCTCGTTACCATATTATTTCCGCGTGCCAACATCGTCAAGTTGCCTGGCCGCCCCCCTCCTGCTGGCCATCGTGCTCACCATAAAGAAATGATTTTCCAGATCTCAAATGAGTTCGATACAAAATCACCATCAGCAGCTTAAGAACTACCTGTCCCGATCCGACTGGGACAACGCCCAAGCCCTGTGGCTGGAACTGGCCGAGCAACTTTCTGATCAACCCGAGTTCCTGTTGCTTCTGGTCAAGGAGTTTTCCGACGCCGGCAAGCCCGATATCGCAGCCGAGTTCGCTTCCCTGATAGCCGATACGGTCAAAACCGCCGGCAAACACCTCGAATGGTTGTATTCCCTCAAGCTTCAGGCAGAAGCGAAACCGTCTGACAAACAACTCCGCTCCCAGCTTCTCAGTGCCTATGTCCAACTCCACGAGTCTGACCCTCGCCTCAAGGCCATCCTCGCTGTTTCGGAAATTGATCAACATCGCATACCTCTCCCGACCGTGATTGCCCGTATCGAAACCTTGCTGGCGCTGCAGGTCGGGACGTACTGCCAGCACAAGAGTTGGGGAGTCGGTCGCGTCAAGTCCTTCGATGCTGCGCTCGAACAGATTGTTGTCAGTTTCGCTCATAACCCCTCGCATCCCATGAAGCTGGTCTACGCCGCCGAAAGCCTCGCGCCCGTCGGCAAGGACCACATCGAAGTCCGCAAGCTCACCGACCTTGACGGCCTGAAGCGTCTGGCCGCTGAAGAACCCATCGCTGTGCTTCGTCTCGTGCTCCTCAGCCAACATCGTGCCGCCACGGCCGAACGGATCGAATCTCTGCTTGCCGGCTCGGTCGTTCCCGCCGACCACTGGAAGAAATGGTGGGAGAACGCCCGCAAGTTGCTGAAGAAAGATCCCCATTTTGATTTCCCCGCCAGGAAGACCGATCCCGTCGTCCTGCGTACCGCGCCCCTTTCCCAGCAAGACGAAATCCTCGAAGCGTTCCGCGAGGCCAAAGGCCTCGCCCAACAGACCGCTGTGGCCGGCCGCTTCCTCAATCTGGCCGACGAAATCGAAAACGCTGAACTATTGGCGCAGGAGTTTCAAGACGCGCTCCTCGGCGCTTTCAACAAAACGCCGCCGACCCGACACGCCGAACGCATCGAGGCGGCGCTCGTCCTCGAAGAACTGCGCCAGCAACGGAAGGCGCCCACCGGCGATCCCGCCGCGCTCCTGGTGGGCCTGGTATCGAGAATTTCGAACGTGTCCAGAGTGCTGGACGAGTTGAGCGCACCGGCCCTAAAACGCGTGCTCGACGTCCTGAACACGTCCGAGCCCGACCGCTTGGTGCGGGAATTGAACCGGCTTTCTACCAGGTCGCTCGACGGGATCCCCGAGTTGCTCGCCCACAACGCAGGCAGCATCGAGCAATGGGTCCACAATCAAACTGCCGGCGTGGAGTTGTTGTGCTGGATTTGCCGGAACATCTCAACCCCGGCTTCTCGCAAGGCCTGGCCGTGGCTCGATGCGCTTCAGACCCCTGCCCTGCTGTTTGCGGTACTGAATTCGATCGAGTCGGCTCCAAACAAGTCCGTCAGCAAGAAACTCCGCGACGAGCTCTTCACCGAGGAACTCGTGGCCGATCTCCTCCTCCAGGCCGACACCGAGTCCGTGCGCAAGATTGCGCGGCTGATCCTCTCCATGTCGGTCTTCGAAGAACTCGATCGCCGCTCCCTCCTCGCCCGCATCGTCAAAGAGTATCCTTTCGTCCAGGAATTCCTCGTCACCCAGACCGTCAAGGAACAGCCGCTCATCGTTTCCTGGAGCAGCTATAACAAACGCCGCGCCGAGCTCGACGACATCGTCCAGAAGAAAATTCCCCAAAACAGCAAAGAAATCGGACTGGCCCGCAGCTACGGCGACCTGCGCGAGAATTTTGAATTCAAGGCCGCCAAGGATATGCAACGACTCCTCATGCGCCGCCGCGCCGAGTTGGAAGTCCTGCTCTCGCGCGCGCAGCCAACCGATTTCGCCGACGCCAAAACCAACATCGTCAGCATCGGGACGACCGTCACCGTGACCGACCTCGGCACCAATCAGCCGCAGACCTACCACATCCTCGGCGCCTGGGACAGCGATCCGGTTCGCGGCATCGTCAGCTATCCCGCTGCTCTCGCGCAAGCACTGCTCAACAGGAAGGTCGGCGACACCGTTGAAGTCGCCGGAGAATCCAGTCCGCTCCAGCTCCGCATCGACCGCATCGAGAAAGCGGCCGCCGAAATCCTCCAATTGCTGTAAGCGGCGTATCGAACTCTGCCATTGCAGGCCGCGCCTGCCCCGAATCCTACATCGGGGTGCCTCCACGCGGCGCTGGTAGTCCCCCCGCGCGCGGTCACGGCAGCCACCGATCAGCCAGATACGGATCCAGAGGCTCGCGTGTTGTCGGCGGAAGATTCGCTGCTGCCGCGCGCAGCGAATATGCGATCTTCCGGTCCGCAAACAACGCGGCGGTTTGGTCCGACCACACAGGTTCATAGCCCAATGGATACAAATCGTCCGGCCGCAATCGCGCCGTCCTCAACTCGAGCAGGATGAAATCCACGTGGTATCGCCGCAACAGTTCAGCCCAGTTCGCGCCCGCCTTGAAAAAAAACGCGCGGTTCTCCTCGAACGTCTCGTCCGGATACGTCTCCTCGTAGCGGCCGTCCATTGACACTTTGATCCGCGGAGCCAGCCGCCAGGAGGCATAGCTGCCCCAGCGAAACGGCACCGCCAGGTTCCCTTCCGCATGCGACGCTTCCAAAAGATCCACGGCGCGCACAGGATAAAAGCTCACCGCTACCGCCGGCTCCAGGGCCGCCTCTGGCAAAAAGCTCCAGGCGACCGCGACGGCGATTGCCGTATAAGCTGCGGCAACAGCCTCGATCCGCAATCGC
>Ga0187858_10004598_pt1 | contig 12852 bp, 7 predicted proteins | sample June2016WEW_8_15_FD_133015 | JGI IMG/M metagenome (GOLD analysis project Ga0187858, IMG submission 133015) | Peatland microbial communities from SPRUCE experiment site at the Marcell Experimental Forest, Minnesota, USA - June2016WEW_8_150 | ecosystem: Environmental > Terrestrial > Soil >...
AGCAATTTATGACAGGAAACGTTGCACCGGCGCCGCGAGCCTATAACATAAGGTGTGAAGATCGCGTTTGTCGCGACCCTGCCACCGCGTCTTTCGGCTCGACCCGCATTGTGCTCATTCCAAGTCATATTAAGTTCGCAGCGTCATGCGTAAGGCTCTGGTCCCTGCTAACCGACGTTGCGGCGGGCGGATTTGAGCGGTTCAGTACGCTAATGGCTGTTATTAGGTTGGGATTGAACGCTCGCGAGGGCGGCGCGCGCCTGTTGCGAACCGGTCGAATTTAACTCGGCCGCCTCCCGAAAGTAATGTTCTGCCCGGGTGTTGTTGCCGAGGCGCAACTCAATCTCCCCGGCATGATAGAAGATGGGCGCCTCGCGTACTCCCACCTTCAACGAAATATCCATCTGTTCCTTGGCCTCGGCGTAACGCCCATTCTTGTAGAGGGCCCACGCATAAGCATCCAGAGTGTGTACGTCGCGGCGTCTGGCGACCTCCTGCTCTCCGATTTGCAGTGCCTTGGAAGGTTTATTCGCATGATCGGCATAATAGAAGATCAATTCGCGGTTCGCATTGTTAGGGTCAGAAGACTCGCTCGTGGCTTGACGCTCGAACTCCGCAAATTTACTCTTCGCCTCGTTCTGCATGGCAGCCGCTTCCATCGCTTCGGCCAGCGAGTAAAGGGTCGTGGTTTGCGGAAGCGCTTTGTATGATTGATGGAGGAGCTGCACCGAATCGGACGGCTTTCCCTGCAAGAGGCGGACTTCTGCCAGCACCAGAAGTGCGCGCGAATCCTCGGGCCGAAGCGAGAGAGCCTGCTCTGACATCGATTCCGCAGAAGTCAGGTTGCCCATTTCCAGACTAACGTGCGCCATCTGAGTCAGCACGTGTACCCGCGCATCCGCATCGGTCGCGGGCGTGGCATCCAGGACTATCTTAAGCAGCTGAATTGCTCCTTCCTGTTCGCCAAAGACCTCGCGTAGGTCCGCCGCATGGAGGAATGCAGGTGTATTGCCCGGACGTAGATTTAGCATCCATTGGGCGGCGTTCTCCGCTTCCGGATAGTTGCCGAGCGCTGCGCTAGCGTCCACTAGCAAGCCGTAAACCATCACATCATCCGGAATGCGCTTATTAAGGATCATGGCCAGTTCGCGAGCGCGTGCAAACTCGTGACGTACTAATAGCACGCAAACCTGTGCCTTGCTAGCTTCAAAGTTGTCGGGCGAAATTTGCAGAGCCCTACCCAGCGCCTCATCGGCCTCAGAGTAGAGGCTGACGTCAGAAGTTTCTTGGCCAAGGTGACATAGGGCAAATCCGAGGGCGGTGTAGGAATTCGCGTCCTTCGGGTTCTTCGTAACCATCTCGCGCGCGCTGGAAACAGCCCGCATAGAGGAAGAGCCTGTTATCGCCACGGTTCCGGCATTCGGTCCGGCCACCAAGCCCTTTGCCGTGGGTGACGTCACTTGCGCGACGACCGGAGTCGTCATGAGAAGCAAAACGGTGATCCGACAGATGTTAGTCATACATTTCTCCCTGGCGTTTCGGAAGAAGAGCAAGGCCACTCAGGTTCGAGCAGCCTTGCTCCGGGTTATGTCTCAGTTGGTTGGGCAGATGCCATTTGACTGGCCTGTACATCCGTACTGACCAGGACCGATGTGATGGCTGTCACGCCCGTCGTACGCCGGAAGCACGTACGGAAAGTGCTGACCTACGCCATTGGAAGGGAGATTGACGCCGTCGCCAATCCTGGTGTTATACATCGCGGGATCGGCAAGGTATCCAGCGACCACGCGAGCCGCGATGTCTACTACGTCGTCAACCGGGCGACGGCCATTTGGGTAGCCGCCAAAATCCCCGGCCAGCACCCCCAGACGCTGTTGTTTGAAGAAAAACGTCTGCGGAATGCCAGTGTTAATCCGTAAGAGGTCGGCTACTGGTCCTTCGTCACTAGGACCACAGCCAGGACAAATCGGAGGCAGATACTGCACCAATGGCAGCAGATCGTAGCGGGGCGGAGGAGGAACCGGGATCCCCAGCGAAGCGAAGATCTGAGCCAGTAGCGGATTCAAGACAAAGCTGGCAAACTGCTGGTCGTTCACCGGGACGTCCATGCTGAAGCGATCCTTCGATCCGGTTCCAATGATCAGTTCATTGATGAGCGGATTTCCGAGTCGCTGCACTTGCTCCCAGGGGCCGCTGTACGTAGGCGGGTCAGGCGACATCCTGACGGTCGTCTGTTGACGTGAGGTAGTAGCATAGGTCCCAACCACTGCTCTCGGATCGTTCGCATTGTGAATTTGACCGTCTACGGTCAGCATCGTTATGGGAACCTCAAGCACAATGGAATTGACGTTGTAACCTGCTACCGCGTTCGGCGCATAGTTGTGTAAGTTGTCAGTGTCAATCGAAGGCGGCAGCACGCCTCCACCGGTCGCCAGGCGGAAGTTCAAGGAGTCAAACGCCGCACCCAGATCGATGAAGAAGGGATCTGAAACCGTTCCCGCGAAGACGGTGATGTTGTTGCCAAGGTTGTTGATCCCTTGCTGGTAGAGAGTGTTGTAACTGGGCATCGTACGCGGGCCGACGTTACTCGGAACGGCATACAGGCCACTGCCGAGCAGGGTCGGGTTGCCATTCTTCACCATAGTTACAGTGTAGGTCTGGCTAAGACTTAAACCCGCCGCTCCCGGTCCCGACAGCGATGTGATCGGTGGGATACCTGCAATCCCGCCCACAAACCCGGTAAATACATCTGGCAAATTGATCTGGGTGGTGAAACGGAATTGGAAAATCACGTCGGGGATGCCGTCGTGATTGTTGTCTATCTTCATTTCATAGAGGATGTTGGGATCGAACGGAAAGTAGTTCGGTCCATTGGAAGGCTCGAGAAAAGGATCGACATTCAGGATCATCACCACGTTACCGGGATGATCGTAGCTGACAAAGGCATACCAGTCAGTAATGTCGGCCTTGGTATCGAGGGCGGTTACAGGTGCTTCGCGATGGCTCGAGGCGACAACTGACTGTGGAACGAATACCGCCGCAGTCAGCATCACCGCGAGTGCCGCACGAAAACATAGCTTCTGCATTTGCGCCTCACAGGGTTTTAGTCCCCAGCCGAATCCCGTGCGATGTAACGGGCAAGTCCGATGCATTCGCCCTGAATGGTGCTTGGGTCTCGGCCGAGTCCATGTCGTGTACGGAAATAGCTCCGCCAACGGATTGCCTCAAGCCTTCGAAAGAAGTAAATATCCGCGCAGCCGCCATCAAAGTGGCGGCCCGCCACTACCCAAGATTCTTAGGATATTTCCGCCTTATTACACATCCGACTGGCCCGACCGAAACGTACCTGCCACAGTTGGCCTATTACTCGCGGACGGAGCTTTACAAGAATGAACATTTGGAAGCGCGTTCTCGCAGTTCTGCTTCTCGGCGAAACACTGGCTTTTTCGCAGACTCCGGTCACGAAAGCTGCAGTAAGCGCACAGGCAACTGCTCTGACTCGAGGTAGCCAGGCAGGACTAGGCGCCATCACAGTCACCGACGAGAGAATTGCCGTGCTGCAGAATCAGGTAAAAGAATCGCCCGGCGACTACTCTCGTTATGACCATTTAGGCGCGGCGTATTTCCAGAAAGCCAGAGAGACGGGAGACATTGCGTACTATGAGCTCGCCGAGAAAACCCTAAACCGTTCAGTTGCCCTTATGCCCAGGAATCCTCCTGCCGTCGATCCGCTGGTGGACCTGGCGCTGGTTTACATGGGCGAGCACCGATTCACAGATGCGCTAACCTCCGCGCAAGAAGCTATCGCGGCAGGAACGGGAAACCTGGTTGCGTTTGCTACCGAAGGCGATGCTTACACAGATATCGGCGAGTACGAGCAAGCAGCGGCTGCTTACGATACGCTACGAACTCTGGGCGGGGCAATTGCATCTCCTTTGACCCTTGCCTACATGGCGGACAGCCGACTCTCCTATCTTAAATTCCTAAGTGGTGACACCGCGGAATCCATCCGGCTTATGAGCCAGGCAACAGTAGCTGCGCTTCAACTCAACATACCTAAAGAAAACCTTGCATGGCTTTACTATGAGTGGGGACAAAGATATTTCCAGGCGGGCGATCTGCAGCATGCAGACATGGCCTACAGTTCAGCACTGGCTGCCGACCCCAGCCACTATCGCTCGCTTGCCGGCCTGGCGCAGGTTCGTGCGGCGCAAGGGAAGTTCGACGACTCGATCGAACTCTATAAGTCGTCGGTTGCCATCGTTCCGTTGCCCCAATACATTGCCGATCTTGGCGACGTATATCTAAAGATGGGGCAAGACCGCGAAGCACAACAGCAATACGATCTGGTCGAGTACATCGGGCACCTGGGCAAGCTGAATCAGGTGCTCCACAACCGCGATTTGGCATTGTTCTACGCCGATCGCGGTATGAAGCTCACTAAGGCTGTGCAGCTTGGGCGCAATGAACTGGAAGTCAGGCACGACATCTATACCTGGGATACTTTGGCGTGGGTGCTCTTCAAAGATCATCAGTTTCCCGACGCTAAGCAAGCCATGGACAAAGCTCAACGTCTGCATACGAGCGACCCCATGCTGCTTTTCCATGCTGGCATGATCGAACACGCCGTCGGAAATGACGCGGCCGCGCAAGACGATCTCCGCCGCGCATTGGCAGCCAATCCACACTTCCACATCTTCTATGCGCAGCTAGCCACGGAGACTCTTGATGAAATCTCTCGCAACCAGCGGATGAGGTCAGCCAATGCGATTAAATAGGCACTTCGTGGGTGGTAAGAGTCTTCTGCTACTGCTCGTGTCGTTGCTGCTGAGTGCAACGCCATCTGTCGCACATCCCATGGGAAACTTTAGCATAAATCACTATGCAAAGATCACTGTCGACGCGACATCGGTTCAGATTCTTTACCTTCTGGATTTTGCCGAGATTCCAACCTACCAGGATGTTCGTGAGTATGGTTTCACACCCGGGAACGGCGACCCAACTGTAGAGCCCTACTTGGCGAAGCAGGCTGAACGTCTAAGTGCCAGCATTACCGTCGAAGATAACGGTCACCCCCTTCGCCTGCAGTGCATATCGCGTCAGGCGATGTTTGCCGAGGGTGCGGGCGGCTTGCCAACGATGAAGATCGGTCTTGTGTTCCGCGCCGCTCTTTCGCCAGCGCCTGACGTTGCGTCGCATCAGCTTACCTACGCCGATAACAACTATGTTGGCCACGCCGGGTGGAAGGAAGTGGTTATCGCTGCAGGACAAGGCGCGTCGATCTTGGGCACCACTGCTTCACGCACAGATCGCAGTCAGGAGCTAACAAACTATCCTACGGATCTGCTCAATAGCCCACCGCAACAGACAAGGGCAACCTTAGGGTTCAGCGTCCTTCCTGCGGGCCCTGACAACCGGACTGAGAAGGAACCGGTACCCGTCCGACACAGTAAACATGTCGAGAGAGAAAGTGCAGTTTCCGATGCGTTAGCAAAACGCATTCTCCAAACGAAACCACTCTCGGTGGCTCAACCTTCAGTCCGTGAGGTACTTTCGACTCAATCTCCCGCGGGAGTTGGCGCTGCACAGGCGGTTGCGCTCCCAATGCGCGCCAATGCACAGAACACTCCGCGCAGTCGCTTCACCCAGTTGATCTCGACCCAGGAGAAATTAAGTTTCTGGGTTCTATTGTCGGCGGCATTTATTGCAGCTGGGCTGGGCGCGCTGCATGCTCTGGAACCCGGACACGGAAAGACTCTGGTGGCCGCTTACCTTGTAGGCTCGCGAGGGAAGGCGCGTCACGCGGTATTGCTCGGGTTCATGGTGACCGCGGCCCACACCGCGGGAGTTTACCTCCTGGGAGTAATTGCTTTATACGCATCCCGCTACATCGTTCCCGAGCAACTATATCCCTGGCTGGGAGCGATTTCAGGTCTTACGGTAATGGGGCTGGGAATCCTTATATTCCTGAGGCGCCTGACCGGCGAGACGGGTGACCATTCGCACGTTTCCGGAGAGCCGCATTCGCACTGGTTTTCGACTCTTTTCAAACGCTCACGGCCGCTCCAGACTGCACCAATCGTCAGCAGTGACTCAGGCCAGCCGATCTCATTGGGCCAACTCTGTGCTTTGGGAATCACGGGTGGCATTGTTCCCTGCCCCGCAGCTTTGGTCGTGCTTCTCAGCGCTTTTTCATTACATCGGATCGGTTTTGGATTATTTCTGATCACCGCCTTCAGCCTCGGCTTGGCGTTGGTGCTGGTCGCGGTGGGGCTGACGATGGTCTATGCCAAGCGCTTCCTATCCCGCATTGGCCCTGGCGGTCGTCTTCAGCGGTATCTCCCAGTGTTGTCGTCCGGTTTCATGGTTATTCTCGGGCTCGGAATCACGATTTCGGCATTCACTTCGACATCTGCCGCTGGGTTTGCCTTCGTGCCGAAGGACAGGCTGCTACCGTTCATTACCGTCATTCTCTTGGGTCTCTTCCTCGGGATCCGGCACTCGACCGACCCGGATCATGTGGTCGCGGTATCGACGATCGTGAGCCGCCAAGGATCAATCAAGAATTCAGCTATGATCGGTGCGCTGTGGGGATTGGGGCATACGCTCACCATTTTTCTCGTGGGATCGGCGATCATTATCTTCGGGTTCGTAATTCCTCCACGTCTGGGATTAGCAATGGAGTTCTCTGTTGCCTTGATGCTGATCCTGCTGGGCGTGCTGAACCTTACCGGTCTCCTAAGTTGGATCACCGAACGATTTACTCCCGACCCGTCGAAGACTGCGACTCGTTCCAGCGGCGACTCGAAAGACATGTTTCACCGCACCCTGGGCAGTTTGGGTGTATATCAAACCTTCCGCCCGTTTGTCATTGGTCTCGTACACGGGCTGGCCGGATCGGCCGCCGTGGCACTGCTTGTATTGTCGACGATTAAAAGCCCTTTCTGGGCGACCGCTTATTTGCTTGTCTTTGGAACTGGAACGCTAGTCGGAATGATGCTAATGACAATAGCAATGTCGCTGCCGCTGGTTTACACCAGCAAACGATATGCTAGAGTTGGGCGTTTCATCACCCTGACCTCGGGAGTGGTTAGCGTCGCATTCGGATTGTTTCTCGTTTATCAAATCGGAATAGTCAATGGACTATTTTCCGCGCGGCCCCACTGGATCCCAAGTTAAGCCCCTTTCCCATAGAAGTATCATTCGCCAAGACCTGGTGGGGCTGCAGGACCAGTCTTTAGGTGAGCCTGCGGTTTTGGATCATCCGCTAGAGATTCGGTCAAAAGTGACGGCTATCGATAACAAACATGATTAGAGCTGGCTGGCTACCTGTGGCGCTGGCCCAGGGATGACGTGCGAGCTTGTTATTGGCGGCGTCCGCAAGCAATCTCACTTGTAGCGCAGATTGATCGCATCAGACAAAGTTGCTGCGAAGGGAAACAAATCGCGTTAGAAGTCTGCGGAAAGCAAAATCCCCTCAGCCAGGAGGGGTGTCCTCCGCAGAAACCTCGGGCGGTCACGCTGATCGTTGGTCCAACCAATATTCGTGATGTAAACCGTCAAGGATGTCCTTAGCTCTGATCTCGCAGTCACGCGGCAATCTGTGCCGGTGCGTGTTTGGTCACGGCAGAGATCGATTCGGAGTTTTCTCGGGAATCCCAGGCCCCAAACTGGAATGTGGGCGTCCTTTGTTATAGTGCATCACCCAACATCGCAGGCTTCGCCGCAGATGCCGCTCGTTCGGCGGAATCATGAAATCCAAGCATTCGCGCCGCACCATTCCGATCAGCCGTTCGCAAGCGAGACCACCTCTTAAGGAACGATCTCGTTAACATTTTCGTGATGACATCTAGGTGTAACTCTTGGCTTTTGAGCCGCTTAGCCGCTGACCTAGAACTTACCTCCAAATGATCTTCCGAGTATTGATCGCGCGGGCGAAGGGGAGCATTGTGCCTCATGAAAGCGAGGTTCACAAACCATGAGAACTGGCGCATGTGACCTGCACCAAGGCGCGACGACCTTGTTCCGCGCTAGATACATCTTCGCTCGCTCGACTGGCGTCGTCATCACTCTGCTAGTCGTTTGCTTGAATGCAGTCTGGGCGCAAGCTCCTCCCCCGGTGTCATTTCTCGCGGCGAGGACTTACAGCGCAGGCACATATCCCATCTCGGCGGCGGTGGGAGATTTTAACGGCGACGGCAAGACTGACCTGGCGGTTGCAAACTACGGTAGCAACAATGTGAGCGTGCTGCTGGGCAACGGCGACGGTACCTTTCAGACGGCGGTGAACTACAGCGCGGGCACACAACCGACCTCGGTGGCGGTAGGGGACTTCAACGGCGACGGCAAGCTCGACCTAGCCGTGGCGAACCTCGGCAGCAACAATGTGAGCGTGTTTCTGGGCAACGGCGACGGCACCTTCCAGGCGGCGATGAACTACGGCGTGGGTACATATCCCATCTCGGTGGCGGTGGGGGACTTCAATGGCGACGGCAACTCCGACCTGGTGGTGGCGAACGAGAGTACCAACAACGTGAGCGTGCTCCTGGGCAAGGGTGACGGCACCTTCCAGACGGCTGTGGACTACGGCGTGGGCACACAACCAACTTCAGTGGCGGTTGGGGACCTCAACGGCGACGGCAAGCCGGACTTGGCGGTGGCGAACTTCGCTAGCGGTACCGTGAGCGTACTCCTGGGCAAGGGCGACGGTACCTTCCAGACAGCGGTGAACTATGGCGCGGGCGCAGGTGCCTACTCGGTAGCGGTGGGGGACCTTAACCACGACGGCAAGCCCGACTTGGCGGTGGCAAACTACGGCAGCAACAACGTTAGCGTACTCCTGGGCAAGGGCGACGGCACCTTCCAGACGGCGGTGAACTATGGCGTTGGCTCAGGTCCCGTCTCGGTAGCCGTGGGGGACTTCAACGGTGACGGCAAGCCCGACCTGGTGGTGGCAAACACCAGTGGCAACAATGTGAGTGTGCTCCTTGGAAAGGGCGACGGCACCTTCCAGGCGGCGGTGAACTACGGCGCGGGAACTGAGTCAGACTCGGTGACGGTGGGTGACTTCAACGGCGACGGCAAGCCCGACCTGGCGGTGGCAGACTACAACGGGGGAACCGTTACCGTGCTCCCGGGCAACGGTGACGGCACCTTCCGGGTGGCGGCGAACTATGGCGCGGGCACAGAAGCTATCTCGGTGGCGGTGGGGGACTTCAACAGAGACGGCAACCCCGACCTGGCGGTCGCAAACGTCGGCGAGAACACGGTGAGCGTGCTTATGGGCAACGGCAACGGCACGTTTCAGACGGCGGCGAACTATGACGCGGGCTCAGAGCCTTACTCGGTGGCGGTGGGGGACTTCAACGGCGATGGCAAGCTCGACCTGGCAGTGGCGAACCTCAGTAGCAATAACGTGAGCGTGCTGCTGGGCAACGGCGACGGCACCTTCCAGGCGGCGATGAACTACGGCGCAGGCTCAGAACCTTACTCAGTGGCGGTGGGGGACTTCAACGGCGATGGCAAGCCCGACCTGGTGGTGGCAAACGTTGGTGACAACACGGTGAGCGTACTGCTGGGCAACGGCGACGGTACATTCCAGGCGGCGGTGAACTATCGCGTGGGCTCAGAGCCGGTGTCGGTGACGGTGGGGGACTTCAACGGCGACGGCAAGCTCGACCTGGCGGTGGCAAACTACGGCAGCAACATGGTAAGCGTACTGCTGGGCAAGGGCGACGGCACCCTCCAGGCGGCGGTGAACTACGCCGCGGGTTCAGGGCCCTTCTCGGTCGGCGTTGGGGACCTCAACAGCGACGGCAAACTCGACTTGGCGGTGGCAAACTACGGCAGCAACAATGTGAGCGTGTTTCTGGGCAACGGTGACGGCACCTTCCAGACGGCGGTGAACTACGGCGCGGGCTTAAGTCCCTATTCGGTGACGGTGGGGGACTTCAACGGCGACGGCAAGGTCGACCTGGCGGTGGCGAATGACGGCAGCAACAATGTGAGTGTGCTTCTGGGCAGGGGAGACGGCACCTTCCAGGCGGCGGCGAACTACGGTGCAGGCTCAAGTCCCGTCTCGATCGCGGTGGGGGACTTCAACCGCGACGGTAAGCCCGACTTGGCTACGGCTAACTATGGTGGTAACAACGTAGCAATACTGCTGAATACCTCGGCTTACCCGGGACCAGCAATCGTGGAAAGTCCGGCTCCCAATTCCACTCTGCCCAGCTCCACCGTAACCTTCCAGTGGGATGCCAGTGATCCGGCCACAGCTTTTTGGATTGATGTGGGAAGTAGTGTTGGTGGCAGCCAGTACTATCAGTCCCAGAGCGTTCCCAATACGACTTTTTCTGCCACGGTAAGCGGTTTGCCCGCTGACGGCAGAACCATATACGTGACCATGTACTCGCAGATCGGAGGTCAGTGGGTATACAACCAATACACCTACACGGCCTACAGCAACGCCAATAACAAAGGCGTGATCACGACACCGGCTCCGGGTTCGACCCTGAGTAGCAGCAGCGTAGCCTTCACCTGGACGGCAGGCATAGGCGCGACGGGGTACTGGCTGGATGCCGGGAGCAGTCCGGGAGGTAACCAGTACTATCAGTCCGGCAACCTGGGTAACGTTCTGACCACCGCGGTGAATGGGCTGCCCACCAATGGCAGCACGGTCTACGTGACTCTGTACTCGCTGGTGCAGGGGACTTGGCTAAGCAACGCTTACACCTATACGGCGTTCAGCGGTAGTGGGGCGCAGGGTGTAATGACCACCCCGACTCCGGGTTCGACGTTCAACGGCAGCAGCGTAACCTTCGATTGGACGGCGGGCGCGGGTGCGTCGGCCTACTGGGTGGATGTCGGGAGCACGGTTGGCGGCAACCAGTACTACCAGTCGGGAAATCTGGGCAATGTACTGACGGTCACAGTCAACGGTCTGCCGACGAATGGCACTCCGATGTACGTGACGCTGTGGTCGCTGGTGGGTGGGCAATGGCTGAATACGGGTTACACCTATACGGCGTACAACGCGGGCAGCGCTTTGGGAATCATGCAGACGCCGACTCCGGGCTCTACGCTGAGCGGCAACGTCGCCACGTTTACCTGGAGTGCGGGCTCAGGAGCCATGGCGTACTGGATGGATGTGGGGAGCACTGTGGGCGGAAACAACTACTATCAGTCGGGAAATCTGGGCAATGTGCTGACCACGACGGTGTACAGCTTGCCGGCGGATGGCGGCCAGATATACGTGACCCTGTACTCGTATGTTGGAGGCCAGTGGTTCAACAACCAATACACCTACACCTCAGGTCCGTAAGGATCTGAAACGGGTTTAACGCCGTCGCGTCCCAATTACGGTGGGCGGCGATCACAGTATTACGACGCCAATCTTGCGGGCAATTAGCGGCGAGCACTCGCGCCACAAGGGCCCGATTGGCATGATTCACTTCGACGCTCATTCGGATACTTATCCGGAAATGGGTGGCACACGTCACCATGCCGGTGCGGCGTTCCGGATTGGTGTGGAAGAAAACTTGATCGATCCCGCCCGGACAATACAGATCGGTTTGCACGGCCCTTTGGCCTCGCTGACGCAGGACGACTGGTCACGCGAGCGGTTTACCGTGGTCACTTTGGAGGACATGATCGATCACGGGGTTGATTGGGTTGCATCAGAAGTTCACCGCGTGGTTGGTTCAGGGCCGGCCTATCTCAGTTTCGACCTGGATGTGATCGATATTGCCTATGCGCCTGCAGTTGCCGACCCGGAGGTCAATGGCTTGATGACGCGCGAGCTATTCGCGCTGCTAAACAAGCTACGAGGCGTGAACCTGGTCGGAGCCGATATCGTATGTTTCTGTCCTCCATTGGACAGTCCAGCACAGATCACTGCGCTGACCGCAAGCGAAATCCTGCTGCAATTTGTGGCGCACGTGGCCTGCCGACATCTGTAACGTCACCGGAACTCCAGCATGACAATTTCGGGATTCGAACCCAGCCGCAGCGGTGGCCCCCAAGTTCCTGCTCCGCTCGATGTGAAAACCTGCATTTTCCCGATCTGGCTCAGGCCATAAACAAACTGCCGGTAAATCCGCCGCGCCATCCAACTCCAGGGTATGAACTGTCCTAAGTGCGTGTGCCCCGACAGCTGCAGGGAAACGCCTGCAGCCTCCGCGATTTCCGGATGGTCGGGTGCATGCGTCAACAGAATGCTGGGGCGGTCGCGATCCAAACGGATCCCGTGTAACGTCGACGCAAAGTGTGCTTTTTGCGTCGCATTCCGGTACGGCACGCCAACAATCTGCAAACCGTCCAGTTCCACCTTCTCATTGCTGAGCACGCGCACTCCGGTAGCAGCAATGGCCCGCAGATATTTACTGTCGTCCCCGAATTGCTCATGATTACCTGCCACGAAATACACGCCGTGTGGGGCGACGAGTTTGTTCAGTGGCTCCGCCGCTCTCTGCGCGTCAATCGCCGTCCCGTCGTACAAATCTCCAGCGATAAAAATCGCGTCCGGTTCCTCTTTCAAGATCTTCGCCACCATCCGCCTGAGGAAGCGGCCGTTTCGCACAGGCCCAAGGTGCAAATCGCTGATCAGTGCCGCTCGTCTTCCGCGCCACGCCGCCGGTAAGTTCGCGAGCCGTACCGTTGTTCGAGTGATCCGCGTCCAGCTTGCGTTGAACAGTCCGTAGAGTCCGGCCAACATTGCGACGCTAAACAAGACTTCCACGGTTCGGTGAAAGCTAATGTCGACCCCAGCCAGTCGCCCAACTCCGAAAAGAATCCAAGAGGAAACTGCCGCCAGAAAAAGGAAGCTGAGCAGACCTATCCAAACCGCAGCAACCC
>Ga0187858_10004602_pt1 | contig 12846 bp, 15 predicted proteins | sample June2016WEW_8_15_FD_133015 | JGI IMG/M metagenome (GOLD analysis project Ga0187858, IMG submission 133015) | Peatland microbial communities from SPRUCE experiment site at the Marcell Experimental Forest, Minnesota, USA - June2016WEW_8_150 | ecosystem: Environmental > Terrestrial > Soil >...
AGAAGGGAAAGGAATCTGAAGTCGAAGCAGCCGCTGCGCTCGAAGCCCGGCACGAAGCGATCAAAGAATTTCAAGGCGACGCGAAGGGATGGAACGACGAAAATAATAAAAACCTGGAGACGTGGATCAAGATCAACGCGGAGCTGGAAAAGGCTATGGCCAATCTAGGCGAGACTGCGTTGCCTTCGAGCGCGAAGCGATTCGCGGAAGCTTCGAAGGTCTTCTTCCCATCGATGTCACAGGTCGGTCCGCCGTCCGGAGCGCCGCAGCTCGCGGACCAGGCGGAACTCGAAAAAGTAACCAGCGATCAGAACGAGGCCTGGAAAAAAGCGGGCGAGATCCTAGCGGGCCTAGAGAGTCCGCTGCAGAAATACAACGCTCAGCTCGCGATCGTGAAGCAACTCGAAGATGAAGGCCGCATCTCGACTACGCAATTTGCGCAAGCTCAGCAGAAGCTGCAGGAAGAACTCGCAGCCAGCGACCAGCGTATGCAGCAGCTACTGAAGGGCGGCGGCTTCTCTGGCGGCATCGCGGCGTTCATGATGCAGATGCAGGGGCAGGGGGTCAAAGGACAATCTGGACAATTCACCTTTGATCTGCTGAACAAAGGCCTCCAGGGCTTCGAGGACGAAACGGCTAAAGCTCTCACCGGCGCGAGAACAAACTGGGCAAGCTTCTTTGAGAGCCTCGATCAGATGGCGTTGAAGTTCATGCTCAACGGCCTGATCTCGCAATTGCTGAAGGGATTCTCCAGTGGCGGCGGCGGCGGACTTTTCGCCTCGATCGGGTCGCTGTTCGGTTTCGGTGGCGGTGCTGGAACGGCTACGAATATCGGAAGTCTCAGTTCGGCGGCAGGCGGAGGCGGGATCGGTCTAGGTTCAGTGGTTCCCGGATTCGCTTCAGGTACGCCCGATGCGCCTGGCGGATTGTCGTGGGTCGGCGAGAACGGTCCAGAACTGATGAATGTGCCCGCGGGCGCAGCGATCACGCCGAGCAGCATGCTAAATAGCGGCGGCTTCAACCTTGGTGGAATTCACATCGACGCCAAGGGCGCAGAGATCGGGGTCGAGACCAAGATCGCGCGAGCAGTGTCCGCCGCATTGCCGCATGCGGTCATGCGTGCGGTTGTGGAGATGTCCGAGATACAGAAGCGGACGCCGCGCTAACGAGAGCATTGAGCATCGAGCAAGAAACTGTTGCTATCATCGGCGAGTTTTGTGGCTTTGCAGGCTTGAACAGCTTTTTCGATACAGCGCGTCGTTGCGGATCCCTCAGTCTTCGACTTACATGCCGTGATCTCTGCCGTGAGAAGCCGACCGGCAACATTTGTTCCCATTTCATCCAGCGTCCGGTCAAATTGTTGATGAGCCTCGGCTGCAGCAGCGGTCGCCTTTTGGGCTTCAGCGATGGCGTAGTTAATGTAAATCGCGATGCAGATGAGAAGTGGAACTCCAAGTAGCCACAGAACTAAGCGCCTCACAATGAACCGTGCATCTGCTGAAACTTCTGACCGTGCATCAAACGGCTTCGGTGGGACTTCTGATGGAACTTGTGCTTCAGGTTCACTGACGCCTACATCTGGACTTTCTAGGCTCATTCGTTGGAAACCTCCGGCGCGGAGCATGATGCCACGCGCCGCGCGTCTTAGCAAATGGCCCGAACAGGCCACCGAAGAAAACTAGAAACATGGCCTATCAATTCTGGGACGGCTTCGACAACTACAACGCCGCGACCGAACTCTGGAACGTCATCAACGGGACGATGAGCTACGGATCGAGCTATGCCCGTTTTCCCGCGCCCTCGGGCTTGCTCGGCCAGGGCCTGAAAATGGCGGTGAGCGGAAGTCAGTGGAAGCAGTGGAACATGGGATCCAATCAGGCGACCATGATCTTCGGCTTCGCCGTCTACCTGCCCACTCTGGGCAATGGCCCGATCATGCGTTTCCTCGACGGCGCGACTTATCAGTGCAGCCTCTGCATTACATCCTCTGGCCAGATACAACTGCAGGGCGGTGGCGGCGGCGCCGCGATCGTCACCAGCGCGCCGGGCGCGATCACAGCCGGAGTGTGGCACTGGATCGACGTGATTTTCACGGTCAACAATACGACCGGGGCGGTTTCCATCTATCTCGACGAGCCCGCCGGCGGTCCTGCCATCGCGAGCGGCTCCGGGCTCAACACCCGATCGAGCAGCAACAATTACATGAACGCCTTCCAGATCGGCGACACCAGTGCCGTGTTCGGCGGAATTCAGTTCGATGACTTTCACGCCCACGACAACACGGGCAGCGCTCCGAATGCGATCCTCGGGGACAGCCGCATCTTCACCAAGAAAGGAAACGCTGCGGGTTATGCGACCAACTGGACGCCGAACGGAGCCAGTGCGAACTGGCAATGCTCGGATGATTCCCCGCCAGATGGCGACACGACTTACAACAGCTCCAACACCGCAGGCGCAATCGATGGTTACGCAGTTCCGCCGGCAGGCTTCGCCGTCACGCCGAATGGTCTGGTGCGGCGCAGCTACGTCCGCCGCGACGATGCCGGTCCGCACACGTTCCAGAATGGAATCCGGTCCGGAACTACGAATGCGCTCGGGACGGCCTTCACCGTTCCATCGAGCTACGCCTGGACGGACTGCGGCACCTGTTACGTCAACGACCCGGCCACCGGATCGCCGTGGGCCTCGGCTACGCCCGCCGATGCGGCCTCGATGGTCATCGATGAGACCAGTTAAATGTCAGTGCGCTCAACGCAGGAAGTTCTGCTCATCTCGATTCCCTACACTCCCTTGGGCATAAATTATCCACTCACGCCGCCTGCGATCTCCGGCATCGGTCCGCAGGATTTCACCATGACGGAAGTCAACGTCGTCGGTGAAACCGAGTCGCCCTTCACCTTGGGGCAGCAGATCCAGCAGTGGCCCGGCCAGCAGCTGCAGATCGAGCTGAATCTTCCGCCCATGCTCTACGTGCAGGCCGAGCAGTGGCTTGCGTTCCTTGGCTCGCTGCTGGGCAAGTACGGCACCTTCCTGATGGGCGATTACAACCGGCCCACGCCGCAAGGCGCGATGAGCGGATCGCCTCTTGCCTCCGGCTCGAATCCGCCAGGGCTGAACACGATCAACCTGCGTGGGGCCACACCCAGCATCTCGAACTGGGCTGTTGCCGGCGACTACATCGCGTTGCAGGTTTCGGGCTTCCCGCAGCGCATCTACAAAGTTCTGCAGAGCCAAGCCAGCGATGGCTCGGGCAACGTGAACGGGCTTTCGGTGTTCCCCAACATTCGCGAAACCGTGCCCGACGGCACCGTCATCACCACGGTGAACTGCCAGGGCACCTTCCGGCTGCAGGAGAATTCCGTCGTGTGGAAGGTCGACAAAAACAAGGTCTACTCGATCAGCTTCAAAGCCAAAGAGGCGATCTGATGACAAACGCAGAGCTGGAAGATCGTGCCGAACGGGCCTACAACGCTTTTTGCCAGGCCGCTGACGCTTATCTCCCGCTGCAGACACCTCTCTGGTCCGAGCTGCCGCTGATCCTGAAAGAAGCCTGGAAGGCTGCCGCCGCAGTCGAATAAACGAGCTAAGTTGCTGATTCTACTGATTCGACATCTCTCTCATTTCCATTTAATGGAAACGCGAAAGTAGCTAAATGCCTCGCGCTCTCTCTTCCGCCTACCTGACTGCGATCGAGGGTACGCTCACGCTGGCGCTCTTTGCCGAGCTCGCCTTCGCCGACAACACGCTGTACGTGTTCACCGGCACCGGTAAGATCACGCCTGCTGGTCCGCCCGCGAATCCGGCCTCGACGTTCCCCTACGGCGAAACCTTCATCGGCCTGGGCTGGATGGCGAAGCTCTCGGCGATTCCTTCGACGACGAAGGTGCAGGCGCAGAACATCACTCTTTCGCTCTCCGGAATTCCGCCGAGCCTAGTCGCCGAGGCCACCGGCCAAGTCCGCATTCCGGGCACGGCCACCATCTGGCTTGGACTGTTCAGCGCCGCCGGCGCGCTGTTGACCGACCCGGTGCAACTGTTCGCTGGCGCTTTCGACGTGCCGTCGTTGACCGACAGCGGTGAGAGTTCGATGATCTCGATCACCTGCGAGAACCCGCTGCTCTCGTTGAACCTAGCGCCGAATCGGTTGTTCGACGATACCGATCAGCAGCTCTATTTTCCCGGCGACCTGGGCATGAGTTTCGTCGATGCGCTGCAGAATCTAGAGCTATTCTGGCCTGCGCCTGATCCCGCAAGCACGCCCTATCCGATCTACATGACGGTGAGTCCCGCGGCAGTGGATATCGCGGTCGGTGCGTCGACCACCGTTTCAGTGACAATTCACTACTCGGATGGTTCAACTTACACCCATCCTTCCGGCGTCGGCAGCGGGCCTAGCTTTGTCCTGGCTGCTGCTTCCACGAATCCCCAAATTGCGGAGTGGCAATATACCGGCTCAAACAACGTGACCGGCGTCTCGCCGGGCGAGTGCTCGATCATCGCTCGCGTTCCTATCTTCAACGGCAGTTCGGGTACGGCTCCCACGCAGCAGTATCGCGCCGCCTGCAGCATCGTTGTGCACTCATGACCCGTTTTGCCGACTGGCCCGAACGTCTGCACCGCATGATCGAGAGCGCCGCCGAACTCTCGTTCGAGTGGGGAAGGTTCGACTGCGCCCTTCACGTCTGCAACTGCATCCGCGCGCTCATCGACGTGGATCCCGGCGCGGAGTACCGCGGGAAATATTCGGACGAATCCGGAGCGGCTGCGATCTACGGTTCGAGCTTTGAGCAGTTCATCGCCGCGATCTGCCTGAATCTGGGATTCCCCGAAGTTCCGGTCACCTTCGCGCGCCGCGGCGACGTCGTCTTCCTCGATAACGGAACTCCGCACGGCGCGATCGGCGTCGTCTCGCTCGACGGCCGTTTCGCTTCGTGTGCTTCTGACAAGGGCCTGGTGCTGGTCCGCATGCACCGATGGAAAAGAGCCTGGCAAATCGGATGACAGTACGATCGCCAGGATTCGAACCTGTGAGCTTCGCCGCCGAATCGCACGGGTATATCAGCAAAGCACCTGCCGCTCTTTGTTGCCTCGATATCGAGACCTCGACCGTACCCAGCGAATTCTAAATGAGTAAAACTGTCAGCGAAATCGGCATGATCGTCGGCGGCCTGGCCGTAGCCGCGATTCCCGGCATGCAGTGGGCGGGCATCATCGCACTCGCCGCCCCGGCGCCAGTAATGAGTGCGATGTTCGGCATCGGGATCTCGGTCGCTCTCTCCGGCGTCGGTATTGCTTTGCGCCCCACTCCGGCGCCGGTGGGCGGCCAGACCGCGATCGCTTTCAACCAGGGAGTCTCGCCGCGGCGCGTGGTCTATGGCCAATTTCAGACGGCTGGCGTGCTTACTTACGCCAGCTTCCCTCCGAGTCAGAACCAGTCGACCACTAACCAGTATCTACACCTGATCTTCACCCTGACGGCGCATGAGATCACCAGCTTCGACGCCATCGCAATCGATGGCTGCGTCTATAACTTTGGCACTGACATTCTGTGGGACGCCACTTCGGGCTACTGGCACGTGGATCCGCTCGCCGCTGGTTCGCTGAGCGATTTCTACTGGCAGCACATCCTGTTCGAATTCGATTTCGGGCGCAATTTGAGCGTGCAGCCCTTTCCGCAGCTCGCGGCCGCGGATTCATCCTGGACGAGCGCCTGCGTTCAGCAGGGATGTTCCAAGGTGCACGTCGTGCTGCGCGCCGATGATGGATGGCCGGCGGTCTTTCCCAGCGGACAAATCCCCAATTTCCAATTTCTCATCACGGGAAAGAAGCTCATCGACCCGCGCATCATCACTGCCTGGCAGGGCTCGACCAGCTACCTGAAATATCAGTGGTTTCAGGACAACCGCGGCTTTGTCTGGGTGCAGACCAACACTTCCGGCACCAGCTCGTTGGCCGCATCCCGCCCGAATTTCGAAGGCTCGGGCTCAAGCTGGCCCGTTACGGTCACCGACAACACCCTGAGCTGGACGACTTGGGGTCAGAATCTCGCGACGATCGAGACCTGCATCGATAGCGCTCCGCAAGGGCACATCTTCAAGGCGCGCCTGGTCAACGACGTCTGGCAACCGAGCGCCAGCTATCCGCAGAACGCGATCATCGAAGCTCCGATCGGCTACCTGCAACAGCAGACTTCCGCCAGCGGCACAACCGGCACAGCGGAGCCAAACTTCAGCACAACCCTGGGCGGAACGACGTCGGACGGAACGCAGGCCTGGGTCTGTCTGGGACGCTCGCCGCACGCTATCAATCCCTCGAACAATGCTCTCTGTGTCTACGACTACCTGCAGGATCCCGACGCCGGCATGGGCGTGGCCGCCGTTGCTGGCATCGACACGGCCACGACGCAGGCAGTCACGGGCGCTCCCGGAACGATGATTGTCGGAGTGGGATCGATCACCGGAATGTTCATCGGCATGGTGCTGTCGATCGACAGCGGAGCCAACCAGGAAGACATCACGCTCACGAACATCGGCAGTCCCGGCTCGCCCGACATCATCGCCTACTTCACAAAGAATCACAGCGCAGGCGCTCCGGTCACCAGTATCAATCCCTCGCAGAACCCGATCGATGTGCCCTCCGTGATCGCCGCGGCCAACGTTTGCGAAGAGCAAGTTGTGATCATTGTGAATGCGGACTCAAGTGTCGTCTATGAAAACCTCTACTCCTGCAACGGCACCTTCGATTATTCCTCAGTGCGCGGCAACGTCCTCAGCAGCCTGTGCAGCTCGATGGCAGGCTGGGTGATTCCCCCGGGCGATATGTGGCACGTCTTCGCCGGAGCCTACGTGACCCCCACGATCGGGCTGACCGATGCCGATATGCGCGGGCCGATCAAAGGCGACTTCCGCATCTCGAAGCGCGAAGTCGCGAACAGCATCAAGGGGAAATACGTTCCTGCATTTTTGCCGAGCAACCCCGCAGCTGCGCTGTCCCTCACGCAAATTCCCCCGACCTGGCACCAGCAGAGTTTTCCGCCTTACCAGGCGAATGGACTGGCGGGCAAACCGAACTACCTCAACCTGGAAGACGGTGGGCAAATCATCTGGCAGGACGTGACCTTTGATTTCTGTACTTCGATCTGGCTGGCGCAGCGTCTGGCGAAGATCACGCTGATGCGGCTGCGCTTCCAGGAGACGCTGAATCTGGCGTGCAAGATGACCGCCTTTGCGCTCGAAGCCGGCGACACGTTTTACTTCACGCATTCGCGGTGGAGCATTCTGGGCGGCGTCTACCAGGCTTCGCAGTGTTCGATCAGCTTCGATAGCGGCGGCGGAAAAGATGCGGCTCCGGTGATCGGGGTGGATCTCGTGGCGCGCCAGGTGGATCCGTCAATCTACAGCTTCACGCCGCCCAGCAGCTCGACGAACTACGGCGAGTACTCGCCTTACGGAATCACAGGAGTCATGACAGGCGTCGAGTAATAGCTCCGAGTGAATCCCCTGAAAGGACAGGAGCGACGCGGCTTTTGCTGTCGAGGCCTCAGCTCGCGCGAGGCCTGCCGGCGAGTTCGTCGAAAACCTTAAAGCTATGAAGATTGACATCTATCGCCTCATCGAAACCGACCGGTCGATCGTCGGCCGCGTCACCATCGAAGGGCAGCAATTTTGCTTTGACCTAGAACCCTCGCGCTTTCATCCGGTGCACGCCGGGCATCCCTGCATTCCGTGCGGGATCTTTCAAGTAAAACTCACGATGAGCCCGCACTTGGGCTACGTCACGCCAGAGCTGCAGGACGTTCCCGGCCGCACAGCGATCCGAATGCACAAAGGGAACAAGCCCGAAGATTCGCTCGGCTGCACGCTCCTGGGCGAAAGCCACGGACCCGCGCCGGACTGGGTCAGTGACAGTCATGATGCCTTCGATCGCCTGATGAAACTTTGCCGAGAGGCAGAAGCCCGCGGAGAAGAAATCACCGCGGAGTACCACGACATCGCCAAGACTTCCTCGGAAGGTTCTGTGGTGGGAATCCCGAACTGAGGAAATAAACCATGAAGCTCTCAAGCAACCTGATTATTCAGGGCGCTGCGCTGATCGTGCAGTACGGCAATCAGGCGAGCGGCCTGATTCCGGCAAAGTACCGGACCTACGTCGCGCTCGCGGTCGGACTTGCTCAAGCCCTGGTCGCATGGCACGCGCATAACGTGAACCCGGACGGCACGCCGGCAGCGACCGCCTACGTGAAGAAGTAGTCATGGGCCTGATTACTCTTCCCGATCCGGTCTCGATGTTTGAAGGGGCCAAAACCGCTGGCCTGGAACGCGACATCGTCAACGCTCTGGTGAGCTCCGCTTACAGCGCCTGGATTACTGCGATGTGGCGATCAGGCTCGGCAAAGTGGGTTGTCATCACCGGCGAAGGCCAAGCCCTGAAGGATGCGGCGACGGCGATGTATCTGTCGCTCAAGTCCCTGGAGGCGAAAAACTTTCTGTCTCTCACCGTTCCAAAGGATCTGCTCGACCCGGCAAATTTAAGCCGATTTCAAACTGAGGAGAAAACAAAATGAGCGTCTCGTTTAAAGGAATTGTCAGTAAGCTGGTAGCAGCCGCGAAAGATTTCAAGTCGGACGTTCTCACCGCAGCCGAAAAAGCGCCGGCCATCGTGGCCGACGTGCAGAAGGATGCGCCGGAAGTCGAAGCTCTGGTTGAACTCGCATTCCCTGGAGCCGCGGCGATCGAGCAGGCGGCGCTGGTGGCATTTGAAGCGATTGCAGATGCGGTCGAAGCGGCCGGTCCAGCGGCCGCGTCGAATGGTTTGTCGGTGAGTCTCGACAAAACATTGATTGCCAGCGTGCAGTCGGTGTTGCCGTCGCTGAAGGCCTTCGCCGCGAAAGTCTAGCTCGCTTCCTTCAGCCGCCTCGCTGGCGGGAGGATCTCACCTTCCGGCAGGGCGGCCGCGTAGAGAAGTTCTCCTCGGCGCCGCTGTAATTGCTCCCATCCCGCTTGGGCGACATCGGGATCAGCCCCGACCAAGTCGAGCAGCACTTTGAAGATCGCCAGATCGAACGGGGCGGTCTTAGATGGCTCTTTCTCGACGCCTGCGACGCGATAGGCGCATTGCGGGCAGAGAAAGAGCCGTTCTGATTTCGATGTGCGACGCTTGCCCATGCCGAGTGTCTGGGCGAAACAGGTGAGGGCGACAGCCTTTTCGGAAGGTTGGATTTCGCGTAAACAGCGCGAAGAGCAGCAGATTTGAAGTTGCCGGGGACGGCCCATGGTGCCTCCTAGGGGGTTAGTTAACAAACTACCGGAATTTGTTATCAAACTGCCAGCGCCTGGATTATAGTGCGAGTGGCTGGAATCTAACTGGTCAACAGCGGGTGGGAGTTTGGGCGCATGAAAACTGAAGAAAAGCGAGCGAGATGGCGCAAGTGGTACTACCGGCAGAGCAAAGAAAAACACCGCGAGAAGATGCGTAAATGGCGAGAACTGAACCCCGAGCGCTGGCATGCGCAATCTCGGGAGTCGTCTCGCAAGTCCGGTCGTAAGCGAAGATTGGAGATTAGGTTTTCAGATGAGTGGTATCAGGAGCGTTTGAAAGCTCAGAATGGTTGCTGCGCGATTTGCGGGGAACTATTTACAGAGACTCCCCGGATTGACCACGATCACATTTCAGGAGAGACTCGCGGCCTACTCTGCAACCCCTGCAACCTGGGAATCGGTATTTTGAATGATGATCCCGAACTCCTGCGCAAGGCGGCGCTCTACCTAGAATCATTCCTGTCCGCCAAAGCCGCCTGATCGCCATTGGTACCAATCGTTTCTGCCCGCCCGATGGGTCTCGGGGCAGGACTCAGAAGAGTCAACACTGCGCCGGAGTCGTTACTTCGGTTTCGGTTGATCGCCGCGATCGCTAGGTGACGCGCCGCGCGCGGAGCTAGATTCGAATCGGGAGAACATGTCATGGACCCAGTACTTCGTTTGAAAATGTTGGTGAGCTCGGTGAAGAAAGTTTCCGACTCCGAGGGCAACATCACCGCGGAAGAGCTTGCTTTCAATGCCGTCTACAGCAACCAGGCAGGTTCCGCGAATTCGCAGTGGTGCAAGTGGACGCCTTCCGGCTCGCTGAATTTCACTGTGAGCAACCCCGCCGCGTTCGGCAAGGTCTTGCCGGGCCAGTTTGTTTTCGTCGATCTCATTCCCACCGACAAGGATGCCGCGTAAGCCAATGACCGCCGCAGTCACACAGCCCGCGAAGCTGACGCCTCCGAACGCGGAGCAGGTCGACGCGCACGCGCGCGAATACAAGCGCCTCGAAAAAATCCTCGACGATGCGAAGGCTGTGCTTGCGCAAGTCAAAAAGAAAGAAGGCGCGGATCTCGACAAGCTGCACATCGCGCTGATTGAACTGGTGTGCATCTTTGGCGGAAAGCATCGCGAGAAGTCGAAGATCTTGCACGGCATCGAGTGGGAGTTGATGGCCACCTTTGGCCAATCCAGCGGAATCGATGCCACCGCGGTGGAGCGGCTGCGCCTGGCGCTGAAGGCAGCAAAGCAAACCCGGCTACTGAAAAAGCTCTTCACCGAAGAAAAATCCTGGCACCTGGCACCGGATGCGGCCGAGGTGCTGAAGGCGGAAGGCAAACTTCCGGATGACCTGGCGATGGCAGCCCTTGCGTGCTTCACGTTCACGCCGCGGACTCCGCAGCTCGAAGTGCGGGCGAAGAAGAAGCCCGCAGCCTAGCCCCCTTCGTCGAACTCAAAGCAATCGATGGCTGCGAGCTGAACGCCTGGCACTGCCGGACCAGCGATCGTTCGAATGACGGCGTAGCACTTCTCTGGACCGTGCGGACTGCCGCAGTGAACGCATGGGTTGGGGCCGCCAATCACGACGCGGCTCGAATCGACTTCGAGAATGACCGTTCCTTGGATTCGAGCGAAGGACTGGCGCTGGTGCTCGCAACACAGATGCTGGGATGGGATCTCGGGTAGCGGTTTAAGCCTGGCGCGCACGATCATGCGGCTGATTTTAAGCCCGGACGGCTGTTTCAATTCACCTGAATTGAGAAACGGCCTTTTGGGCGAGAAATTTTACTACTCGGTTAACAGGGAAATGAACTCGCCGCCGCGGCACTACGTTGTCACCGTCGCTCCCGCGCATCCCCGGCCTTTCGATGAAGGCATGAGTCTGAAGGTTCTGCTGCCCGCCAGCAACCGCAAACACGCGATGCTGCGCGCGCGACGTTACGTCCCCGGAACAATCACCGCGGTGCAAGTGGTGCGATGGACGCCGACTTCTCCGGCCAAGAGCGAGGCGCGAGGAAAATGAACCTGGTCGCACTCTACGCTCGCGTCTCGAAGGACATCTGCCGCACCTGCGGTCGGGCAGAGGCCACGCACGACGGAACCACGGGCCACGACTTCAAAGGCCAGGATCCGGAGGCCCAACTCCAACCGCTGCGCGAGATGTGCCGCATGCGTGGCTGGACGATCGTGCATGAGTACATCGACCAGGGCTGGAGCGGCGCGAAGGAATCGCGGCCCGCGCTCAACGAGCTAATGGCGGCCGTCGCTGCAACGGATGCAAAAAAGCCTGAGACGCGAAAGTTTGATGGTATTGCCGTGTGGAAGTTCGATCGCTTTTTCCGCTCGACGCAGAATATGCTGCGCGTGCTCGATCTGTTCAGTTCGAAGCGGCTTGAGTTCGTCTCGCTCACCGAGCAGATTGATACCTCAACGCCGAGTGGCCGGCTGCTTTACGGCATCCTGGCGTTGATCGCAGAGTTCGAGCGTAGCCTGATCGCCGAGCGGATCCGCAATGGCATGAAGAAGCTCGGTGCGAAAAAGCCAGGTCCGAAAGTCGGCGATCGCGGTCCTTCACGCTCCACGCTTTGGAGACGCAGCAAGCGCGTGAGCTAAAATCGGTTGGCGTCCATGAATCGTCGCTCCTTTCTCCGATCGATGTTTGGTGGCGTCGCCGCGGCCGCGGCAGTTCGCACGTTTCCCTTCCGAGTATTCAGCTTTCCAAAAGAAATCGTCGTTGCGCCGCCGCTGGTCTCCATCGCCTTTCGGGTGATTGCCCCGCCGCCCGGGGCGATCTGCGGCGCCTGGCGCGTGCCCCCGCACAAGATCGGCGACTTGAGCAAAGGAACTTTTTCGAACATCGAGCAACAGAAACATCGAGTTTGCCACCGACTGCTCGATCGAACTGCTGTAAGATTCCGCGTTTGACCTCGAGACGTACCTCCGTGCGGAGTTCAGCCGACGGATGGCGAGACTCGTCGACGCAGAACTTCGAGAGATGCTCCACGGTCGCCCGGGTTCTGAACCGCCGATCGGACTGATCGCCGCAACGGTTTTGTCTTAGGTTTTTCCTGCCTGCAGTTCTCCCCACTGGATTCGCCTTTCTGAAGTGGACCCCGGTTTGCTTCGCCGCTTTTACAGGCGGCTTTTGCTCTTGGGGTTGGGGTTGCACGTCCAAAAGATTTGCGTTGGATCGCGCGAAGCGCCTCCGCAATGGTGTGCGGGGGACTATAGGGGGTTAAAGACTGTATATAGCTAAGAAGAACCCTTTTGAGGAGCAACTCGCAACCTGTTGCAAGTTCCAACCGGTAGCAAGTTCGAACAGGTTGCAAATTGCTACGGGTAGTAATTGTCATACCACTCGACCAGGCGAACCTCGCTCGCCACGGTTTTGAACAGCCGTTCACAGATTTCCCTTGCAAGCGGCTAAGCATCCTGCTAGAACTTCGTGGCATGGCAGACGAAATGGTCGCACAGAAAGATTCGCTGGCGGTCGAATTTGGCCGTCGTGGGGGAAATGCTCGTATGCGGAACTTGAGCCCCGAGC